>Ga0307425_1002463_pt1 | contig 10437 bp, 7 predicted proteins | sample SalMarWE160330MG_FD_202152 | JGI IMG/M metagenome (GOLD analysis project Ga0307425, IMG submission 202152) | Salt marsh sediment microbial communities from the Plum Island Ecosystem LTER, Massachusetts, United States - WE1603-30 | ecosystem: Environmental > Aquatic > Marine > Intertidal zone >...
CTTTGTATCTTTATAATTCTTAGTTTTGTATTTCTTGTTTGCAAAAGTGATATTCGCTCCAGTAATTTCTGGATACTGCAAACTGGCAGGGATGAAATTCACAATTTTTGTCAGTAGTTCGTCGATAGTTTTTCCCTCTTCTTTTAGAATATTATCCAACTCATAAAAGCAGTTCAGTTCCTTGACTCTCTCACGAAGATCATGCGCTATCTGCTTGTCTTTAAGCTCATCTCGTTCGCGCTTGGCCAAAATATTTGATAGCATGACGCCAAACAATAAAAAACAAATAATCGCCAAGGATAGCATATAGAATTCATGATGAAGCATATCGGTTATCAGAAAACTAGGGAATACTCCTTTATAAAAAAAGAGAAAATCAACAACCGCATCCCCAATACAAACGAGGAGCCCAAAAAGGATTGAGACAGCTAAAATTTGACGTCTTCTTTTCATTACACCCCCCCGTTCCAGATAAATTGTTTTTATCTGGTTAAAGGGAATATTAAATGGTTTTGTGACGCGATCACATTTACTACTGCAGATGACCTGAAATTATGGACGATCGATAATAACAAAAAAGGATCAGGCTATGGTTTTTAGGAATGGATTGGATTAAGAGGCTATTTCAGAGGTTTCGATGACAATCCGGGCACTTTCGCTCCGAAGCTTCAGAATGAAATTGCAGCTCTGAAAAACCTCGTTCTTATCATCATATCGATGACATGTTGAAAGATTCTTCAGTATGTCTGTCAACTCCTGAGCTTTACTCAGTTTTCTGGAGATAATCTTGGACTGGCGGATGGACTGTGACAATTTTTTCATCTTATCCTCATGCTCTAAAAAGAAGGGACACTCAACACGAAAATTATATTTGCTCATTTTTCACTCGCCAAAATTAAACTTTAAAATATATGTTATTTTTTTTCCTGATTAGGCCTTTCTTCAATAACTTATTCACATCTTTGATGAGGGAGATAAAGGGCACATCCATGAGGTAAGATTTTTTACATAAATAATTTTTTCTGAATTTTACTTTTCCACTCCAAAAAGTGACTCCGTGGTAAACATAAGTTCCGGAAACTCAGGAGAAGAGGATTCTGCCTCAATTTCTTCATTGTGCAGGCTCCACTTCTCATCCTGCCATCTCTCCAATTGCCTTCTGGCTTCACGTCGAGAGTCAAAAACGCCAACCGCCATGGCACAAACTAATGCTACGAAAATCGATATTATCCATTGTAAAACACTCATTCAAACATCCTCCTATGACTCAAAATAAGAACCAAAAAACATTTTTTTACAGAAGATTTTCCAAGGATCATTTGTCTGCGAAGAGCAAGGTGCAAATTCGATGCCAATATTGAACTATTGGGTAAGATAAACAAAAAAAGAGAGATAAATACGAAAGCGAAAAATTTCTTTACACGGACTATGGATTTTTTTCCATAGTCTATGGATTTTTTTCATGAATCTTAGAAGAGAGATGATGTGAGTCTAGGAAGTTATTATTCTGCCTGGCATCTTTCAATATGATATTCTTTTATTTTGTAAAAGAGAGTTTTATAATCCACACCCAGGATTTTTGAAGCTTTGCTCTTGTTCCAGTCCAGTTCATTCAGGACTTTGATAATGGCTTCCCTCTCTGCCTTTTCTTTAGCCTCCTTTCCTACTTCTTTGAGAGATGCCGTTAGCCTTATTTCTTTTGTCGGTCCATTCTGAACTTTAAAGGGCAGATGCTGAGGATCAATCGTATCGGTGGCCAAAAGCACGGCACTTTCTATGACGTTACCGAGCTCACGCACATTACCCGGCCAGGAATACTGATTCAATAGATTTAAAGATTCTTTAGAAATGTTTTTCACGTCTTTTTCAAATATCTTATTAAATTTTCTTAGATAGTAATCGGCTAAAAGTTCAACATCTCCATCCCTTTCTCTTAATGGGGGAAGCGAAAGAGGAAAGACATTGAGTCTGTAGTAGAGATCCTCTCTAAAACGGCCGGCAGCAATGGCTTTCTCCAGATCAATATTGGTTGCGACGATAAGTCTAAAGTCGACCTTGATGGGTTTTTTTCCCCCTAAGCGTTCGATTTCCCTTTCTTGAAGAGCCCGGAGAAGCTTCACTTGTGTGTGAGTGGTTAGATTTCCGATTTCATCTAGAAAAACGGTTCCGTGTTCTGCCAACTCAAATTTGCCCAATTTTTTTTCATGAGCCCCTGTAAACGCTCCCTTTTCATGGCCGAATATCTCGCTTTCCACGAGCGTATCAGGGAGACTGGCACAATCAATGGCAACAAATGGTTGGCTGCTACGGACACTTCCATTATGAATGGCTCTAGCAATCAACTCCTTCCCAGTGCCGCTTTCGCCTTTTAAAAAAACAGTGATATCATGAGCTGCGACTCTTTTCACAAGATCATGAACCTCTTTTAGTTGAGAACTCTTTCCGATAATATTCTCAAAACTGATATTACCATTTTGATTATTGCGAGGGGTGCCCTTCTCTTTTAATATTGATTGAGCTCTTAGAGCATCTTTTATGATGGTTTTGATCTTCTCGATGTTCACGGGTTTAGAGAGATAATCGTAGGCTCCGAGCTTTAATGCTTCCACGGCTGATTTTACAGTCTCATACCCGGTTATCACGATAACACATAAATTCTTGTCGAACACTCTAATCTCCCTGAGAGTTTCTATCCCATCCATCCCGGGGAGTTTCAAGTCCAAGAGCACTAGATCGGGTTTTTCCTTTTTTATTGTTGAAATCCCATCTGGGCCATTTAAAGAAATAAAGACATCATAGCCCTCTTCATGCAATATTTTAGAGAAAAGCCAGCCGATGTCTTTTTCATCGTCGATCACTAAGATTTTTTTCTTGGCCAAAATCAATTTCTCTTTATCACAGCGTTACAAGTTGATTGTTATACTCAGGCAAATCAAAGTCAATCCCCCTTTCCGAGGAAAAACGGGGTGATTTCGACTGTATTTTTATCATCTTAGAAGAAGATATCCCACCACCGCATAAGATGAGGTCAATTCATGCACAGAATAAAGAGCCTAGCTGTGAAATTTTGTCTTTTCCTGTTCTTTTCTCTTAACTCGATAATCTCTTGGCGAGCAAATGATAAAAAGCAGCCAACTCAACACTCCACAAATACCCCAAATTAGCAACTCATGACTCATTAACAGGCTCCTTAACTCATATTTTTTTTAGCGCAATTCCTCTTCAATCAAAAAATCTAAGGCGGACCAGTTTTTTTTGCATTTTTTTGAACAACGGGGAGGTCTATGGTAAAGGTTGTACCCTTGTTACGCTGGCTGAATACGCTAATGAATCCTCTATGCTCTTCGATAATTTTCTTAACAATAGGCAATCCCAAACCTGTGCCATTCTTTTTTTTTGTATAGAATGGATCAAAAATGCGCGAGAGATCCTTTTCAGGAATTCCGCATCCTGTATCAGAGATCTGAATTTCGATGCAGTTTTTTCTATCCGATTTTTGAGTGATAATTATTAGATTCCCCCCATCCAACATAGCCCAGAGTGAATTATCGATGATATTCAAAAAAATCTTCTCTATACGCACCTCATCAACTGTAACTAAAGGGAGTTCTGTCGCATACGTCCTAATGATTTTAACGTTCTGAACGACACACTTGAACTTGACTAAGTTGAGCACTCGATCCAAAAGACTGTGAATGTCACATTTTTTAACATTAGTCTCGTGCGGCTGAGCAAAGAGAATGAGTTCAGAAGCAATATTATTGAGCTCCTCCACTTTATCGAGAATTGCTTCTGTAAACTCCCTTCGCTCATCTCCAGGGGAAAACTTGTTATGGATGTGTTGTACAGACATGGTAATAAAATTGAGTGTATCCCTGATCTCGTGGCCGATTCCCGATGCCAGTCCTCCTGCGACATTTAATTTCTCTCTTATGATCAATTCTTCTTGATTTTGTCTGATTTCTTTATAGGCAGAGTCCAAATCCTTGATGATCCTTCTGGTTTCCTTTTTTAACTCCTTAAGCTTTTGATCCTTTTCAGAGAGTTTCTTTTTCAGGTGCAGCAATTCCACACCCGGAGATTCTTGGAGTCGGTGGTTCACGTTTATCATTTCAGTGACTGCGACCGATTCTTTTTTCAATTGGCTTCCTTATTTTTCCCCACCCCTGTCTTATTTTCCTCTCTCAAACCTCAATGCTGCCTATAAAGGACTCTCAGCGGTTTTGTTCTTCACTACAATAGAAGGATTGAAAACAATCTTATGTGGATTTTTTTAATCCCCAAGGTATGCACTAAATTCTTTTTGGATGTGCTACCGCCGCTGGACAATTTTTGGATCTGATTAATATTTTCCTGCTCTCGGTCCAGCTGCTTCTAATCCTGTATGAATCTGGCTCAGCTCCGATCCTATTCTGTAGTTTATCTCCTTGGATTTTCTGGGCAATTCGAGTGTAATACAATTTTTGTGCCATATTCCTAAGCTGAGCTACAGATTCCAGTTAACTTGTTATTTATAATAAACTTACGGTAACATTCAACTCATCTCTTTGGATCCTTGGACGAAATTATTCCGTTTTTTCCATAATTTTTTATGGATTTTTTTCCTTGGTTTTCAATGGCCGGGCTGAACAAATAAGGAGGGAGGCAACAAGAAGCCTTAAGTATTTTACTTTATAGATGTGATATTTATCGCAGCGTGGGAACTGGCATTATTTTTGCATATAGATTACGTATCCTTGCTTTGCTGGCTGGGCAGGGAGTTCCCTCCTTTGACCCCCTTTGCAAGCTTAATCCCATGACAGCCAGCGCTCCTTTCACTTTAGGGCAAGTATTCTTCTTATGGATTTTTTCCTATAGTTTCTCGTTTTTTTTCGAATTTGGATTGTGTCACTTTATTCCTCAACCTCAACAATAGATTATATGATTTATTGAAAATAAAATAATTACCGTCTCAAGAGTTTTTTTATCCTTTAAATCCTAGTTGTTGGCACATATTTTGCTCCATAAAACCACATATGCCCCTGTTTCGCTGGCTGGGCAGGGATTCCTCCTTATAACCCTCCTTTTTAACCGAGCCCCCAAACAGCCAGCGCTTCTTTATCTGAATAATTGGACCTCCAAAATAAGCTTATGCTCGTATAAAAAGACAGGCCCTGTCCCTTTTTGAATATTCAGGAGATGAAGTTAAGGACTTCTTTTATCTTAAAAGGCTTCTGGAGATAGCCGGAAGCTCCCCTCTGTCTAAACTCATTGAACCGGTTTTTATCTATCAATTTTCCAGTCATCATGATCACTTTGGTTTTAGGCGAGATTTCTGCTATGTTTTCGAGTACATCAAGAGGAGGCATCCCAGGCATAACAATATCCAATAAGACCAAATCGAAAAACTCTTTCCTCACCAGCGCGATCGCTTCATTACCGGTCATTGCATATTTCACCTTGTGTCCTTCTTCGGATAACCACTTGGCGATCATCTGACAGATCTCTTCTTCATCGTCAACTGCTAAAAAATTCCTTGTCTTTAATTCTTTCTGTCCCCTTATTTTTTTATCCATTAGTTTTTTCTCTTTGCCATAAAACGCTACTATTGGCAATTTGACTGTGACGGTGCTGCCTTTCCCCGCCTGACTTTTCACTTCGATTATCCCCCCATGCCTTTTCACTATCCCATACGCAACGGAAAGACCAAGCCCGATACCGGGAATCTTACTGCCTCCGATTGCTCCTTTTGTCGTAAAGAATGGCTCAAACACCCTTCCCAAATTCTTCTCGCTAATCCCAATGCCTGTATCACTAAAACTGACTTCCACTCTTTCTTTGATACGATTAACTTTTATCTCCAGTTTTCCCCCCTTATGGGTCATGGCATCTCTGGCGTTCGTGATCAAGTTGAAAAACACCTGCTGCATCTCGGTTTTATTAATCTCTACATTTGGGTTTTTTTGGTATTTCCTCACCACTTCGATATTATGCCTTTTTATATGCTCTTCAAGTAAAGCGAGGGCGGATTCGACAACTTCTGTAATTGGAACGATCCCTTTCTCAGGGACTTCATCACTTGCAAATATCAGTAGGTCCTTAACGATTTTTGCTGCTCTATCAGAAGTAAAGAGAGCTGTTTCGATGGCCTCTTCGAAATCTTCTGATCGTCTAGTCCTCCGGGCAAATTCCATGTGACCTTTAATGATTTGGAGCAGATTGTTGAATTCATGGGCAACACCACTTGTCAGAGTGCCGATCCCAGCCATTTTTTCTGAATGGATGAGTTGAGCTTGAAGCACCTCTTTCTGTTCCTCTGCCCTCTTACGCGCAGAGATGTCTCTATTTATCTTTATGAATCCAATTGGCTGTCCACTGTTATTCTTTATGAGGGCTGCGCTCATCTCCACAAGGATTTGTCGACCTTGCTGAGTTAAGAGATGATATTCTATGACTGGACTGTATTCCTTTTTAAGGGTACTCTCCATATTTTCTAATGCCTTTTTCCTGTCTTTTGGGGCGATAAAATCAAAGCTGTTTTTGCCTATAAAAATATCTTTGTTATCAGTTCCATACATTCTCAAAGTTGCATTATTTACATCTAAGATATTCCCATTAATGTCGCTGATGATAATACTATCTGAAGACATTTTCACAGCTTGGGATAGGCGTATCAATTCTTCCTCTGCTTTTCTGCGTTGGGTTATATCCCGCGCCACTGTATGCATAAAAGGAATGCCGCCGATCTCAGTTCTTTTATTACTGAATTCTGTATCAACATTAGTTCCATCCTTTCTTAGGATTTTAGCTTCACTGGTAATCTGTACACCCGACATAATCCTGAGGAAATTATGATTATAGACCTCAAGACCCTCAGCATCATGAAGATCTTGTACTTTCATCTTCAAAAGTTCTTCTTTAGAATATCCTGTGAGAGCGGATGCTGCCTGGTTAACTTCTACAAATCTTGAATCTTCAGCGACAATGAAGATTGCATCCCGGGAGCCTTCAAAAATCGACCGATAGCGATCCTCGCTCTTTTTGAGTTGCTGCTCCATATCGTGTCTGAGAAGAGCTATTTCTATAACAGTTCGCAATTCCTTCTCATCAATAGGCTTATATGCATACCCATAAGGCTCTGTAACCTTCGCCTTCTCCAGGGTTTTCTTATCAGTCGATGCCGTGATATAAACAACCGGAATATCATGACGGGCACGTATCTGGCTTGCCGCTTTGATGCCATCCTTCTGTCCCTGCAATTTGATATCCATCAGAATTAAGTCATAGGTATTCTCTTCTGTTTCTTTAATTGCCTCCTGTGCTGAAGAAATGACTCTAGGAACAGAATAATTAAGGAGTTCAAGGGTTCGTTTTGTCGCATTGGCCGTGATCATTTCATCTTCGACAATGAGAATTTTTGGTTTAGACTTCATTTTTGGGGTCATATCACTATTGGACGAAGATTGATCTTTATTGACCAAATCCCGTACTTATCCTCGCTCATTTTTATTATAGAAGACGGAATCCAAAAAATCTATCACCTTTAGAGATGATTGTAAAGTGAATTTTGTCTAGCCCTTTTGTGTTTAGAATGCGTCATAGATTTGATTGAGATCTATGAATGGGAGTGTAAAGTTTGAGGCTGTTTCCGGACTCTTGATATGTAGCACCTGTGCCTCCTCCATCTCAACAATCCCAGGATTAGCATCCTTCTAGAACTCGAGGAATTTCTCGTAATGCTCTATGTTTCTCCTTTTCTCTACTTTATTAAAACTCTAAACATTTCGTTATGTCTTCCATCTTAAAGGGTTTTTGTATATACCCAGATGCCCCTTTCTGTTTGAGTCCATCCCAAGTATCCTTCTTCAATAGACTGCCTGTTATCATGATTACTTTTGTCTTGGGTGATATTTCCTTGATTCTTTCAAGGACTTCAACGCCTGAAATCCCTGGCATGACTATATCCAAAAACACAACATCGAATGACTCCTTTTTAACCAGACTTATAGCTGTCTTTCCTGTTAATGCAGATTTCACTTGATGTCCCTCTGAAGATAACCATTTCGTAAACATCTGACATATAGCTTTCTCATCATCTACCACCAAAATTTTCTGAGGCTCGGGCATCTTTTTCTTTGCCTTCCTAGCAACTTTCGCTCTGCTCTTTTTAACTTCTTTTCCTTTCACTGGCAATTTCACAGTAAAAGTCGTTCCTCTCCCTACCTCACTCGCTATTTCAATCGTACCTCCATGTCTCTCTACAATCCCATAAGAAACTGATAAACCAAGTCCTATTCCCTGAGTTCTGGTATCTTCTCCAACGGCTCCTTTAGTCGTATAGAAAGGCTCAAATACCCTGCCTAAATTCTCCTCCTCTATGCCTATCCCTGTATCAGTGAAACTCACTTCTGCATTGTCATTAACCTTCTTAACCTTTATCTCCAATTTTCCCCCTTTGTCTGTCATCGCATCTCGAGCATTCGTAATCATATTCAGGAACACTTGTTGCAGCTCGCCTTCATTTACCTCTACAGAAGGTGTCTTTCTATACTCCTTCACCACTTTGATGTTATGCTTTTTTAGCTGCTCTTCTATCATCGAAAGCACTAATTCTACTAATTCAGCAATATTACAACGTTCTCTATCAAGAGGTTTTCGTCTTGAGAAAGTTAATAAGTCTTTGATAATTCTTGAGACTCTTTCAGAAGTGTTTTCAACTATCTCTAAAGCTTCTTCCATATCTTCTGGTTTCTTCGTCCTTCGGGCGAATTCTGCATGCCCAGTCATTATCTGAAGCAGATTGTTGAATTCATGGGCGATGCCACTCGTCAGAGTCCCGATTCCAGCTATCTTTTCAGATTGGATAAGCTGTGCTTGGAGTTTCTCTTTTTCTTCCTCTGCCCGCTTGCGTTCGGTGATGTCTTGATATGTTACAATAGCTCCTTTGGGAAAACCAGCACTCGTTATAAAAAAAAACTGGTCGCCATGTTTTACTTCAGGAAAATTTTTTATATTACCCAACCTGATACATTCCATCAACTCAGCGTGCATATCAATCTTGGGTTTTTCAGGCCAATCCTTATACATCACATCTCCTATTCCAGGCAATTTTTTCCCTGATCTCTTTGCTGCCGAGTTGACTCTAATCACTCTTCCATTCCTATCCGTGACCATAGTTTCGATGGGATTGTACTGGAATAATATAAAATTAAACAGCTCATTCTGTTGCAAGGTTTCGTGCACCCGCTTGTGCTCAGAGCTTTCAATAAACTTCCATTTAGCCTCATGCTTAATAATAGAGAATTGATGACTGTTTGCCACTTCTATTAATTCATTTGCCCCACATCTATCCTGAGAATAGGAACAAATCGCAAGCATCCGATAGTTATTAATAATACTGTTTATCATTTCTTCATATTCAGCGAAACTTCTCCAATCCTCTTTCTCAAGCCAAAAGGTATTTCCTGCTATGCGAATTCCATCAAATCCTCTTTCCACAGCTTCTTCCTCTTTCTTGACCAATCCCGCCAGTATCTTTTTAGAATTAAATCTTCCTGATTTGCCGTACCATTGGCTAGCATCAAGGATTTCTATCTGGCCTTTCTCGATATAATCATCTAAATCTTCTAACTCTTTCCATAATGAATTTTTTGCTTCCTTAGCTTTTAAAGGATTTGAAGTAATCCACATGCAGAATTCATTATTTTTTAATCCTGCTTTGAAATAAGGCACCAAAATCTCAATTAAATCTTCTTTATTCTTGTAAAACTGGCAGAAATGAGTGCCCCAGGGAACTTTTCCTAAAATATCGAGTCCAGTTTCTCTCATTGCTCTCCCCCTTATGTATATTTACATAAATGTTTTTTACTGAAGTCTTAACCCAGCTTTGGCTTGCGAAACTCCTTTTTAATTATAACATTAGATATGGAATATCTCTTTCTTCCCACACACGCGTGTAGTTCTTTCTCCGTCCTCTGTGTTCAGATTTCGATTCCTTCAATTCAATAATTGGCATAATGGCACTAATTCATCTATGAGTTGTTCTTTTGTCTTGTCTTGGTCTTCCATTTAGAATCCTCCCAAAAATGATAGGAGTTATTTCTAAGTGGAGGAATTTATCTGAGAATTTTCAACAGTGATTAAAATATATGAACTTGCCTTGCTAGACGGATGTTCCCCCATTTGTTTTTGCTTTGTCAATTTCCACGACAAATTATCGCACAGCTTAGGCTTGTCGTCAAATGCAAAAAGAACAGACCTCTCTCCATGTAATAACATAACAACTTTTATCCAAAATCCCTAACCGTGGTTAAGGATGATAAATAAGAAAATTGTTTTCTGCCGCTACCTCTCCATAGAGATAATTGGCGAATCAAAGTTTATCGCCTAAACTCAATAGATGTGTGGAACGGGCAAACCTAATGTATTGGAAGGAGTCTTATGAAATAAAAACAATTG
>Ga0307425_1002464_pt1 | contig 10425 bp, 9 predicted proteins | sample SalMarWE160330MG_FD_202152 | JGI IMG/M metagenome (GOLD analysis project Ga0307425, IMG submission 202152) | Salt marsh sediment microbial communities from the Plum Island Ecosystem LTER, Massachusetts, United States - WE1603-30 | ecosystem: Environmental > Aquatic > Marine > Intertidal zone >...
CGAGGCGGCGGGCTTCCCCGACATGATCCGCCCCGGCGACACCGTGGCGATCAAGCTGCACTGTGGCGAATGGAACAACACCGCCTACCTGCGCCCGGTCTATGCGCGGACGCTCGCCGACCGGATCAGGGCCCTGGGCGGGCGCCCCTTTGTCTGCGACACGACGACGCAGACCTACGCGCTCGCTTCGTCTCGTGCCACGGCACTCGACCTGCTGATCACTGCCGAACGCAACGGCTATACCTCGGGCACGCTGGGCTGCCCGTTCATCGCCGCCGATGGGTTCAACGGCACCGACGACGTGCGGGTCGATCTGCCGGAGGGCTATATCCTGAAGGAGGCCTATATCGCCAAGGCGATCGCCCTGGCCAACGTGATGATCGTTCTCACCCATTTCAAGGGACACCCGCTGGGCGTAGTCGGTGGGTCGATCAAGAACCTGGGCATCGGGGCACAGTCCAAGCGCGGCAAGTTCAACGTGCACATGGGCGGGCACCCGCGCTATGGCCTGGGCGCGGCAACGGACTTTCACCCCGAGCGCTGCAAGGGGCGCAGCGGCTGCGATCGCTGGGAGATCTGCGAGAACTGCTGCCCGCACGGCCTCTTTCACGTAACCGAGCACTCGATCGAGTGGGACCGCGACGGGTGCAGCAACTGCCTGGCCCACCTGGGAGCGAATGCCTGGTGCGGGGTCTGCGCGCGCCCCGAGATCAACGCCCGGGCGGCCTGCGCGGCGATGGCGGACGGCTGCCTGGCTGCGGTCAAGGCGGTGGGGCGCGACCGGGTGGGGTTCATCAACATGGCGATCGACGTTTCGCCGGCCTGCGACTGCGTCGGCTACGCCGACATGCCGATCCTGCCCCACCTGGGCGTCTTTGCCGGGCGCGACCCGGTGGCGCTCGACCGGGCGACGCTGGACCAGGCGGTGGCATCGCTGGGCATGCCGGGCTCGGCAGCAGAGGATTACGAAGCAACTGCTGCAGGCGCACACAAGTTCACGTCCGTCTCTGCACACGGCGCCGAGGGCATGAGCGAAGAGATCCAGATCCTGACCGGCGCGATCAACGGCCTGGGCAGCCTGGAGTACGAGATGGTGACCGTCGGCCCGGTCGAAGACCAGGCGCTGTGGCAGTTTCCCGATCATCGCACCCTCCGGGCCAAGTTCGGCCCGCTTTACGCCAGGGACAACCCCTTCCCCCGCGAGCGCCACGGTGGGCGGGCCTACCTCCGCGAGGAAGAGGTGGATTTGGATCGGGTGACGGGAGAATGACATCCTCACCTTGCGAAGGCGGCGCATCGGAATGCGCTGCAGCCTTCGCAAGGTTGAGGTCGAGAGGAGGAAAGATGTCAACACCACTAGGCGTTACGCACGTCGAGGCGGCCCTGGAACTGGCAGGGCACGCCTCCGAGTCGATCCGCCAATTGCTGGGCGTGGACGAGGCGTGGCGTACCGAAGCGCTGAACAAGCTGGACACGGCTGCCGGCCTGCTCCGCGGCACCCTGGACCGCTTCTACCTCAAGACCAAGGTCTGCCTGCCCTTTGCCCGGCGCTGCCAGGAGCAGGCACAGGTGTTGGCGGACCTGCTGTCTGAGCTCGAGGATCCGGCACCCGCGGGTACGGAACAGCGCCTGCAGATCGCGATCGACGCGCTATCCCAGGCCGCCCGGACGCTCGACGAGCGCTCGCTGATGCAGGGCATGGCGATCACCTAGCGGAGGTCTGCGATGGCAACGATCCTGATCACAGGCGGGGCAGGCAGCGTGGGCTGCGCGTTGGTCGCCCACTTGGCGGCAGCCGGGCACCGCGTGCGGGCCTTTGACCTGCCGAACTGCGACTATAGCGCGCTGGAACACACGGCAGGCGTCGAGGTCCGGAAGGGCGACGTCACCGACCTGGAAGGGCTGTGCCGCGCCGCCGCCGGCGTCGACGCCGTGATCCACCTGGCCGCGCTCCTGCCTCCGCGCAGCGAGTGGCGCCGCGAGGCGACCATGACGATCAACGTAGGCGGCACCGAGAACGTCCTGGCCGCCATGCAGAGCGCGTGCCCGGGCGCGCACCTGGTCTTGAGCTCCTCGGTGTGTGTCTATGGCGACACCAGCGCGATGCAGCCGCCGGTCCGCGTCGCGACCCCCTACCGTCCCATCGATCACTATGGCGTGAGCAAGATGGAGGCCGAGCAGTCGGTGATGGCGGGGCCGCTGCGCTATACCGTACTGCGCATCTCGGGGATCTCGGTGCCCGCCTTTCTTGCGCCGCCGCAGGTGTGGCCGTTCACGGCGGAACAGCGGATCGAGTTCGTCTGCCGCTCCGACGTGGTGGCGGCGTTGGCAGCGTGCGTCGGCAACGAACGGGCAAAAGGCCAGGTGTTCAACATCGCGGGTGGGCCGACGTGGCGCATGCGGGGCAGCGAGTACGTGGCTTGGTTTGACGGCGTCATGGGCCTGCCCCCGGAGGAGGGAGCGTTTCGCGAGGAGCCGGGGACGTTCGACTGGTACGATACGGAGGCATCACAGGCCATCCTCGGCTACCAGCATACCTCGTTTGAGCGCTACGTCGAACTGCTAGAGGCGGCGATCGAGGAGGCGATGGGCGGCGCGGCTTAGTCCCACCTCAGGGCCAGGGTGCCGCCCCCTTCCATCTCCACGCGCGTCCCGAACTGCCGCCCTTCCCTGGTCAGCGTATCCCGCAGCCACCGCGCGTCCGCGGCCGATGCGCGTTTGAGCCGCAGCCGCCGGACCTGCATGGGTGCCATCTGCAGGCCCACGAGCTTGCCCGTCGCGGGATCCACGTGCAGGAAATACATCAGGGCCAGGTCGCTCCTGAACGACTCGTGACCGCCGATCCCCTCATAGTCGTTGAGCAGGTCGCCGCAGCCATAGAGGATCGGCCTCTCCTTGTAGACCTCAATCCCCTTGACGTGGTGCGAAGAGTGCCCGTACACCACGTCCACGTCTGCCTCGTCGATCAGCCGGTGCGCGAACGCGACCTGCTCCGGTGGCACCAGGTACCCCCAGTTGCCCCCCCAGTGGATGGAAACCACGACCAGGTCGCCCTCTCGCTCTAGCGCCTGGACGTCCTGCCTGACCCGTTGTACGGCTTGGTCGGACAGATCCGGCAGCAGGTTCACCCCGGAGCTGCCTGGGGAAGCCGCCCACTTGGCAGGGATGCCGCTCGTCGGCAGGCCGTACGCATAGACCAGCACCCTTCCCTTGCCCTCGACCGCCAGCACCGCCGGTGCCTGTGCCTCGTGCAAGTCCTGCCCTGCGCCAGCGGCCTGGATGCCCGCTCTCCCCAGCGTGTCCAGCGTCTCGACCAGCCCGGCATACCCCCAGTCGAGCACGTGGTTGTTCGCCAGGACGGCGCAGTCGATCTCGGCTGCAGTCAGGCACGGGACGTTGTCCGGGTTCATCCGATAGTGGATCCCCTTGTCTGCCTGATAGTCGTCGCTGCTGGTGACGCTCGTCTCCAGGTTGACGATCCTCGCGTCCGGCTCGAACCGTGCCCATTCCGCCAGCGCGTCCCCCCAAACGTAGGCGTCGTCGACGGGCTGCTCGATCGAGCCGTGCGCTTCCTCCGCCAATGCCACGTACTGCCGCGCATCGCGCACGTACGGCTCGTGCAGGCGGGGATCGGACGGATGGGGCAGGATCTGGTCGATCCCCCGGCCCGTCATTACATCGCCGCTTATAAAGAGGGTGATCGCGCCCGGCACGCCAGCCTGCTCCGTGCGCGCATCGGGATCCCCTTTTCTTTCCACCACGTCCCTCCCACACGCGGGCACGAGCAGCAAGGCGAACGGGACGAGCCAGGACAGACCATAGAGAAGCAGTGTGCGCCTTGCCATGGTATTCCTCCCGGCATAGAATACCACTATTCCGTCCCCCTCGCCAATCAAGTGGCGTGGTCTGCGTGTAACCCCTCCGTCCCCGATTCTGCATCGAGGATAGCAGTAGACCCGGGCGTGTGTCATCCATCCGGCGGGTAGCGGGGCTATCGTTCTGAGCGGCGCTCGGTGCCCACTAAGAAAGTTACTCTGTACCTTAAAAAAGTCAATGTCAAGATTAGAAATATAAATCTCCCTCTTGACAGGGACGCTCTCATGTGATATAATCTCGATCAAGTGGATAAAGAAATCAAGGTGTAGCTTGACTTTACCACGTGAAAGGACGAGGCCATGTCACTCACACTCGAAAGGCAACAGAGGGTCGCAGTGCTACAAAGCACTCAGCCTCGACGAGTAGAGGAACGTGGTCTCGACGTCGCGTACCGTTGTGCGTGCGCACGGCGCGACTGCGAGCGGCGGCAGCACCTCGTCCGCCGCCGTAACCTCACCAACCCAGTATGCAATGGCTTCGCGCTCTAGCGAGCGGACCGAGGCCAACGCGGCACACTCACGAAAGGAGATCCCAGTGAGCGAAGACAGAGCAAGAATCCTGCAGATGGTCAGCGAAGGCAAGATCAGTGCCGTGCAGGGCGCCGAGCTGCTGAACGCGATGCGCAGCAACGGCGAGCCCGACGCGCCCCCCGCCCCGATCGGCGGCAAGGCCAACTGGCTCCGCGTCCGAGTCACCAACCTGGAGACCGGCCGGGCCAAGGTCAACGTCAACCTGCCCTTCACCCTGGTACGCGCCGGCCTCAAGATCGGCAGCCACTTTGCCCCCGAGATGCAGGACATCGATTGGGAAGAGCTGCTGGCAGCGATCGATGAGGGCGCGCAAGGCAAGCTCGTCGACGTCGAGGACATCGAGAGCGGCGAAAAAGTCGAGGTCTTTGTCGACTAGAGAGGGCGCCATGAACAAGCTGCAGTACGATGTAACGGAAGGAACGTCCGTCGAGCTCACCCGCGTACACAGCGATGCCGTCATCGAGCGCGGAGAGGCAGGGAGGGTCGAGATCCTGCTCGACGGCGAGGAGACAGAGGTTAGCGTACAGGAGCAAGAGGACGCGCTGCGGATCGAGAGCGAGGTCGCGCTCTCCCTCCGCGTTCCGCCTGCCACCGTGGTCGACGTCGTCGAGGTGACCGGCGACCTGATCCTGCGCGGGCTGGACGGCCCCACGAGCGTACAGGCTGCACACAGCGATCTCCTGATCCAGTCCTGCCGTGGTCCAGTCATGCTGGGCACGGTGCACGGTGACGTGACGATCGAGCAGACGAGCGGCCCGGTCACCGTCAGCGAGGTCTATGCCGACGTACGCCTGAGCCAGGTCAGCGCGCCGGTCCAGCTCGGCGCCGTGCACGGCGACGTGCGCGCTCGGTCGCTGGCTGCGCCGCTGCAGATGGGCGCCATCTCGGGCGACGTGCGCGTGCGCGACACGCGAGGCCAGGTCACGCTCGAGGACGGCTCTGGCGACGTCAAGGCGACCGAGCTGTCCGGCGGGATGCAGTTGCACCACGTCAGCGGGGATCTGGTCCTGAAGACCTCGCTGGGCGCCGGCTCCACTTACCACGCGCGGGCCGACGGCGACATCGTGGCCCGTTTCCCCGAGGACAGCAGCGCACGCTTTGTGCTCGAAGCCAGTGGCACGCTCCTGGCCAAGCTGCCGGAAGTAGAAGAAGAGGGGCAAGGGCGCCTGGTCGGGCGTTCAGGCGAGGGAAGCGCCATGGTCGAGCTCAGCGCGGGCGGGACCTTGTCGGTCAAGATGAGCGGCGCTGGCGAAACGCGCGCACCCTTTGGCATCGACCTGGGCGCTGATCTGGGCGCACAGATCGAGGCTCAGATCGCCGAGAGCCTGGGTGCGTTCGACGTGGGATCCGTCGCCCAGCGCGAGGTAGAGAAGGCGATGCGCAAGGCCGAGCGCGAGATCCAGCGCGCCCACGAACGTGCCCAGCACGAACACGAGCGAGCCCAGGAGCGCCTGCGCCGCGCGGAGGAAAAGGCTCAGGAGGCGGCGCGCCGCGCACAGGAGCGCATCGAGCGCCATCGCCCACCGAACGTCGGCTTGTTTGGCAAGGACGTCAACGTCAACCTCGGTGCCAGGCACCGCTCGCGCCGGCCCAGGGTCTCCGACGAGGAACAGCTCATGATCCTCCGCATGCTCCAGGAGGGCAAGATCTCGACGGAAGCGGCGGAAAAGCTCCTCAAGGCACTCGAGAAATAGCAGCGAGCCGATACGACCGGGTCCCCAGGGTTCGTCTCTTGCCAGTCCGAGACAGGCCCACAGGACCCGGTTTGCATCTGTCGCAGTAGGCCGACTCAGAAAGGATCGCCCCTCTATGTCGCGGCCCCGAGAAGCACAGGCGCCAGGCAAGCGCTGGCAGCCTGCCTTTTTCACCATCTGGACCGGGCAGCAGCTTTCGTTGATCGGCAGCATGCTCTCCGGGTTCGCCCTCGTGTGGTGGCTGACCCAGTTGACCGGTTCGGCAACCGTGCTGGCCACCGCATCGCTGGTCCAGACCCTGCCTCGCGTCTTGCTGGGACCCTTTGCCGGGGCGCTCGTCGATCGCTGGAATCGCCGCAAGGTGATGCTCGTCGCCGATAGCACGATCGCGCTCGCCTCCGCTCTGCTGGGCTACCTTTTCTGGCGCGATGCCATGCAGATCTGGCACGTGTACGCTGTGATGGCGATCGGTGCGGTCGGCGGTACCTTTCACTGGCCGGCCATGTCGGCCTCGACCTCGCTGATGGTGCCCAAGGAGCAGTTGTCGCGCGTGGCAGGCCTCAACCAGGCCATGCAGGGCGCGCTAAGCATCATCTCGCCGCCGCTGGGAGCGCTCCTGGTCACCATACTGCCCCTGCACGGCGTCATGGCAGTCGACGTCACCACCGCGGCCTTTGCCATCGTCCCCCTGTTTTTCGTGCCCATCCCCGAGCCCATGCGGCGCACAGTGGAAGGTGCATCCCGGCCGACGCTGTGGGCCGATATGCGGGAAGGGTTCGAGTACATCTGGAGCTGGGCCGGCCTGCGCCGGGTGATGCTGATCGCCGTGGTGCTCAACTTTTTGCTGACCCCGGCGAGCTCACTTCTGCCGCTGCTGGTGACACAGCACTTTGCGCGGGGCGCGCCCGGGTTGGCACTGGCCGAATCGCTGTGGGGCAGCGGCGTCGTGCTCGGTGGGCTCCTGCTCGGCGTGTGGGGAGGCTTCAAGCGGCGCATCCTGACCTCGATGCTCGGCCTGGTCGGCATGGGCGCTGGCGCACTCCTTCTCGGCGTGGCGCCCGCAGGCGCCTTCTGGGTCGGCCTGAGCGGCATGGCCCTGCTCGGGCTCATGAATCCGATCGCCAACGGGCCGATCAGCGCCATCTTTCAGTCCGTCATCGAGCCCGACATGCAGGGCCGCGCCTTTACCATGATCGGCACCGCGTGCAGCGCCATGGCGCCGGTCGGGATCGCCATCGCCGGTCCGGTTGCGGACAGGGTGGGCATCCAGTCGTGGTTCGTCGTCAGCGGCGTGGCCTGCGTGTTGATGGCGACGTATGGCCTCTTTTCCCCGGTATTGATGGGCATCGAGGAGAACCATCGAGCCGGGCAGAAAGCACCGGCCAGCAGTGCGCACGCTGGCGCCCAACTGGATGCCAGCGTCTGACGCTGCCCACGCATTGTAGGGACTGGATCACGACCAGGGCGCGTGCAGGCGGCGCGCGGAATCTCTCTGCGCCGCCTGCAGCGCCCCTATCCCCCTATACGACGTCGATTTGTATTAGCCACTTGACCCATTTGTTGCCGTCGAGCGCCGGAAACACGGCGCGCACCGGAAAACCGTGCAGGATCGGCAGTGGCTCTCCCTCCCACTCGTACGCCAAAAAGCTTTCGCCCGGCTCCAACTGATCGAGGAATACGACCGTGGAATAGCCGTCGGCACTGACCAGGCGCAGTTGCCGCGCATCGGGCTGCACGCCGGCCCGCTCCAGCACCGCGTCCAGCGAGGCACCTGCCCACGTGGCCTCATCCTGGAAAAAGCCGGGACAGTTGAGCAGGCAGCGCCTCTCGACCCTGGGCAGGCAGCGCAGTTCGTCGTAGGTCAGGCTGAGCGGCTGCTCTACCTTGCCTGTGACCTCCAGGCGATAGCTCTGAAAGTCGATCTGGGGTGGCGTGCCCGTCATGTGCAGCCCTGTCGCCGGGTCGAGCTCCGTGTAACCCGGGACCTCGGCCGGGCGCGTGGGCACGACGATCGGCGTTGGATTGCAGGGCGCCGCCGTCGCTGTCGGCACGCTCGCCGCAGGCGTACTCGCCACAGGGGTAGCCGCCATACACCCCATCAGGCCGAGCGTCAACAGCAAGATGATCGGCTTCAAGAGGCGCTTCACAGGTCCTCCATTCCTTGGGTCACAGATGGACGATACACCCCGCCTGTCCTGTGTTGCGGCGAGGGCCGCCCCGTGGAAAGAGTACAAGGAGGACGGGCGCGTCACGCAGAAAGGAGAGGTTTCTTTTTTGTGCTCATTAACCGGCCCGTCCCCCTCTGATCATAGTATAGGCCAGGTGAGACAGGACGTCTATGACTTTTATCTGATCACTCTTGCATGGCTTCCCGCTCCAGCGCCTCGCGATCGCCGATCACGAGCCGCCCGCGCCAGCGGCGAATCAACCCCTCGCGCGCGAACCCACGGAGCGTCCTACCCACCACGTCGCGCACCGTACCGATCTGCGCGGCGATCTCTTCCTGTGTCCAGCGACGCGCCCTCGTGCCATCCGCCGCGTTGGCCAGCAGGAAACGCGCCAGCCGCGTTCGCACCGTGTGCAGTGCCAGATCCTCCACCGCGTCGCTGAGGTAGCGCACCTGAGTCGCCAGCAGTTCGAGCACCGCCGCCGCCACCGCCTTGTGCCGGTCCAGGATCTCGAGAAAGCGAGGAGCCGGGATCACGTACAACGTGGTGTGGCTGAGCGCCTGCACCGTTGCCAGGGTCGGGCCCCGATCGAGGACGGGAACGAGGTTAAAGATATTGCCCGGGCCCAGGTAGTCGAGCACGTACTCGCGTCCCTCGATCGAGAGCCGCTGCGTGCTGACCTCGCCCTGCACGATCAGGCTTACGCCCGTGCACGGTTCACCGGAAATCACAATGATCTGGTCGAGGTCGTACCTGGCCTCGGTGACGTACGGGGCAATCTCGCGCAGCGCTGCTTCGTCTAGCTGCGCAAAGAGGCCAAACTCGGACAAGGTCCTGCTGACGACATCCATGATCACCCCTCGCGGGCGTGCTCGAACGACTCGGCGGCTCAGGTAGACTGAGCCACGGTCCTTGGATTATAGCCCGCGAGAAGTAGAGTGTCAAAAAGAAACGCCTCCCTCTCGGTCCAGAGGGAGGCGTCGGTGAATAGGAAAGGAATGGTTAGTGGTTGTCCTCCTGCCGCAGGTCTAGTTTCTGCTCGTATGCTACCGCCAAAGGGCCGCTGCGTCTAGGACTTATGTCGTTTCCCGCGGACGCCGGACGCTCGCCACACCCCTCCGCAGGTCGCCAAGGCCAAAGGGTGCGTAGAAGAGCATAAAGAATACCACGCCGACGAGCTCGAGGCTGAGCACGTACCAGGGCCACGGCCCCAGCACATCGAGCAGGGAGGGCGTCTCGGGCTTGTGACAGATAAAGAGATAGTTCCCGCCCACAGCCCAGTTGAACAGGGCAATGACAACCATATAGGCGTTCGTGATCATAAAGACCTTCTTAACCGACCTGAACGTGGGACGATACCCGACCACAAAGGTCATGTACACGCTGGCGGTGACGATCGCCCCATGTGAAAGGAACACCTGGAAGAAGCGATAGTGCGGGAAACCATACGTGCTGTCGGGCGTCAACAAGGCCTGGATAGCGCCGCCGAATCCCCAAAAGTAGGTGATCTCATAGAGCGCATAGCTGTCGTTGACCAGCATCACCGCCGAGAGCAGGATCGCCGCCCCGCACAGATGGAGGGGCAGCGAGGTGCCGATGGACCAGGTCCCGTTTGCGAGGCGCCACAGGTTGTACGAGATCTCTTGCAGGATCAGGAACGCGGCCAACGCATAGCGGAACCAGCGCCGTACGGCGGGCCGCTGCGTTCGCCTCTGCCACCGCACCATCAACACGTTGGCCAGAGCCAGGATCGCGAGCACGGCGATGTGCGTCGGAGAGAGCAGCTTGAACTCGCCCAGCATCGACTCGGCGGCAAAGTACTTGTCCATGGACGGATTCCTTTCTGTCGTGGTGCTTGGGGTCGAGCGATCAGCCTAGCGGGCACCTGCCTCGCGTGCCTCGAGCAGCAGGCGATCCAATGCGTCGAGCAGCAGCGTAGAGAGCAGCGCGCTTGCCGTGGGTGCCCTCTGAGCGTCCGCCTGGGGTTGGACGTAGCCCAGGTCGTCGTTCGCCGGCCCCACCACAAAGCGGTAGGGCGCGTCGAGCATCCTGCGCACTTCTGTGCCGACCTGCGGATCGATCAACCCGGGCAGCAGCGCAACGCGCGCCGGGCCCAACTGGAGCAGCGCGACCTCACTCTTCACCGGCCCATTGCTG
>Ga0307425_1002465_pt1 | contig 10416 bp, 6 predicted proteins | sample SalMarWE160330MG_FD_202152 | JGI IMG/M metagenome (GOLD analysis project Ga0307425, IMG submission 202152) | Salt marsh sediment microbial communities from the Plum Island Ecosystem LTER, Massachusetts, United States - WE1603-30 | ecosystem: Environmental > Aquatic > Marine > Intertidal zone >...
TCAGGCAATTAACTGATAATATTTACAAATTTATAAAACAATCCCTATTCAATTTCTCAAAACAATTCTAACTGGATTTGCCCTGGTGGTGCTTTATCCTGCAAAAATGGATGGTTTAGCCACTCAAAAAGATCAATTTTAACAAACAGGTTTAACCGGATAAATCCGACCATGTTAGACATATGCCACTTGTATAAAGCTTTCGTTTTCAGGACAGATAATAACAAAATGGTAATCAACGCCGACCATATTTGGATAAGAACTGCATTTTCAGAGGTCCCGATGAATGATTTAATCTTGAGATTCTGTTTGACCAGTCTAAAAAACGTCTCTATTTCCCAGCGATATCGGTACAATTCGCTTATAGTCTTACTCGTCCAGGTGAAGTTATTAGTTAATAATGGGATTATCTCACCGGTTTCTGGATCAGTTACCTTCACCAGACGTAATCGTTTTTTATACTTTCCTTTGGTTTGCTGTCCAATAAGTACAATTTGATAATCACTAACAATGTTTTCTGATTCATTCGGTAGTGCCAGCAGCTTAACAATGTCACAATGTATATTGCTTTTGGCTCTTGTAACAAAAAACACCCCGTTGCTGTCCAATTCCCGAAGAAAATTAAAATCAAGATATCCTCTGTCGATTGCCAGTATGCTGCCTTTTGGGAAAGCCAGCTTTTCAGCGATTTCAATATCACTGGTCTTCCCATCGGTCATTCGTATAAAGACAGGAAGACAGCTATCGTAATCAAGAACGGTATGTATTTTAATGGCACCTTTCATTTTTCTGTAATATGCCCAATCAAACAGACTTAAACACAGTGGGATCAGAGTAGAATCAAGGATAAAGAGCTTCCTGTTGAGCCTTAACCTATTAACCTTTACCTTAAACTCTTTAAAAAGACTGAAGTAAACATCACGGAAAAAAGTCCAGCCCCTGTGAGCATTAATGTAGCTTATAGAAGATTTTGAAGGAGCTCTGCTTACTCCCAAATGGCTCAGGTTACCGGTAGCACTTCTTAATCCAAAACTGATGTCCCGTATACTCTGACAGTTACCAAACTGACAATATAGCATTGAAACAAGATGTGTCCATGAGTTTATTCCTTTAGAATTAAAGTCAGAATCGTGCTCATCAACATTTTTGTGAATAATATCTCGAGGAATTAGCCTGATTATTTGAGCGAAAATGGATAAATTTGTCTTCATGAGCGGTTTGGTTTTGAGGCGTAATAAACTTAACAGTAAATGTTAAGTTTTCCAACCGCTCTTTTTTTATTCGATTTTACTTATTTTGGACAGACCTGCTGGATAATAGTAATCAAGATCGCTGTCTTTCCAACTTAAACTTAAAGACAAGGTCAATAAACCGTAAAATATATTTACGATAAACTGTAAAATATATTTACGTCACATAACTATCTTAATAATTAAATGGTTTTGTATCATACACATACATTTATGGCATCATTCTGGTATATAAATATTGAACAAGTAGTAATGAAAATTTAGTCAAATGAAAATCTTTAGGCAGCAGATTAGGCTACTTTGGAGGCAAAAATTTTCTACTTCTGTCAATATTATTGGCATGTCAATAGGCTTCGCCTGCTGTATTATTATAGGTTTATTTATCAAAAACGAAATCAGTTATGATAATTTTAATGAGAATAAAGATCATATCTTTCGACTTTTGTCTTATAATCCGGAAAATGGACAATCTAGTGCTGATGTAACTTACAGATTGGGGCCTGATTGCGTTGTACACATTAATGGAGTTGAGAGGTCTGCAAGACTATATAATTTCTGGGGACCAAATATTATTTCTTTCGACAAAGTAGGTTTCAAGGCGAATAAACTGTTTTATACTGATCCCTCCATTATTGATATTTTCAGTTTTGACTTTATTGCAGGAGATAAAACCAGTGCATTAAACGCACCTGGTACAGTAATAATTACCAAATCAATTTCCGAAAAATATTTTGGAGTAGAAAATCCGTTAGGAAAAATAATTGTTCTTGATAATATGACAAACCTTACAATAACTGGAGTTGTCAAAGACTTTCCTAGAAATTCACATTTTCATTTTAATTTTCTAGTTTATGAACCAACTCGACTAGAAAGTTGGGGAGATTGGATTAAAGAATCATGGGATTTTAGTAATTTTAATACATATCTGCTCTTATCTAAGAATTTTACTCAGCAGCAATTTACAGATGAATTTAAAAGTTTCGCCCAAAATTATGTCGATGACAAGAGCAGAAAAAATATTTTAAATACAAAACTTCAAAAACTTTCTGACATTCATTTGTATTCCAAATCAATCGCTGATAATCTTGAACCAACAGGGGATATTAATGCAATATTTATTTTTCTAAGCATTGCAATTTGTATACTGGTTATTGCATGTATAAATTATATTAGCCTGAGTATTTCTATTGTTACAAAAAGAGTTAAAGATGTGGGTGTCCGAAAAATATTTGGAGCTAAAACATCTAATATCAAAGGCTTGTATATAGTTGAATCAATTATTGTATGTATTGGTTCATTAATTTTTGCAATATTTCTTGTTGTGTTAATACATCCAATATTAGATCGCTATATCAATCTCTATTTTAGTAATACGGACCTTACTAATATTCCTTTCTTAATTATTTCTATTGGAATTGCTTTATTAATATCCATATTATCAGGTATATATATTTCCAATAATATTTTAAAGTATAGAGCTTTAAGTCTAATTAGAGGACATGATTTATCAAGATTGGCTGGATTTTCAAAATCATACATTTATTTATCTGTTCAGTTTACCATTTCTATCATTTTAATTATTAGCTCAGGATTTATTTTTAAACAGATGAAATTCATACAACAATCTGATTTGGGTTACAAAGCTGACCTAATATTAACCGTGCCAATTGATAAAACATTTGAAACAGCAAAAACCCTTAGGGATAGGTTATTAAAAAATCCTCAAATTAAAGATATTACATTTGCCTCCTCATTCCCTCCCAATCAATATCATTTTTCATCAGCTAGTTCGCCTGACGATCCAGAAAAAGGGGGCATCCAAGCGAAATATTTTTTTGTTGATTTCAATTTCATTGATTTTATGAAAATTAAAATCATTGAAGGTCGTAACTTTTCTGTCGATTTTAGTTCAGATAAAGACCAAGGAGTATTAATTAACAGAGCCTTTGCTGAAAAGATGGGATGGAAATCCTCCATTGGGAAGCGTATTAAAAATGGATGGAATCAGAAGGATCAGGTTGTTATAGGGGTTGTTGAAAATTTTTATTTTAAGTCGTTCCATGAAAAAATTGAACCAGCTGTTATTAGTATTAGTCTAAAGCAAGATTTATACAAAATGGGCATAAAATTAAGTAGCAATGATTTTAAATCAAGTTTAAGCTTTATCAAATCTGAATGGGAGAATATTAATCCCGGGTATCCTTTTGAATATCAATTTTTAGATGATACAATACAACAAAACTATATAGATGATAAAAGACAAGCTCACATCATATTGCTGTTTTCTATCCTTGCTATTGCAGTTACATGTCTTGGATTAATAGCTACTTCCGTGTTATTAACAAAACAGCGTACAAAAGAAATTGGTATCCGCAAAATCAATGGCGCCAAAGTTTCAGAAGTGATGGCTTTGTTAAACAAGGACTTTGTAAAATGGATGGTAATTGCTTTCGTGCTTGCCCTGCCTATTGCATACTATGCAATGAATAAATGGCTTGAAAATTTTGCTTACAAAACTGAATTAAGTTGGTGGATTTTTGTTCTCTCGGGGGTAATTACATTAGGAATTGCGTTATTAACAGTCAGCTGGCAGAGTTGGAGAGCCGCAACAAGTAACCCGGTGGAAGCACTACGATTTGAATAAAAAAAGTGGGATAAAAGTTTGAAAGATTATTTTTTTAATATCAACTTGATCTCTCCCTACGCTGGCAGGAACATTTGCAGAGCGGGTGCTGTTGTACTAATAACCAAAAACTGCAAAAGAGCCTGCCAACCCTTCCCTGCCTGTATGACCTGATTAAGGCCTAACTAAACGATAAAGTTCTTGTACATCTGGACAACTTTAAACTAACCCTACATATAACACGGATGGTATAATTAATTAACTTCGTCGAGCTCGTCCCGAATGATCATATCAGGTCGCTTCGCAAAGTAAAATATGGTCGGTCCTCGGTTGCCTTCCCGCTTCGCGAGGACAGGTCGGCAGCCCGGACAACTATATCTTAACGAGAAACACTTTACAACTTAAATTGAACCCACTTATCAAATTATCGTGTACCATGACACATCCTGCTACTGAGACAAAGTCAATAGGGCTGCCGGGCAACGCACAGACGGCAACTAAATTATACCACCGGGCCGTTATAAGCAAAGCGATATAACACCCAACAATAATGACAAATGAAAATTCGTATCCTATACTATAGAAACAACACCCATGAAACAAAATATCTTAATATTAGGATTCTTGATTTCGCAGATGATGATGAGCTGCTGCGTATATCATCCTCAGACTTCTGACATACCGTTAATTAAGAATAAGAATGATTTAAGGCTAGATGCAGGGATCTCTGTTATTCCAACAGTTCATGCAACAATTTCGTATGGACTTACAAAGATGATTGCTATTCAAGCGTTTGGATCAATTGGTTCAGATAAGAGACAGTATTTTCAAATAGCACCTGGACTTTATAAAGATTTTGGAAATCGTAGGGTGATGGAATTCTACGGTGGATTTGGATCTGGATACGGAGATGCTTACAAAGATGCTAATCCTGGTAATATGTTTGGTAATTATCAACTATATTTTATTCAATATAACCTAGGTAAATATGGTATCAAATCTGGACATGTAGATTTCGGAGTTGGAATCAAATCCGGATATTTTCATTCAAATTTAACAGATCAAAATTATTATTCATTCTACTCAGAAAATGGACCGTTTAACAAGTATAAGGAGAATAGCTTTCTTATAGAACCGAAGGCATTTTTCAGATTAGGCGGCGAAAAAGTTAAATTTAGTTTTAAAGCTGGAGCCAACTGGATTATGAAAATTTCCAACCCTGATAATTATATCCCCACGATGTTCTTAAATGTGGGATTAGGTATAAACTTCAGTCCAAAAATAAAAATGGTTGATAATAAAAACCAAGATTCGTAATTAGATAATTTTAACAAAACTCTGCTTATAACACGGACAAAGGTAAGTTGTTTGTCATGCTTTTTGCCCGCCCGAACGTACGTTCGTAAGGGCGGGCATGACTCTAAGCTACTTACCGGGATCAGTACATAACCCGGCACCCGGACACGCACAGCTGCTTGCAATAAAAATTCTGCACCATGACAATTTTCTGCCTCCGAGACAACTTATACCGCGACCGCGCCTGCACACAATAAAACTTGTACCTGGATGGCAAAAAGCACGCCCCCGTCTCGACCTGCTCGTCGGGGCACGGCATACCTGCAAACTGGCTCCTCGCTAAAAACACCCACAGGGTGTTTTATTAACGCTCGGACCGAAAGATAATTGCATGTTGCTTTGCAAAGTAAATTCAGGTCGGTCCTCGGTTGCCTTCGGCCTTCGGACGACGTAGTTGCCTACGGCCGACGAAGTCGTCAGCCCGGACAACTACATCTTGACGAGAAACACTTTACAAATTAAATTGAACAAACTTATCAAATTATCGTGTACCAAGACAAATCCTGCTACCGAGACAAAGTCAATAGGGCTGCCGGCCAGCCCCGCCTTCGGCGAGGGCAGGCGCAGACGGCCCGTCCGAACGGAGTCAGCCGGGCGGGCAACTAACCAAACCGCCGGGCCGATATAAGCCATGGGAATCGTGATACTTAGATGGTTTTATTGCTGTATAAAAATATTTCCGAAATTGCAGGATAATTAGTTAAGTCTAATAGATTTACATATAATACGATCGATATGGGGTAGTTGGCAGTAAAGATTACATACAAACTCGATAAAAACCTGAAAATCAAACTTTATGCATAAAACATTATTTATAATTTTTTTAGCTATGATTTACCATTTGACAGTTCAAGCACAGTCAGTTTATGTCGACAGTAATACCGGAGATAATAATAATCCCGGCACTAAAGAAGCTCCTGTTTTCTCAATACAAAAAGCTGCTGAAATAATCAGAAGCAGGGATAATAATATTCATACCATGAAAATAAATCCCGGAATCTATGTCATGGATAGTCATGTATCAGTTTCAACGGAAAAGGAGATGACTGACAAACGTATAGTAATAGAAGCTAGTATTTTACCAGACGATACATCATGGACACCAGAAAAAATGCCGGTAATTGCTATTGAGTCAAAAAAAGGCGAAATACCGGTAAATTATAATTTTGTTGTCAGCTTTTTAATCGATGAAAGCCACGTTACAATCAGAGGGATTAAATTTCACGGTTATTTTTATCCCAATACCAGGTATTTCCCAATTGCGAGGTTTAATAAATCAAAAACGGATTTATTAGTGGAGCAGTGTATGTTTGTAGGGGATGCAGATATTTCTCAAATGCAGGCAGGGGTCATTGCTCATGGCAATGAAGTTAACATTGATCACTGCATCTTTTATAAACTAAGAAATACTGTAGTATTTTTTCAGGATTCAGGAAATGGTATTAAGAATGGCAATTGTCTTACCAATTCAATAATTTATGGCGCATCTCAGGCCGTTTGGACTGTATCGCCAGATAAAGATTTTAAATTTGAGAAAAATATTGTTTCCAATTGTAAATATGTTTGGGTTAAAAATGATTTCAATATAACAAAATACGCTATAGATAATTGTGTAATAGTAAACAATCAATATTATACGGGGATACCAGATATTCTGCGTTTGAATCCTGGCGAATTTGAAATAAAAGAGAATAACGTAACAAAAAAAGGTGAAGTTTCATTGAGATTAATAGGTAAGGATGATAAGCCGCTCTTACTTGGTGTTGATGAGCCGCTCCCAATTGATTATATGCATATTATACCTGGATCTCTCGGATATGATATAGGAGCCGGATTATTTAAGATTAGAAAACAATAAAATTTCAAGTGCCGATGACTACAGGGACTGGTGTCACCAAGACACTTTCATCGTGACATGAAACTGCTCGTCCACCTAGATTTAAAAAAACGGCTTATAACACGGCTCCAAAATATTTTCTATCTTGACACCCAACAATATCATTGAAGAAGATGGATTTAAACGGGACTAATATACTTTTATGAGACAAATTTTAATAGCACTGACACTCTTGCTATTTGCATACAATAATGCTTTTGCTCAGAAGAAGATTAAACACTTTATTTATTTTGAACTTGATCTAGAAAAGATTCATGACACAAGTTTTTTAAACAACGACAAGATTATTGGCGCACAATTGAAATACATGTGGAGAGAATTAGAGCCAACGGAAAACCAACATAATCTGGAGTTGATACAAAATGACCTTGACTTTCTGACCTCAAAAGGGAAAAAGCTTTTCATCCAGTTACAAGACATGACGTTTGATACAACATTACGTAAACCAGTTCCAGACTACCTTACAACAAACAAGAGATATCATGGTGGTGTAAACGTTCAATATGAGACCAATAAAATATATACCCACGTAACCACCAAGGGTTTCGATCAAATAAAAAGTCCGCTTAACACTTTGGACCTTTGACTATAACATTTAAGTATTGGAATTTTTCTATATTTACTGCATGAACGAAAACAACGAAAATGACACTACGCACAAGTCAGAAATAAACGCCACTATGGCGTTTACACAATCGTTGTACAACATTTAAAAACAGAACAGATAAGCAAATTTAATCTTAACATTTTAACCTAAACAACAATGAAACGGACAAATTTCTTACTGCTACTAATCCTCCAGGTCATATTTTTGTTATCCGCTTGTTCTGAGAAAACACAATATAAAAAGAGTTTAACAAATGAAAACTGGCTTAGGATTTCTGGTGATCAAATAGTCAACCAGAAGAGCGATACTGTTTATTTACGTGGTTTTGGACTGGGCGGAATGCTTCATATGGAGAATTTCATTGATGGTTATCCGTCCAATGAAGAAACTATGCGCGAAGGGCTGCTGAATGTTTTGGGAGAAAAGAAATACAATCTTTTCTTCGATACTTTTCTCAAAAACTATTTCACAGAACCAGATGCAGAATACATTCACAGTCTGGGACTGAACCTGGTTCGGATCCCAATAAATTACCATCTTTTTGAAGATGATATGAATCCACGGGTCATTAAGGAAGGTGCTTTTGAATACCTCGACAAGGTAATAGAATTGTGTGCAAAGAATAAAATCTATACCATAATCGACCTGCATGCCTTACCAGGTTCTCAAAACCAGCACTGGCATAGCGACAATCCTACCCACAAGGCATTCTTCTGGCAACATAAAGATTTTCAGGACAGGGCATTAATCCTATGGGAAGCTATTGCACAACGATATAAAGACCAGCCATGGGTTGCAGGCTATGATTTGATTAACGAGCCTGCTGAACCTACTGGCGAAAAACTCTTCCCCTATTACAAACGTCTTCGCGATGCTATTCTAAAAATCGACCCAAATCATATTCTGTTCCTAGAAGGTGATCGATATGCAGTTGATTTTGACAAGTTTACAGAAGTTTGGGATAATGTGGTCTATACGAATCACGATTATGCTGTCCCCGGATTTATTTATGGTGGAGATTATCCCGGGAAAACCGGTGACAGATATTTTGACAAGGATACCCTTGAACATGATTTCCTTAAGAAAAGTGAATTTATGTTTTCCCACCATGTTCCTCTCTGGGTGGGTGAATTCGGCCCGGTTTATACAGGGAACCCTGAAAAAGATGAAATGCGTTACCAGATAATTAAAGATCAATTGGCATATTACAACAAATACAAGGTAAGCTGGTGTATCTGGTTGTATAAGGATATGGGATTGCAGGCAATTATGCACCAAAATGATAATACTCCATACATGAAACTGGTTTCAGCTTTCCTTTCAAAAAAAGATTCATTGGGAGCCGATAGATGGGGATCAACCGATAAAAATATCAGGCAAGTGATGTTGCCAATAGAAGAATTATTTAAAAAGGAATTCAGCGATTATAATCCCTATCCACAAGGTCAGCAAGGTAAGATTGACCTGTTGGTCAGACATATACTTATAGCCGAAGCGCTTGTGCCTGAATATTGTAATTTATTCAAAGATCTGTCTGAAGAAAAACTGACAGATCTCGCTCAGTCATTTCGTTTTGATAACTATGTAAAAAGAAAGAGGCTGGAAGACATAATGACAGGTGTGGAAAAGTAAACAGGTCATGGACTGAAATGAAAGTTTTACAATTTACTGAAGACTAAAAAACATTGTACAACATCCGCTCATATGCTATAGGGGTTTTAGAAGTAAGCAAACAACATCACCCACTAGCAAGTTTTGTTTCGGGTGATAGGAATGCAACCACGCAATTTCCTACGGCATATAGCGGCAAACATTAGCAAGGATTTAAGAAACACAAAATATTCGAACAAGCATACATAAAAAAAGAATTGATGACCATATAAAGTGGTATGGTATAAAAGTCGGACAACCTGACCACATATTGCCGGTAAGATCACAATTAGCATATATAATTTTTCAACTGCCGCCTTATTCCAGCCAGGAATAATTAATTTGTAACGGCCAGATGTGATCGAGGCGACTGATTTTTTCAGAGGAGCTGACCCTTTACTGTAAACCACATCCCTCAAACCTCACATCCCAAATCAATGATAAATTCAAAGTTTGCGGCAAGAGGTTTACAGTCCGTCCCATTCTGTATGACTTGATTAAGGATTGGACTACAGAGTTCTATTACATCTGGACAGTTTTAAAATTTGCATTAACGAACGTTTTCTCTTTATTGTTTAAAAACAAGTTCTCTCACAAAGGGACCTTTTTGACGGATTTTTAGTGAGTTTTTGAATTAACCAAAATATATCATAATATTGAGTAAATTTGTTCCATAAGATCTGAAGTAGTAGTTGGTGCTGACATGATTACCTGGGCCATAAACCGGGCTGGATTTGAATTGAAGGAATTTAGTGCTCTAGTCCCCAGAGTTCAAGAGTGGATTGATGGGACGAAAAAACCAACTGTAAAACAACTTGAAACCTTTTCTAAAAAAGTCCATTTACCCTTTGGTTACTTATTTTTACCTGAACCACCAAAAGAAAAATTGCCTATTCCAATTTATAGAACAAATAATACTCCAGCAGAAAAGGTTAGTGTGAATGTGTATGATACGATACTTCTAATGCAGCAGAGACAAGACTGGCTAAGAGATTATTTAAAAGAGAATGAATTCGAAGCCTTATCTTTTGTT
>Ga0307425_1002466_pt1 | contig 10415 bp, 7 predicted proteins | sample SalMarWE160330MG_FD_202152 | JGI IMG/M metagenome (GOLD analysis project Ga0307425, IMG submission 202152) | Salt marsh sediment microbial communities from the Plum Island Ecosystem LTER, Massachusetts, United States - WE1603-30 | ecosystem: Environmental > Aquatic > Marine > Intertidal zone >...
AAATTTCCCTTAATTCCTCTTTTGAGTCATTAAGACCTGGAATCAACAAGGTTGTCACTTCCAGCCAGATACCAAGACGTTTCATTGTTTCCAGTGTCCTTAAAACCGGCTCTAGTTTTGCCCCACATTGTTCCTTATAAAACCTGTCCGAGAATGCCTTGAGGTCCACATTCGCTGCATGAAGATCGGGGGATATATCCTCGAGGCACTGTTCGGTCATATATCCATTAGAAACAAATACGTTTTTCAACCCTTCAGGGACTGCAAGACGTGCCGTATCAACTGCAAGCTCGTAATAAATGGTGGGTTCGGTGTAGGTGTATGATATAGAAGCGGAGCGGGTTTTTAGTGCATCCTTTACTATCTTCTCCGGCATCATGTCTTCTCCCATGATCCGGTTATGGTCCGACGGCATCTGCGAGATGTCGGCGTTCTGGCAAAAAACACATCTAAAATTGCACCCTACGGTAGCTATCGAATAAGAACGACTGCCGGGCATGAAATGAAACAGTGGTTTTTTTTCGATTGGATCACAGTGGCTTGCAATCACCTTTCCGTAGACCAGGCTTACAAGTGTACCTGAACGATTCTCGCGAACCCCACAGAGCCCCTTTTTCCCGCTTCCTATTATGCAGTGATGGTTGCACAGGAGGCAACGCACCTTTTCATTTTCCAGCCTCTCATACAGGTAGGCCTCTTTCATTTCCGTTAACTCCTTTGGTTCGCTTTAAATCCTCGACGGTCCCCCCTGCTCCGATCAGGGATCGGCTTGCCTTTTTAAGCCGGACTTTCAGGGGGAGGTTATCTGTCCTGAATCGGGGAACCATGGTGGCCGAGATCCCCAAAAAGCACCCGAAAGGCGAATACTTAGGGCGCCAAAAGTTCTCCTTGAAAAGACCTTTCTCCTTCATGAAAGAAGGAGTTGTTTTTATACAGGCCCAGGAGAGTGGGACATTGCCATAGGCCGTCTGCAAAAGGGATTTTAGCTGCCAGAGGTTATAGAATGTAGCATTCCTGAAAAGGGGATCGCCAAGATAACCTTTCACCCTTTTTGTAAGGCCATTCCAGGAGAGACTGTTTATTACTCCTACAAATACCTTTCTGTTGGCTACCCGTCCGGCTTCCCTTAATGCCTGAAGGGGTTCATCTAAGAATTCAAGGGTATTGATGAGGACAGCAAGGTCAAATTCGTTATCCTCGAATGGTAGATCTTCAGCAATTCCTTTCTTAAAAGCACATATGTGTCCCAGTCGTTTTCCCGCCCTTTCGATCATGTGAGATGAGGCGTCTATGCCACAAAGGTTCAGGCCCATTCTTGAAAAGATTAGCAGGTGATTCCCGTTGCCACAACCTATATCCAGAACCCTTTCTCCCGACCTGGGTTCAAGCAGGGCCAGGATGAGTTGTTCCAGAGACCTGTCAATGGCCCTTCCCTGGGCGGAACGACACCATGAGTCGTAGGATCTCGCAATGTTTCTATCGAAAATGAGCCCCATGACAATGAAATGGCAAATTAAACCTGATTGAGAAGATTGATTCCAGTAATGTGTCTTAAAAAAACCGTTTCTGCAAATCCTAAATTAAGTAAATACCTTGCCCGATGCAAGTCAAAAATAGTGGGATAAAAATTCCGAAAATCATCATTTGGTTTCAGGCTCAACAAGTTTTTTTACGGCTTCACGGTGTTCTTCGGTCTGCGTCAACAAAGCCTGTTGTGATGAAATTGAGTCAAGATGTCCTCTTAAATCAGATCTTAGGCCGCTATACACAGACCTCTTAATTGCACTCAGGGGTTCAAGCGGCCATTCGGCCATTTCCATGGCATAGCTTTTTGTCTCCTGTTCCAGGTCTTCGGCGGGGACCACCCTGTCTGCCAGTCCTATTCTTAAGGCCTCGTCCATCTTGATGACCCTGCCGGTCATTAGTATCTCCAAGGCCTTGCTGAGACCGACCAGCCTCGGCAAAAAATAGACACCTCCGTCACCCGGGACCAGTCCGATGCGTATAAATGCAGAGCAAAAAGTGGCCTTTTCGGAAGCAATTCTCAAGTCACAGGCCAGGGCCAAATCGAAGCCTGCCCCGTAGGCCGGCCCGCCGATGGAGGCAATGACCGGTTTGTCCACCTCTTCCAACAACAGCGGGATACGCTGTACATGGTCCCATAAAAAATGCTTCATGTCCCAGGCCGTAAATTTTCCCTCAGCCATATCCTTGATATTTGCTCCGGCGCAGAAGGCCTCGCCTCGACCGCCGAGAATAATAACCTTTATTTCCGGATCTTTCCTTGCATCATCAAAAGCCCTGTAGAGGCTGTCCATCATTTCGCGTGTAAAGGCATTTCTTGTTTCGGCCCTGTTCAAAGTTATGAAGGCCAGGGGTGGTGATTTATGATAGATTATGTCGGGCAGATCCATCTCTTTTCCCTCCTTATGTTCTTGAATGAGGCTTTGGTCATAGTATATGATCATAAGATCCATTAACAATAGAATTCGCGTTTTTTTGCACAAAACTTTTCGGATTGCGTTCAACAACAAAATCAAAACTATCCAATGAAAGATCTATCACAAGACCAGTTGCCAATAAAAGCAGACAAGCCCGACGAAGAACTGAAAGGCCAGATAGAGCGAATTACCTACATAAATGAAGAAACCGGGTATACCGTAGCCAAGGTCAGCGTCCCGGGCTTTCTTTCGCATATCACAATTGTGGGCAAGCTCCTGGCATTGGCTCCCGGAGAAGTGCTGCAAATGAACGGCGTATGGGAGACCCATCCAAAGTTTGGCCGTCAGTTTCGGGTGTTGAAACATACGACCATGCTTCCCGCCTCCGTAAAAGGTATTAAAAAATATCTGGGTTCCGGTCTTATAAAAGGGATCGGATCGGTCATGGCCTCAAGGATAGTGAAAAAATTTGGTGAGAAGACCCTGAAAGTAATTGATGAACACATAGAACAGCTCGCACGTGTTGAGGGTATTGGCGAGAAAAGGATCAGGCTGATAAAAAAGGCCTGGGCCGACCAGAAAGAGATCCGATATGTCATGATCTTTCTTCAGGAACATGGGGTTGGAGTAATCCATGCAACAAAAATCTACAGGCAGTACGGTCAACGGTCTATAGCGGTTGTTTCCCAGAACCCTTACAAGCTTGCAACGGACATCACCGGTATTGGTTTTCAAACAGCGGACAGGATTGCCCAAAACCTGGGTTTTGAAAAGGGTGCCTCGGTTAGGGCAGAGGCAGGTGTCTTATACGTCCTTAAGCGCTTGTCAGACGAAGGACACGTATTTTGTCCCTACGGCACGCTGATTGAAAGATGCTGCGAGATCTTAGAGGTGGAAAGGGACACCATCATCAAGGCGTTCGGAAATATTGCTCTCGAAGGGAAGATCGTTATAGAGGATCTGAATCAGCTTTTGGATGAATTTGAGCCCAATCGCAAGGCAGTTTATCTGACCAGATTTCACGTCTCCGAAACCGGTATTGCCAGACATCTAACGCGCCTGATCTCATCACACAAAACCATTCGGAGTATGAATCTGGAAAAAGCTGTTGAATGGGTTCAAAAAAGGATTGATTTGCAATTGGCACCCAGACAGATTGATGCGATCAAAAGGGCCATATCCGATAAGGTCCTTATTATTACCGGCGGACCTGGTACAGGCAAAACCACGATTATCCATTCGATTATCAAGATATACCGGCCCGTTGGAGCAAGAATCTTTTTGGCCGCCCCAACAGGCAGGGCCTCCAAGCGAATGACCGAAGCGACCGGCCAACCTGCGAGAACGATCCACAGGATGCTTGAATTCAACTGGCAAAAGGGAGGCTTTCAACGAAACGAGAATCGCCCTCTTGAAGCTGATGTCATCATACTGGATGAGGCCTCAATGATTGATACCGTCCTCATGTATCACTTTCTGAAAGCGGTTCCCTCCGGGGCTACCTTGATTATAGTGGGCGATTCAAATCAACTGCCTTCTGTTGGGCCGGGAAACGTACTTAAAGATATTATCAGCTCGGGATCAATCCCTGTAATTGAGCTGAACGAGGTGTTCAGGCAGGCAAGGGAGAGCCTTATAATAATGAACGCTCATAAAATCAATAAGGGAAAAGTCCCTGAAACAAGAGACTCCCGCGGAGATCTTGGAGATTTTTACTTTATTGAACAGGAGGACCCGGACCAGGCGCTTCACATAGTCCTGGAACTTGTCTGTAAGCGTATACCTCAGCGCTTCAAGATGAGCCCCATGGAGGATATTCAGGTCGTTACCCCCATGCACAAGGGGATCGTTGGTACGGTGAACCTGAACTTGAAGCTGCAGGATTCTCTCAACCCTTCAAAAGTAGAGATAGTAAGAGGAGACAGGGCCTTTCGTCTCTACGACAAGGTAATGCAAACAAGGAATAACTATGAAAAAGAGGTCTTTAACGGGGATATTGGTCTTATCAAATCCATAGATGAGAAAAATCAGGAGGTGGTTGTGGACTATGACGGGCGGGCAGTTACCTATGGCTTTTTTGAGCTTGACGAGATTATCCTTGCCTATGCAATCTCAGTCCATAAAGCCCAGGGCAGCGAATATCCGGCGGTAGTCATTCCCATTTTACCGCAACACTATCTTCTTCTTCAAAGGAACCTTATATACACTGCGGTTACCCGGGGCAAGCGGTTGGTGGTCATGGTAGGAAGCAAAAAGGCCCTGGCCACGGGTGTCAGGAATGAAAGAACCCTCAAACGCTATACCTATCTTGAAGAAAGATTAAAAGGCCTCTAGCCGCCTGCCGGTGAACCGGTTCTATTCTCTTTCGGCCATTTGGCCGATCTGTGCGTCAGATCAAAGGAGTTGTAAGCTTAAGGTGACCAAGTAGAACCTTTTCCATATCATTTTTTGTTTTATCCCGCCATCGGAGCATTATTTCAAAGAAGAATTATTGTATTTGACTATTGCCCTCCAAATATATATGAAAAAAACGCATATTTCATTGCTTAAAATTAATAAAATATTATAGCCGCTGGGAGTCAAATGGGAACCAATCAAATCCAACTAATAGACCAGTATGACAGACATCTTAATTATCTGCGCATCTCTATCACCGATCGGTGCAATATCCGATGCATCTACTGCATGCCGGGTAATGGAATTTCCAAATTGAGGCATGAAGATATTCCTACATACGAAGAGATTCTTCGTATTGCCGGGATTGCAGTAAACCTCGGAGTCGATAAGATACGGTTGACGGGAGGGGAACCACTCGTACGTAAAGGTATTTGCGAATTCATCCCCCGGCTGACAGCCCTGGCGGGCCTCAAGGAAGTCTCACTCACAACAAATGGAATCTTCCTCAGGGAGAAACTTGAGAACATAAAGGCTGGAGGAATCAATAGAATCAACATCAGCCTGGATTCTCTTCATAGAAACAAGTACAAAAAAATAACAGGTTATGACGGCTTGGAAACGGTACTGGCCGGAATAAAAGAGGCGAGTAAAATGGGCTACCACCCAATAAAAATCAACATGGTGGTTATGGAAGGCGTCAATGATGAAGAAACCCTGGATTTTGCAAGGTTATCCCTTGAGCATCCCTACCATATCCGGTTCATCGAATACATGCCGGTTTCTGTCACAAGCCCGGATATTGCCCTGCGCCACGTGCCGTCCTCATTGATTAAACAACAAATAGGCAACCTCGGAAAACTGGTTCCGATTCCCAGAGACATCCTTGACGGCCCGGCCGAGCGTTTCAAATTCGAGGGAGCAGCCGGAGAAATCGGTTTTATCAGTCCCCTAACCCATCATTTCTGTCCCCTCTGTAACAGACTGCGCCTAACTTCAAGCGGCTATTTGAGACCATGCCTTCTCTCCGATCAGGAAGTAGACTTAGTGGGTCCTATGAGAAACGGGGCCTCTGATGAAGACCTGGCAGAAATTTTTTTGAAGACCGCGCTTACTAAACCTTACGCCCACCATCTAACTCCTAAAAACACAACCCACCTGTCGGCCGAGATGTCCTCTATCGGTGGCTGAACGAACTCGTCTCCGGATACTTTTGCCTGGATCAGAGATGGAATGCTTTAATATTGTTCAAAAATATTGGCATCGCCGAAAAATAAATTAGAATGTTTTTTAACATTTCCAAACGGTACCAAATTTTTAATGCCTAGGTGGGCAATCCAAGCAGTTTTGCTGCATTCAACCCGGTGATTTGCTCAATTGCCGCAGAAGAAAGACCTGCCGATTCCATCTCATTGAAGTACCTTTGGGGTTTGATGAGCGGGTAATCGGTTCCGAAAAGAATTTTTTCAAAACCTAATATTTCCCCGGCTATCCTGTAAATTTCCGGGGTATAAAGAAATGGTGAGGCGGCCGTGTCAAGCCAGACGTTTTGAAGGACCTTTTTGACTTCCTTTTTCATGAGCCCATAAAAAAAAAGCCCTCCTCCCCAGTGTGCCAGGACAATACGGTTTGCGGAATAGGTCTTGAGAAAGCCATAGATTTGACCAAGGGTCATGGGAGCCTTTCCCGGATACTCGTGTCCCACAGGTTCGTTGGTATGGAGCAAAAAAGGCGCATCGGACTTGGAACAAAGGAGCATAACGTCCGTCAAACCCTCAATGACTCCGGCAGAAAGGCCGGCGCCATAAACAGCCAGTTCTCCCACACCTAAAAGCCCCGCCTGGAGGCATCTTTCAACCTCCCGTGGCCCGTCCGGAGACAGTGGCGAAAAACAGCAGAACCCTATAAAACGGTCAGGATAGCGATTAACCGACTCAATGATGTAGTCATTGTGTCTGCGAAAGTTCTCGCGCTTTTGCCAGGGAAAGCCGAAGATCACCGACCTCTGGATCCCTGCCTCATCCATGCTCACAAGCAGTTCCTTAGAACCTACGAGTCTTGCCTTGGAGGAGCCATAAATGGATTCGAAAGCAGGCTCGTCTGAAAAAAGACCAGCCCTGTCATCCCTAAAAAAAGAAGGAAATACATGAGTATGGAAATCTATAATCATTACAAAAGATCAATCAATGATTTATTAAGAACGTCAGGCCTAAAACCAACGATTTTCTCTCTGATCTTGCCCTTTCGATCAATCAGGAACATGGTGGGTATAGCGATGCTTCCCTCTCCAAAATAGTCCCGTATTACGTTGATATTATAGCGTAATATTTTATAGGTGATCCCAAACTTATCCCTAAATGCGCGAAGGTGCTCATTGGTAAACTGCTCACGATCATCCATGGATATCCCCAAGACAACCAATCCCTTATCCCGGTACTTTTCATGCAGCTTGCCTAATTCCGGAATGCTCACCCTGCAGGGCATACACCAGGTTGCCCAGAAATCCAGGATTACCACATTGCCACGGTATTGCTTAAGGGATATCACTCGTCCTGACAGGTCTGAAAGTGAAAAATCAGGGGCACTTACGTCACCGTCGCTAGCATTTTGACACCCGAAAATGGAAAAAAAAATCATGAAAATCAGTATTCTCAATTTTAATGCACTGTTAAGAGACATGTATCCTCCGTGCTTTTATGTTTCGTTTCCTTTTTCCATTAAGAGACAGGAAAAGGCAGGATGTTACAGAAATTAGAATCAGACAAATAAGATTTCCCTTTTTTATCCCACAGGCGTATAATATAGCAAGTAATTTAAGCGCCTGGCGCCTGATAGAATGAACAAGCCTTTCGTCATATCCTTGGTTCTGGCCTATTCCATCCTTTTCGGCCTTTTTCTACACCCTCATAAAGCGCCGGGAGAAGAAAATGGCGTTGATGATGTTCGCCCTTCCATACTAGCGGGCACATGGTATCCCGGAAATTCAGATGGCCTGAGCAAGGCCATTCAAGGATATTTATCAAGGGTAGAAGTGACTAGTCTGGATGGGAAATTGAAGGCCCTTATTGTGCCCCATGCCGGATACGTCTATTCCGGCCCAGTTGCAGCCTATGCCTACCGGCTTCTTCAAAAAACACGGTTCAGGAGAGTGATCCTAATCGGTCCGAGCCATCGGTTGGGTTTTGCCGGGGTCTCAGTAAACCTCCAGTCGGGATATGAAACCCCGCTCGGTATCGTGCCGGTTGATCAGGAACTGGCCAGAAAGATCCTTAAAGCAGACCCAAATACAAGGTGGCTCAGGAAGGCCCATTCAGGCGAACACTCTCTTGAAATACAATTACCCTTCCTGCAGACAGTTCTACCAAATTTCAAAATTGTACCTATCATTATGGGCCAGCAGGACCCTGACACCTGTTCAAATCTATCGAAGACCATCTGCCAGGTACTGTCCGATGCCGAAGACACCTTGCTCATAGCCAGCAGCGACCTTTCACACTTTCACCCATATAACCAGGCAAAGGCGCTTGACCAGATATTTATCGATCATGTACGAATGTTTGATCCACAAGGTCTTTCCAAAGACTTGCTTCAGGGGAAATGCGAGGCATGCGGGGGAGGGCCCGTAATAACCATCTTGCTTGCGGCCAGGGATCTGGGTGCCGACAAGACTTCAATTCTCAGTTATGCCAACTCAGGCGATGTAACTGGTAACCACCGCAGTGTTGTAGGCTACCTTTCCGCTGCCGTTATTAGATCATCTGATACGGGTCTACGTCCAAAACAAGATTGACACCGCTTGATTGCAAGACCTTTCTTGAACTCTTCTCCACGGCGTTCAAAAGATGCTTTAAGAGCGACATGCTTTTACTCTTTATCAGGATCTGCCACCGGTATTTTCCTTTTAGTCTTGAAATCGATGCCTCAACAGGCCCCAGGACCTGGATCTCCTTACCCCGCTTGGGCCATCCGGCCAAAATGTCCCTTATACCCACGCTCAGCCTCTGAGCCACTTTCTCTGTCTCATCTTTGTTATTCCCTTTAAGCCTAAGACACACCAAATGGGAGAACGGAGGGTAACTCAATTGCTCCCTTAGTTCCTTTTCTTTCTCAAAAAATGACTTGTAGTCATGAACAGTGGCAGTCTGGACTGCGTAGTGAGCAGGATTAAAGGTCTGGATAATCACTTCACCCCTCTGGTTCCCACGCCCCGCCCTCCCGGCGACTTGCGAAAGGATCTGAAAGGTCCGCTCCCCGGCCCTGAAGTCTGGGAATCCCAGGGACAGGTCGGCTGCAATAACGCCAACCAATGTAACCCTTGGAAAATCATAACCCTTTGCAATCATCTGCGTACCTACAAGAATATCTATTTCATGCTCGCTGAATTTTTTCAAAATTTGAAAGGCCTGACCCTTCTTCCGGGTGCTGTCGGTGTCCATTCTCGCAATACGCGCCGCAGGAAACATGTCTTTAAGTTCCTGCTCGATTCTTTCAGTCCCAAATCCGTATGCCTTTATGCCCTTTCGCCCGCATGAAGGACATTTAAGCCGGGTTTCGGAATGAAATCCGCAGTAGTGGCAAACCAGACGATTTTCCTCAAGATGATAAGTAAGCGCCACGTCGCAGTTGGGACAACGGATTGACTGACCGCAAAACCGGCAGAGATACAAACTCCGAAAACCTCTCCGGTTCAGAAAAAGAATCGTCTGGTTCCCGGCCATAAGGTTTTTGTCTATGGCCTCCAGGAGCCTGGGACTGATGATCTCGTTTCCGGATTGCCTGCCCTTAAAGGATTTCATATCCACAATCTCCACATCAGGAAGAGGTCGTTTTTCAATCCTATCGGGCATGGAAAGCAAATGATATTTGCCGGTCGTGGCGTTCTGAAATGACTGGACGGACGGAGTTCCCGCGCCAAGTATCACAACAGCTTTATCCATCTTCGCCCTTACTACAGCCGCATCCCTTGCCTGGTATCGGGGACTGTTCTCCTGTTTATAAGCTGAATCATACTCTTCATCCACTACAATGAGGCCCAGCCTGGATAAAGGGACAAACAGGGCGGAACGTGCACCGATAACCAGATCCACCTCACCCCTGGAAATTCGCGTCCACTCATCGTATCTTTCGCCCCGGCTCAGTCTGCTGTGATAAACGGCAATCCTGTTCCCGAGCCGGGACCTGAAAATTCCCTCCATGTAAAGGGCAAGCGATATTTCCGGAACCATGATTATGGCCTGCTTACCCGAACCTATGGCATGCTCAACAGCCCGGAAATAGACCTCCGTTTTGCCGCTTCCGGTCACTCCATAAAGCAAGCAAACATGAAAAGTATTCTTATCAAGGTATGACTTAATTCGATTCAGGGCTCGCCGTTGCTGCCCGTAAAGCTCGGAAGGGACAGAAGCCGGACACATAATCGTTCCGGCCGGGCTTCTGTACACTGGACCTTTATAACTCTCCAGGGCACCTTTTTTAACCCATTTATTTACTAGATAAGACCCGTTACTGAACTTGACCGTCATTTCACTTAACAGGACCGGCCCGGAACCGAAAACCGTCTTCAGAAATAGGACCTCGTTT
>Ga0307425_1002467_pt1 | contig 10412 bp, 4 predicted proteins | sample SalMarWE160330MG_FD_202152 | JGI IMG/M metagenome (GOLD analysis project Ga0307425, IMG submission 202152) | Salt marsh sediment microbial communities from the Plum Island Ecosystem LTER, Massachusetts, United States - WE1603-30 | ecosystem: Environmental > Aquatic > Marine > Intertidal zone >...
TGAGTCTGGGGGACGGACCGCGCACGGTACTGCTGTGGTCGCAGATGCACGGCGACGAGCCATCCGCGACCCCCGCTCTGCTCGACATCGCCCACTTCCTGCTCTCACGGGCCGAAGAACCGGAGGCGGCGGCGATCCTCGATGGCCTCACCCTCCTGATGATTCCAATGCTCAATCCGGACGGGGCCGAAATCTACCAGCGCCGCAATTCCCAGGCCGTCGATATCAACCGGGACGCGCTCAATCTCACGACCCCGGAGGGCCGGATCCTGAAGAGAATCCGTGACGAATACGAGCCAATGCTCGGATTCAATCTGCACGACCAGAACCGTCGGACGGCGGTGGGCGACACCGGCGTGCTGGCGACGAACGCCGTCCTGGCGGTGGCCGGTGACCGGGAGGGAACCGTCACTCCCGGGAGATTGCTCGCCAAACGCGCCTGCGCGGCCATCGTCGAGGCTCTGGCGCCGTTCATGCCGGGGGGCATGGCTCGCTACGACGAGGACTGGAGCCCGCGGGCTTTCGGAGACAATCTCACCGCCTGGGGAACTCCCGTGGTGCTCATCGAGAGCGGCGGCTTGCCACCGGGCCGAAATCTAGAAGATCTGACCCGCCTCAATTTCGTGGCCATTTTGACGGTGTTGCAGGGTCTGGTTCGAAACGATCTGGAAGACTACGATCCACAGGTCTATACGGATCTCCTGCGCAACGAGAGCGATGCCTGGGCTGATGCCGTCGTGCGGGGAGGTTTCATCCGACAGCCCGGTTTTGATGATCCGTACCGCGCCGACCTGGCGTTCGACCTCGAACTGGACGATCGCGATGCGGCCGGATGTGCCACCGGCGACGCCCGGCGCTCCCAGATCGTCGAGATCGGAGATGCGCGGTTCCTCGGCGCGGGGCGCGTTGTGGACGCCGGCGACAGCCTGTTGCTCGCGCCGTTCGCGGTCGGGGTCGAGGGCTGGTCGGCTCGACGTTGGCTGAGCTCGGCCGTGCTGTCGGACCTGGCTCGTCTGGGGGTCGGCACGGTGTACTGGGAGGTGCCCCGCCGCAAGGTCGATAGCGCTGAATCCCTGGCTCGCGACCTTGCCGGTGAAGGCCGGGCACGTCTCGAAGTGGTGCCGAGGCCGGCGGATCTGCCGTGGTTGACCCTGACCGGGCCGCCCCTTGCACCGGACTCGGACTCCCTCTCGGACGTGGTTCAGGCCCTCGTCGGCGATCGCAAGCGGATGGATCCCGAGAGCTCCGAAGCCCTTGACCTGCTGTTCGGAATTCCCCGCTCGGCGCCTCGCCAGCCGACCCTGCGCAGGGGCCGGCCGGCTTCCTTCCTGCTGCTCTCTCCGGCGCCAGATGGCCGGATCGACCTCGAGAGCGCCCGCCTCGGCTCGGTCTTCATCGACGGCGTCGAGGTTCGGAGGGATTCGCGATGACTCTCCTTCCGTGCCGGTTCCTCCGGGTCCCTGCTCACCGATTGGTCGTATTCAGTCTCGTCACCCTCGTTGCCGTTGCCGGGTCCCCGCAGGAGGCCCGGGCCTCGGAGCTGTCGAAGGACCAAAAAAAGTGGGTGCGCACGACCCTGGCCGCGATGAACCTCGAGGAGAAGGTGGCCCAGATGATCATGGTCGCGGAGACCGGCTACCCCCGGAACCCGCGGTCGCAGACCGCTGTCGAGCTCGTCGAAGCGGTTCAGGATGGCGGCGTGGGAGGGCTGGTCCTGATGCGGTCCGAGGAACGGACCATTCCCGATCTCGTCGACCGGCTCCAGAGCGTGGCCAGGATTCCGCTGCTGGTGGCCATGGATATGGAGCGCAGCCTGGCCTTCCGGCTCCGCAGGGGGTCCGTTGACCTTCCCTGGGCGATGGCCGTCGGCGCCACGCGCTCCGAGGACGCGGCTCGATTTCTCGGAGAGGTGACGGCTCGCGAAGGCCGGGCGGTGGGAATCCACTGGGCCTTCGCTCCGGTTCTGGACGTCAACAACAACCCGGACAACCCGGTCATCAACATCCGCTCGTTCGGAGAAGATCCGGAGCTGGTCGCCCGTCTCGGCGCTGCGTTTATCCGCGGTGCACGTGCCGGCGGCCTGCTGACAACAGCCAAACACTTTCCTGGACACGGGGACACCGCCGTCGACAGCCACGTCGATCTGCCAGTCATCAGAGGTGATCGTGAGCGCCTGGAGACGGTGGAATGGCCTCCTTTTCGAGCGGCGATCGCGGCCGGCGTCGACTCGGTCATGGTCGGGCACGTCGCGGTGCCGGCTCTCGATCCCTCCGGTCGCCCCGCGACCCTTTCCCCTTTACTCAACAGGGAGATTCTCCGCGACGAGATGGGTTTTCAGGGCCTCATCGTGACCGACGCCATGGACATGAGGGGCGTGGGACCCGCCTGGATCGGTAAAGCCACGGTGGATGCGGTTCGAGCCGGCGCCGATGTCATCCTGATGCCTCCCGACCTGCGGGTGGCCATTCAGTCACTGGTCCGCGGCGTGCAGGAGGGAGAGCTCGAGGAAGAGAGGATCGACCAGTCGGTGCGGCGCATCCTCGAGGTCAAAGCCAGGTTGGGTCTCAACGAGAATCGTTTCGTCGACCCGGATGCCGGTGCTCTCGACGTCGACCGGCCGGTGGATATCGATCGGGCGATGGAGATCGCGGAGGCGTCGATCACCGTGGTCCGGAACGACGGGGGTCTCCTGCCGCTCGCGGCCGAGGAACCTCTTCGGATCCTGCACCTCCTGATGCCGGATGACAGCGGTTTCCCGGCGGCGGAGTTCAGAGACCGGCGGATCCCGGTCGAGACGATCGTGTTGGGCCGAGAGGCCGCGGAACAGACGGCGGACGAGATCCTGGCGACCGTGAAGGATTTCACCCACATCCTGATTTCGGCCTCGTACTACCGGGAGGTGATCTCGCCGAGCCTGGTCCGGCTCCTGGGCCGGCTCGCGGAGACCGACGTGCCGATGATCGTCGCCTCGTTCGGCGACCCCTACCTCGTGCGCGACATTCCCGATGTCTCCACCTACCTCTGTACGTTCGGGGCCTCGCAGCTGAGCCGGCGGGCGGCGGTCGCTGCGCTCTTCGGCGAGATCGATGTTCGGGGTAAGCTGCCGGTGACCCTCTCCGTGGTTGACCCCTACGGCGAGGGCCTCGAGATCCCGAGGCGAGCCATGACTCTGCGCATAGCCCCGCCGGAAGATGCAGGCTTCCGGACAGGGGGATTGGACGATGTGGATCGCTTGCTCGACGATTTCGTCGAGAAAGGAGCCTTCCCCGGCGGCGTCCTGGCCGTAGGGCATCGAGGAGCGCTCGTTCATCTCCATCCCTTCGGCCGGCTGTCCTACGACGAGGACGCACCGGCGGTCGAAAAGGACACGATCTACGACCTGGCCAGTCTGACCAAAGTCGTCGCCACGACCACCATGGCAATGATCCTGGTCGACGAGGGGCGCCTCGATCTCGACGAGAAGGTGCAAGACTTCCTGCCGCTCTTCCAGGGCCCGGACAAGGAGAAGGTCACCGTTCGCCACCTGCTCACCCACAGCTCCGGAGTCGACTGGTGGGCTCCCTTGTACGAGGAGCTTCAGGGACCTGACGCCTATCTGGAGCGCATCCAGGCGATGGACCTCGTGTACGAGCCGGGGACCGATTTTAAATACAGCGACCTCGGTATCATCCTGCTGGGTGAAATCCTGTCCCGGGTCGCCGGTCAGCCGTTGGACGAGTTCGTGCAGGAGAGGGCGTTCGAGCCCCTATCGATGACCGACACCCTTTTCCTACCGGGCGAGGATCGCTTGCAGCGGATCGCCCCGACTGAGTACGACCCCTGGCGGGGCCGCGTCATTCGCGGTGAGGTCCATGACGAGAACGCGTTCGCGCTCGGGGGCATCGCGCCCCATGCCGGACTCTTCTCGACCGCGGGCGATCTTTCCCGCTTCGCCCAGATGCTCCTCAACGGCGGCGTCCTCGAGCATCATCGCATCGTTTCCCGAGACACGGTGGAGCTCTTCACCCGCAAAGCCGGTGACGGCGAGTCGACGCGTGCTCTCGGCTGGGACACCAAGTCGCCGGAGAATTCGTCGGCGGGTTCGTTTTTCTCCCCTCGTTCGTTCGGTCACACGGGATTTACCGGAACGTCGATCTGGGTCGATCCGGACCGCGAGCTCTTCCTGATCCTGCTCACCAATCGGGTCCATCCGACGCGGGAGAACCAGCTCATCCGCGAGGCCCGACCGGCGGTGGCCGATGCGGTGGTCAACGCGCTGACCGACGCGGACCGCGAGCTCCCCGAGGAGATGCCCGGTCGGGTTGTCGAGGTGGGGCTCGATCGAATCGCCGCCGGCGAGGATTTCGGGCTTCGCGGGAAACGGCTGGGACTCGTCGTTCACGCCGCGTCGGTGACCGAGGATGGCCGCCACGCGATCGACGTGTTGCGCGACGCGGGGCTGGATGTGGTTCGGCTCTTCACCCCCGAGCACGGCCTGCGGAGTCAGGCGGCGGCCGGCGAGATTGTGGCGAACGGCAGGGATCCTCGGAGCGGGCTGCCGGTGGTCAGCCTCTACGGCGATCATCGCAAACCGACGAAAAGAGACCTCAAGCATTTGGATGCTCTCGTCTTTGACCTCCAGGGCGCCGGCGTGCGCTTCTACACCTACGTCAGCACGCTGATCCTCAACCTCGAGGCAGCGGCCGAGCACGACCTCGAGTTCGTCGTCCTCGACCGACCGAATCCCCTCGGTGGGGAGCGGATCGAGGGGCCGGTGAGCGCCCCTCGTGACCTCATGCCCGAGAGCTTCGTCAACCTGGCGCCCGGGCCACTGGTGCACGGGCTCACGATGGGGGAGATGGCTCGCTTCGTCAATCAACGACTGAAGAAGCCCGTGCGGTTGACGGTGGTTCCGATGCAGGGTTGGGAGCGGGGCATGACGTGGGCGGACACGGGCCGCGCTTGGGTGCCGCCCTCACCAAGCCTCCGCAGCCCCGAGGCCGCGATCGCCTATCCGGGAGTCTGTCTACTGGAGGTCACCAACGTTTCCGAGGGCCGAGGTACGGCCAACCCGTTTCTGGTCTTTGGGGCTCCCTGGCTGCGACCTTCAGAGCTTCAAGTGTTGGCGCCTGGTTTCGAGCTCGAACCGGTAATCTTCACCCCGGTCGGCTCTCCCGCCACTCCGAATCCCAAGTTCGACGGCCAGGAGTGCCACGGGATGCGGGTCCGGGTCACCGATCCGGCTGCAGCTCAACCTTACAGGCTCGGCGTCGAGCTGCTCGTGGCCCTGATGAGCCGCGATGACTTCGAGTGGAAGGATGAGGGCGCCGCCTTGACACGGCTGGTTGGAACCCAGAGGCTGCTCGACGACCTCCGTCGCCGCCGAAGCGTCGTCCAGATCATTGAAGCGGACCTCGCGGATCACGACGTGTGGCGCCGCGACCGAGCGGCGGCCCTGCTGTACTGATCGAAGTGAGCGACTGAAGGAGAAAAACCCATGAGCTGGACCCGACGCCACATGCTTCAACTCGGAGGAGCCGCCGTCGCAGCGGCAACACTGCCCGCTATCGTTGAGTCGGCGGCCCCGAAGCGAGACGTGATCAAACCGAAGCGGCTGAGCAAGGGAGACCTGGTGGGTTTGGTCGCTCCAGCGCGCGCCACCTTCCACCCCGACCGCGCCGAGATCGCCCGCGAGAATATGGCCGCCCTCGGGCTTCGTGTCCGGTTCGGCGACCATCTCCTGGATCGTTACGGCTACCTCGCCGGACGGGACGAGGACCGCGCCGCCGACATCAACGCTTTCTTCGCCGATTCGGAGGTGCGGGCCGTTCTGGCGCAGGACGGCGGCTGGGGCTGCAACCGGCTGCTGCCGCTGCTCGACTACGACCTGATCCGCGAGAACCCCAAGATCGTCATGGGTTTCAGCGATATCACTGGCCTCCTTCTGGGCATCCACGCGAAAACCGGGCTGGTGACCTTTCACGGCCCGATGGCCGGTTCGAGCTGGAGCGAGTTCACCACCGAGCACGCGGTGCGCGTGCTCTTCGACGGCGAGGTGCTCACCATGCGCAACCGGGTGGGCGACGAGGACCGGCTGGTCCAGGACGAAAACCGGGTTCTCACGATCACGCCGGGAACGGCGCGTGGCCGGCTACTGGGGGGCAACCTGACGGTGCTCACCGCCCTGATGGGCACGGGCTATCTGCCCGACTTCGACGGCTGCATCCTCTTCATCGAGGACGTCCATGAAGAGGTCTACCGGGTGGACCGGATGCTCACCCAGCTCAGCCTGGCGGGCGTCCTGAAACAAGTCAACGGCCTGGTTTTCGGCCGTTGCACCGACTGTGATCCGAGCGGAGGCTACGGTTCCCTGACCCTCGAGGAGGTGCTGGCCGACCACGTCGCCCCCCTCGGCGTGCCGGCGTGGTACGGTTCGATGATCGGCCACATCAAGCATTATTTCACCGTCCCCCTGGGGATCGAGGCCGAGATCAACGCCGACACCGGGACCATCACGCTGCTGGAACCCGCGGTTCAGTAAGACCCGTGCCCGATTGGGGCTTCGCTCCAGAAAGGCGCTCGTTGTGTCAACGTGCTCTCCTCTCAGCTCGCTCCCCGAGAGGATGCCAGGCGCCTCCGGTGAACGCGGTTTCTTGCCAACATTGTGCGGTGTGCCGACTCATGGCTTCGGGGCGGCAGGTGGAAATTCCGAAATCCGAAATTTCTCCGGGATGCGCTTTACCGCTGCCTCGGATAAAGGAGGATCGCGTCGGCGTCGCTCCGAGGGCCCGCAATACCCGACGGATGATTCACTGTCTGTCCGTCGATGACCATGGTCGTGGATCCGCCTCCGTCAAGGTTGATGGCCGACACGCTGCCGAGCTCAAGCATGAGATCAGTCAGCTCCGGCAGTGACATGCCGACACTCTCTTCAGGTCGGCGTCCGTCCACCGTCACGAAGAGGAGCGTTCCATCGGCGCGGACGCCGACGGCGGTCCGGGGATGTCGGGCGAGGAAGAAGACCCTCGAGATGGACTCGTCCTCCGGCTTTTCGAGTCGCCGGCCCTTCCACAGCAGGAGGGGGCCTCCACCGACGATGTTCTCGGCCTTTTCCCATTCGCCCTCTGGGTCGGGCAGCAGCGGGTGGAGGTCCGTCTCCACGGAAAGCTGTTCTCCAGGTTGGATTCGGGGCAACACCTCTTCGATTCGTTCGCTGCCGATCGAAAGCACCATGCCGACGGACGGGATCACCGAGCTGCCCACGCCTCTCAGGATCTTGGCGACTTGTCCGCTCCGGATGACGATTTCGGCTCCCTGGGGAGGTGTGAGGGTCGTGCGATGGAAGTCCGGCGTGAAGAGAACGATCTCCGACGGACCGCGAGTACGGTTGAGCCCGTCGAGCGGGATGGTTTCGCCGCCGGCGAGATGAACCTCACCCCGAAACGACAGCCGGCCGAAGACCGGCCTGACGGCGCCGTCATGATCAAAAAAGCCGACGGCGGCTCGCCCGCGGTCCGGTTCAGAGAGCAATCGGCCCTCGATCTGGAGAACTCCCCGGGAGTCCCCAGCCAGCAGTCCTTCCATCTGGAAGTAGCCGCCGTTGACCGCTGCCAACGCGCCCCGCCGAACGGCCAGAGCGGCGGTCGTTTCGAGCCCGATGGCGGCGTCGTAGGCGTGCGCCACCCGCACCTCGATCCTTCTCGGGTCGGCCTCCAGGACGTGGATCTTCCACGGACCGTCGGGATGAGTGAGGTCCTGCCCGATCTCCTGGATTTCGAGCGGTGACGGGAAACCCGATTCGAGGAGGCGTTGCCTCAGAGCCTCGGCGTCCGCCCGCTGGAGCAGGGCCGGAGTGACGATCCGGTAAAGGCTTCCATCGGCCGTCGGAACCGCCGCAAAACCGCTCTCGTGCAAACGCTCGAGCATGGCGTCGGCCTCGGATTGGCGCTCGAAGACCCCGGTCAGAATCCGGTATCTCGTCTGGGTGTTGGCCTCGCCCCTGACGAGGAGGCGGTGCTGCAAACCCGGCACCACGGTCTCGGTTGTCGGCTGGGCGGCCGGCGCGGCCGCGGCGCAGGCGAGGCCCAGGGTCAAAACGATTGGGAGGATTTTCTGTTTCATGCGGTCAATACCTCGGTGGATTCGCCTCTGCACGAGGCCAGCAGTAGCTCGCTCCGAGCCCGGCGGCAAAGGTGAGGGCCGAGCCGACGAGAGCGAACCAGGGCCAGGCCAGTGTTGTGGTAAAGAAGATGATGCTCATACCGGAAAGGCCGACCACGAGCCCGGCCAACGCGGCCCGCTCACCGACGCGCTGGGCGAGGATCCCGAGGAAGAACACCCCAAGCACGATCCCGGTGGTGAAGGCGGCGATCCCCAGCACGCTGCTGACCACCGACGCCTTGACCCACTGACCGACGATCCCGACTCCGATCTGGATCAGCCCGAAGACCACGGTCAGGATGCGAACGACTCGGAGCTGGCTGGCGGCCGAGGTCCCGGACCCCTTGCCGGCGAAATAGAAGTCGTTGGCAGCGGCGGTCGCGCAGGAGTTGAGCGAGCTCGAGAGCGTGGACATGGCGGCAGCGAAGATCGCGCCGAGCAAGATGCCCAACAGCCCCACCGGCATCTCGTCGAGGATGAACCGGGCGAAGACGCGGTCGGGGCGCTCGAACACCGCTTCGGGAGCGAAGACCTGATAGAAGACGAAGAGACCGACGCCGATCAGAAGGAACAGCGCGAACTGCGCAACCACTACGAATCCACCGACCCAGAGCGCCCGCTGGGCATCCCTCAGATTTCGAGCGCAGAGGTAGCGCTGCACCATCATCTGATCGACACCGTGGGAACCGAGCGTGATAAAAAGACCACCGATCAGACCGGCCCACAAGCCGTAGGGCTGACTCCAGTCGAAGCTCAGGTCGAACACCCGCAGCTTTCCGGCCGCTTCGCCCACGGCGACGAGCTGATCCCAGCCTCCGGGGAGTCGATGAAGAATCAGGGCCAGGGCCGCGAGGGCGCCGCCGATGTAGATCACGAACTGTACGAGATCGGTGACGAGCACGGCGCGGATGCCACCGAAGAAGGTGTAGATGATCGTAGCGACGCCCATTGCGGCCACGGCCCAGTGAATCGGGATCCCGGTCATCTCCTGAAGAACGATCGCCGAGAGGAAGAGGCGAAGGCCGTCGGCAAGGCTGCGGGTGGTGATGAACATTGCCGACGCCGCCTTCTGGGTGGCGCCCCCGAAACGTTGGTGAAGCACATCGTAGGCGGTGTAGAACGAGCCCTTGAAGTACTGCGGCAGGAGCAGGAAGACCACCGCGAACCGCCCGAGCAGGAAGCCGAGCGGAATCTGCAGCCAGGTCATGTTCCTCGAGTAGGCAAAGCCGGGAATGCTGAGAAAGGTGACGGTGCTCGTTTCGGTGGCGACGATCGAGAAGAGGATGAGCCACCAGGGGCGGTCGCGCCCACCGACCACGTAATCGGACACGCTGTCGGCTGTGCGGCCGATCCACAGGCCGAGAAGGACGACGCCCGCAAGGTAAACGGCGAGGATGCCGAGGTCGATGGGACCGACGTTCATCGGCTCTGCAGGAGCTGAAGGGCGAGTGTGACAGCGCCCGTCGCCGGCTCGACGTGGAGGTGCCTGACTTCCGCTTCGGGCACATCATCGAGAAGGGATTTCATGCGGGGTACGAGACTCGGACACGCTTTGAACGCGCCGCCGGCAAGGACGACGGGATAACTCTCGGGGAAGGTGAGCTGATTGGCGACCGCCCGCGCTGCCTTGGCGAGGTGTTTGGACGCTTGATCCATGAGGGTTTCCGCCGCCTCATCGCCGTCAGCGCTCGCGGTCTCGACCAACGAGGCGAGGTCGGCGACCCGATTGCGAGACAGTTCCTGGTCGTAGAACCACTTCACCAGCTCGGTCGGTTCCGTGACGCCGAGCTTCTCGCAGATCAGAGGGTAGAGGGTCGTGGCCACTCCCCGTCCGTCGGCCGCGCGGATGGCGTGCCGGACCGCGTAGTGGCCCAGCCAGAAGGCCGACCCCTCGTCTCCGAGGAGATAACCCCAACCGCCGGCCCGGGCCTCATGACCGTCGGGGTCGACCCCGTAGGCGATGGACCCGGTCCCGGCGACGACGACGATTCCGATGCCTGACGGAGCGCCGGCGACGAGAGCGACCAGGGCATCGTTGACGACACGAACAGGTTGGCGCTGGCCGAGGCGGCGAAGGACTTCACGGATGACCTCGTCTGCACCGGGCTGCCCGACACCGGCGATGCCGAGGCAGAGCGCGGCCACCGGCTCGGGGGATTCCAGGGACTCGATGACGTCGAAGAGGACCTTCTCCACCGCGAGCTCACCTTTCACGAGCAGGTTGGCGCCGCCCGAAATGGACCGGGAAAGCACTTTCCCGGTGTCGTCGGCCA
>Ga0307425_1002470_pt1 | contig 10407 bp, 7 predicted proteins | sample SalMarWE160330MG_FD_202152 | JGI IMG/M metagenome (GOLD analysis project Ga0307425, IMG submission 202152) | Salt marsh sediment microbial communities from the Plum Island Ecosystem LTER, Massachusetts, United States - WE1603-30 | ecosystem: Environmental > Aquatic > Marine > Intertidal zone >...
GAGCCGTTCGCCTACTTGAAAGACGTTCTCGAATGCCTGTCCAACGGCTATCCTATGAGCCGGCTCGACGACCTCTTATCCTGGAACTGGACCTCGCCAGTCGCCGCGGCAGCCTGATCTACGTGCTAGAAATGGACGCTTACAATAATTCAGCTAATCAATCGGATGGGGTTTTCGGTACACACAAGGAAATAATCGGCGCCCGGTTGACAGTTAAAGGATCCAAAGACATGCTTCTAACGGATCCAAACACATGCTTCGTCCGATCCGATGGAGATGTCGCGATGCGTGTTTTTGTCGGAGTATGCGTGTGCGGACTTAAAGCGACGACGGGCGCGTTTCTCTGCTTCGTGGCGGCGAGCGGAGGCACCATGGCGCAAGACACGGGTCAGTCGCAGGTTGAGAATTCGCAGGAAGGGCAGCCGACGCTGGGCAAGCCCGCCGCACCACTGGCGCAGCCTACTTGGGTGGTGAACTGCATGAGCACTCAGGCTGGGTTTGACTGCAGTGCGTCTCAGGCATATTTCGTCAAGGAGACAGGACAGCGACTGCTGTCGATGGCCGTGCGGGTGCCGCCCAACAATGACCCCGCCTTGCTGCTTCAGTTGCCCCTCGGCATCTATCTGCCAGCGGGGGTCTCGCTGCAGTTCGGCAGGGAGGAGGCAGTCAAGAAGATTGCGATACAGAGTTGCGATAAGAATGGCTGCCGGGCCGAATATGACATCAGTAACGGCGAGATCGCTGCCATGCTCAAGGGTGCCGACCTGACGATCTCGTTTCAGAACTTAAAAAAAGACCCCCTTATCATTCAACTCCCAGTCCTAGGCTTCTCCGCAGCTTACGCGAAGATCAAGTAATCTGGACCCGGCTCCTTGCGTAAGCCTTGGAGGCAGAGAGTTGGGACGCTGCTGGGCGACGCCCGGCTGGGGTTACCGCAACGGGTCTCGCACGGGGCGGCTGAAGACGGCGGAGGGGTTCTCGAGTATGCGGCGCCGCAGAGGCTAATGTTGAGCGCGCGCGACCTCTTTGCTGGAGTTGCCCCCGACGATTTCAGCCACGATCAGACGCTCTTGTGGGGTCAACTGCGGTTGAGAATCCCATTCCGACAGTCTAGCTTAGACCAAGTCGGTTGTCTTGGCTAAGCGATCTGCGCGGGATCGTGGGTGCAGTCTCGACGATGCGGGTCGGGTTGCTGTTAGAAACAATGTCGACGAGATTTTTATCTAAGGCTGTTTGGTTCGTTCTTAGCGGCTCAACGTTTTTTGTCTTTTTCTTGCTTAAGTGTCTGCTGGCCGACGACACTCCCTCTTACTATGGAAAGAGGATGAATTGGGATAGTCTCACTGGCGGCGCGTCGAACATTTCGATGTTTGCTTTCCGTGATACCAACAGAAATGGCGTCTACGATCTTGGTGATCGGCCGATGGCAGGCGTGGCTGTTGAGTTGCTTGGGCCTGATAATATGCGCGTCGTGACTCGATCGAACGTAGATGGTTTTGGCAATTTCAAAATGTCGGTCCTTCGCGAGGCTGATGTCGTCGCTCCAGGTGAATATACATACCGCGCAATCACGCCCCCTGGCTGGCAACTCACGACGGGCAACGATGTTCAGCACACATCCTTCAAAGTAAAACCGGGTTCTCTGGCCGATATGGTTTCATCAACACCCGCCGCTCCGGTTGGTTTCGCCCAATCCCTGACAATCGGAGGACGAGTAAAGCTTTCCCCATCAACAAAGGTAGTGGCGATATCTCCGTCCGGGAAAAAAACGGATGTACCTCTTGGCGAAGATGGCCATTTCCTAATAACTGCGAAAAAGGGAATCTGGTCGATTGAGGTAAGTGATTCTGCAGGGGCGCAAGCTAAGCGCGCCGTCAATGTGGCCGGCGCGCCCGTAGTATTGTCGGAGATAGTGCTCGGGCAGCCCGAGAGTGAAAAAGTTTCAAACGCGCGCACGCTAGGCTTCGATAACCTGATCACAACGCGGTCAATATTAGAGCTTCCAGGGGGTTATGGGGACGTTAGTTGGCGGAACTGGGTGGTAACGCACAATCAATACTATGGCGGCCAAGGATATGTAAACAATACGGTCTCTGGGGAGTTCGTAGTTTATAACAGTTCAGGACATCCAGCGGAGTTATTTGATGAGAAGCCGTTTGATTTCGTAGGCGGGTATTTTGGTGTTGCCTGGATCGCTGCCGAAGGAGAGACGCTTCTCGTGGAAGGTTGGCGTGGAGATAAGATTGTTTATTCCGATGAGTTTGAATTGAGTGCTCTTGGTCCAGTTTACTTCGATGCCAAGTACAGTGATGTAACTCTCTTGAAATTTTCTACATTACATTATTGGCAGTTTGTTTCCGATGACATTACGATTGGATTCAAACCCTAACTAATCGGACTGCGAGTAACCCTTCCGCGACCCCGTGATATCAAAAGCCAATGGAGACCTTAAGCCCGCTTCCCGGGACCGCGAGCCCCGCGGAGACGAAGCCGCGCAGCTGACCGAAGACGGCGCAACATCATCGAGGCCCCAAGGCCGGTGAAAATAGCGAGCGGGCGGAAACCTGCCACACACCGCAATCCGTGCGCATACCCGCATAAGATCCGAGACAAGACGGCGCTTATCCACTGGGAGCGCCATGTATGGGCAACCTTGTCGGCACTTACACTGGTCCGCGCGGCCCGCACGCGAAGCGCGGTGCTTCTTTCTGACAGCGGGCCGGGCCGGCGCGCCGAGTGACGATTAAGACGCTGCCGCTCGCGACGGCGGCCGAATATTTCGCCGCAGGATTGAGGAGCCTCGCTATGCTGGTCGCGTTTCGCCGTCTACCACGCGACTTTCATGCCGACTCGGCTAGCATAGTACTCGCTTTGGCCGGAGCCGACGAACGCGACATCGCCGCCACCGACGCCGGCGTAGCTCTGGCTTCGGTTGGAGAAATCCCCTTCGAAAAAGCCGAACAGCGCTATCCTCTCGCTGACGTCGAGCCTCAGACCGGCAGTCACCCGCGCCACATCCTCAGCCGCGGAGGCTCCCTGAGCCAAGAACGACGTGGCAGGCACCAAGGTCAGAGACGATTGGACGACGCGCTCAGGATCATATTCGTGCACCCAAGCGACCCGCACAAACGGCGTCAGTAACCGGCCATTGGCAAGAGCGAACTGCGTATCGAACTGGAGTCCAACGGAGCTCGTCACGGACGTCACTGAATTGGACTCGAAGGTTAGGCCCAGAATGCTCGGACCGCCGTTCAACCCGTGGCTATTCTCGGTGAAGCCATCACTCTCAAGCTGGAGTATATCCACGCCCACGAACGGTGTCACAGCGTGACGGCCGAAGAGCCGCCTCCAGCCGGCTTCAACGCGCCCCCCGAACAAGTCGCTATTGAAGTTGCCCGTAGACCGTGCGTCCACGACCCAGTCTATGATCCGGTCGGTTTGATTGTCGAAATGGGCATATTCCGCCGTTCCCGCCAGATAGAGCGGCCCGAAGGTCTTCACGCCATAAAGGCCGACATGCGCGCCTTGCACAGTTCCTTTGGTGTGTCCATTGGTGTGCATCTGGTCAACCGAAAACTCCGAGTCGGTATAGCCGCCGGCGACGCCGACGAGAGCCGTAGAATTAAACCTATAATCGAATCCCCCTGCTACACCTCCAAAGTCCGAGTCGAGATCCCCCGAAAACCTATCGCCATCAAGAGAGGTCGAGCCGCCAAGGCCCGCGGCCCATACCTGCCAACTGCGTGGCTGATAGCTATCGTCGACGATGATCGCCGGCTCGGTGTCGGAGGGTCCGACCTTCAAAGGACGGTAAGTTTCTGGCCGCTCACGCGGCGCGCCAGCGAGATAACGTCCGCCGCCCCCACCCCAGAACACAGTCCGCGCCAGCATTGCCGAACCGAACCTTCTCGACGCGTCGAACGCTGTCTGCTGTGTCCCAGACACGCCTTCGCCGCCGAGCTCGTCCATCGAGATGTCGTTGCCGCCGTTGCCGCCGTTGCCGCCGTTGCCGCCGTTGCCGCCGCCGTTGCCGCCGCCGTTGCCGCCGTTGCCGCCGTTGCCGCCGCCGTTGCCGCCGCCGTTGCCGCCGTTGCCGCCGTTGCCGCCGCCGTTGCCGCCGTTGCCGCCGTTGCCGCCGTTGCCGCCGTTGCCGCCGTTGCCGCCGTTGCCGCCGTTGCCGCCGTTGCCGCCGTTGCCGCCGCCGTTACCGCCTGGTACGCACACCGTGATTTGGTTGTCAATCAGCGTGACGTTACCGTTTCGTGCCAAGGCCCTGCCGCATCTGATCCTAGCGCGCGGGTCCACTGTGATGCTCGTAAGCGCAATGATGTTGCCTACGATGTCTGCGTCCTGGCCGATTGTCACGGAGCGACTGGACACCCACCACACATTCATGCCAGCGGCATTTTCGTCCGCGACCTCTTCAAACTGAACGACCGAATTGCTGGCAAAGGCGAGGTCCTTGTCGCCCTTGACTTGAAAGATCCATTGTTGGGTGTCAGGGTCGTTTTGGCCGTTAAGAGTGAGAGTCCCGTTAAGACTAGCCCCGATGTCGGAGACGGTAGGAAAAAAGGTATAGACCCCCCCCACAAGGTTCTGACCGGCTAGTTCAGAGTTGATGGTGGCGTCGGGGGCGAGACCCATCAAGAAATCATAGGCAACGACAAGATCTTCCTGAGCGGAATTTGCTAGGGCAGTATTTGACTGTTCAATTCCGCCCACGATGATTCCGGGTGGAAACCCAGTGATCGAGGTGCCTGGAGCGACGCCGACGTGTCCTCCCGTGATGAGAGTTTGGGGGTCAGGATCGCTATGGGCGTTGGTGACTGCGGTGCCGCCGAGGACCGCAAAATCCGCTGCATCCCCCAGCGGTATGTCAAGGATTTGCGCCTCGGCATCGCTGGTCAGAGCGCTTCCTACGAGGCCAAGCGCCGCCACAACTGCTAGTGCGAGTAGCTTATTGCCCCTTTTTCGCGCCGCGTCCGAGGCGGACATCTCGTTCGGTCGAAACCAAAAGGTCCTTATTTGTCCCCACATTTTCAGCCCTCCGGCCTCCGCTCGGCAGGCATGACTTGAAGCATTCTGGTCTCGCAGCATCCTGCCCCCCGGGTCCGTGTGCGTAACGAACGACATTCCGCACTTATCGAAGGGAGGCGTCTACTAGCAAAACTACGAGGAACCTTTAGATTTCACCTCTCTAGTGACAAATAAGTACTAGTAATTATACCAGTACTTTAAGTTCTAGTAGTTGTACTAGTGTACTTACTCGGAGCGGTTTTAACCGGGCTCCTCAAGATCAAGATAATGGCTGGGTTCGGCTGAACATTTGAAGACGCAAAGGTACAGAAAGCCTACGCGCAGATGGGACCTCGAACAGTCTAGTATCTCGGCAGTTGCTCGAGCTTCGCGTAAATCATCTCATTTTTGTCAAGGAGGGTGAGGCCGCCGTCATTCGCCGAATTTTCACCGAGTACGCGAGCGGGAAGTCTCCCAGCCGAGTGGCAGCTGAGCTCAATGCTGAGAGTATACCCTCCCCTCGAGGCCACTGGAATCATCGACGATCAACGGGAACCGTGGGCGCTGCAACGGCATAATCCAGAATGACGTTTATAATGACCTTTATAGAGGTCAGCTCGCCCACAACCAGGCGCGGATGCTTAGATTCTTGCGCGAGTTCCATGAGCTTAAATGGATAAAGGCAACCTCCAAGGAAGCGAGCTCGCTGAACAAGACAAAGCGCGATGAGATCGCTTCAAAAGATCGCGCGTATCGCGTATAGTGGGTGCTATTACCGAAGGAACCGACACCCGGCACTGCGGCGGGCTTTGTTGCTCTAAAGGAGAAAAATCTGGGCTCCGAGTTATGTTGGGCGAAGGACGTCACGTGGCATTCGAGCTTAAAAACTTTCTTGAGAAGGTAAACGGGGGAAAGACCCTCACAAAGTACCGAAAAAGCGAGACAGTCTTCGTCCAAGGTGACCCATGCGACGGCGTCTATTACATTCTTAGCGGCGACTGCATAGTTTCCGTGGTTTCGGAACAGGGCAAGGAGGCAGTCCTCGCACTGCACGGAATAGGGGATTTTTTCGGCGAAGGTTGTCTCACCGGGCAGCCGCGACGGCTCGCAACAGTGGTGGCATTGAGCGACCTTGAGGTAATGCGGTTCGACAATGACATCATCCAGCACCTGCTGCATGAGGAACCGGCGTTTTCCGAGGTGTTCATTTCGCACCTACTTGCCCGGAATACCCGCGTAGAGGCCGACCTCGTCGATCAACTGTTCAATTCGAGCGAAAAGCGTCTCGCGAGGTTGCTCCTTTTGATGGCCAATTTTGGCAAAGAGGGACGCACGGAACCAATTTTGGCGAAAATCAGCCAAGAAACCTTGGCTGAAATGATCGGCACCACAAGGTCGCGGGTGAGCTTCTTCATGAACAAATTTCGGAGGCTCGGTTTCGTTGAATATAACGGCGGCCTAAAAGTCCATAATTCTTTGCTGAATTTGATTTTGCATGACGATTCCAAAATCAGGAAAGAGCGCTGAGGGAGCAATTTAATCGTTGAATATGAGAAAAAAATTTCTGCGCTCTCGCTGTAGATGGGGTTGGTCTAGCCCAGAGGGAGAAGGCCCCGTATGAAAAGTAAGGCGAAGCCCTTCGCTGCCACAGCCTTCCTCACCAAGGCAGGCTGTGGAGAAACCATCTCCAAATATCAAATCGATCAACCCGTTTTCTCGCAAGGAGATCCGGCAGATTCTGTTTTTTACATCCAAAGCGGCAAGGTCAAGGTCACCGTGGTTTCCGAGCAGGGAAAAGAAGCCGTCGTGGCAATCTTGGGGCCAAATGAGTTCTGCGGCGAGGGTTGCCTAGCCGGCCAGCTGCGGCGCATGGGGACAGCTACTGCAATGGTGAAGTCCGAGATTATGCGGCTGGCGAAGCAAGCCATGATCCGTGCACTCCATGAGGAACCCGCCTTTTCGGAGGTGTTCGTTTCGTACCTTTTGGCTCGAACCATCCGTGTCGAAGAGGATTTAGTCGATCAGCTATTCAATTCGAGTGAGAAGCGCTTGGCGCGCGCTCTTCTCCTGTTGGCTAATTTTGGCAAGGAAGGCAGACCCGAGCCGATCATTGCGAAGATCAGTCAACAAACGCTCGCAGAGATGATTGGCACCACGAGGCCCCGTGTTAGCAAGTTCATGAACAAGTTTCGCAAGCTCGGCTTCATTGCCTACAACGGCCACCTTGAGGTGCACAGCTCGTTGCTGAGCGTCGTTCTGCACGATCAACCGGAGATCAAAAGGTAAGGTGGTCCGCGCTTGAGTACTTGGGGCGAGCCGATGACACCTGACCGCCTTCAACTCGGGCCATTCGCAATCCTCCCAACTTTCCCGTGAGGGCTCGGCCCTGGACCGGTGCTGTTTGGTCTTAGCGGCCCAAGTCCCATGTTGATCATTAAGGATGAACCCGCGCCATTTTGTGCGACGCAGTGACCCGAGTTGGAGATAAGTGTACCGCACCATGTATCAGTGACGCGTGGCACTCCCTGCACAGCGGGGAGCAAAATAAAGGAGGGTCAATGTCTCCGTCCGCTCCCTGGTGAATCAAATAGGGATTTCCAGACCATTGCCGCCTCAGTTCGACTAAGACAGCTTTTGAAGACGGCACCCGTGCTTCGAGCAGCCCATTGGCGCTAGTCTAGCTAAGTCACTCGAACAGGCATTGGAGATTAAAGTCTCAGTACGCGCGTTTGACGCCTGGGTGGTCACACGTCGAAGCTCGCTGAGGTGTACGTCGATTTCGCACGTAATGCCTTGCGTACTCGCTCGACGGTCTCGAGCCCGGACGAAGATCTGTGGGCCCGGCCCGCGGGTCTTTTAGTTCTCCTGCGCCTCAGCAGTGACGCCTCTTAGAGGGTGATCCCTTTAAAACCTGTTTGGTGGCCGATGATTAGACTGCACTGCCGACGGCCTGTCGAGATTCATGCCAGCGACGCTCATACCGGTAGCCAAGGGCCCAATAGCTGAGGGCCGGTTACCACGCCTGCGATCGGGCGGCAGCTCTTGCCCAACTCGAATAGATGCAGGAACAATTGCGTCCCCTTGGCGCCCGCATCGTTCGCGAAAGCGAGGGCTGTGCCCCGCTCCGACGGCCACGCTCCCGCTGGCGCCGAGGTCACCATTAAACTAACATTGGAACTGGACCACCTGATGGGGGCCGGTCAGTCAGAATTGCTCACACCGCGATCCGTCATCGATCCCTCCCAATTTGAAGAGCACTAGCGGGCGACCTCGCACGTCTTCCATGGTGACGCGGATCACATTACGCCGAAAGCCTCGTCGAGGCGAAAGCGGCTGGCAAGGACGTCGAACGCGCGGAAGCCCGGCAGGGGACTCGAGCGCACACCCGCACGGTGACCCGCGACAAGATCGGAGCGGTAGTCAATGAGCAATGGATCGTCCATGGAAGCGGCCATGCTTGGTCAGGCGGCAGCCCGGACGGCTCTTATACGGATCTCTACGGCCCAGACGCCTCTCGGGAAATGCTGTGATTCTTTTATTGAGAGAACCACCCTTGGCCGGCGGTGAGACATGATTGCTGGGCCTAGGACAGGCTCAATTGCTGGGCCTAGGACAGGCTCAATTGCTGGGCCTGGGACAGGCTCTCGGCTGGTATCGCGGAGGCGAGGGGGCTGGTCTGGTTGGCGCGACCATTGGGGCAATCGTGTGCTTCTTATTTGGGGCGCGATTGCTGGCAGGCGAAGGAGCACCCTTCCCTAGGCCCCGAAACTCGCCAACGAGAAGCGAAGGCCGTGCGCGTAATGAGCACGTGGCCTGATCGTCTCCATCAAGAGGGAAGACATCGATAGCTACGTCAGAAGCGCAACAAGTTTATTCCATCTAACAGAGCAAACTCAGTGGATTAATTGCAAGACGTTTTGATACGCAATACTTAGTTACAAGCAATACTCATATGCATTTCTGCGTTTACAGATATTCTGACAAGTAATGGAGTTTCCTAAATTTGACGAATATTCCCATATAGTCCATCCTAGTATAATTACTAGTGTGTTCAAATTTGCTCAGACCGAAAGAGCGAATCGCCGTCCAATGGCGACGAGGAGGGTCGTTGCAATGCCTTCTACCTCTCAGGAAACCAGTAACTTAGGGATCCCGCCGAATACGCTAGACCCGAGCGGAACCGATTTGACCGAAAGGGAGCGGGTCGTGTTGGCTGCCATTGTCACGGGCCTCTCTAACAAGGAAATTGGACTCTCACTCGCCATCAGCTCGCGGACCGTCGAATTCCACCGCGCCAACCTGCTGAAAAAATACGGTGCGAGAAACACGGCTGATCTAGTCCGCAGAGTTCTCACCAATGAGTTCAACGGTGTGTGTACCGAAAACTTAGACCCGAACGTAGTGGTGGTGAAGTCCGCCAAGGATTGCGTGTGACCTAATGCTTCCGGCCCGCTGAATGGGACGAGAGACCGGCGCAGCTTTGCCAGGGACCAATGGGTTCTGATTTCGTTCTCTAATTCCGAGTCTGGGTGTCAAGCTCTCCACGATCATTGTCTGTACCGAAAACCTAGACCCGCACGTAATGGTGATGAAGCCCACCAAGGATTGCGTGTGACCTAATGGTTCCGGTCCGCTGAACGGGTCGGGAGAAAGGTGCATCTTTAGCCCAGTGCGTTCCGATTTCGTTGTAGTAGTGAGCATAGCTGCGCAAGAGTCTGCGTAGATGCGCTTCGCCCAGGACGACGAGATGGTCGACGCACTCGCGACGGATCGAGCCGATTAGCCGTTCGGCAAAGCTATTCTGCCATGGCGAGGCTGGTGCCGTAGGCTTGTCCCGGATGCCCATGGCCCGCAAGCGGCGTGTGACGAGGGTACCGTAGATCTGATCCCGATCGCGGATGAGATATCGCGGGGAACCACCTGTCCTTTCCGAAAATCACATCCGGACGTATTGGTGGTGCAGCCCCAGCCAGGATTGGAATGGTGGTCCCGATCCGCCGGCAGCGGTCTATCTGTACAGCCCGGATCGCCGCTCCGAGCGGCCAGCTGGTCATCTGCAGCGGTTCAAGGGTGTCGTGCAAGTCGACGGTTATGCGGGGTTTGAGCGGCTATGCGCCGGTGGCCAAATCCAGCTGGCGGCGTGCTGGGCCCATGCGCGGCGCAAGTTCTACGAGGTGCATCAGGCGACCCGCTCTCCTGTCGCGGCCGAAGCGCTCAGACGCATCGCCGAGCTCTATGCGATCGAAGCGACCATCCGAGGCCAGGCGTCCGAGCGGCGGCAGGCCGTACGGCGGATCAACTCGCTGCCAATCGTCGAAGCCATGAAGACCTGGCTCGAGGCAGAACTCAATCGGATCCCACCGCGTGGCGGACTTGCCGACGCAATCCGCT
>Ga0307425_1002473_pt1 | contig 10399 bp, 8 predicted proteins | sample SalMarWE160330MG_FD_202152 | JGI IMG/M metagenome (GOLD analysis project Ga0307425, IMG submission 202152) | Salt marsh sediment microbial communities from the Plum Island Ecosystem LTER, Massachusetts, United States - WE1603-30 | ecosystem: Environmental > Aquatic > Marine > Intertidal zone >...
GCGCTAACCTTGTTGACCCAGTTGAGGTGGTCCACCTCCTTCTGGGCCAGGTTGCCGTTTAATTTGTTGCCATCTATAACCTCTTCGGCATCATTCACAATGCCACTCACTCCTGAGTAGCTCAGGATACCGACCACCACTAACAGGGCCAGTACCACCGCAAACCCAACACTTATCTTCTTGCCGATAGTAAGATTTTTCCAGGACAACTTGCTCCTCCTTTTCTAAGCTATTGATAAGGACTTCTTTGATTCGTCAATTCAAAAATCCTCAAAGTCCTTCTCATCGAGAGGGATGACTTCTTCAGGGTTTACCTCCTTCTGAGCAGCCTGTTTTCTTCCGGGGACCGCAAGGGCTTTCCTTTTTTCGGGGGCCTCCCTTTTGACTGAAGGGGCCTGGCTGTGCGCCGGTCTGCCGCGGGTCATGGCTCCCTCTCCGCCTTTTCCGCCCACCATGGCCATCAGATCACCCACATAGCTCTTCATCTCATCGGCCTGGGCGGTCATCTCCTCTGAAGCAGAGGCCGACTCCTCTGCATTGGCCGCATTCTGCTGGGTCACCTTGTCCATCTCGGTCACGGCCTTGTTCACCTCATCGATCCCCTGGGCCTGCTCTCTCGAAGCAGCCGAGATCTCACTGACCAGTTCACCCACCTTTGTGGCGCTTTCCGCCACCTTGGCGAACTCAGCGTTGGTCTTCTCCACTACCGCTGCGCCGTCATTCACCCTCTTCACCGTACCCTCGATGAGCCCGGCAGTATTCTTGGCCGCTTCAGCCGCCCTCAGGGCAAGGTTTCGCACTTCGTCAGCCACAACGGCAAATCCGGCCCCCGCCTCTCCGGCCCTGGCCGCCTCAACCGCCGCATTGAGAGCCAAAAGATTGGTTTGAAACGCGATCTCATCAATGGTCTTGATAATCTTGGATGTCTCTTCGCTCGCTTTGGAGATTTCATCCATGGAATGGGTGAGGTCGGTCATGGACTGGTTGGCCCCAGCGATCACCTGATTGGCCTCTTTCATGAGGCTGTCCGCCTGGCCGGAATTGTCCGCGTTCTGTTTGGTCATGGAAGACATCTCTTCCAATGATGCCGATGTCTCCTCAATGGATGCCGCCTGTTCGGCCGAGCCTTCGGCCAAGGACTGACTGGAGGCCGCTACCTGGCCTGATGCAGAGGCCACCTGGTCGGAGCCCTCACTAAGACCTTCTATGATGCGGTTGATGGGCGTAATGATGCTTCTGATGACAAGAATACCCAAAAAAACTGCAATCAGAACGCAAATAAGGGCAAGGCCAAGACCGAAGTTGAGTGTTTTGGTTGAAGAATTGTCCATGGTTTTCTCAATAAAATCCTTGGATTCGGCGACGCCCGATTCAAACCTCGCTGCTGCACCCTTCATGTTAGTTGCGACCTTGGTACCCACCTTTACCTTGACCTCTTCAGCCGTTTTCGTCGCTTTAGCGGCTTCTTCCTCTACCCTTCTGACTGCCTCACCCCCCTTTTCCTTGAGGCTCAGGGGTAAATTCGTCCTCAGTTCGTTAACAGCGGTACTCAGCTTAACAGTGGAGGCCTTGACCGACTCCTGGATAGCCATTTGATTCTCCAGAATCTTGTTGACCACCTTATCCATCTTTTCCGTCTGCAGGGTCTCTGAGTTATCTAATTCGCGGCTGATGGCATAGCGGACTTTGTGGGTCACCAATCCCAATTCTTCAGCCATGACCCTCCCCTGCAAATCAAAATCGTCCACCAGTTTCCGGTAGAGCACGGCTTTCCTCTTATCAGACTCCTCTTTCAGATCTTCAAAGGCCGTCATGATAAAATCGAGGAGTTGCTCACGATCTTGCCCCGGGTCTTCAAGTTTGGTTATGAATTTCACCAAAAAGGCGTCTATGTCCTCGTTATTTCGATCCTGCATCCCTTGAAGCCTCTTCTCAACCCCTTTTATCAACAGTGTAAGACGATGAAGGCTCTGCAGGCTGGATGTTTTTAAAGCCTCCACGTTGAAAATTGCGACATTGCCGAGTACATTCTGGGAGCGCTTATCAGACTCCATGATCTCATTTGTCGATTCTGTGGAAACGGCCAAAAGATCATCCAGCCCTTTGTTGATTACTTGACCTTGAGATTCAAGGGTAGTGGCCACATTGTCTCCCACATCCTTGACCGCCTCATTGGTAAGACCCAGAAAGGCCTTCTGATTGTTCCGGGCAATTGAAATGATTTCTTCGATTGCTGTGAGGCCGCTTGCCTCTCTGATACCTTCATCGGCCACCTTCTTAAAATTACCGAATTCCGCGATACTAATCTTACGGATATCCTCAAGCTTTTCAGTCACCCCCTTCAGAACCATTTTTTTACCATCCTCTGAAAGAAGCATCGTCGAAACCATAATCGACGCGCTGACCAGTATCACTAAGAAAAGAATCAGCAATACAAACTTATGCTTGACTGTCAGATTCAAACGCCTCATTTGAATACCCCCTCACTTCTTAATTAGGATGCAATTTGCTCAGCTTCTCCATTGAATCGACGGAAATCAGTCTGTTCAGATCAACTGATGTTGTCAGAAGTTTCATCTGGGTCGCCACATCCATATACTCTCCGATCTCTTCTATTGATGGAACAAAATGATCGAATTTGAGATCTCCCTTTCTCTTAAGCAGGGCGGAGGTCACTATGGCTTCAGGATAGTCGAAATAGGACCCTTGAATAATCGCCGTCTGTTTGGCCCCGGCCTTTTTAATATCGTTTTCAATAAATCGGCAGTTCTTCACCAGACTCCCAAGCCATTCCTCCACGGCCTCCTTCCTTTTCTCCAAGACCTCAGAGCGAATAACCAAAACCGTATCCAGCGTCCCTGTCAGCTTTCCTTCCTGACCCTCCACTTCGACCGCGATCTTCTCTTTCTCCGCAATTGTGCCAAACGGCTCGGGCAGATAGATGGCATCGATCTTCCGGGCCTTTAAGTCGCCTATCACAGTCGTAAAGCTGACCCCAATAGTCTTGTAGTCAAGCCCGGGCCGCAGATCGGCGGCACCGAGCACTTGACTCAGTTTAAGGTTTTCGCCGGAATCAAGGCCAGGGACGCCTATGAGATTCCCGCGAACCGACTCAAGATCTCCTTTGGCCCGGGCCACCAGTCTTGATCCTCCCCGGTGACAGGTCCCGATAATCTTGATCTTCTGCCCGTCAGCCGCCATACTGAGGGCAATCGGTATGGGAAGGGAAGCCAGATCAATCGCTCCCACACGCAGGGCAGCCTCCAGGGCCGTAAAGGAGGCGTATTTAACCAATTGGGGCGCTACCTTTTCAAGGTCCATCCGGTCATTTTCAAAGGACACAATTAGGGGTAACTGCCCCAAGAGAGGCACATATCCCACACGCAGCGCCACCTTGCCCCCGGCTGATATTACCTGCCCTGTCCATGCAAACATGAGCGACAGAAACAGAATCGATACGATCAGAATTCTTTTGACACGTTCCATGACTACCCCTCCCATTCGGGGTCAGATCTTAAATATTAACTATCTGACTCAAGATCTTTTTTTCATAGTTATAAGATCTGACCCCGCGGCTTTGGTTCTATTTGAGTGGTTCCAATTGGACGGGGTTCTCGCTCTTGGTTCGAGCCACATCCTCTCCCTTTTGCACACTGATGATCTCAAAAAGATCCCACTCCCCTTTGCTCTGAGCAGGCGTCTTGCCAACAGCCACGTAGGTGGGATGTATCCCCTGATGGTCCCAGTCACGCCAGTACTCCTCATCGACCAGAAGTGTAAATTTGTGCCCTTCCAGGGCCTTGATCACCTTGACATGATCAAACGACCCTGCCCGTTTAACAGCATCCGCATATTGAAAAATATCTACCCAGGCCACTGCTGCCGCGTTGCCGGGCTTCTTGTTGTATGCCTTCTCAAAGGCCTCTACAAATTGTTTAGACCCTTCGAACTTGTCAGAAAGACCGTGATACCAGCACATGGAGGTTACGACGCCTTGCATGACCTCAGGACCGAGCGGCTGTGCCATGTGGATCTCCATAAGTGGAACTACAATGGACATGTTTTCCCTGAGCTTCAGCTTGGTCGCCTGTTTCAGACAATTGATCATATCTTTACCGAAATGGACGAGAACGAGCACATCCGGCTTTGCTTTCTTGGCCTTCAGAAGATATGAGATAAAGCTCTTGGACCCCAGCTTTGTGGGAAGGACCAGGACAGTGCTGCCACCGGCCTTTTCAACGACGTCCTGGACCGACTTCTGAACCGTTTGCCCCCAGGTATAGTCAGCGTACAAAAATGCATATTTGGCATCCTTCCCGAATTTCTCCACCAGGCCTTGACCCATGGCCTTGGCCGACTGATGGCCATTATTATACCAGCGGAAACAATGCCGATGGGCATTCTTCCCGGTCGTGGCATTGGAATGGGTCAGGCCCGCCATAAATACCACACCGGCCTTTTGACATTCCTCACTCTGGGCAATGGCACAGGCCGAACTTGAGCCTCCCGTGATCATAATCGCGCCTTCCTTTATAAAGGCCTTGGCATTTGCCCGGGCCACGTCAGCGTTGGTCTTGGTATCCTTCACCGAATAAACAATCTTCTTGCCGAGAATCCCCCCCTTTTCATTCAGTGTCTGAATGGCCAGCTTATAGGCTTTTAGCTCGTCTTCCCCCTGTTTCGAGTATGAGCCTGAAAGGGGAACATTGATGCCGAACAGGGCCGTATCACCCGAAAACCCATTCCCTGCTGTCAAAAAAATAACACCCAAAAACCATCCCAGCATTCCCATCCATTTCTTAGATCCTGCCATGATAAACCTCCTCTATTGATTTGTAAGTAATACTAAGTTAATAGTAATACTCAGTTAATATGGGCCAAGCGGTTAGGCTTGCCCCGGCCAATTTGTTTCAAACAGTACCTCGACAATACAAGGCAAAAAACATGCCAGATGACGTGGCGAGACCTGATTTGTGTCAAACCAAAAGGCTCGGATCAGAAATCCTCAAAGTCCTTGTCATCCAGTGGGATAACTTCTTCAGGGTTTACCTCATTCTCGGCAGCCTGTTTTCTTTTAGGCGCCGCAAGGGCCTTCGCTTTTCCGGGGGCCTCCTTTTTGACTGTAGGGGCCATCCTACGCGCCGGACGGCCGTCAGTCAGGGTTGCCTCTCCCCCTTTTCCGCCCACCAGGGCCACCAGATCACCCACATAACTCTTCATCTCTTCGGCCTGGGCATTCATCTCCTCTGAGGCCGATGCCGACTCCTCTGCAGTGGCCGCATTCTGCTGGGTCACCTTGTCCATCTCGGTCACGGCCTTATTCACCTCATCGATCCCCTGGGCCTGCTCTCTCGAAGCAGCCGAGATCTCACTGACCAGTTCACCCACCTTTGTGGCGCTTTCCGCTACCTTGGTGAACTCGGCGTTGGTCTTCCCCACCAAGTCGGTGCCGTCATTGACCTTCTTCACCGTACCCTCGATGAGTGCGGCCGTGTTCTTGGCCGCTTCAGCCGCCCTAAGGGCAAGGTTTCGCACCTCATCCGCCACAACGGCAAACCCGGCCCCCGCCTCTCCGGCCCTCGCTGCCTCAACCGCCGCATTGAGAGCCAAAAGATTGGTTTGAAATGCTACCTCATCAATGGTCTTGATGATCTTGGATGTCTCTTCGCTGGCCTTGGAGATCTCATCCATGGAATGGGTGAGGTCAGTCATGGACTGGTTGGCCTCTGCGATCACCTGGTTGGCCTCTTTCATGAGGCTGTCTGCCTGGCCGGAATTATCCGCAGTCTGTTTTGTCATGGAAGACATCTCTTCCAATGATGCCGATGTCTCCTCGATAGATGCCGCCTGTTCGGATGAACCTTCGGCCAAGGACTGACTGGATGCCGATACCTGCCCGGATGCGGATGCCACCTGATCAGCGCCCTGGTTCAGGCCTTCTGTTACACGGCTAACGGGTTTGATGATGCTACGCCGGGCGAAGACAAAAGAAGCGACTAAGGCCAGGATAACAGTCACCAGGGTAACTGCCGCCATCAACCACAATACGCGGTTGATGTTGTCCTTAATATTGTCTCGCTGCTTTTCAATCTGGAGTTTCAGTTTTTTCTGGGCAGTCTTGACCTCCTCATCAAGTATTGCCTTCCTGGCATTCACCATCGCGTCGATGTCATCGATATAGATGCCGGTGCCGATAATCCATCCCCATTTTTTGAACAACTTGACAAATGAGAGCTTTGGTTGGGGTTTGTCTGCCCCGTACTTTGGCCAGTAATAATCCACAAATCCTTCGCCCTTATCTCCGCACACCTTCACAAATTCCACAAACAGTTTTTTCCCGTTCGGGTCCTTGATAGCGGAGAGATCCTTGCCATCCAACTGGGGTTTAAATGGGTGCATGATCATGGTAGGGTGCATATCGTTAATCCAGAAATAGTCCTTATTTTCAGCGCCATAGCGAATTGCGCCTATGAATTGGGCCATATCTTCCTTCTGTTGCAATATGATTGCCTTTTTAACTTCATCATTGAGACCGTCTCCAGCAACTTTTTCTGCATCTTTTAATGACTTATGGAGAATACTGAAGGCCATTTTTACATTCGATTTTAAATATTCCTTTTTCTGCGAGAGGAGTTCCTGACGATAGGTCTTCGCTTGACTTTTTCCGTCCGCCTTGATTTTTTTTATATTTTCAGTGCCAAATCTTTCAATCTCGCTAATAGCCATTTCCCCGCTTCTGTTTAACTGCCAGACGGCCGTCAGGCCAATAAGTCCAGCGGTCAAAAAGAGGACTATAGTGATCAGTATCATAATTTTTGTGCTAATTTTCATGGTCCTATCCCTCCAATTTTCTGTTTGCGTGCTATCTCACTTCTTACGATCTCTTTCTCCGGTCCGGTTAGTAGCCTTAGGGACTTCAAGGCCCAACAACGGCTCTTCTGAATCGCCATCACTGTCAATTTTGAAAACGCGTACAGACGATACCAACTCTTCCGCGTTTAAGGCATTCCGCTGGTTTGACTCGTCTATCTCGCTTGCAGCTTGATTGATTTGTTCAATTCCCTGGGCCTGTTCCTTTGATGCGGCGGCAATCCCGGTTACCAGCTCTCCCACCCGGGTAGTACTGGCGGCCATCTCAGAAAATGCCTGGTTGGTTTCAGCAACCAGTTTTGTTTCGTCATTGATCTTGCTGACCGTGGTTTCGATCAACTCCGAGGTGCCCTTGGCCGCCTCGGCCGCACGCAGCGCAAGGTTTCTGACTTCATCGGCCACAACGGCAAACCCCGCGCCCGCTTCACCTGCCCTGGCGGCCTCCACTGCCGCATTCAGGGCCAACAGATTGGTCTGGAAAGCAATTTCATCAATGGTCTTGATAATCTTGGATATCTCTTCACTTGCTTTACTTATTGATCCCATCGACTCGATCACTCTGGCCATGGAGTTGTTTGCCTTTTCTATGATCTGCCTGGCTTCATGCATGAGCCGATCCGCCTGGGAGGCATTTTCAGCATTATTCTTGGTCACGGCCCCCATTTCTTCCAATGATGAACTTGTTTCCTCTAAGGCAGAAGCTTGGTTAAGGGTTACATCCGATAGTTTTTGTGCGGCAAGCAAGATATCCTTTAGGATATTTCTAAACTTCTCATTGACGAGATTCATCCTGTTAGACATATGGCTCATTTCGTCCCGGCCCTTGACTTCTAACACCTGGGTCAGATCACCCTGTCTCATCTTGCCTGCCAGATCCAGAATTCTTTGCACCTGACGATCGACCAACCGGTGGAACACAAAATAGATCAGCAGGACCATAATTATTATTCCTGCGATACCCATCATGATGTTCATATTGCGGGCGGCAAGTGCTGCACTTAAGGCCTCTGCCGAAGATGCCCTCACCAACATACCGCCCAGGACCTTGCGTGAACTCCCATGACAGTGATAACAGCGGGTTTCGTTATGAATAGGGCGTAAAAGACTCAGAAACGGGGCCCCGTTGATCTCTTCTGCAAGAGGTTCATGCGGGGCTTCTCCGCTTTCTATCATCCGAGTGACAATGTCAACGTCGGAACCACTTTTTAGCAACGTATCGAGGCCTTTACCCACCAGCCCAGGATCGGTGGCAAACGAAACAGTCTTGTCAAAGTCATATATCATGACGTCCAGACCGGAGATCTTTTCCTTGAGTCGCTGGAACTGTTTTACTACCCCTTCATTATCGCCTACAGCGAGCAAGTCAATGACAGCCCCTTCAATGGTCGTGGCCAATATTTCTGCGTCGTGCTGGATCTGGTCGTTTAACGCTGTGGTCTGGTTTTGGACATTTGTGAAGATCATCACGCCCATGACCAAAATCAGGAGCAGCAATACAGCAGTAATAACCTTGAGCCATAACTTTTCCCTGAAATATGAGAATACTTTCATAACCCTCCCCCAGAATATGTTCAGTGACGATTTAGGTTTCGATCCCATTTCTTGTTCAGCAATCTGGTGAAACTATTGTCTTAGAGATCTGGGAGGCTGTCCGAGAATGAGAGATTATTAGCAAGGCCAAGGAAGGCGAAGATTTAAACCGCAAGAATACATTGTAGTATTTTGAGGATTTAAATCTGAGCCTAACGCAGAGATTGCGGAAAATAGCCATTCTCGGACAGCCTCCTAATGTGCGCCTCCATAGATCAGAGGTTTAAATTTGAATGCGGCAACCCTCTCGGCACTGTGACATTTCTCGCAATCGGCAATTGAGAGTTTCCCCTTTATGTCTTCTGAGTCCTCGGTTTCACAATGAACACTGCCAGGGCCGTGGCAAACTTCACAGCCTGCATTCTTGAGAGAGGGCGTCTCCTTTTGGGAAATGAACCCGCCAGGTTCGCCATATCCTGTTGTATGACATTTGAAACACCCCTTCACCTCAGATTCAGTCAGCCCTTTTTTCATTAGCTCTATGCTCTTAAATGAAGAGGCCTTCTTTGCGTATGCTGCAAAATTGTTAAATTCGGTTTCGTGGCAGTCTTTGCAGGCCCCTGATCCTACATATACCTTAACAATATCATCGGTTGCGTATCCCCCCGGGAACCAGCATAGAATCATTGCAGTAACACTGACAATGGCCACCAGGAATCTTAAAGGAATTTTTGTGTTCAAAACAGGACCTCCTTCCCCTTACTATTGAGATTGTCTGTCTCCGGTTGCGCATAACTGCTCAGCCCGCTCAGGCATCTTTGACCACGTGCCTGCTGGTTGAATCTCCCACTGCGTCTTTGTCTTCCCTACGTGGCTTACTAAAGCAAGGCTATCTCCTCACTGCTTAACACCCGATCTATATCTAACAGGATCTTTACGCCCCCTTCCATCTTGGCCATACCGAGGATATATTCGGTATTCAGTTCTGTACCAAAGGTGGGGGTATCCTCGATGTCCTCGCCCTTGATGTTCAGCACCTCCGATACCGAGTCCACAACGGTCCCAATCATGATCGTCCCTGCTTGACCCTCAATCTCCACCACGATGATGCAGGTCCGCTCGGTATAACCGATTTCCTCCATACCGAAGCGGAGCCTCAGGTCCATCACGGGGATCACCTTCCCCCGAAGGTTGATGACACCTTTTACAAACTCCGGTGTCTGAGGAACAGTGGTAATGGGCATCATCCCGATAATCTCCTTGATCTTCAGGATGCCGATCCCGTACTCCTCTTCGGCTAAGGTAAAGGTGAGGTATTTCCCCTCCCTTTCCGCCATAACCTTCACTGCCTGGTCCATTGTTTCCGCTAATTCCGCCATTTCTTTTCTGCCTCCCCCCTCTGGATTGTTGGATGAAAGTCCCGAAAATTTCTAAAGTTCACCTATTTTTAAGAACAAATAAATCTCAAACTACAAGCGCCAAATTACAAACAAATTTCAAAATCCAATGACCAAATTATTTTGATTTTTCCAATATTGATGAAAGTACTTCTGTCAATTCAATCGCTTCTTGCTTCATATTTTGGGCATGATCTGCGTTTTTTAAATCATTTGTTTCATGAATTAGCCTGAGCCAATAGGTGCTTTCTTTTGCTTCCTTGCGGCTTATCCTAATCCTCATTAGAAAGTCTTTCTTGCTTAAAGATTCGTTGGCCTCCCTATAATTTGCACCCACTGAACCGGAGGCTTTTACGACTTGTTTGCCATCCTCAATATTTGAGATTGTCTTCGGCAATGTTTTAATGAAAAGCCTAACAGCTTTGGCGAATTGGAAAGTCCTTTCTTCAAGATCATATGGTGGTTTGGAATTTGTCATTATTGTGATTTGTTTGTTATTTGGGTTTTATTTTCCAGTTTAGCCAAAAAAAGAAAAGTACCGGGAGGTTCATTCAGAGGAAAAAAAGAAATACTCGCCTCCTGCTTTCCTTTTGTTTCGCTCT
>Ga0307425_1002474_pt1 | contig 10396 bp, 13 predicted proteins | sample SalMarWE160330MG_FD_202152 | JGI IMG/M metagenome (GOLD analysis project Ga0307425, IMG submission 202152) | Salt marsh sediment microbial communities from the Plum Island Ecosystem LTER, Massachusetts, United States - WE1603-30 | ecosystem: Environmental > Aquatic > Marine > Intertidal zone >...
CATAGACTTCAAGTTGGCGCCCCGGTCGGACGATACACGATTGGGGTGCTTTGCTTGTGCCGCTCCTGGTGGCGTGTATCGGACCCCGGCGTGCTGACCGCAATCTCAGGGAGATGACATAGGAGCATGGCGGAGATCGACGGGCTTCTGCAGATCATGTCGGAGCGAGGCAGTTCAGACCTCCACGTCAAGGTTGGCAGTCCACCCGCAATTCGGCTTGGTGGCAAGCTTGTAGTTCTGCACGAGCTGCCGAAGCTAACTCCTGAACAGACTCACGCGCTTGCGGTGGGGATGATGAACGACACTCAGCGCGCTGCGTTCGAGAAGGCCTGTGAAGCCGACTTCGCCTATTCCCTGTCTGGGGTTGGCCGATTTCGCGTCAACGTCTTTCACCAGCGCGGAAGCGTTGGGATGACCCTGAGACGTGTCGCCACGGACCGGTCGAGCGTTGAGGAGTTGGGACTGCCGTCGGTCATACGGCAGCTTGCCGATGAGCCACGAGGACTGATCCTCGTAACCGGAACCGCAGGTTCGGGCAAGACGACGACGCTTGCCGCGATGATCGATCACATCAACTCCACTCGCGAGGGACATATAGTCACGATTGAGGACCCGATTGAGGTCTTGCATCAGGACAAGAAATGCATCGTCAACCAGCGCGAGATCGGCATCGACACCGACAGCTATGAGGACGCCCTGCGCCATGTTGTGCGTCAGGATCCCGACGTCATTCTCATCGGCGAGATGCGCGATCACGAGACGGTCTCGGCGGCTCTGACGGCAGCTGAGATCGGCAACCTGGTGCTCTCCACCTTGCACACCATTGACTCCACCGAGACGATCAATCGCATTATCGATTTCTTCCCGCCCTATCAGCAGAAACAGGTACGCCTCATGCTGGCGGCGACGCTCAGGGGCATCATCTCGATGCGCCTGATACCGTCGATACAGGGTGGGCTGGTGCCTGCTGTCGAAGTTCTGGTCATGACTGGCTCGATCCGCGAGTACATCACGGATCCAGACAAGACGTATCTGATTCGCGACGCGATTGAAGCAGGCGACTACGACGGGATGATGACCTTCGACCAGTCACTGCTGCGGCTCTATCAGGACAGCAAGATCACGTTGGACGACGCCATCTCGATGGCGCACAACGCGCACGACTTCAAGATCAAGGTGCGGCAGCTCGGCGTAACTCCGACCGCAGCGGCACAAACCGGAATCTACTGACGCTCTTGGGTCGTCAGGTTCTCTCTCACGCGCTGCCGCACCACTGCTATCGCGAGTGAGATAGCTGCGGCAACGGTCGCTCCGATGGTGTCCAAGCCCCAATCGGCCACGTCCGGTGTTCGCATGGGGACGAAGCGCTGGTGGAACTCGTCGGTTACGCCGTACAACGACGCGGTGACGACGACCGCAATGACGGCGTACTCTCGGAGCCCGCTTGATCGGAGCGCCCAGTAGAGCAACGTGCCGAAGATGAAGTACTCGCCGAGATGTCCAACCTCCGAGAACTGTCCTGGAATTTGCGACCCAGGTTTGGATGAGAACCAGAAGATCACTCCGGCCCACGCCGCGACGCACATCCACAGCACAACGCGAGATACCATTGCGCTGACCTTCTTGCCGAGGGGAGTGGCGAGATTCATGCGGGTCTCCTGCGATGATGACATCATGGGGCAGCACGATCCGAGAGAGTCTACCATGTGCTCGTGACCAATCCGGTCTCTGCGACGGTGACGGTCGCACAGCGGGCAAGGAGCCGTCGGTTGAGTCGCAGCGCTGCGCTTGTAATGGTCGTGGTCTCGGCAGCTTGCTTCGGCACGCTCGCCGTCCTTACCCCGCTCGCCTATCAAGCCGGCGCGGATCCGCTTCAGCTTCTTGCCTGGAGATTCGCTTCTGCTGCACTGCTGTTCGCGTGTGTTGTCGCCGTGAGGGATGCTCGGGCGCTTGCTGTTGGCGGACGTGACCTGCTGCGATTCAGCGTTCTCGCTCTGACCGGCTATGGCGCGGCAAGCGTATGCTTCTTCTTCGCCCTGAAGTTCGCTGACGCCGCAGTGGTGGCGGTTCTGCTCTACGCGTATCCCGCTCTGGTGACCGTGGCGTCATGGGTGGTCCTCGGCGAGAAGGCGACCTGGTCGCGGGGCGTCGCGGTGCTTGTGACGTTCGCGGGATGTGCGACTGTCGTGGGCTTGTTCGGTGGAGTGGAAAGGGTATCCTGGCCTGGCATTGTCTTGGGAATCGGCGCAGCTGTCGGGTACACGCTGTTCAATCTCCTGTCCCATAGGTGGCTTCCGGGACGTTCGCAGTTCGTCATGATGACGTACACCTTCGGGATTGCAGCTGTGGGCGCCGCTGTCCTGAGCCTCGCCGGTGGACTGACCCTGTTCCCCGTCCGCTGGGACTTCAGGGCGTGGTGGTTGCTCGGCGCGATTGTGCTAGTTCCGACGTTCGCGGCGATCATCTTGTACCTGGAGGGGATTCGCGGGCTCGGGCCTTCGCAGGCTGCAGTTGTCAGCACGCTCGAGCCCCTGTTCACAATCATTCTCGCGTGGATGATTCTGGGTCAGCGATTGTCGTGGGTGCAAGCAATAGGGGCGACGCTTGTCTTGTGAGGAGTTGTGGCATCGGAGATCGCGGCGCGCACGGCACTTCCACCCGGGAGCGCATAGGCCCTCGGCCGAGAAACCCAAGCCCCAGGGGCCAAAACAAGGCTACACTTGATCGGTAGCCAAGTGAGACGTGAGACGTGGTGGACCACTACCGAACCCTACAGGTCGCGAGAAACGCCGAGCCGGAGGTCATCGAGCGTGCGTACCGCGCGCTGTCGCTCAAGTACCATCCGGATCGGGCGCACTCTGATCGGCGGTCTGAGGCGACGCGCCTGATGCAGCGCCTCAACGAAGCGTACGCGGTGCTCGGCGACCCCGCGAAACGACGCGCGTACGACGCCTCGCTTCCTCCTGAGGGTGCGGACGGCTGGGATCGCTTCTGGGAGCACGGTTTGCTCGGCCTGTTCTTGGACCGCTTCGCTCCGCGGGCCGGTTCTTCTTAAGAAGGACGGCTCCGCATTGCCAGACGGGCCAGTGCTGGGACCGTGAGACCGATCGCTTGCGTAGGACAGAGTTCCTGACAGCAGTAGCAGCGAATGCACGACGACGAGTCGAAGACGGGCCCAGACTCGCCGACGTGAACGGCCCCGACGGGGCAGCTCTCCTCACACTTCCGGCATCGCGTGCAATCGCTTGGACGCTCCAGGACCGGCCGAGCAGTCGTCCAGCCTCGAAGCCGTTTGCCGAGCCACGGCGGCATTCCCGCTGTGACATCTCGGGCCGGAAGCGCGAAGTGGTCAGGCGCAAGCGCGCGCCAGTCGACTCCGGCTGTCGGGACCTCAGAGATCTCTTTGGGTCCCAGTCCTCGGCGGGCGGCGGCGCGGTTCGTGTAGACCTCGGCGAGGTCCAGCCCCGCCATCGACGCGGCAATGACGTCAAGTGCGACGCTGTCGGCGGACGCAAGGATAGCGCCCACATGTCGGGGTGTGCCACCTGCAGGCCCCTTACCTTCCATGCCGACAATGGCGTCCATGAGCGCGAGTTTCGGCTGGCAGGCGAGGAGCAGGTCGATGAGCATGTTGGCGAAGTCGTCTCGGTCAGGAACCTTGAGGTGGTACTGCGCTTTCTGGAGTCCTGGAATGCAGCCAAACAGATTCTTGACGGCGCCGGTGAACATCATGAAGCCATGCGTCTTGAGCTTGGGCAGCGTGATCAAGACGTCGGTTTCTGTGACCGCTCTTCCCAGGGTGAAGGCTCCGTACAGCCTGCTTTCGTCGACCGCGACGCGAACACAGTCATCGTCGAAGAGCACGAGGGGCACGTCTTCCTGTTCGCAGACTTCGCCTATGCCGGTCTCAGTCCACAGCCTCCTGACGGCGCCAGCGCTGTTCGGGCCGCCAGGGCTGTCTCCCACGGTGACGATTCCGCCGACAGCCTTCACTTCTCGAATGACGCCGCGAACGAATTCGGGATGCGTGGTTACCGCGCGCTCGGGGATTGCTCGCGAGAGGAGGTTGATCTTGAGAAGCACGCGCTGCCCGGGAGAGACGAACGCCTTCATGCCTCCGATTGGGGCAAGTGCATGCGCAAGCGCTGCCGAAATCTCGGCAGGTTCGTACGTACTGCAACGCGCGACGCTGACCGTGTCCATACGCGGCAGTTTAGCGCACCGTCGCCTATGGGGAGATCAGCCTTCCGCAGCCTGAAGTTCGGCGATCTTGTTGGTCACGACGCGCATGATTGCGGGGTAGCTAACGGCTCCGTCGTATACGGGGACGGAATCGACGACCGTCACGGGGTAGAGCAACCCACGCGTCTCAATCTCGCCGATGAGAGTTGCGTACTCGGTGCGCACCGCTTCTTCGTCGACGTTGTGATAATCAACGGTCACCTGATCGGCGAACCTCCGCTGGATTTCGTCACGCACGATCGCTGTGATCTCCTCCGGAGACCATGATGGACCTCAACCGCCCGAGAAACACAGGCTGGGAGCGGGGATGTCGAAGACGTCTACTCGGACCTGTTCTGACATGACTATCCTTCTTTGGCCAGGCCGACAGCACCCATGGGACACACCCTGAGACAGCTGCCGCACATGTCGCACTTCTCGGGATCGATCGCAAAGCCGCCAGGGACAGGATATACCGCATCTGAGGGGCAGACTCGCCGCACAGGACACACTGGGCTAGAGTCGCAACGGCTCAGATTGATGACCATACTGCTCATTACTTAGTTCCGATCTCTCGAAGCACCTGGGCAGCCGATGCGCCCATGGCAGTGTGCAAGACTCGACGGATGATACCCTAAGGGGTATATCCGTGACAAGGATGCATGCCGAGACACCCACTGATACGATTGCCCAGAATCCGAGAGACACGCAGCGAGGTGCCCACTTGAATCGACGCCCCGACGCTACCAGCAAACGGCTACGCTGGACACTGCTCGTGCTCGGTCTCATTGTAGGCGCATTGCTCCCCGCAGTCGCCTCTCCTCTGGTCGTGAGCAAGAGCATCCCGTCTTTCATCCTCTTTGAGGCGCTTTCCGCGCTCGCAGGCGGCGGCATTGGTCTCGGCAGCTACTTCATCGCCAATCGTTCGAGCACTCGGGGACTTAGCGCGATCCTCGCTAGCGCTGGCGAGGGTCTCGGCATGCGGGTGAATCAGGCCAACGACACTGGAGCAGTTCAAGACGAGCTTCAGAGGCTGTTCTCAGAGGCAGGCGGCACGATCCAGCAGGTTCGATCGATCGTCGACGAGATTCGCAAGCTCACAGCAGAGGCGCTGGTTGCGACCGAACAGCAAGCGTCAGGTGCTGCGGAGCAAGCTGCTGCCGTGACGCAGACCTCTGCTACGGTGGAGGAGCTTGCCCAGACGTCCAAGCAGATTGCTGACAACTCCCAAGCTGTTGCGGGCGTCGCTGAGCGCACGCTGGCAAGTGCCGAGGAGGGAATGCAAAGCGTCTCCGACACGTCTGTTGGGATTGAGGAGATTCGCGAGACCACACAGGTCGCCTCCGATCGTATTCTGGCGCTTGGTGAGCGGAGCCAGGAGATCGGCCGCGTCCTCGTGATCATCGACGATATCGCGGAGCAGACGAAGATACTCGCGCTCAATGCGGCGATCGAGGCGGCACGTGCGGGCGAGGCTGGCAAAGGGTTCGCCGTAGTCGCCGAAGAGATCCGCAAGCTCGCAGATTCCGTCACGGAGTCCACGAGCGAGATCGGACGAGTCGTGCGAGAGATACAGACTTCTTCGAGTGCGCTCGTCATGTCGACAGAGAAAGCCTCCAAGAAGGTGCAGGAAGGCAAGGATCTGGCCCAGCGCACGGCCGACTCGCTCGACACCATTGTCAGCCAAGTCGAGGAGACAACAGACTCCGCGAAGCAGATATCGATTGCGACCCAGCAGCAGCGCTCTGCTTCGGAGCAGGTCGTCATCTCGATGCGTGAGATGGCCGACGTTGCGACTCAGGCGGCGCAGGCGTCTCGGCAGATTCAAGCGGCGATCACCGAACTCAATCGCCTCGCCGACTCCATCTCCATCCGCTAGCGCGCTGCTGTTGGCCCCTGCGGTTGCGGATCACAGACCTCCGTGTGCCTCGTGACTCCGAGTCGTTTCGCGCTCAAGGCAGCAGGTCAGGACCGCAGCCGGTCAACTCCGATTCTTTGCGCTGGTTGTCGTCGGCGTGCTAGCATAGCGCCTCGCCGGGATGTGGCTCAGCTTGGTAGAGCGCTCGGTTCGGGACCGAGAGGTCGTGGGTTCGAATCCCGCCATCCCGACCATCCGGACGTAACGACAGGCCGCCGACATGTGGCCTGTCGTTTGACTATCCAGGGCGGTGTGCATGCAAGTTCTCCAGGGGTTCTTGCATTGGACGGGATACGGCCTCTGTCACCAGATGCCACAGCGTTCGTTCTTCGGTGGTGGCATTCAAGTGCCCGTGTGCGCGCGCGACACAGGCATCTACGTTGGCGTGGTGCTTTCGATGCTGCTGATTTCCGTCCTGCATCGGGGCTCTCGCCCTCGGGGTATGCCCTCACCGGCGGCGTGGATCGCAATGGCGCTCATGGTGGGGAGCATGGCACTCGACGGTGTGACCGAATACGTTGGAATACGGGCCACCACAAACGAGCTGCGGTTGATCACCGGGCTGCTAACGGGCTTCGCGATCGGGGCACTTGTTACGCCGATGATCAACGATGAACTGTGGCGAACAAGCTCACGTGAGCGGGTCCTGAACACTCCGTGGAAGCTCGCGCTGTGGCTCGCCGCAGTTCCTATTGCGTACGCCGTCGTGTACTGGGGTTTGCCGCTGCTCGGTGTGCTCTACCCGATCCTTGTTGCGCTGGCGATTGTCGGCACGCTTACGGCGGTCAACCTGGTAATGGTGTGCACGCTGCCACCCTTCGAGCGTCGAGCCGAGCGGCTCACGCAGGCGTGGGCACCCATTCTTGCCGCAATGGCGGTCGCGTTCTTCGAGATATGGGTTTCAGGGCTGCTTCGTTCCGCGTTGGTGGTGCTCGTCGAGCGTCTCGGCGGCTAGCACGTGCAGAGGTTGCGCTGTCGAGATGATGTCAGACCCCCTTGCTATCTTCTGCGAACAAACGTTCGTAGGAGGCAGCCATGTTCGACAGTACGACCACTGACGCACTCGAAGACGTCCTGGCCACGCTCGTATCCGATGCACTGTCGCGCGACGTACCGGGCAGCGTCGCTGAGGAGGCACGAACAGCAACCAGGCGAGCCGTGGGCGGGAGCGGTGGTCCGGTCACGGCGCAGGAGCGACGTCGAGCGACTGCGTATTTCTCAGCAGTGGTGCGACGCCGACTCTGGCGGCGCAGCAGTCCACCTAGAGCGACCGCACGTCTGGTCATTGAGAGTGTGGTGGCCGATCTTCGCGCGGCCGGGCGATGCGGGGCAGACATCTGGGATGAGCTACAGCGAGGTTGGACGCAACGAGTTCCAAGCGACGTGCTTGACGAGTACCGCGCACAGCTGTGCCGATGAAACTGAGAGGGGTTTCGCGGTAGCGCACTGCGCGGGGAGGTGTCAGCGCGCGTCGTGGATGTGGCGTCGGTGATCTTCAGCGCGTGCCGACGAACAGGACCGCACCCGCACTGGACAACACCCACAGACGTTTCGTCGTCAAGTTTCCGTTGGCTGGGCCTATGGCTTCAACGAGGAGGTAGGCGGATTGCCCGTTCATGGTTGCTCGCTCAACGTACACGGGGACGCCTCGCGTGTTGGCCGGGAGTGTCTTGGTAATGAGGTCAGCCGCGAGTGAGGCGTTGCCGCCGCGTCGACGCAGATCGGTGAGAGCCTTGTGCCGGAGTTGGGTCGTGTCGCCCGCGGAGGTGTCCTTCAACGAGGAAATGTCGACCTTGTCCAAGACACCGGAGACGTTCTTCGTTGTGTACGATGCACCAGAGTCAACCCAAGTGGGGCCGGACGGTGTGCAGCCAGTCGTGATCAGGAGCGCGAGAATCGCGATACTGAACGCCACGCCGATGAGTGCTCGGTTGCGACGCAACATGGACCTCCATCGTCGGGTATCACCATAGTAGTGCATGCTGGAAGCCGATTCGCGTGCCGCGTCAACGGGGAGGTCCCTTGCAATCACTCATCGCGTTCGCTTCCGACTTCGGACTTGAAGACACGTGGGTCGGTGTCTGCCACGCCATCATACTTCGTGCGTGTCCCATGGCCCACGTTGTCGACCTCGGTCACCAGATACCTCCGTATGACGTTCGCAAGGCGGCGGCCCTGGCTGCGGCGGGCGCCTATCAGCTTCCAGACGCGATCCACCTGGTTGTTGTGGACCCCGGGGTCGGAGGCCCTCGTCGCGATCTGTGCATTGTGACCGACCGGGGAACGCGGCTCGTGGGTCCGGACAACGGAGTGCTGCTTCCGGCCGTCTGGCGATTGGGCGGAATAGCTGCCGCCTACGCACTCAATCCGATCAAGACCGAGCACGTGGACCCGTTGCCGACGTTTCACGCGCGTGACGTGCTCGCTCCTGCAGCGGCGGCCTTGGCGTGCGGTGTTGACGCGTCAGCTCTCGGCGACTTGGTCGAACCGGACAGTCTCGTCCCCGCTCCGTTTCAGCGCTGGGTTTCAGAGGGTGGCTACGTCTTGGGAGAGGTGCTTGAGGCCGATCGGTTCGGGTCGCTGCGCTTCAACATTCCTGCCGAGGATCTCGAAGAGCTAGGGTTGCGGGTTCCCTCCCTGGGGCTGGGGATCGGTCACAACAATCTAGTTGTCCCGTTCGGCACGACCTTCTCAGATGTGCCCGAAGGGGAACCCGTGGCGCTGGTGGACTCATCGGGTTGGCTGACGCTTGCTGTGAACATGGGCAACGCTATGGACCGCTACGGCGTTGGTCCGGGAGTGCACGTCAGGGTTCGCCCGGCCGGCTGAGTGTCAGACCAGTTCGCTACGGTGACTTCCAGTGAAGAGCAACGCTGGAAGGCGGCGAGCTGTGAAGCGCAACTACGTCAACGAACTGGCCGAAGGTACTGTCGTCAACGCGCCTTTTGCATTGAGGTCAAAAGAACTGCGAGTTGCCCGTAGCGGCAATGCGTACCTATCGCTAGAGCTTGCTGACAGAACAGGGACGATTCCCGGGGTGTGTTTTCGCCCAACTGAGGGCGCGCTTGCCGTGCCGGTCGGTTGCGTTGTGCAGGTGCGCGGAACAGCAACGACATATCGCGGAGCGAAACGCGTGTCCGTCGAGGCGCTGCGGCCTGCTGGCCAGTGGGACGCCGAGGACATGCTCGCGTCGAGCCCGAGGTCCAGAGAGGAGATGCGGGTTGAGTTCTCTGACCTCGTGGCCAGCGTCAATGATCCAGACCTCAGGCGAGTCCTTCACGCTGTCTTCTCGGATCGTGCGTTCGCCGAGCGGTTCAACTCCTGTCCGGGATCGCAGTCCTACCATCACGCCTATCTAGGTGGGCTTCTGGAGCACACGGTGGCCGTGGCGGGGCTGTGTCGTAGGCTCGCGGAAGTGTATCCACACGTCGACGGCGACATGCTGACGGCTGCGGCGCTCCTGCATGACGTTGGCAAGTGCGAGGAGCTCTCCTACGCGACGGCCATTGAGTACACCGACGAGGGGCGATTGGCGGGGCACGTGGTGTTGGGGGTGCGTCGTCTGCACGCGGCACTGGCTTCGGCGAGAACACACGTATCCCGCGAACGCCTGATGCTCCTGGAGCACGCGATTCTCTCGCATCACGGTGAACTGGAATGGGGCTCGCCCAAGCGGCCATCCACTCTCGAGGCATTGATGCTTCACCATGCCGACAACCTCGATGCCAAGGCGTCGGGATTCGCGACGCTGCTTGGTGGAGCGACGCGAGTCGACGAACGGTGGACGGATGCGGGCAATCTGTTTCGTAGACCATTGTGGGCACCGCGAGCGGCCGAAGACGACCGGCCATCTACAACCATCGAAGATCTTGCGTTTGTCGACCGATCGGCGTGACGCCGCCGGTGCCGGTGTACGCCTGGATCGGGGTATCCACTAGAATCGCAGCAGCGCATCTGCCAGCCCGTGTCTCTCAATCAAGGAGTGGTGCCATGTCTGAGTATCCGAAGGCAGAGATAGGCGTCTTCGGTGGGAGCGGCTTCTACGAGCTGCTCAGCAGCCCCCATGAGTTCAAGGTCAACACGCCTTATGGTGCCCCGTCATCGCCTGTGATGGTCGGGGAGATTGGCGGCCGGGCGGTTGCATTCTTGCCTCGGCACGGGAAAGACCACTCGTATCCGCCGCACAAGATCAACTATCGCGCGAACCTGTGGGCCATGAAGGAATTCGGGGTGCAGCAGATCATCGGACCAAACGCA
>Ga0307425_1002476_pt1 | contig 10390 bp, 7 predicted proteins | sample SalMarWE160330MG_FD_202152 | JGI IMG/M metagenome (GOLD analysis project Ga0307425, IMG submission 202152) | Salt marsh sediment microbial communities from the Plum Island Ecosystem LTER, Massachusetts, United States - WE1603-30 | ecosystem: Environmental > Aquatic > Marine > Intertidal zone >...
TTCTGTCCCGAACATCGAGCTGCCATATGGAGTATCTTTGAATAAAATTTCAAAACATGCGTCATGAGCCACCTGAATGGAGTCGTCTTCGGCAGATTCCCTCCGGCGATCCATCTGCTTTTTGATGTTGTCAATCTTCAAGCCTGAGAATAGTGGATCCCGCATGATCTTTGACATAGTTTCCAGGCTGTCTTCCAGGTTTTCCGATAGACATGATATGTTGATAAAGGAATAATCGCTTTTGCAGTCCATTGTCAATCGAGTGGCCTGGTCCATCAAATTTTGAACCTTCCTCTCATCGGGGATGACGACCGCCAAACGAGTGGTTAAGTAGGCGAGTCCCTCTTTTCCTTTGGGTTCGTCACGTTTTCCTCCCTTGATCAGAACATGAACGACAGTGACTGCGGAGGAGTCATCTTTCTGGTATATGTAGGTGAGGCCGTTTTCCAGGTTTAGCTTTTTGGGCGGTGTTTTCCACGCATACACAGGTTTTTCCGCAACATCTTGTTGGGCGATCAGAGTCAAGGGAAAAATTAAAAGCAGAGGAATCAGAATTTTTTGAAGGGATTTCATTTATCCTCTTCCTTTGGCATGATGGTTACAATGACATAGTCGTTCTTTGCTAGGTAATTTCCGGCCGCTTTCCTTATATCGGAAGAATCGACTTTCTCGATATTATCGAGAAAATTGCCCTTTATGGTTTCTTCGGACATGAGCATGTGTCTTGCATATGAATTGGCGACTGCAAGCCCGTTTTCCTGGGCGCTGTTTATATTGAACTTGATCCTGTTCTTGGCACTTTCTAGATAATCTGTTGCATAGAATCTCGTATCGCTCGTATGGTCCGTCTTCGAATAGGGGATGTCCCTCGTTTGTTTTAAGTAATGAATGATCCTGTTTTTTGCTGTTTTTACGTATTTCGGCTCCATCACAAAATAGATGAGAATGGCTCCTCCAAACTTGTGTGCGCTATAAGACATGTTGATAGAGCTGACGTAAATCCTTCTCTCCAAGAGGGGATGATTCAGCATGGGGTTAATGCCACGTCCCAGGATTTCTGCCAGCAGATCGACAGCGAATTGATCTGGGTCGTTGTAGTGGGGAGCAGAGTATCCCAAAACAAGGTACGCCATGTTGACATCCATTTCTTCTTCGATCTCGGTCTTATCTTTGAGAGCAATAGCCATCTCATAGCTGGGGGCCTGAAATGGTTCGCCTTGAAGGTCACCAAATATGGATCTGACTTTATCCTCCATCTCCCCGATTTCGAAATCTCCGACGATGACCAATGCACAATTCGAAGGCACAAAGTGTTTTTTGTAAAATTGTTGGATCTTATCCACTGTCACCGTTTCTATGACCTCACGCCGGCCATAGATCGGCCTCTCATAGGGATGTCCATGAAAGAGGTTTTGGTAAGCCAGAGATGTGGCGTACTTCATCGGGTCGTCATGGATCTGATTAATCTCTTCAAGGATCACCTCCTTCTCTTCATCCAGTTCTTCCTGTGTGAGTTTGAGGTGATAAAGGATCTCTTTGTGATTGGATAGGGCGAAGTCCGCATATTCCGATGGCAAGGATATCTCGAAGACCGAAAGATCATACTCCGTGTGCGCGTTGACATAAGCCCCGTGTTCGCGTATGTCCTGACTGATCTCTTCACCCGTGCGGAATTCTGTGCCTCTGAACAAGATATAATGCTCCAGGATATGCACAAGGCCGCTCGTCTCCTCGGACTCGTCTTTGGAGCCGATGTTGAAGGCAAAAGCACAATTGATCAAAGGAATGTTGTGTCTTTCATAGAGGAAGACACGCATCCCGTTCTCGAGGTCGAAAGCCTTTGTCTCTGGCTCTTCCTGGCTAAACGCTTTTGCCGAAAAAGATATGAATAACAAGAGAAAAATCAAGCTCGATAGACACCGGGATTTTTTTTTGGGCGCTAGGGTGATATTCATTCTTTTGATCATATCGATTCTCTCAAATTCATCTTACAATATCCATTCTGGTCTGACAAGAGAGGCTGTCTTTGGGGCTTGGGTGAATCTTTTAAAATCGGAACACTCGAATGTCGCTCATCGCGGATTTTAAGAGCTGCACCTCTTGTGGTGAAGATTGAATTTTAGGGGAATGTGTTATATCATCCTTTTGAACTTAAGAGAGGAAATGCCCACATGGCAAAGCAGCGCAATGAAAAGATTTTGGTTGTCGATGATGAAGAGAACATCCGCAAATCCCTCAAGATGATCTTAGAGTATGAGGGTTATGCCTTTTTGGAAGCCCCAGACGGAGAAGAAGCGCTTGATATTGTCGAAGAAACGATCGGCCTTGATCTCATCTTCCTGGATATCAAGCTCCCGGGAATGCATGGTCTAGAAGTCCTGGAAAAGATCAAAAAAAAGCCGTACTCCCCTGAGGTCATCATGATATCTGGTCATGGGACAGTCCAGACAGCGGTGGAAGCGACCAAATTGGGGGCATATGACTTCATCGAAAAGCCCCTTCACAGGGAGAGAGTTCTCCTCAGTATCCGTAATGCCCTGAGCCAGAATAAGCTGATTCGTGAGTGCCAGGATTTGCGTAAGAAAGCGGAAAAGAGGCAAGAATTCGTCGGAGAACACCCACTGGTCAAACAACTCTGGAAGCAGATCCTGAAAACGGCGCCAACGAACGCTACGGTTTTTGTTTTTGGCGAAAGCGGTACAGGAAAAGAGTTGATAGCACGCGAGATCCACAACCGCAGCCTCAGAGCTAAAGAATCATTCGTCCAGGTAAACTGTGCAGCTATCCCCGAGGAATTGATTGAGAGCGAGCTATTCGGTCACATGAAAGGTGCGTTTACGGGCGCCACAGAGAAAAAATTGGGAAAATTTGAGATTGCAGATAGTGGGACGATCTTCCTGGATGAGATTGGGGATATGAGTCTGAAAACGCAAGCAAAAGTTTTGCGGGTTCTCGAAGAGGGAGAGGTCCAGAAAGTCGGTTCGAACAATGTCAACAGGGTGGATGTGAGAGTGATCGCGGCTACGAATAAAGACCTAAAAAAAGAAATTGCGGCTGGGAACTTCCGGGAGGATCTCTATTTTCGTCTTAATGTGGTCCCTCTGCACTCTCCGGCTTTGCGTGAGAGGAAGGAAGATATTCCCCGGTTGATTGAATATTTTTGCAAGATATTCTCTGATGAGAACAATTTTAAGTTAAAGAAATTTTCACAGTCGGCCGTCGAATCTCTGTCCAAATATCCCTGGAAAGGAAATGTGCGTGAGCTGAAAAACGTTGTGGAACGATTGATAATCATGACGGAGGGCGATATAATAGAGAAGAAAGATTTGCCAGAGCAGATCTGCGGGGAGGTTGATGTTTTTCTTCCCGATGTCCAAAAAGCAAAGAGTCTGAAGGAATTTAGGGACATCGCCGAAAAAGAGTTTATCCTTTCCAAGCTTGAGGCAAACAACTGGAACATCTCACAGACAGCCAGAGAGATCGATACACCGCGGAGCAACCTTTACAAGAAGCTCGAACAATACGGCATAAAAATAAAGGCTGGAGTAGGCGAGGTGGTTGCTCCTTCTTCCCGTGAGAGGGGAGAAGGGGAGGAAAGTCCGAACTCCAAAGGGCAGGATGGTCGCTAACAGCGACTCCGAGCGATCGGAGGAAAGTGTCACAGAAAACAGACCGCTTTGGGCATTTGGTAAAACCATTGTCCTTAGCAAGGGTGAAAAGGTGAGGTAAGAGCTCACCGTTCTGGTGGTGACATCAGGAGCACGGTAAACCCCATCCGGAGCAAGACCAAATTGGCCCCGGTTGAGATGGCCCGTCTCGGGGGCGGGTAGGTCGCTTGACCCCTTGAGCAATTAAGGGGCAAGATAAATAACCACCCAGGCATCCAGCGGTAACAGAATTCGGCTTACGTCCTGCTCCAGCCTCAATAAAAAGGGACCAGTTAAGAAAGAACGATTATGACAGGAATTAAAAGATCGCTAAGGTGTTTACTGCTTGTTTGATGATGACCAGGACATTGCCGGGAAAAATGCCCAGCTGAAGAACACCATAGAGACAGAGGAAAAGCACCAGGAAGAGGGCTGGATTTTCGAGGTGGATGTCCACTTCGTGGGTTGGCTCACGCATGTACATATACACGATAACGCGCAAGTAATAATAAACAGACACGAGGCTCGCCAAAACACCGATAACAACCAGAGAGACAAGACCTTCTCTGACTGCTGCAGAGAACACATAAAATTTAGCGAGAAATCCGCCGGTCGGCGGGAATCCTGCTAAAGAGAACAGGAAAATAGCGAAAGTGGCTCCGATCCAGGGATATTTAAAACCGATGCCCGCATAGTCATCGAGGTCAAGGTATTCTTTATCTTCCTTCCCCAAAGCAATAACTGCTGAAAAGGCGCCGATGTTCATGAAAAGGTAGACCACAAAGTAAAACAGGAGGCCGCTGGTGTCTTGGGAAAGGATGGCCACCATCAGGTATCCGGCATGTGCGATGCTGGAGTAAGCCAGCATCCTTTTGATATTTGTCTGTCTCAAGGCAATGAGATTCCCTGTGATCATGGTAAGGGCGCTTATGATCCACAGGAGGGAAAATATCACTCGAGAGTCAAACGCCGTATGCCAGAACGGAAACAACAGCCGGACCAGGACAGTAAATCCCACCGCCTTAGGCCCGATCGAGAAAAATGCAGTGATCGGTGTCGGTGCGCCTTGATAGACATCGGGAGTCCACATATGGAAGGGAACGACAGCGATCTTGAAGCCGAATCCCACGATAACCAAGCCCAATCCTGCAAGACCCATCAAGCTCATGCTGGATTCTGCCCGGAAAAAATTGATGATCGTAACGATATTGGTGGAATTCGAGACACCATAGAGCAGTGCCAACCCATACACGAGAAATGCTGAAGCAAAACTCCCCAACAGAAAATATTTCAATGCCGCTTCCGATGATTTTTGATCATCCCGCTTCAGCCCGGCAAGCGTATAGCTGGACATGGAGAGGACTTCCAACCCAAGAAAGATCACGATTAAATCATTGGAAGACACCATGATCAGCATTCCGGATAGAGCGAGGAGGAGAAGGGCGTAGTACTCGCCGATGTTCGAATTCTGGAGAGAGAGATACTTCATCGAGATGAGAGTCACCAGAATCGTGGCAATGATCAAAACAAAAGAAATGAAAAGAGCGAAATTGTCGAGATACAAATGGTTGTTGAAATAAGCGAAGTCTTTGCCCCAGGATCGGACACAAAAAAAGCTGCAGATCAGGAGGAAAACAATAGATGTGTATGCCAAATATGATTTGTTTTCCCTTTTGATAGATACCTCAAGAAGCAGCACAAGAAGCGCACCCACGACGAGTGTGAGAAGAGGGAACAAAGCATTCAAACTGTTCATCGGGCTGTCTCTTCCTTTTCTTGATGGTCTTCAGCTGTGCTCTCGATGACCTCTATATCCAAAAGGTTTTTATCTTCCCCCTTAGCTTCCGCAAAATATGTCCTTTTTTGGTCGATCTGATTGATCAGTTTTTCAACGGACGCATCCATCTTCCTCAGGAATGGCTGGGGGTACACCCCCATCCAGAACATCAATATGATGATGGGCAAGAGATAGATAATTTCCCTTTTGTTGAGATCTTTGAACTGATGAATTTTATCATTTGTGATCGGGCCGTGCATCACTCTCTGGAACATCCAGAGAAGATAGGCCGCTGCAAGGATCACTGTGGTGACCCCAAGGATGGCCAGGACCGTATTAGCCTTAAATATGCCGAAAAGACACAGGATCTCTCCCACAAAGCCATTCAATCCCGGCAGCCCCACCGATGAGAGCATGCAAATTAAAAAGAATGCCGCAAAAACAGGCATCTGTTTGCTGACACCCCCAAAATCTTTAATGAGGCGGGTGTGGGCTCTTTCATAAAGGATGCCGACACAAAGAAACAGCGCCCCCGTGCTCAATCCATGGTTGAGCATTTGATAGATCCCACCCTGGATGCCCTCCACATTCAGAGCAAAAACAGCGAGCATGATAAGGCCCATATGGCTGACGCTTGAGTATGCGACGAGAGATTTGACATCCTTCTGGATCAGAGCCATTAAGCCCCCATAAATAATGCCGATCAAGGCCAAGACTCCCAGATATGGAAGGAATTTGGTTAAAGCGTCGGGGAAGAGAGGCATTGCAAATCTCAAGAAACCGTAAGCCCCCATTTTTAGGAGCACTGCGGCCAGGATGACCGACCCTGCAGTGGGGGCCTGCACGTGGGCATCGGGCAACCACGTATGGAATGGAAACATGGGCACCTTGATTGCAAAGGCCAGGGCAAAGGCCAGGAAAAGCCAGACCTGAATGCTGGGATTCAGGACGAGCTTGTACATATCGAATATATTGAAGGAGTACACCCCAGTGGCCTTGTAGTACATGGAATAGAGAAAGAATATGGCCACCAGCATCAGCAAACTGCCAAACATGGTGAAGAGGACGAATTTTATCGTGGCGTAAATACGGCGCTTTCCTCCCCAAATGCCGATCAGAAAATACATAGGAACGAGAGTGACTTCCCAAAAGACATAGAATAGAAAAAGGTTGAGCGACACAAACACGCCGATAATTCCCGTCTCCAGGATGAGCATGAAGAGGAGGTATTCTTTCACCATTTTTCCGATGTATTTCCAAGACGACAATAGAGCGATCGGCATCAAAAATGTTGTGAGAAGAACCAAAAGCAGACTGATCCCATCGATCCCGACATGGTAATCGATGCCATATCCGATCCATGCCCCCTTCTCTACAAACTGAGGATCTGGATTCTGTGCATTAAAGTTGAAATAAAGCGACAAAGAAATGGCGAATGTCACCAGAGTGAGGATCAGAGCAATGGTTCGCAGGAGATCTTCTCTGTCCTTGTTGATAAAAATAAGCAGGAGTGCCCCGGCTAAGGGAATAAATGTGATGATGCTAATAATTGGCATGTCCATGTTCTAAAAGAGTAAATAACCTAACAAAAGTATGACCCCCAAAAGGAATATCAACGCATAATCTTTGATCAATCCAGTCTGGAAGTAGCTTAAAAGCTTTCCAAAAAAACCTATTGCCTTTGCTGAGCCGTTTGCAGCTCCATCGATGACTTTCAGGTCAAAATTGTTATACACCAGCTCCGAGCCCTTTACGAGGGGCTGGACGATGGTGGCCTCATAGATTTCATCCACGTAATATTTGTTGAAGAGAAGCCTGTAGAGAGAGGGAAATCTGGAAACAAGATTATGGGGTGTCTGCGGTTTTTTGATATAGAAGATATAGGCGAGATATATGCCCAATAAGGCAACGGCTACAGAGAAAAGGATGAGAATCCATTCAGTGTTGAGGCTGAGCTGGGTCTCATGGTGCACATGAATGACAGGGGCCAAAAACTGGCCGAACCAGTTGAGATTTTTACCAAAAACCATGGGGAGTCCTGCATATCCCGCGATGATGGAGAAGAAAGCCAGTGCCTGAAGCGGAAACGTCATCACAGGTGGAGATTCATGGAGATGCTTCTTGACTTCAGGAGCGAGGCGTTCCTTTCCGAAAAATGTAAGGAAAATGAGCCGGAACATGTAGAAGGCTGTAAGTATAGCTGTGGTTATACCCAGCGCCCAGACAAGATAATTGCCACTTGCATACGCACTAGTGAGAATCGCGTCCTTGGAAAAGAATCCGGACAGGAAAGGCACTCCCGATATGGCAATCGCTCCGATGAGGAACGTGGGGAAAGTGCGTGGAAGGTATTTCTTGAGACCTCCCATCTTTTGCATGTTCAATTCTCCGGAGAGCGCATGCATCACGCTTCCTGCGGCCAAAAACAGAAGGCTCTTGAAGAAAGCGTGTGTGTAGAGATGGAATATTCCTGCAGCATAGGCCCCGACACCGCAGCCCATAAACATATATCCCAACTGCGATATCGTCGAGTACGCCAGCACTCTTTTGATGTCATTCTGTGTGAGGGCCATGGTTGCTGCGTAAAATGCCGTGACGGCACCGACAATAGCCACAACATTCCCTGCCGTTCCGGAGAGGGAATAGAGAAGATTCATCCGGGCAACCATGTAAACACCCGCTGTCACCATGGTGGCGGCGTGGATGAGGGCACTGACAGGAGTGGGACCTTCCATGGCGTCCGGAAGCCAGACATAAAGTGGGATCTGAGCCGATTTTCCGGTAGCGCCAACGAACAGCAGTAAAGCAATAAGAGTTGCTACACCCTGGGTGATCTGCCCTCCGCCTATGGCTTCATTGATCGCTGTAAATTCAGTGCTTCCTACATAGATAAACACAAAAAGAATGCCGAGTATAAAACCGGCATCCCCAATCCTGTTGACGATGAACGCTTTTTTTCCGGCAGAGGCCGCCGAGTGTTTTTCGAACCAGAATCCGATCAATAGATAGGAACACAGGCCGACGCCCTCCCAACCCACGAACATGAGCACCATGTTGGACCCCATCACCAGGATGAGCATGGCAAAAGTGAAGAGATTCAGATTCTGGAAGAATCGGGCATAACTTTTATCTTCGGCCATGTAGCCTACAGAATACACATGGATCAAAAATCCAACACCCGTAACCACAAGCGCCATAACAGCTGTCAGGGGGTCGAATTGGAAGGAAAGGCCTGCTTTAAAACCTCCAGATTGGATCCAGGGATAAAGATTCTTGATGAGCGGATATGCCTCATGCGGTATCTGTCTGAGTCCGATGAAAGAGATGACAGAGACGGCAAAAGAGGCGAACACAGCCGTACATGCCTGGACAGAGATCCATTTTTTGGAAAGTTTTGTCCCAAAAACGAGCAAGATGAGTGAACTCAATCCAGGTATGAATGGAATGATCCAGAAAATATCAGTCATCTTATCCTTTCATCAAATTCATATCTTCAGATTTTATTGTTTTTTTCTGTCTGTAAACGAGAAGGATGATAGCCAGACCCACTGCGGCTTCGGCCGCTGCCACAGTGATGATGAAGAACACGATGATCTGACCGTCGAGTGATGATGCGGATTTGGCAAAGGCGATGAATGCGAGGTTAGCTGCGCTGAGCATCACTTCTATAGAGAGGAACTGGGTGATCAGGTCGCGTTTGACAAAGAAGGCGAAACCGCCCAGCACGAAGAGTATCGCGCTCAGACTGGTGAAAAAACTTGTGGGTATCATCTGTTATCCTTCATCCGAACCAGAGTCCTTTTTCTTAACCAAGATCATAGCGCCGACGAGGGCAGCGATGATGAGCACGGAGGTGATCTCAAAGGGGTAGAGATATTTCGTGAAGAGAAGGCGGCCGAGGTCGGTAGGGCTGCCCACACTCTCTGCAGCAGTTCGTGCAGGTGAGAGAAAGCCTTTAAAAGCGAGAATGAGTTCGATGACAAGGACGCCGGCAATCACGAAAGACAGGCCGATCGTCCATCTTTTTCTCTCGGGAGGAACGCCTTCACGGAGGTTGATCATCATGATGACGAAGAGAAACAGAACCATAATCGCGCCTGCGTATACGATAATTTGGATCACAGCAATAAATGGGGCATCCAAAAGGCCGAACAATCCCGCCATGCATACAAAAGCTAAAATGACATAAAGTGCGTTGTAGGCCTGATTTTTGGAAAAGATCATTGCGATGACTGCGCCAACGCACACAATTGCCAACAAAAAAAACAAGAAATATGCCATTTTTTTAGTGTCCCATTTTATTTTTTTCCCTAAGATAATGTCAAGATATTTTTATATAAAATACACATGTAGGATCAGTTCCCCGAAGGAACCGATGCCGGGACCATCCCTCGAATCATATAATGTAGGCTTCATTCCCCGAATGGACCGATGAATGTAGGAGCAATTCCCTGAACTGATCGAATGGATAGAAGACTTGAATAAAAGCTTTTGACAAAGTTTTGTTGTCTGCTATAATACCCCTTGGTACTGCGGGGTAGAGCAGTCTGGTAGCTCGTCGGGCTCATAACCCGGAGGTCGCTGGTTCAAATCCAGCCCCCGCTACCAATCCTTTTCCCCTGTTAATCGAGTTTCTTCTACTGCGTTTTCTTTGAGCACCATCAACTTAAATTAGGCTGGTTTAAACAATTTTTTGACATAGGATATTGGCACATGGGGATAAGTCTCTACTGAATTCAGCTGTTTGATCCGCTGGATTTGCTCTCCTCATTTCCCCACCTGTTCAACATGTTGTAAACATGGGAAGGATCGCTTCTCCTAATTTGTCCCTCAGCGGGGAATAACCTGCTCTTCAATACTTGATATCTTTTTAAAGCAGATCCCAAACATTCGGCTAAGGCTCCGAAGAGGTCTTGATAAGAATATTTCAGAGCTTAATTCCCAATGGGCATTGATTTTTATAATT
>Ga0307425_1002477_pt1 | contig 10390 bp, 7 predicted proteins | sample SalMarWE160330MG_FD_202152 | JGI IMG/M metagenome (GOLD analysis project Ga0307425, IMG submission 202152) | Salt marsh sediment microbial communities from the Plum Island Ecosystem LTER, Massachusetts, United States - WE1603-30 | ecosystem: Environmental > Aquatic > Marine > Intertidal zone >...
GCCAGCCACCACATGGTCGGGGCGAGCACGCCCACGATGACGATCGGCGTCCAGATGAACCAGGCGGCACCGGCATATTCCCCGCTTATGACGCCATAGAGGAGCGCAAAAAAGGCCAGCGTATAGCCTGCCGCGAGACCGGCAAGAAACGGATGTTCCTTGCCCCAACCTTCCGCCGCGAGCCAGGGGCCAATGGCGATGCCAAGCACGAATCCTCCGGCCCAGCGCACCCAACCGGGGTTGGTGGGCGCACCCGGGTCTCCGCTGAGCTGCAACAAAAACTCAGGGATGAGCAGAAAACCGAGCCCGTAAATGACCCCGATGATCGCGGCCGACCGCAACGCCAAGGCCGTCGCGTCGAATTCTAGCTCAGGCTTTGCCATCGCCCCCCACTCCTTAAATCTGCCGCCCGGCCCGGTAAGGCGCCGAAGCCGCCGTCTTCTTATCCAATTAGACGACGCCGGACAAACCTGTAAGAACAGAAAAAAGCTGGTAGGCGCATAAGGACTGGACCTGTGCAACAGACATCCGGGACCTCATCCACAGACGGGACTGAGACGCCCCCTGCCCGGTCGCGCGCGCTGCTGATCTACGACGGCGATTGCGGGTTCTGCGTCTATTCGGTGCGGTACTGGCAAAAGCTCACCGGCGACGCCGTCGAATACCGGCCCTATCAAGAGGTCGGGGCGCAATTCCCGGACATCTCGCAAGCCCAATTCCAACGCGCTATCCAATACATCGCGCCGGACGGACGCCGCGCCAGCGCCGCCGAGGCGAGCTTCCTCACGCTGAGCCACGCGCGCGGCAGAGGGATCGGGCTATGGCTGTACCGGCATCTGCCCGGTTTCGCGCCGGTCTCGGAATGGGCTTACAAGTTCGTCGCCGCGCACCGCCCGGCCTTTCACAGCATCAGCACGCTGCTATGGGGGAAGGCGCCGGAGCCGCCGCGCTACGACCTCGTCGCGTTCGTGTTCTTGCGGCTGCTCGGGCTGATTTATCTCGCCGCGTTCGTCTCCTTCGCGGTGCAGGCGCAAGGCCTGATCGGCAGTAACGGCATCCTCCCTTTGAAGGACTTCGCCGACGCCATCGCCGCGAGTTACGGCGCGGAGCGCTTTTATCTGCTGCCGATGGTGTTCTGGCTGAACGACAGCGACACCGCCATCCAGGCCACCTGCTGGGCCGGCGCCGGACTGTCCGTGCTTCTGATCGGGAACGTGCTGCCGCGTCTCAGCCTGTTTCTGCTCTACGCGCTTTATCTGTCCCTGCTCTACGCCGGCCAGACCTTCATGAGCTACCAGTGGGACACCTACCTGCTGGAGACCGGTTTCGCGGCGCTGCTCTTGAGCTTCGCGCTCGCGCCAGGCATCTGGCTGCTGCGCTGGCTGATGTTCCGCTTCATGTTCATGTCGGGCGTGGTCAAGCTGCTGAGCGGCGATCCCACCTGGTGGGATCTGTCGGCGCTGTCCTATCACTTCTTCACCCAGCCGCTGCCGACGCCGCTTGCCTGGTATGCCGCCGAATTGCCGCAAGCCGTTCTGACATTCGCCACGGGCGCTGTGTTCTTCATCGAGCTCGTCTTGCCGTTCTTCATCTTTGCCCCGCGGCGCTTGCGGTTCATCGCCGCGTTCGGCTTTCTTTTGCTTCAAGCCGGCATCCTCGTCACCGGCAACTATAACTGGTTCAATCTGCAAACCATGGTGCTGTGCCTGGCGCTGTTCGACGACGCGGCGCTCCGGACCATCCTGCCGGCGCGGCTAGCAAGGCTGGAAACGGTTGATCGGCCGCCGCGAAGAGCGGTCACCATCGTTGTCAGCGCGATTGCGGGCTTCGCCGTGTTTTGCAGCCTGGTGCAGATGGCTGCACGGTTCGGCGCACGCCCGCCCGGCTGGTCGATGGACGTGGCCGACCTGTCCGATCCGTTCCATATCACCAGCCCTTACGGCCTGTTCGCCGTTATGACCACCAAGCGCCACGAGATCGTCATCCAAGGCTCGAATGACGGCACGGAATGGCGCGGCTACGAATTCCGCTACAAGCCAGGCGATGTGTCGCGCGGTGCGCCTTGGAACATTCCGCACCAGCCCAGGCTCGATTGGCAGATGTGGTTCGCGGCGCTCGACGACCCGAGACGCCTTCAGTGGTGGTCGCGGTTCCTCGAAAAGCTGCTGCAAAACGAACCGGCCGTGACGGCGCTGCTTGCGCGCAATCCCTTTCCCGAGGCGCCGCCGAAATATATCCGCGCGCAGTTCTACGACTACACCTTCGCCGGCAGCGAAGAGCGCAGCCAAGGCCGCTACTGGCACCGGCAATTGCTCGGCGAGTATTTCCCGTCGGTGTATTTTAAGGGACGCGATGGCACGGATTGAAGGCGGTTAGGTCGAGAAAGGGAAATGCTGGGCGCACAAGGGCTCGACTCGCTGATTAGAGTCAGCGGTCCATGAAAAAATCAAGGCGATTACCGAGTCTTCCCGCTTCGATCAAGCTCAGAGCACGAAGTGGGTTATAGCCCTCTTGTCAGGATTCGAGCCGGGCAGGCACACTGGCTCTTCTGATCACATCGGCGATATGACTGGTGAGCCCGACCTCCCCCCTCAACACTAATCCTTCTCCGGGACCTAACAGAGCCACGGTTTTCCTTAGTTTTTCCAATCCCAATGCGGCTTCAAAAGGTATCCACTTTTCTGCTTCGCCGGGAACTAGGACGTTGGCGCTGCTTTGCGTTGCCCCACGATGGAGCTGGACGATCCAAGCGGAAAGGCCATCGAAGACCCACTCAAAGCGCACCGTTCCCAAACACTCTGCTGCCCGGCGATATAACTCCTCCACGGCGTTCAGGACATTTTCTGGCAGATTCTCAGGTGGCGAGGCGCCCTGCATAAAGGCCCCGCCATCGGATGCAACTCCCTCAACAACCAAGTCACCTTCTGCAGTAACGATCGCCGCACCCGAATAGACGGGCATTACCGCACTTTGACAAAGGATTGATGCTATCCGACTTCCTGTCGGATCCTCGGACTGAAGAAGTTCAAAGGGATCAAGTCAACCTTTTGTCGTCGTGAATTTGCCAGGCACTTGTTCATGCGGGCAGGTGCGCGTCCAGACTTCTGAGCTACCCGTGGGTCGGCCAAAACTGAACGGAGCAATTCGCCGATTGATCACGATCGTGCGAGGCACAGGCAAGCCAGCAAGTTGAGCAATCAGTAACCCATACGCCTTATCGCCGATCATGCGACTAAAGTGGTTCGGCCAGGTCAGCTTGGGCCTTAGGTCGAAATGATCTATCAGTTCGTACTCCCAGCCGAGTGTATGTGTCTGTCGCCAGCCGCGAGGTTTTGGGTGGATGCTAAACTCTAACCGGCTTGCTCGCGGAACATCTATTTCTGGCCAAAAGCCATATACAGTTGAAAGCATCTTCAAACCCCATAAACGGGGCAATGACGCGATTCCTGGCTTCTCGACACTTCTCGGTGTGTCGTCAGGTGCAAATTCGATTACGTCACCCATGATAACGCCCGACACACCGCCATCATGGACGTCGACGGTCTCGTTTGCGATGACGAATAATCCTTCCGACCCGAGACGCTCGGCAGCGGTGACCGCGTGATCCAGCGACTTCAAACCGTAGATGAACTCCCGGCTCTGTGGATTTTCTGGTGTAAAACTGCGAAGGTTGATCTGATTTTCAGCGCTACTCTCGAGCAGTGTTTGCAGAGCATGCCGGGTGCTCTCGAAACGAAAGTTAGGAGCAAAATTATGTACGCGAGCGTACTCCTGACTCAGCCCTGTCGGTCCGGGCGAAAAGCTAACAAATTGGGCGACGTTGATTAACTCCGCTAACCTATTAAGAGATTCGTCCTTTCTATTGGCTTGCCTATGCTCCATCTCGATTTTGGGATGCGGTTTGCGACCCATTTATGCCCGCACCGCTCGCAGCGATAGCCCCAGATTTCGACCGTTGGCACAGCTTCTAGGAAGATACGTCAAGTATAATACCTCAAGTATCATACCTGAAGTATCGACCGCCTAATGCGGATCAAGCTCGACGCACTGGGACTGATCAGCAACCAAATAATCAGCGAAGCTGATAGCCACCGGCGACTTTTTTCACAAAGCCTGCCTTATGAAGGACGATCTTTACGTCGTTTTCGTCGAACTTGGCTTCTTCGCCACCGATCTCTTGTGCCTCCCGAATGAGGTCGTCAATCGTGAAGACTTTGCCCTCTTCGGTCGTCAACGACAAAGGGCGGGTCCGGTGCTAGGGCCACAGTAACATTGCTGACGCCCCCTCAGGGGGCTTTGGAAATCGGCTGGCTGGGATGAAGAGCGGGCAGCATGATCGGCGGGTGCGAAGGCGATCGATGGTCGGGCGGAACTTGAGGCGATGCCGAAGTGCCTACGCAGGGAGACGGAAGCTTGCGCCAAGTATTGTAAAAGAGAAATTGGTGGGCGCACAAGGACTCGAACCTTGGACCCGCTGATTAAGAGTCAGCTGCTCTACCACCTGAGCTATGCGCCCGATTTTGCGCCTCGTCTTTCGTCATGCCGAGGCGCGTATCGAAGAGTGGGTCCACCCGAGGGTGATCCACCCGAGGATCGACTCGAAACTAGATCCCCCCTAAACGGTCCCCCTTAAAGAGGCCCCGAAGGGGGTCCCCCTTAGCACTGGGGCGCTTGCCCTGTCCAGGGCGGGCCCCGAACCCGCCCTTCACGCCCGCGCTACTCACCAGACACACCGGCCCAGCGCCCGCGCTGCTCACCACAAAACGCCGAGCTCCTCGCGCCTGATGCGGGTCTCGCGATTGACATGGGAATTAAGCACGAAGCCCAGGCCCACCAGCATGGTCAGCATCGAGGTGCCGCCGTAAGAGACGAGCGGCAGCGGCACGCCGACCACGGGCATGAGACCCGTCACCATCGCGACATTGATGAACACATAGGCGAACAGGCAAAGCCCCATGCCGGCGGCCACGAGCCGGGCGAAGGTCGAGCGGCATCGGAGCGCCATATAGGTAATGAACAGCAGCACGAGAAGATAAAGCGCGAGCAGCACGGCGGCGCCGACAAAGCCCATCTCCTCGGAGAACATGGTGAAGATGAAATCGGTGTGCTTCTCGGGCAGAAAATCGAGTTGGGCTTGCGTGCCCTGCATGAAGCCTTTGCCGCCAAACCCGCCCGAACCGATGGCGATCTTCGATTGCAGGATATGGTAGCCCGAGCCGCTCGGGTCGCGCTCCGGATCGATGAAGGTCAGGATCCGCTCCTGCTGGTAATCGTGCAGGCTTGCCCAGATATGGGGCAGCACCACGATCACGGCGACGATCGCGCCGATGAAATAGATCCAGCTCACGCCGGCAAGGAACAGAAGCCCGCCGCCGACAATGCCGAACAGCGCCGCGGTGCCGAGATCGGGCTGATCCAAGGCCAGCAGGATCGGCACGCCGATCATGGCGAGTGGCGGCAGCACGGCATAAGGCCAGGACACTTGGCTCGGCGGGAGCCATTGATAATAGCGCGCGACCGCGAGCACGAGCGCGATCTTCATGATCTCCGACGGCTGGAAGCTGAACTCGCCCCAGCCGAGCCAGCGCGTGGCGCCGCCGCTTTCGACGCCGAACACGAGCACCGCGGCAAGCATGAGAAGCGCGACGACATAGAGCGGATAGGCCGCGCGCATCCACCAGCGCATGTCGATCAGAGCGACGGTCAGAAGCAGCGCCAGTCCGAAACAGTAGCGCACCACGTGGCGGCTAGCCCAAGGCTCAAGCGAGCCTCCCGCCACCGAGTAGAGCGCGGCCACGCCGACCAAAGTGATGGCGGTGATGAGCAGCAGAAAAGGCCAGTTCAGCCCCTGAAGCTTTTCTTTCAGCTTGAGCGGGGCTTGCGCCGACCCTTCTACGAACAGCGAGGCTTTCATCGTATTTGCCCCTTGGCGCCGCTCAAGATGTCTTCATTGCTGGCGACGAAACGCGGTTTCAGCGCCGGATCGCGCAGCAGCACCTCGGTCATGACGTCGTGCACCACGGGCGCGGCAGCGCGCGAGCCGCCGCCGCCATGCTCGACCACGCAAGCCGCCGCGTAGCGGGGTTCATCGACCGGCGCGTAGGCAATGAACAGCGCGTGCGTCTCCCCTTCCCAGCCCTTGAGCCGGTGACGATTCTTGGCGCTGATCACTTGCGAGGTGCCGGTCTTCCCCGCCATTTGCACATTGGGGAGGGTGAGCTTGGAGCGCCCGGCGGTGCCGCCGGCCTCGTTCACCACGCCGACCATGCCGGCGCGGACCAGCTCCAGATGATGCGGATCGACGTCGAGCAGGGCGGGTTCCGGCTCGCCTGTGGCCGGCACCGTCATGCGCGGATTGAGCGCGCGCCCCGAGGCGATGCGCGCGGTGGCGACCGCGAGCTGAAGCGGCGTGGTCGACACATAGCCTTGGCCGATGCCGCAGCTGATGGTCTCGCCCGCATACCAGCGCACCCCCAGCGTTCTTCGCTTCCACTTGGTGTCGGGGATGATGCCGGGCTTCTGCCCGGCCAAGCCGAAGTCGTAAATCTGGCCGAGGCCGAGCTTGCGCGCCACGACGGCAAGACGATCGATGGTCACGCGCCGCACCGTTTCGTAGAAATACTTGTCGCAAGATTGCTTGATCGCCTCGTGCAGATGGACCGTGCCGTGGGCCTTCCAGCAGCGGAAATAATGGCCGCCGAAGGAATAGCCGCCGGGACAGTGCATGCGCTCTTTCGGGTCGATCACACCGGTCTCAAGCCCTGCGAGCGCTGTGACCACTTTGAAGGTGGAGCCGGGAGGATACATGCCGCGGAGCGCGCGGTTCTCAAGCGGATGATCCTTGTTCTTGGCGAGTTCCCGCCATTGTTGGGGATCGACGCGGAAGGATATGTCGTTGGGGTTGAAGCCGGGATAGGACGCCATGACGACGATGCCGCCTGTCTTCACGTCGATCACAACGACCGAGGCCACCCGTAAATCCTGGAGGCGCTTATAGGCGAATTCCTGAAGCTCCTGGTCGATGGTCAGGGTGAGGTCCTTGCCGCGTAGGCCCGGAGTTCTTTCAAGCTCGCGGACGACGCGTCCATGCGCATCGACTTCGTAGTTGACGGTTCCCGCCTGCCCTCTCAGCGCGGCGTCAAATCCCTTTTCGATTCCCGCCTTGCCGGTGCGGAAGCCCGGCACCCGCATGATCGGATGCTCGTCGATCTCGGCCTCATCGGCCATGCCGACATAACCGAGCACGTGGCCCATGCCTTGCACATTTGTGTAGCGGCGATAGGACGACCGGTCGGTGCGCACGCCGCGGAGTTGGGGGCCGAGCACGCTCAACAGAGCGAATTGGCGCCAGGTCAAACCTTCGGTGACAAGAACGGGGAAATATCCGCTTTGCCGGCGCGCCGCCCGCAACACACGATCCTTGTCGGCCGCCGACACCAGAACGATCTCGGAGACGGACTCGAGCGTCGCGGCCAAGTCCTCACAGTGAGCCGGGATGACAATCACACGGAAATTCTCCCGGTCCTCGGCCAGTGTGCGGCCTAGGCGATCGTACAGCGTGCCGCGCGGCGGGGCGACGAGACGCCTGGTGGTGCGGTTGTCCTCAGAGAGCAGCCGGTATTCCGGGGACTCAAGGATTTGCAGGCGGCGAAGCTGCCAGAGGAGAAGCCCGAACAGGCCGGTTTGGGCAGCACCGACAAGAACCGCGCGGCGCGAGAAGCGATGGCGAAGCCTTAAGGCATAATCGCGCCGCCGCTTCACGCCGAACCCCGATCGAATTTTGGCTTAGGCAGACCTCCCGTGAAAACAACGAGCAACCGCAACAGCAGCGGAAAGATCAGGATCGAAACGAGCGTGCCAAAGGCGAACGGCCATGGATCGAGCCATTGCACCACATAGAGCGAGCCGAGCAGCCAGCTAAGCGCTCCAATACCGGCAGCAACGCCTGCCCAAACCAGCCAGAGCCGGTTCGGGGCCCGGCCACCCGCGAGCGACGGCGCGCGGCCGCCGGTCTGTGCCGCGACCAGCGCCATGAGCGCCCAGAACCCGAGCGGGCCGCCGCTCATAAAGTCGGTCAACAGGCCGAGCACAAAGGCGAGAGAGAGCGGCAGGACCGTGCCGGGCAGCGCGCGCCAGCAAAAGATCATCATCATCACCACCATCGGCGGGATGAAGGTCGCGCCGGCTGGAAGTCCCCAGGGAATGGCGGTCGCGAACACCGCGACGAGCACCGAAACCGCTGGGAGAATCCTGCTCATTGCCGCGTTTGCACGATGCCCTCGGCAGGTGCGCGAGAGGCGCCGGCCTGCTTGATCCTGCTGTCTGCCGGACGCGGGCTCACCGATGCGGACGGGCCATCCTCCGGGACTTCGTCGTCGTCAGCCGATGCCGATAGCGCGCCGTCTTGCGCAAGGACGGGAGGATCGGTGCGCGTCAGAGTGGGCGTATCGAAGAACAGCACGCTGACCTCATCGAGCGACCGCAAATCCGCGTGCGGCCGGACCTTGAAGGCGCCCGGCGACCCGGTGACCACGCCGACCGGCAGCCCGCGCGGCAGCACCCCGTCGCTCCCCGAAGTGAACACCTCATCGCCGGCTTTCACCGAGGCGCGATCGGGAAGAAATTCAAGCTTGAGTTCGGCGCTATTGTCTCCCGACACCAGCGCGCGCGCGCCGCCATGGCCGACCACCACCGGAATGCGGCTGTTGAGGTCGCTGAGCAGCAGGATCCGGGCCACCTCACCTCCGGCGTCCACGGTGCGCCCGACCAGCCCGTCGCCGTTGATCACGGCGTAGCCGATGCGCACTCCATGGTCGCGCCCAAGATTGATGAGAATGCTGCGCAGGAACGGACCGCGTGCATCGGCAATCACGCTGCCGCTGGCATAGTGCAGAGCGGGCTCGCCGACGGCGTTAAGCAGCGAGCGCAGATGGGTCACATTGCGCTCGGCGAGCTTGGCACGCCATTGCCACTGCTTGAGCGTCTCGTTCTCCGCCTTGAGCCGGTCGATTTCGTCGAAGGCGCCGATATAGGACCGCACTTGTGCCGCCGCGCCTCGCGCCATGATGACCGGCTTCGATGCGGCCTCGAGCAGAGGCGCGGTGAGTTCGGCAAAGCCATCACGCACATCCACCACCGCGTTATGGCCGATGCGGCTCAACACCAAGAGGACGACGCACGAGAAATAGAGTGTGAAATTCAGAAGCTCGCCGGGCGCTCGCCACGATCGGCGGGGTCTCGGCTTGAACGGTGAATGGCCTCCACGCATCATTTCTTCTCTTCCTCGAAGGTCACGCGCCGCCGCGCCCTTCGTCATCCGGGACTTGCACAGCCTACAAGCCCCGCCTCCCCGCTACGGCCGTCTCATGGCTTGATCAAAAGGTCAGTCATGATGTCGAGCTGCTCCAAAGCTTGACCCGTTCCCCGCACCACACAGCGCAAAGGATCTTCGGCGATCTTGAATTTGACGCCGGTCTCTTGCGAGAGCCTGGCATCGAGCCTGTCGAGCAGCACGCCGCCGCCCGTCAGGTAAATTCCGCTTTCGCTGATATCGCCGGTCAGTTCCGGCGGGATATCGGCCAGCGCCTGGCGTATGCCGCCAACGATCTGCTGGATCGGCAGGTTCAGCGCTTGAGGAATATCGTCGGGTGTCAGCACGATGTCGGCCGGAAATCCGCGGTGGAGATCGCGCCCTCTGATGTGGATCGGCATGCGCTCGCCATTGGCTTTGGCCACGGCGCAACCGGATTCCTTCTTGATGGCCTCGGCGCTGGCGCCGCCGATCAGTAGATTATATTTGAAGCGAACATAGTTGATGATCGCCTCGTCGAAGGCGTTGCCGGCGCTGCGCACCGACCGCGAGTAAAGCACGCTGCCCATGGACAGAACGGCGATGTCGGTGGTGCCGCCGCCGATATCCACGATCATCGAGCCGCGCGCCTCGGTGATCGGAAGGCCCGCGCCAATGGCTGCGGCGACCGGCTCCTCGATCAGATAAACCCGCTTGGCGCCGGCCGAAAGACCGGCTTCGTGAACGGCGCGGCGCTCGACCGGCGTGGCGCTCGCCGGAACGCAGATCATGATGCGAGGGCTGGACAGCAGTCCGCGTCTCATCACGCGCCGGATGAAGTGCTTGATCATTTCCTCGGCGGCGGAGAAATCGGCGATCACACCGTCGCGCAGAGGCTGAATGGTTTCGATTTTGGACGGCGTGCGCCCGAGCATGGTCTTGGCTTCGTAGCCGACGGCAATCGTCTTACGATCGCCGTCCCGCTGTTCGGTTACAGCGACCACCGAAGGCTCGTCGAGCACGATCCCCCGACCGGGCACGTAAACAAGAGTATTGGCCGTACCAAGATCGATGGCCATGTCCGCCGAGACAAAGCCCAAG
>Ga0307425_1002478_pt1 | contig 10384 bp, 12 predicted proteins | sample SalMarWE160330MG_FD_202152 | JGI IMG/M metagenome (GOLD analysis project Ga0307425, IMG submission 202152) | Salt marsh sediment microbial communities from the Plum Island Ecosystem LTER, Massachusetts, United States - WE1603-30 | ecosystem: Environmental > Aquatic > Marine > Intertidal zone >...
GGGGCCGTCGCCGGGCTGGACTTCTTCGCGCGGGCGGTGGCCTTCGCCAAAGAGCACGACATCCTCGTCTGCCACGACGGGCCGTACTCCGAGGTGGCCTACGACGGCTACCAGCCGGTGAGTATGATGCAGGCGGACGGCGCCAGAGACAGCGGCGTGGAGTTCCACTCGCTCTCCAAGAGCTACAACATGACCGGCTGGCGCGTCGGCATGGTGGTGGGCAACGCCCGCGTCGTGGGGGCGCTGCGCACCCTCAAGTCCAACCTGGACTCGGGGATTCCCCAAGCCATCCAGTACATGGCCATCGAGGCGCTTACCAGCCCCTCGCAGGACTGCATCGCCGAGCACAACAACACCTACCAGCGCCGCCGCGACCTCATCTGCGAGGTGCTGAGCAACATCGGCCTCAAGGTGACCATCCCCAAGGCCAGCCTCTACGTCTGGGCCGGGGTGCCGGGGGGCTACAACTCGGTGGACTTCACCGCCGACCTCCTCGACCAGGTGGGCGTGGCCGTCACGCCGGGGGTGGGCTACGGGCGCAGCGGCGAGGGCTACGTGAGGCTGTCGCTGACCATCCCGGACGCTGCCCTGGTCAAGGGACTGTCGCGCCTGGCCGGGTGGCGCAACACCCGCCGCCTGACGCCCAAGCGATAACAATATCTATTTAACCGAGGTGAGAGCCATCGCCAGAAACATCATTCCCGTCCGCGCCGTGCCGGAGCGTGCCCTGCTGCTGGCCGTGGCCGCCAAGGGCAGCCGGGGCCGGGAGACGGCCGAAGACTCCCTGACCGAGCTGGCCCGCCTGGCCGGGGCCGCCGGGGCCAAAGTAGTCGGGCGCATCGTGCAGCCGCTGCCCCATCCCGAGCCAGACTCCTACGTGGGTAAGGGCAAGCTGGGGGAGCTGCTGGCGCGGAAAGAGACTAGCGCCTACGACGTCCTCATCCTGGACGACGAGCTTTCGCCCCACCAGCAGCGCACCCTGGAGGAGACCCTGGGCGTCAAGGTCATCGACCGCGCCGCCCTGATTCTGGATATCTTCGCCCGGCGCGCCCGCACCCGCGAGGGCAGGTTGCAGGTGGAGCTGGCCCAGCACCAGTACCTGCTGCCGCGTCTGGCCGGGCAGTGGCAGCACCTGGAGCGGCTGGGGGGCGGCATCGGCACGCGCGGGCCCGGCGAATCGCAGCTGGAGACCGACCGCCGCCTGATACGCCGCCGCATCCAGCGCCTCAAGGAGCAGACCGAGGCGATACGCAATCGCCGCGCCCAGTACCGCCGCCAGCGTAAGCTTAGCGGTATCCCCGTCGTCGCCCTGGTGGGCTACACCAACGCCGGCAAGAGCACGCTCTTAAACGCCCTCTGCCGCGCCGATATCTACGCCGACGACCGCCTCTTCGCCACGCTCGACCCGACCACCCGCCGCCTGCGCCTGCCCGATAGCCGCTTCGCGCTGCTGACGGATACCGTCGGCTTTATCCGCAAGCTGCCGCCGACCATCGTGGCTGCCTTCCGGGCCACCCTGGAAGAGCTGGCCGAGGCCGATTTACTGCTCCACGTCGTCGATTTTGCCGCGCCGGACGCCGCCGGGCAGTGCCAGACGGTGGAGACCATCCTCGGCGAGCTGGGGCTAGCCGACAAGCCGCGCCTGACGGTGCTCAACAAGATAGACCTGACACTGGACGCCAGCCGCCCCTGGGACGAAAATACCGCCCTGGCGTACTTCGCCGACCAGGACGCCGCCGCCGGCGAAGCCATCGTGCCCGTCTCGGCGGCCAAGGGCTGGGGGCTGGCCCGGCTCCTCGACAGAATAGGGGACAGGGTCGCCGTGGCCAGCGCCGGTTGATTGACATAACATGGTGTTAGGCCCCTTATTCGCCATTCTTACCGCCGCCGCCTCCGCCGTGCCGCAAGTGCTGGCGGGCGTGTTCCTCATATACCATTAAAAGCCAGTATCCCTAAGCTAAGACGCGCTAGAATCATAATCTGAGCGTTATTGAGGGCTGGTTAATGGTATTATACTCATGAAGTCCCCAGAATGGCGTTTCAGGGGGCTGTATTTCATTTTTGGGGTGGGCGGGCAAGAACTGCGGGCTAAACCTTCGGTCTTCTCCCAAAGAGCCGCGGCAAGTACATCGGCACGTCCCGCATGTAGGCGGCGTAGTTATCGCCGAAGCGCGCCAGCAGCAGCTTCTCCTCGTGCCGCGAGATATAGTGCAGGAATAGACCGGCCATAACCCATACGCCCAGAGCTGCCAGCGAGATATGAATCAGAATCAGGCCCAGGTAGAGCATTACCTCGCTCAGGTAGATGGGATGGCGCACCACCCCGAAAATCCCCTGGCGGATGACGCCGGGGGTCTTGCGTACCTTGCCGAAAACTATCCTCATGCCGGCCCAGGCCATGTAGCCGGACAGGAGCAGCAGGCTAATCCCCAGCGTCAACCTCACGGCCAGCGGCACGTAATCGTTGAGTAGGGTGGAATACCGAAAGACGATATCGGTTATCCAGACGGCCAGGAACAGGAAAAAGAGCAGCAGCTGGCCCGCGTCGCCGAAGGCGTGCTCGCCGGTGAGGTCGTCACGGTGCTGGCCGGCATGCCGCCGGGTGTACTTACTTACCATTTATTATGTAATTCCTTTTTGTCTTGTTTTTATGGGGCGCACAATATATGTTACGTCAAGTACACGCACGCCTTGAGCACGTTTACATAATAAAGTGGCAATCCCCGCCCGGCAGCAGCTTACCGAAAATGTGGCAGCGCCGTCAACAAACACCACGCAATATTATCCGCCGCCCAGCTTCCGTACCATCGCCACCACCGCTTTGCCCGCGTCGCGCGCCTCCCCCAGGGCCGTCGTGCCGATGCCCGCCCCGTCGCTCGTCCTCACGTCGCCCTTCTCCCGCCCGTAGCCGGTGGCCCCGCGGATGGGCACCATCCCCTGGGCCAGGAACCACTCGTAGAGCTGCGAGTTCGTCTGCCCGGCGCCCACGCGGCGCAGCGTCAGCACCGGCGCACCCACCTTACCGGCCAGCTTGTGTTCAAACAGGTAGCAGAAAGTGCGGTCGATGACGGCCTTGGCCTGGGCCGTGTAGGCGTGGAAATAGACCGGCGTGCCGAAGATGATGGCATCGGCGGCCTCCATCATTATGTAAAGCGACTGCATGTCGTCCCTGATTTTACACTTACCTGTCTTAAAGCAGCTGTGGCAGCCGTCGCAGCCGGCTATTTGCTTATCGTGGACGAGGAAGATGTCCGTCTCCGCGCCCGCCTCGCGGGCGGCGGCCAGCGCCTCCGCCACCATGATTTCGGTATTGCCGTCTTTGCGCGGGCTGCCGACGATGCCCAGAACTTTCATGAGCTGCCTCCCTGTTTACTCCAAAGTATATTTACATATCAGCGACGATGCAAGCCATCGCGGTATCAGGTAAGCCTGATGCGATTAATGATTGTGCTCCTGACGATGAAAAAGATAAATATGACTGCGGTGATAGATACCGAGGCGATTGTACTGAAGATAGCCACGACCATAGCCACGGCGATGGCCGCCATACCGAGGGGTAACGTCATCTTGGTACGCTTTATCATTTCGGGCGGCGTATCCTTTTTTATAAGGCGGAAATTGTTGGTGGCATAGTTCCACATCAGCAACCGGAGAATCATACAGGCGAAAATATTAGCGCCATAGATGAGAAAAGCGACCGGTTCATCAATATATTCACCCAGCAAAGTCGTTGTAAAGGGCAATAGGGAAACGAACATAAGGAAAAGCAGGTTTATCCAGGCCAGCACGCTATCGGAACGCTCGATGAACCGGAAATGGTAATGGTGCAGTACCCACATAAACCCCAGCAGTAAGAAGCTGACGATATAGCTGAAGAACTCCGGCCACATCTGACCGAGGCTGTGCAACAGCTCCGCGCGCACCGATGCCCCGGCTATCACCGGTACGCCGAGTTCAAGCACCAGCAGCGTCATCACAATGGCGAAAACGCCGTCGGTAAGCGCCTCGATTCTGGCCGGAGTCAAATGAAGGCTCAATCGTTTATGTCCGGATATCATATTCCCCCTCCTCTCAGGCTGGTGGAGTAAAAGTATGATAACCCATATTACCCGCGGGGGACAAACGGCACCAGGGAGACTACCGGCGAGGGCGGTCAGACCGGCAAAAGGTAAGCAAAGTGGGCTCGGTAGGGTTCGAACCTACGACCAACCGGTTATGAGCCGGCCGCTCTGCCGCTGAGCTACGAGCCCGCCAGTCTCCCCTATTTTACCCCGGTATGTAGGCAATATCAAGAAAAGCCAGGCCCCTCACGGGCTAGGTGCGGCGGTTGTCGTCGTCGCTGCGGGAGGCCAGCATCTGGGGGTGAAAGCCCAGGTAAGCCAGCGAGCCGAAACAGGGAATAAACAGTATCGCCAGCGCCCACGGCGCCTTGTGCCCGCCAAAGACGCGTCGGCGGTCCACCAGGTCGTGCAGCATGAATCCCACCAGTATCCAGTGGACGATGCCGAAGAGGATAACCCTGATAATCCAGTCCGGGGTCATTATCCGCCTTCTCCCCTATCCCGGGCGCCAGTACTACCGAGCATTATACCCCACGGGCCGGAGCTCAGGGAATCCGCTCGGCCTGATTGCGTATCACCCCGACCAGAACGCCGATGACGCCGGCGAAGACGATAAAGATAATCATCCGCAGCAGCGGGTCGGGATAGGGCGAGATAAACAGGGCGCGGGGGAGCAGTATGACGAAGCTCACCAAAGTGATGATGACGGCCCCCCGGATGCGGGCCGTGTAGCCGGCGTAGACAATCGGCGCCAGAAACAGCAGGCGGTGGACGTCGTGGATGCCGTAGAAGAAGTCGTTGCGCAGGGCGTCCCAGGTTGCCCAGTCCACCAGCTCGCCGAAGTAGTAAAACAGCGTGCTGACGGCCAGCATCAGGGGCAGCAGGAGCGGCCTAAAGCTTATTCTCTTCATATGCTATCCCCTCCTCCGCAGCCGTTTCCTTAAATTTAAGCCATTAACGGCCAGACCGGCTTCCGCCGCGATGCGTAATCCGCATCCCGCGGTATAGGCGTTAATACCTAGCCGGGGCGCCGGAACGGCCAGAAAATGGATTGAGGACTTCACCCGCAGGGTGTATGATAGGGGTAACAAAACAGCGGGGCGCGTTATGACAAAGATAAAGATACTCATTGCCGACGACCATGCCGTGGTGCGCGACGGCACCCGCCGCATCCTGGAGCAGGAGGCGGACATGACCGTCGTCGCCGAGGCCGCCGACGGCGAGGAAGCGGTGCGCCTGGCCGGCAGTACCCGGCCGGACGTGGCCATCATGGATATCTCCATGCCGGGAGTGGACGGCATCGAGGCCACCAGGCGCATCAAGACCCTTTACCCGGCTATCACCATCCTGATACTCTCCGCCTACGACGACGACCAGTTCGTCTTCTCGCTACTCCAGGCCGGGGCGGCCGGCTATCTCCTCAAGAGCGTGCGCGGCCGCGAGCTCGTCGACGCCGTGCGCCAGGTCTACGCCGGGGAATCGGTGCTGCACCCCGCCATCGCCCGCAAGGTGCTCAACCGTTTCGCGCCCCCCAACGGCCAGACGCCCGCCTCCCGGCCCACCGAAGTCCTCAGCGAGCGCGAGCTAGAGGTGCTGCGGCTGGCCACCCAGGGCCTGAGCAACCAGGAAATCGCCGATAAGCTCTGCCTCAGCCTGCGCACCGTCCAGGCCCACCTGGGGCACATCTTCAACAAGCTCCAGGTTGGCTCCCGCACCGAGGCCGTGGTGCGCGCCCTCAAGGAAGGCTGGGTTACCCTGGACGACATCCCCTGAACCCGAGAGAATAACGCTTAAAGGTTTTTATGGCACACCCTGCCGTCAACCGGGTAATTAAAATCATCCGCCGGCCGAGCTTCTGGCTCATCGTGGCCGTGATGGTGCTCATTACCCTGCCCCACTACAAAGAGGCCATCCAGCACCCCGTCTTCCTCACCAGCTTCCTGGACGACATCGGCCTGACGCGGCACGCCTTCGAGCGGATCTTCTACCTGGCGCCCATCGTCTGGGCGGGCTTCCTCTTCGGCTGGAAGGGCGCCCTGGTAACCTCGCTGTTCGCCCTGGGCGCCATGCTGCCGCGCGCCATCTTCATCTCGGAGCACCCCACCGACGCCCTCTTCGAGACCGGCGTCGTTTTCGTCATCGGCAACGTGCTGGCCATCAGCTTCGCGTCGCTGCGGCGGGAGCGCGACTACCGCACCCGGCTGGAGAACACCCAGCGCGAGCTTACCGCCTCCGAGGAGCGCTACCGCAAGCTCTTTGAGAACGCCCACGACGCCATCTGGCTCCACGACCTGGACGGCAAGCTGATTAACGCCAACCGCGCCACCGCGACCATCACCGGCTACAGCCAGGACGAGCTGCTCAAAATGAACGTCAAGAGCTTCCTCTCCGAGGATAGCCTGGCCTTGGCGCAGCAAATCGGCCGGAGCCTGCTGGCCGGCGAGCCGGTGGCCCAGCCCTACGAGCAGCGCATCTTCCGCCGCGACGGCAGCCAGGCCGTCGTGCAGCTGGCGACGTCGCTGATGATGGACAAAGACCGCCCGGTGGCCTTCCAGAACATCGCCCGCGATATCTCCGAGCAGAAGCGCATGGAGGAAAACCAGCGCTTCTATTTGCAGCAGGCCACCCTGGCCCAGGAGGAGGAGCGCAAGCGCATCTCCCACGAGCTCCACGACGACACGATTCAGTCGCTGGTGGTGCTCTCCCGCCAGCTGGACGCCCTGGCCACCGGCAATCAGGACCTCACCAGCGAGGACAGCCGCCGCTCGCTGGAGGAGCTGTGGCAGCAGACCAACAACATCCTCCAGGGGGTGCGCCGCCTCAGCCAGGATTTGCGTCCGGCGGCTATCGACCGGCTGGGTCTGCTGCCGGCGCTGGAGTGGCTGGCCGCCGAGGTCACCCGGTTCTCCGGCGTGGACGCCACCGTCAGCGTGGTGGGCCAGGAGCACCGCCTGCCGGAGACCACCGCCATCGCCCTCTTCCGCATCACCCAGGAGGCGCTGCGTAACGTCTGGCGGCACTCCGGCGCCCAGAAGGCCGAGATTACCATCGCCTTTACGGATAAGAGCACCAGAGTAACCATCCGCGACGACGGCCAGGGCTTTAAGCTGCCCGATAAGATGGGCGACCTAGCCAAGCACGGCAAGCTGGGGCTGGCGGGCATGCAGGAGCGCGCCCAGCTGGTGGGCGGGACGCTCAAGGCGACATCGAGGAAGGGCAAGGGCACGACCATCGTGATTGAGGCGCCGGGGTAGAATATTATGTGAAGTGTGCCCTAGCGGAAGGAAATGGAGCCAGCGATAGGATTCGAACCTACGACAAGCGGTTTACGAAACCGCTGCTCTACCCCTGAGCTACGCTGGCGGACTGCCTCAATGATAGCATCCCCCCACCCCGCTTGACAAGCCTCCCTACCCTACCGCGACAGCGAAGGCGTGGACAAAGTGTAGTCCTTACCGTCCCCCGGAAAGACGTCCCGCAGGCGCAGCGTCCGCCCCGTCTGGATGGCGCGGAAGCCGTACCGGTCGCGGATGCGGTCGATGGCCTTATCCAGCCGCTCCAGCCGCAGGTCGGTGGTGTCGAACATGTCCAGCTGCCGCCCCGGCGTCAGGCGGGAGACGCCGATGCCGACGAGCCGCACCGCCTGCCTGCTCCCGGCCAGCTCTCTGGCCAGCAGGCGCTCCCCGGCGGCGAAGATGGCCTGGTCGGCGTCCTGGGGACGGGGAAGGGTCTGCTGGCGGGTGATGGTGGTGAAATCGGCGTAGCGCAGCTTGAGGCTGACACAGCGCGCCCGCTTACCCTGTTTGCGCAGCGACCCCCCTACCCGCTCGCCCAGGTAGCGCAGCGTCGCCGTCAGCAGGGCCGTATCGCGGCTGTCCTCGGCGAAGGTGGTCTCGCGGCTGATGGACTTGGCCTCGCCGGGGGCGGTCACGCGGCTGTCGTCAATGCCGTTGGCATGTTTATGTAAAGTTTCTCCGTAGCTGCCGAAGCGCTCTTTCAGCGCGCTCACCGGCAGGTTCGCCAGTTGGCCGATGGTGGCGATGCCCAGCTTCTTGAGCACCTGCTGGCCTTTCTTGCCGACGCCGGGCAGGTCGCCCACGGGCAGCGGCGCCAGAAAGGCCCCGTCGCCGCCCTCCGGCACCTCCAGCAGGCCGTCCGGCTTGGACTTGTCCGAGGCCACCTTGGCCACCACCTTGCCGCCGGCGATGCCGACGGAGGCGCACAGGCCCAGTTCGTCTTTAATGCGCTTTTTTATGGCCGCCGCCATCTCCCGGAGCGAGCCGTGGAGCGACTCGAAGCCGGTAACGTCCAGGTAGGCCTCGTCGAGGCCGGCCGGCTCCAGTTGCGGCGAGAAATCGGCCAGGATGGCCATGAATTTTCTGGAGGCGTCGCGGTAGCGGCGGAAGTTCCCTTCGATGAAGATGGCCTGGGGGCAGAGGCGGCTGGCCCGGGCCAGCGGCATCCCCGAGTGCAGCCCGAATTTGCGCGCCTCGTACGAGGCCGCCGCCACCACGCCGCGGCGGTCGGGCTTGCCGCCGACGACCACCGGCTTGCCTTTAAGCTCCGGGCGCAGGACCTGCTCCACGGAAACAAAGAAGGCGTCCATATCGATGTGGAGGATGCGTCGCGCCATCATTCTCCTTTCGCCACGATGGCCTTCATACGGCGGGCTAATTCCGCCCGGGGGATGAGGATGCGGCGGCCGCAGCCGCGGCACTTGAGGCCGATATCCGCTCCCAGCCGCACCACCTCCCAGGTATCGCCGCCGCAGGGGTGGGGTTTCTTGAGACGGACAGTATCGCCGAGGTTGATTTCCGGGGGCATCGTTTCCACCGCCTAGAGGAAGCCGTTGATGCGGTCGCGCAGCTCTTGCGCCGCCTTACGGGCGGCGGCGGCGAAGTCCCTGCCGCGCGAGGCGTAGATAATCTGCCGCGAGGAGTTGATGAGCGTCCGCTCCGCTTTGGCGTCCATGCCGTACTTGACCACCGGCTCCAGCGCGCCGCCCTGCGCCCCCACGCCGGGTATCAGGATAGGCATTTCCGGATAGCGCTCCCGGATAGTCTTGAGTTCCTCCGGGTAGGTGGCCCCCACCACCAGACCCAGGTTGCCGGCGGTATTCCATTTGGCGACTTTGGCAGCGACGACCTCGAAGAGCATCCGGCGCCCGTCCTCCGTCTCGCAGGCCAGCGACTGAAAATCCACGGCGCCGGCGTTGGAGGTGCGGCAGAGGACGAAGACGCCCTTGTCCTCGTAATTGATGAAAGGCTCCAGCGAGTCCCGCCCCAGGTAAGGGCTGGCCGTAACGGCATCGAAGTGATAGTAATCGAAGAGACTCCGGGCGTAGGCCCTGGCGGTATTGCCGATATCGCCGCGCTTGGCGTCGATAATTACCGGGATGTCGTCCGGGATGGCCTCCCGCGTGCGCTGGAGGGCTTCCAGACCAGCCGGGCCGAGGGCCTCGTAGAAGGCGATATTGGGCTTGTAGGCACAGATCAGGTCGGCGGTGGCCGCGATGATGGCCTTATTGAACTCGAAGACGTCCAGACCCTCCGGCATCAGGGCCGGGTCGGGGTCCAACCCGACACAGAGCCGGCTGTTGTTCTTGCGGATGGCGCGGGCCAGCTTGGCGACGAATTTCATGGCTCGTTGAGCGGAAGGCGCACTACCCCCTTTTATCGCTCCGGCGGATTGTGTTTAGCCCTCCGGCGAGAGGCTCAGGCTGTCGTAGGTCTCGGTGAGGGCCTCCGGGGGCAGCATGCCGGCCAGGATTTTCTCCAGGGCCATGGTGTGGCTGCAGAGGCCCCAGCTTTCGTAAAAGTGGCAGGTACAGTGCCACTGGCCGTCTTTGTAGCTGACATCGTAATCGCTGTTCTCGCCGCGGAACTTCACCGCCAGCTCGTAGAAGGTAACCCGGTCGGTTTCTGCTGCGTACCGCTTGGCTTTTTCTATTTTGCCGATTAGGCTCGATTGCATCCCCGTTACCTCCTTTAAATCCAAAGGCACTGCCTCTTGCGAGTTCAGTGCCCTCATCCCGCTGTCGGATTGCTCAGGCTTACCGCCTGACCCAGGTAAACCATTGTCCTAATACTCCACCTGCCCAAATTGTACCCCATTTACCCCGGCAAGTCCAGCCGCCGCCACGATGGAGGCAGGACGAGTTTTGTTAAATTTTCTCAAGAACTAAGCCACAACCAGCAGCGTCGTACCCTCCATATTGTACCGCCGGGTGTTGCCGAACCGGCTGCTAAAAGTATAACATCTTAACGGTGATGCAAGAAAGACTGGCCCGGTTAGTTTCCAACCTGCTCAATCCCTTTCTGGTG
>Ga0307425_1002481_pt1 | contig 10381 bp, 8 predicted proteins | sample SalMarWE160330MG_FD_202152 | JGI IMG/M metagenome (GOLD analysis project Ga0307425, IMG submission 202152) | Salt marsh sediment microbial communities from the Plum Island Ecosystem LTER, Massachusetts, United States - WE1603-30 | ecosystem: Environmental > Aquatic > Marine > Intertidal zone >...
GTATGATAACCCATAAATATCTCTTCATGATTGATCCTCCCTGCAAGCAAAGAATGATGGGACATTCTTTTTATTTTAAAACCTCAAATGACCGTCGCCAAAAGCGCAGTTCGGTCTGATCAATTAAATTTATTAAAAACCTTATATGCACCCAACTGAACCTGGGAGCCGCCATTTAATGTTGTCCCAGTGATCCCGTATTTTCGAACTTCAAAATATTTCAAACTGTACCCGGATCCGATGGGCGGTATGGTGATATGTTGCATCACCGGCAGATCATTGGCAGCAGGGGACAGCGTTCCGATATCGGCCCCACTCCCCTCGATACATCGAATCTCGATTCTAATGTCGTCGTTGCCGTCACCGTCTATGTCTAAGTTAACGTCGGGGCTGCCGTCGCCGTCTATGTCGTTTGGATCGAGATTCGATGATGGGATAACAATTTGAGCTGCATTAGCAGCCTGTTGCAGAAAGGCATCGGTCATCCAGGTGTTGCTGAGTTCAATGGCATAGTGGTCTGCTGATTCAGCCTTATATAAATTGTCAGCCGCCCGGCTGACGTTTGAGGCGATCTGAACCTCAATACTGGTTGTTCGGGTGACCGCCATACCCAGCAGCGTCAGCAGAACCAGCAGAATCAAAGCTAAAACAATCACAGATCCATTCTCATTTGTCAGCAAAGATATGTTTCTCATGGGATATTATCCTCAGTTCATTTTTTTATATTCTATCTTAATCTCCATTCAAACTACAGTGATTGACATCTTATGCTCATTATCCGGAGCGTTTTTCCTCTTCCGCTCACCGTCAGCGTGATTCGCCTGGTATTCGTCACCAAGGTGTCTTGAACGACCGTCCAGTTCGCCGTATAACCAGCAGGCGGGTTCAGATCTGTATAAGGTCCTCCAACCGCCAACTGGGGGTCCGTGTATGGCAGGCTCATGAGATTTTCCATCCGGTCAATGCCCAAGGTGGAAAGTTCCGTAAGTCGACTGCCGGTGGAATTCATCCGGATGGCCGATGTCTGCATGGCAGCGATTGCCAAAAGGCCCACAGAAAAAATGGTCAGGGCAATAAGCACTTCGATAAGAGTGAAGCCATCTTGTTTTTTTAATGCTTTTTTCGGAGTCTTCGCATCGATTATATGTGCGTTATCCAATCTCATGATATCATCCTATAGGCCTAAATTTCGACAGTGAATCAATGTGGTTAAGGTTCGTCGGCTCACGTTGTCACCAGGTGCAACATAAATCACGGTATTCTGTTGATTCCGGTAAACGTTATTATTTTTCATACCGTACAACAACGGATGGCTTGTCTGTGCCACAATCGTGATTTGCACCGATATAATATCGGCAAGGGTTGCAGTTGACGCCCCGAGATCGTTTAGGTAAACAAAATCAAGGGCATTGATATTTTGGGCCACCACCTGAGGAGCCACTGGAAAAACAGTATTATCAGTTCTTTCCAGATTGGTTCCGTTCAGGGCGTAGGTAATGTTTTCATTGGGAAAACTAACAGCTCCATCCACCCTTGCGACCAGTGGGGCCGGCGGGACTCCGACAACAGGGCCCGTGATATCTTCCGTAAAGGTGATGGAAGTTTGGCCGGCCGCAATGATTCCGAAAGAAGAAGAAGGAAGCGAGTTAAAGGGATTGCTCCCTGCCATCCGGATTTCCCGTTCCATGGAATACATGGCGGACCTGATATTCTGCTGCATGTCTGCGGTCTCATTCTGGACCCGATACGATCGATGCTGGGACAAAAACGTCGAATAGATCGCCGCCATCGCCAGAAGAGAGAGAACCATGGCAACTAACAACTCTACAATGGTAAATCCCTTGTTAGAGAATCTCAATGAAATATGCTTTTGTTTGCGCTTCATTTCCATGAAGTCCCTCCGCCAAATTTTTACAATTTAATCGCTCCCGGTGTCGAATGTGGATTGCACCCTGTCGAAAATGAGCATCAAAAGTGGCTTTCTATATAGGAACGCAAGACCTGTGCCAAACTGGAAATGGTCTCTATCCTAACTGAAATTGCAGGATATTAATATGATCACCGGAAAGAGAATGTTGCTTAAAGTAGGGAAATAAGGGAATCTGTGCTATGGAACATTTTCCTCTATAGCTGCCAAAATTTTGTGGGATTTTTTTATTCCGTATTTCTTCATCTTGCTGTAAAGGGTACCCCGTGCAATATCCAGCTCCTTGGCAGCCCGTTTCAGGTTCCAGCTTGTTCCCTCCACCACCTTAGATATGATGGTTGCTTCTGCAAGAGGAAGCGAGCCGGAAGAGAGCCTGAGATCGAATACTTTTGTGTGAGAGGTTGACCGCAATTCTTCAGGCAAGTCAGCCGGGATGATTTCTCTTCCTTTACAGAAAATCACAGCATTCTCAAAAGTATTTTTCAGCTCTCTGACATTGCCGGGCCAATTATATCGATATAGTACGTTCATAGCTGCTCTGGAAATGCCAAGGATATTCTTTTTTGTCTCAGCCGAGTATCTCTTCAGAAAGTAATTGGCCAAAAGTGGTATGTCCCCTTTTCTTTCTCGAAGTGGCGGCATATGAATAGAGACCACATTGATCCGGTAAAACAGATCTTCCCGGAAAACCTTTTCTTTAATCGCATGGGAAAGGTCTTTATTGGTGGCACAGATGACGCGGGTATCGACTTTCACTGTGCTGGTCCCACCAACACGCCGAAAGGACCCCGATTCAAGGACGCGTAAAAGAGAAATCTGTGTTGGAATAGGGATATCTCCGATCTCGTCAAGGAAGATCGTTCCTTTGCTAGCAAGTTCAAAAACACCTTTTTTTTGCATTACTGCCCCTGTAAAGGCACCTTTCTCATGACCAAAGAGTTCACTGTTGATCAGTGCCTCGGTAAAGGCCGCACAATTCACCTGGATTAGAGTCTCAGATCTTCTTGAACTTCCATGGTGGAGTGCCTCAGCGATCAGTTCCTTGCCTGTCCCGCTCTCTCCGTTTATTAAAACCGTCGCATTGGTGTCGGCCACATCGATGATCTTCTGGAAAATTGCAAACATCTTGGCATCCTGTCCGATGATATTTTCGAAACGATACTTTTTTATACGCTCATTTCCAAAAAACAACTTCTCCTCTAATATGCTCTTGTGGGTAGTAATTTTATCAATCACTCTCCTGATCGTATCAAAGTCAAAAGGCTTGAGGATATAGTCATAGGCCCCTGCCTTCATGGCCTTCACAGCATCCTCAATGGTGCCGTATCCAGTTGCAATAACTACAAATATATTAGGATATCGTATTTTGATTTCCGTTAACAGCAGCAGGCCGTCCATATTTGGCATCCTTACATCGGTTACCACAATATCTGCGCAAAACGTCTTGAGTTTTTTCAATGCCTCCTTGCCGTCGGAGGCGGTCTCAATCTCAAGGGTCTCGTTAATCAAGCCTTCTCTAAAAAAGAACCGGGCTGCCTCTTCATCATCAACATAGAGCAATTTTGTTTTGGAAATCATGAAATTAACCTATAGCAGGTCTGTTATGCGCACTATTCAATAGCCTCTTTCAATATCAGCTCTTGTTCAACACCTTGCGACTGGAATTTACATTATTATGAGAAAAAATACGACCCCGGCAAAATTTTACCCGGTTAGAGAATACTTTATTTTGTCCTGAAAAACCTGGTCCTTTGAGCCAGGTCAGAGTCCTTTGGCTCTGCCTGAAGAATCGCTGCAAGAGTTTGAAGTGAACTAAAGTTTAAAGTGAGCTAAAGTTAAGGAATTCTGTCAATTATATAAAAACATCGGCTTCCGGCTCGTAGAGCCTACAGCTCGGAGAGAGCGAAGCGACACCATAACTTTAGGCACTTTAGATCACTTTAGGCACTTTTAACTTATATGGTTTTGAGTAAAATATCCCCTTTCAGGGGTAACCCAAAGCCGGGCTCTCTAGACCCGAATATTTACTATTTTCCCTGTGCTTGCTTATTCATCAAATTGACAATTATCTTTTCAGCGTGATCTAGACGACCGGAACTTACTTCTAGGAGCTTGTGAGTGATATCCGGATATTTCTCTATGATTTCATGTATTTTATCCCCTGGATAGCGCTCTACAATCGACTTGCCTCTTGAAATTATGGTTGCAGATCTCGGCTCACTCATGATTCCAGCCACTTCTCCAAAAAACTCCCCGGGCACTGTTATTTCAGATAGTATCTTTCTGTCTTTCATTACAACTAATTCACCTCTGACAAGCTTGAAAAAATCTGTGCCTCTATTGCCTTCCCGAAAAATGACAGCCTTATTTTCGTAATGTTCTGTTTCAGGATCCGCAAGGTACGCCGGTATGGCCGGTTTGGTCACAGCGGTTATTTTTAAAACCTCGTCGATTGAGGTAACTCCCTGGCGAATTTTTTCCATACCGGCGTCCCTTAATGTAACCATGCCCTCTTGTAAGGCCGTTTTTCTCAGTTGATCTTCCGAAACCGCGGCGCTGATTACCCTTCCAATTCTCTCCGTTACCTCCATTGCCTCATACAGGCCAACGCGCCCTTTATAGCCGGAACCTGCGCATTTTGGACAACCCTTTGGACCGTATATTTTAAGTTGCAATACTTCATCCGTAGAAAATCCCATTTCCACCAATTCCGCTGGGTTAAGGTTTGTAACCACAACTTTACAATGGGGGCAAAGTTTTCGTGCCAAACGTTGAGAAAGAACCATGGTTACTGAAGAGGCCAGAAGATAAGGAGGTATTCCGATATCCACAAGACGTCCAATAGTAGAAGGACAGTCATTTGTGTGCAGTGTACTGAAAACCAGATGTCCGGTCATAGCCGCTTTGATGGCAATCTCAGCCGTTTCCAGATCTCGGATCTCGCCAACCATAATGATATCAGGGTCCTGGCGCAAGAATGCCCTGAGAGCTGAAGCAAAATTCATTCCGACATCATCCCTGACATTCACCTGATTGATTCCCTTAAAGTTAAATTCAATAGGGTCTTCCACTGTAAGTATTTTGATATCTTCTTTGTTCAGCTTGTTGAGAACCGAGTATAATGTTGTTGTTTTGCCGCTTCCGGTAGGGCCGGTTACAAGCACCATGCCATAAGGACGATAAATACAATGTTCAATGGCTTCAAGGATCTTATCTTCAAACCCCATTTGATTAAGATCGACTTTAAGCATATTCGGATCAAGGATCCGCATAACAATGCCCTCACCCCAAAGCGTGGGCAATGTAGAGACGCGAAAGTCGACGCTCTTTCTATTTCCCAAGCCCATTTTGATCCTGCCGTCTTGCGGCACGCGACGTTCGGCAATATTCAGCCCGGCTAAAATCTTAAGCCTGGAATTTACGGCATTTTTTATACTGATGGGCAGATTCATGGCCTTAAAGAGGAGGCCATCCAATCGATACCTTACCTGCAAATAATGCTCAAAAGGCTCTATATGGATATCGCTTACGCCCTCGGAGATGGCTTTAATAAGAATGCCATTCACCAGTTTGATAATGGGAGCATCACTTGCTGTGTATTCGTCTGCGTTTCCGATGCTCCCTGTATATTCTACCAATTCCAAGTCCCCTACGGCTTCGGAAACCAGGGAGCCGAAGTCATCGACTACCCCAAGATGAAGATCTTCCTCTCGTACTTCTTCTTTGACAGCAAAATAACTGTTGTATTCTTCATCACTTATCTTATAGTAGGTCCTATAAGCCTCAACGATATCCTTTTCAGTCGAGACACTGACACTTATGCCTCTTTGAACTTCGTTCTGCAAATCTGAGACAGAAGAGGTATCGGTGGGCTCTGTCATGGAAATTACAAGGTCTTCGCCTTTGAATCTTATAGGAAAAGCCATATATTTTTTGGCGACTTCATAAGGTACTATCTTGAAGACCTCGGGATCCGGTGTGACTTTTGATATCTCAATAGCATCATAGTTATGAATACGGCTCAGGACATTTACAATGGTTTTATCATCAATGTATCCGAGCTTAATAAGTATATTGCCCAGCCGACCCTTATTCTTTTTCTGATAATTCAGTGCATCCTCGAGATGGGTGCCGGTGATATAACCCTCTTTGCATAGAATTTCACCAATCTTGTTTTTGCCGACGCCTGATTGATCCATGATAGTGCCTCTCAGGCTTGATTTTCTTAAGGGTGCTGATTCTAAAATCTTTTCATGTTTCATTGGTATTAGGTTAGCCATTTTTGTATTTTAATATCTTTCCTATAACATCTAAAAGTTCTTTTGTTGCTATTGGTTTAGCTATATAATTATATCCCCCTATTTTTGCCATATCTTCATCCCCCAGATCGCCTTTAGTTACAAGCGCTGTAAGAAATACCAGTGGTATTGCTTTTGTTTCAGGTCTATCAGATAGAATTTGGGCCACCTCGCCACCTGACATTTCAGGCATGTTTATGTCCAACAAAATCAGATCCGGTTTTTCTCCACGAGCAATTTCAATTCCCTCTTTACCTGAACTAGTCGTTAATACATCAAATTCTCCTGTATTCTCCAGATTGGCTTTTAAAAAAAAACAGAAATCGTCTTCATCATCAATTATAAGGAGTTTTGTTCTGGTTCCCATGTCACACCTACCTTTAACGTCTCGTTAATTTAGCCAACTTTTTGAAAACACAACTAATTAAACTGTCATATCCGCCTTCCGACGCATTGGAATAATGGAGCAAAACGAATTAACTTGTCACCGGTTGCAATTTTAAAATGAATTTGGTGCCTTTATTTACCTCACTTTGCACACTAATTTTCCCTTGATGGCGGTCTATGATTAAATGGGCCAAACTGAGTCCAAGGCCCGTGCCTTTTTCGGATTCTTTTGTAGTATAAAAAGGCTCGAATATTCTGTGCAATACATCCCTGGAAATCCCCTCGCCGTTGTCTTCAATTTCTACTTCCGTCATTTTATCCCCTATTTTAAAATAATCATTATCCCTGTACCCGACTCTATCTTCTATATGCTCATGCATTATTTTTTTAGTGTTGACCTTAATTCCAATTTCGCCTCCCTCTGACACCGCATCGATTCCATTATTTAAAAGATTCATAAATACTTGCTGCAGCATATTTCTATCCGCTGTAACTTCGATTGATTCTTCGGAATAATTTCTCTTTATTTTTACTTTTTTCTTATTGATCACGTATTCAATTAACTTTATGGTTTCATCCAGTAATAGGCAAACGTCTACTGATTCAAACTTTAATTCAGATTTTTTTGAAAACCTTAAAAAATCCGTAATAATTTGGTTTGTTCTATTGACAGCCTGTTTTATTTTCTCAATAGATTTTTCAGACTTCAGATCTTTGCTGTGTATGGTGTTGCCGAGAAATTCTACACCCATTATAATAATCTCCAGTGGATTTCTGATTTGATGGGCCAGCCCGGATGCTAACCGGCCTATAACTGCCATTTTTTCATTTTGTATGAGTTGATTTTGGGTTTCTTTTAGTTTTTTATTAGTTTCTATCAATTCTTTTACTGTTGCCACGCGCTCGGTTATATCCATTGATACTACGGAAATAGCTCTTATTTTGGCAGTATTCGGTTCTTTAATCGGGCTCAGCTTACGTATAACCCATTTGCCAAGTTTTTCCTTGTAGCCTTCGAACTGTTCCGTACTTCCGGTTTCAATAACTTTTTTTACTCTATCGCTAAATCTTCTTGTTTGTTCAGGCGAATGGAAATCGCTAAATTTTTTCCCCACAATCTCGTTTTCTGCTAAACCATATTCAGATAAAACATTATTGTTTGCCGATAGGTACTGACAATCCGCGTCTACCACGTACATGGAGTCATTTATCGATTCCACCAGGGAACGATATTTTTGCTCGGATATTTCCAGACTCTTTGTCTTATCCTTAATTAACGCTTCTACAATATAACCAAAAAAGAGACCGATAATAATTATAAACGGCAACCGTAATGAATAACTGATTCCTGCCTCTCCTCCAAGGAGCCCCTTTTGATAAAGAATATATCCATAAATAACTACGAAAATGGTTGTGTTTATCATTAGATACTTTAAACTGATACTCATACATGATATGCCCATAATCAGAAAATAAATGAGATAAAAATCAGTGCTGGCATTGCCGGATAAATACATTCCTAAACAAATCATGTAGCTGTTGAAAAATATCAAATAATAGAATATCGTTCTTTTAATAAAATATCGGTTTGGAATATAGAGGATGATAAGGTTGCTTGAGAGATAAAACGCTACGAACATGGTCGACAAAATTATCATTTTGCCCTCTGTTGGTCCGAAGATTACCAGATAGCAAATAATAATTGTCACCATCAAATGGATAATAAAAATTTGTTTTTTTGTGATACTCTCAATAAGTATGTTTTTTGGTAATGCTTTCAATGCGCTCCTTAAACCCTTTCCTATTGGTTTTTAACAGCCGTTCTTCCTTTTTTCAGCTCATGATACCTCTCAACAAAATACGATTTTATTTAATAAGGCATTGTCTGGTGTCCGAGTATTTATGAATTAAAGCACTAAGTTTTATTAGGCTTCGCGTTATACGTTGCTGACGTGATAGCCACGTAATCCGTAAGGTTGCTTTTGTCATGACAGACACATACACAATTTCTCCAGCTTCCCTTGACATCGATCTTGGCTTTGGAGCTTTTTAATATCGCGGTTTAATAACATGGACACCCGCTGCCTGAGTTCTTTGGCCGCATTATGGCTTTTGCATAGATGCCCATCAGCTCGAATAAGGCGGGAACTGGACAGGTTGATGTTGTCATCGTCAGCAACAATAAGCACCGGCAGATCTGTATCCTGCATTTTAATATCCCACAAAATATCATTTGCGTGGAAGCCATGCTTTAGGTTTTGGTTCAGGAGCACTAAATCCGGTTTAAATGCTAAAACGTTTTTCCTGACAGACTCGATATCATCCGTTGATAGAATCAGGTGCCCTTTGCCGGCCAATCCTTTTCTGCATAGATCTATCACCCACGCCTGATCATCTATGATAAGTATGTTCGCCATTGTTTCTCCTTAATGTTTCGGATTTAAAATTCAAGGATATCATATCCATTGCTCTTGATTCGATGCCATTGAGAAATGACCGTGCTTTCGTGATAAAAATCCTTTCAATTCAATAATTTGCAAAAGATATGCCAAAGGTGCGCCATTTGTTTATATACTTGTTTTTTCATTGGATTATGAAATATGGGTGGATTTGAGACAAGCGGTTCTCTATCAAATTGATAGAGCATCGGCAGGTGGATCTGTCATTTTGAGAGTAAAATATGCAAGCACGCCGGTCAAAATATGTACGTGTTCAGGGGGTTCGCTTCCTCTGAACACGTACCAAAAAATATCATACCGGGTGACTTATTTGAAGTTCACGATGTTGTTATTTTTCTATAACAAAGAAGCGTCGTAAACCCAATCAGAAACAGAAACAGCAGCGTAGGTCCCCCGCCAAAATGCAGCAACAACCAGCTAAGACCTAATAAAGGAATAAGGCTGCTTCGCACCATCGTTCGCAAGGTATCGTGGTCGGCAATAAAGTCAGCCATAGGCGGTGAGTACCTGTAATAGGCGTTCACAAACGCACGACCGATTTTATAGGGCATAAGATATAGGTCCCTGAATCGCCGAAGCAGTTGAACATGATTCTCATATTTTGATCCAAAAGCCGCGGTCGCGATAAAACACCCTCCGCCCCCAAAAGAGACACCAGTGCTTTCACTGCCGCCTGTGTAAGTGCTCCCTCCGGATGATATCCCACCCGGATCTACAATAACGCCATTTGCCAAACCGTCACTGTCTCCAAAACCACCGTCCTTTACTTCCAAAGTGATGGATTGTCCGTCATCATTAAAGGTGGTGTGTTCCGAATAATCATACCAGCCATTGATGGTGTCATATTTATAAAAGACATCAGTGGCAAAGATGTCTCCTGAAAAATAAATTTTGATTGTTGCGGTATCGCCCGGATTTGTGACACGGAGTCGATAGGCAATTAGACCAAAAATGAGATCTGCCGGTCTGTTCTCAGTATAGGAGATGGTATCCGGATCGATGACTTCTATTGATTCAATTTCTTCCACGGAACTCGAAGCTTTTTCGATGCCAATAGATACCGAACCATCGAATGCTTTAATGCATTTGATGATCTTCAGTTGAAAGTTATCCGGAATACCGTCGAGATTGAAATCTACATCATCATCCACCTCGTCAACATCAGGAATGCCATTTTCATTAAGATCCACAAAAAAGTCGGCGGTTGTGAACTCAACAGTACCGGACCAACTCGAAGCTGTGGAATATACATCATAAAATCTGACGCGAACATAGTATTTGTGGTTTGACTTAAGTGCCATATGGGGCAC
>Ga0307425_1002483_pt1 | contig 10379 bp, 10 predicted proteins | sample SalMarWE160330MG_FD_202152 | JGI IMG/M metagenome (GOLD analysis project Ga0307425, IMG submission 202152) | Salt marsh sediment microbial communities from the Plum Island Ecosystem LTER, Massachusetts, United States - WE1603-30 | ecosystem: Environmental > Aquatic > Marine > Intertidal zone >...
TAAAATGAATCAACCGTTTGGGCTTGACATCTCTATTATCCAAAGGTTCGGTGACGGAAGGGCACTCATTCCAGCCAAAAACGCGCCCGAGCATTTTCCCAGTGGTGATAATCTCGTGATAATACTTCGAGGAGATGACGGTCCTCGGATACTTATCAAGCATACTATCCATTTCTGTACGAATATCTTTCAGTTCTTCAGGTTTCCAGAAAAAGCCGTCAACGCCCTCATCATTTGAAAGAAGCTGCATGTGAACCTTTAAACCGGCATCATGGATTTTTTTAACAACGCACTCGATTTTACCGATCTGTTTAGGCGTAATGGTATAGAGGTAGTATGTATAAGGGTCCCCTTCATAATTTTTGCTGGAAACCGAAAAGGTATCTCTTCCACGAAGAATCTTCTCGTCCTCTTCATCACCCCACAAAGAGATACCAACCACCAAATCCGGAAATCTCTCTCTAGGTAGTTTAATCAATCCGTTGGTGGCACAAAAGGTTGGAAGCTGTTTATAAAACGCCTCTACACGATCCAGGTAAAGGGTGGGTTCGCCACCGATCAAGATGGCCAGGTTTACTCCCCGCTTCTTTTCCTTATCAATAAATTCTTCCCATTTTTTGATATCTTTCTCATCATTGGCCACCATATCTTCACCGGATGAAAAAAAGAAACAACCTTTACACCTCAGATTGCATTGGTTCGTCACGTCGTAAATCGAGCTTCGGATATTAAGTTTAGATATCCTTTTATATCGTTCATACCATTCTTCGTTCAGTAATGAACTGACAGTCTTCATTAAGTGTTATTCCTCTCCATCAATCTTCAAAAAACCCCGTATCCGGGTGGTGCAACAAGTTCATTGCAGAGATTTTTCCCTTTCTCATAACCCATGACCCATACGGCCAGATAGGTATCCACATAGTCAAGCCACGCGCTAAAGGTAAGGGGATCGGAAGCATGGCGAAACAGCCGCGCTGTTACCACAGCACTCCCCGCCGCGTAATGTCTGCAATCGGAACAATCCGTATCTGGAACGCAACAGGCAGTGTCACGGTTCCACGTCAGATCCGCCCGATACTGCCGGAAAGATCGTCCAAGCCCTATATCTTTTGAGGGGTTCATCCTGGGATATGAACATGAATAGAGATCATGAAGCCCATATTTATGGGTATGAGCAACGACACCATAAGATGAAAACAATACAGATTCAGGGTATTTTTTCATCAGATCTATAATGGTCTTTCTGGTATATAAAAGAGAGTCTGTTGTATGTTTTAGGTCCCCATCATATCCGACCGGAGCAGAAAATATGTTAAAGGTTGCCTTGCACCCATGCTCTCCGAGAATCTTTACAACCTCATAAACCTCATCAATGTTATTCCTGGTAAAGGTGTAGACAAATACAGCTCTGGGGTCACCCTTGTAATTCTCTACCTGGCGATGCAACATATTTTTGGCTTTCCTGATGAGACGACTCGTCTCATCATTCCCCCAGACTGAAATATGTATCCTATAACCGATAGATTCGGGAATATATTTTAAACCATTGGTGGCAATGGTGCCCAGGGGCATTTCCTGGTAACAGATTTCACAAAGTTCCGGGACCAGGGACGGTTCGGCACCTGCAAGGACGACATAGGTAATTCCTCTTTTATTCTCTGCCCGCATAAGCCTCCGCCATGCTTCCGGATCACGATTGTCCTGGGCATACTGTTTATCTCCCTCGTAATAATAACATCCTTTACATCTGATGTTACATTTTCTGGTCATGTCGTAGGTGGACTCGCGCAAAAAAAAGTATTTTCGAATCTTTTCCCATCGCTCTTTTACTATTGGATCAGCCAATATATCAGAAAATTTCCAAAACTTTTTCGACTCGCTTTTCCCTACAGCGTCCTGATTTTTCTCCTGGACAATCACTTCAAATACTCCATGTAATCCGATTATCAATAATCAACGGCATGTTATCTCTACCCCTTAATTAGTGTCCATCCATAAATGGTCTTTTTGCCCAATCTCTGTGTTATGCTCAAAAAATAATCCTCGGAATATCAATTATATGCCTGCGGTTATTTTTATCACATGCCTTGATCTTGAACAAAAATCCTCATTTCTGGATGGACACTAATTAATACCTCAATTGCCGTAATATAAAAATTGCGGGCGATAGCCCGACTTCTATAAATGTTACCCCGATATCAATGGGATAAACTGCGCAGGTTTAGCGTTTTGAAAAAGGATCAAACAAACGAATGAGAGGTTTTGAAACGATTTTTAATCATTGAAAAATTCATGATGTTAATTTCTTTTCAATATATTCCCCAATATACCGTACTGTCGTCAGTTTAGGATAATCATCCTCGTCAATCCTGATACCATATTCATCCTGGAGAACAAGGGCAACCGTCGCAAGATCCATGCTGTCAATCCCCACCTCGTCGATCAGATCCACATCAAGATCAAACGTCTCGGGGGTCACATCCTCCAATTTTAACTCATTAATCATCACTTCTGCCACTCGAAAGGTAATTTTGTCGGTTTCCCGAGTCATTCTTCTTTTTCTCCTTATTATTTACTCTCATCTGTTTAATAACATGGTTCCGGTACACACAACTTCAAATTTTAACATTATCTTAAATGAGTAAGAAAAAGGATGTTCTGAAATTGGTTGGACAGTTAATTTCAATTCATCTTTGGGTTTCACTACCTGTTTGAATCTCACCCGTCGAACAACCGCAATTTTTAAATCGTCATGAATCCCCTGTTTTATCACATCAAAAACCATAGCCAGTTGTGCAATCCCTGGAAGAATCGGGTCACCAGGAAAATGGCCAGAAAACCATGGCGAATCAGGTTTTATTTTGATATCAGCGGATATTTCTCCTTCATCGGAACATTTGATATTTGTCAGTGAATACCATTTAGCCATGTTATGATTTTAAGACGATTTTGTAAACCTAAATAATATAGAACAGATTTATGAATTTTCTTAATGTTAATCCTTAAACCTTTCCTGTCAAATTTTTTAGTAATCAGATTAATCCGTTAACAGATCAGATATTCCCAAAGCGGGCCGGAAAAACCACGTTCATACATCTGTGAAATTATTCGGGCGGTCTCTTCTCCGCCCGATCCAACAATCAAATTGCGGCGTTCCTCTGCTTTTTTCTTAACCCGCTGTATAATCTCTTTAATGCTTATAGATTTAGGCTGATAGAAAACAGGTTCCAGCAGATTCTGATGCCGCTCTATTTGCGCTTCATTTATTGCAATATCATATAGTGTCGTATGCGGGTATATTCGCATCCCGCAAAAAACAAATAAAACTGTTTTAGTTAATTTGTCAATGGCATTAAGTGTCTCATTCACCGATTCCGAGTCCTCCCCCGGCCCCCCCATCAGAAAATAATGGGCCACGTAAAGTCCTGCATCATTGGCCGCCTTATGGGATTGAAATACATGATGCCTCCGAAACGGTTTTCTGTAAGCCGTGAGCACCTGGTCTGACAGGGATTCCGTGCCGAATTCAACATGGGTCAATCCTGCATCAGCCATGAATTTATAATAGTCTTCATTCGGATTTGTCGGTTTAAAAAAAGCCCCCCATGGGACTGAAACCCGGGCTTTTTGGAAGGCCCGTGCCACTTCAATGCTGTGCTGATAGTCGGCATTAAAAGCCGAGTCCGTTATAAACAGGTATTTTGCGCCAGCGGTCTGAAGCTGTAAAGCGGTTTTTGCTACCTGTTCCGGCGGAATTAGACGCAGTTTATGGCCTTCAATATGTGGGTAGGTGCAATAAATACATTTAAAATGACATCCTCGTTTGGTCTGAAGGTTCAACATCCCTCCTTTTCTCAGATAGTATTTTAAATGGGAGGAACTTTCATCAAACCGTCTTGGGAATGGAGGCGTCAAAAGAGGGGTAACGGATTTCTCTGAACCGTTGATCACCAGTCCGGGGATATCGGATGTATCCCCTTTTTCTTCGAGAACCTTCAGAAGAACCGCCAACCGCTCCCCTTCTCCGATAATCCCGTAGTCAGCTTTCAGTGCTTTCATTATTTCACGGGGGAATATGGAAAAACCACTTCCTCCCAGAACTATAGGCGCGTTCGAATGGACTCGAAGAGTTTCTGCCAGTTGTTGGTATTGACCGATAAAGCCTCTGGGATCTGTGGTGTCTGTATTGTCGATGTTTCGAATTGAAAGCCCGATTAGATCCGGAGAAAAGTCCTTAATTATTTTCTCCAGGGAAGCATCATCTCCAAATTCGTTTATATCTGCAATTTTGACATGGTGTCTTGGGGAAATGGCATGAGAGACGTAATCAAGGCCTAACGGATAGGCTGGATAGGGACAGTTAAGACTATTTGTCGAGATAAGCATTACTTTCATGATTTAATGTATTGAACTTTTGATCCGTAGAATTATTTTTTAGGGTGTTATTTCAATAGCCGTAACCAATTTTCCGAATCCGACGATCAAGATGCCTTTTCCATTAAGGGAATAGTCATCACCGTCGCAAAGGGAAGCGGGTATCTTTTTGTTTCGGATGAATTCCGCAGCAAGGGCCGTGGCTACTGCCGAGGCCGAAGCAAATTCTCCGGTTAGCCTTCTGTAATCGATTACCGGTTGATGAAAATCGGAAACGGCAAGAAATTCGTGCAGCTGCCGTTCCCCTTCCTGTCTATAGGCTGCCGGTATTCCGGCCATTATGGTCCCAAATCGTTTTTCAATTTCCCGGGAATCCCCCAGCTTGCCGATTAAAGTTTGTATAATGTTCGGATTGTCGGCAGTGTTTTCAAAAAACACGGAACATATCTTTGGTCCACATGAAACATCTGATCGCTTCAAGCAGATTGCCCCTCCGCCATCGGATCGAATCCCATCCACTTTCACCGATCGGTCAAACAGAGGGGAGAGTGTCTCATGAAATTCATCCGCTCCGATAACAAGGAAAGCGGCATCGATTTTATCGGCCAGAATAGATGCCGTCAGCAGGCTCTGTTCAAAGGAATAATCGCCACCGGTTGTCGTTATGTTAGGACCGTTTGCACCCAGGGATATCGCCACCTGTCCGGCCGGTGCATTATGCACCGAGCCAATAAAATCCGTCGGGCTGGTAAATTTTTCATCAGATTCATAAAGTTTTTTTAAAAAATCATAGGTTTCAGAAAGAGGCCCCCACCCCGTCCCCAAGAAGACCGATGATGGTGTTTCTTGAAGGTTCGCGTTTTTGCATGCTGCAAGGGCAAGTGCCAGGGCCATGCGTGGCAGCCGTTTTAAACGCCTGATTACCGACGGTTGAAGGGATTTGGAAATTTCCGAAAGCGGCGACGTGCCTTGGCAGTCTTTACCTGCTGATATGTGCTCCAGGGTTTTCTTGATGTCTCCAACACCAGTAATGATGGCAGATCCTTCGATAGTAAGGGTTGGCTTTTTTTTTGTGGGGACAGGCTTCTTTTCCCGATATTTTCCCATGACAAGGGCGGCGTTATTACCTCCAAACCCAAACGAGTTGGAAAGTACAATCCGCACTTTCTTTTCAATGGGCTCCAATACAGGGTCAAGCCCCAGCTTTTGATCCGGTGTTTGACAGCCGGTATTGGCCGGAATTATTCCCTCGGAGATACTTATTGCGGAAATCACTGCTTCGACGGCGCCTGCCGCACCAAGCGAGTGTCCAAAAGCGCCTTTTACAGATGATAAAGGAGGAAGATTATCACCAAACAGCGATTTCAAGGCCTTGGCTTCTGAAAGGTCGTTATCCAGGGTTCCGGTTCCGTGTAAATTAATGTAATCAATATCCGAAGGTGAAATACCCGCATCTCGAATTGCCGCCCGCATGGCATTCAGAGCACCTTCGCCATTAGGGTGAGGGGATGTGGGATGATAGGCATCACATGACAATCCACCCCCAAGGATCTCGATAATTGAATTGTCCGGTGTGGCCTTATCAGCTACCAGAAGGATCATGGCTGCGGCTTCACCCACAGACATACCACGGCGATCCTGATCAAGAGGACGTGCGCCTTCCGGATCGATGAGTTGTAAAGACTTAAATCCGTAATAGGTAAGACGGCAAAGAGAATCGACTCCGCCGACAAGAACCCGCCTGGCTTGACCGGATCTTAACATTTCCAGGGCTATCTTTATGGCGGCCGTCCCTGATGAACAGGCATTTGAAACCGTAATTACAGGACCTTTGCAGTAATATTTACCGGCAATATATTCGGCTACCGAGCCTACGGCATGATAAGCAAAAGCCTCCGGGTCGGACACACGATTTTTAAGATGCATCTCTGTAGTCAGTATTCCGCCGGTTGTCACACCGATAATTACGGCATCGGGTGGAGCTTGAGAGCCTGCCATTGCCTCCTGCGTTGCAGCAAATGCAAGCTGATGGGCCCTGGGGATTTCGAGGACTTCAAATGATTCGGAAACCTCACCTACAGGTAACAGATTTTCCGAAGGAACCGCAAAAAGGTTCAGCGGACGAATTCTCCTCCCACCCTGTTTCATCCAACTCTTAAGTGATTTAATCCCACGTCCTGCAGGACTGACCACGCCCATTCCGGCAATATAAGCCTTTATATCAACCACTTAATGCATTCCAGGGGAGTTTTCGTAAATATACCCGGCCAACGATTTAATGCTGGAAAAAACTTTTGCTCCCAATTCTTTGCTATCAATTTTAACCGCATAATCCTTTTCGATCATCATGACGAGTTCTAATATGTCAATGGAGTCCAATCCCAATTTTCCACCGATCAGATGATCATCCGGATCAATATCATCCGGTATCACGTCAACCAGATTGAGTGTTTCAACAATCTTAAAATTTAGTTCGCTCAATAATTGTTCCATCGATTTGCTCAGATAGATCCAGTATAAAGCCATAAAGCACTATCCTCATTAAGTTGCTTCTTTACAGGATCGGAAGATTATTATATGAATGTATATTATTTTTTTAGATAATTTTCAACGGTTTTATTAAAAGTCAAAATCATGGGCATGGTGGACATCAACATCGAAGATCTCATCCCCCACCGCGGACGGATGAAATTTGTGGATCAAATTATAGAGGTGGATGAGAATACAGCGGTTACAGAATCAACGGTCACCGATCAGTGGCCTCTGGTAAACAACAACTTTGTCAATCCCCTTGTTCTGATCGAAGTCGTAGCACAGACATCCGCTGTTTCCATCGGATGGAAAGAACTGAAAAAAGATGGCAATACCGCCGGGGGTAAAGGGTGGCTTGTCGGGATCAAGGCTGCAAATTTTTTTATAGATAAAATCCCTTTAAATAGTAATATCCGAACGTGGACCAAAATAAATTTTAACCTAGACAATTACACGGAAATTCTTGGGATATCGAAAATAGGATCTAACCTTGTCAGTGAAATTGTTCTGCAAGTACTGAGAAATAGTACCTGACTCGAATAAACCACAAGTAAAGAATCCCCCGCAATGCGAGGCAGGCTTGGCCCATCAAGGATCCCGCATTGCAGGGAAGGACCAGGTTTTTCAGGATAAAAAAAATAAAAAGAGGTCCCAAAAAAATGACTGACATGGACGATAAAAAAGTAGCGATCGTTACAGGCGGAAGCAGAGGTATCGGTCGTGCAATTTCCCTTGAACTGGCTAAACAGGGATATTATCTAATTGTAACCTACAAGTCAAACACCCAGGCGGCTGTCGAAACCCTCGAAAAGATTCGAAACAATGGGGGAGATGGAGAATATGTTCAATTTGATGTCTCGAACTCCAGTGAGACTCGCAACGCGATTGAAGATATTACCTCCCGGTTTGAAGCAATTGAAATTCTGGTCAATAATGCAGGAATCACTTCCGATGTATTGTTTATCATTATGTCCGAAAGTGATTGGGATTCGGTAATCAATACGACGTTAAAAGGGTTTTATAATGTAACCAAGCCGGTTTTACAAAAAATGATCGTCCGCAAACGCGGATCGGTTGTGTCCATCGCATCGGTGGCAGGACTTATCGGCAATAAAGGACAGTCCAACTATTCTGCCGCCAAAGCCGGTCTCATCGGCGCAAGCCGGTCCATTGCCACGGAAGTGTCCCGACTCGGTATTCGGATCAATGTGGTCGCACCGGGCCTTATTGAAACGGAGATGATAGAGAAAGCCCCTATAAAGACGATTAAATCGATAATTCCCATGGCCAGAATCGGAAGGCCGGAGGAAGTCGCAAAAGTGGTCAAATTTCTCTGTTCCGACGACGCATCCTATATCACAGGCCAAGTCATTTCAGTCAACGGCGGTATGTTTTAAAATGACCCGTTCACTTTCAATTATCATATTCCTTATTGCAAGCTATTTTTGTATCGGCTGGGCCGACACCTTGGTGGAAATTCAAAGCAAAGCCGGGGAAATCAAGTCGGTCGTGACCGATTTTATTCAGGAAAAACATCTGAAAATTTTGTCAAAGCCCTTGATTTCAAAGGGTACTTTCTATTACCAGGTCCCCCAATCTCTGAGATGGGAATATACATCTCCCTTTCAAAGTATCCTGTTAATACACAACGGTAATATTAAGCGGTACATAAAAGGTAATGATGGGTTTATACAAGATTCCGGTGTAGAACTTCAAGCAATGCAAGTCGTGCTGCAAGAGATCACGCTTTGGCTGAGAGGACGATTTAATGATAATCCAAATTTCAATGCCGTATTGGAGCCCGGTCCTAAAATTGTGCTGACACCAAAAGAAAAATCATTCGCCGCAATCATTCAACGCATTGAACTTATGCTTTCAAACCAGCCGGGAATTATCGAAACGGTTCGTATATATGAAAATGATACCTCTTACACAAAGTTTATTTTTAATCATGTTAGATTAAATAAACCGTTGAAAGACTCTCTATTTCAGGAAGTTCGATGAGACGTGTCTGTATCCTGTCACTTCTGTTTATGCTCATTGTTTCCTGTAGCACTTATCCGACAATTTCTCCGGTCAAGTCCCTGGAACTTACAAAGATCCAGGGCAAATGTAATGGCGTCTTTCCAATCGGTAAATGGCTCTTTGTCCACTCTATTGAAGCCACGTTACCTGGTGGGAAAAAAGCATTCATGATGGGAGTCACGCAGATTTACCCGGAAAAGAAAAAAATCCATTGCATCATGATGACCATTGAAGGGCTTGTAGTATTTGATGGCCTTTACGACGGGAAAATCGTTATCAACCGGGGAATTCCGCCCTTTGCATCGGATAATTTTGCCAAAGGCATGATATCCGACCTTCGGTTAATTTTCTTTCAGCCTGAGGGGCGCCACATTGAAACCGGCGTGTCTGATACCGGTGAATGGATCTGCCGGTATCAGACCGATGAGGAGACGACGGTTGATGTTGTTATCCATTTTGACAACAGATGGACCATACGTCGTTACCATCGTCACCGATTGCGGCGCACCATCCAAGCCTATTTAAGTCGGGATTCCGTTTTACTTTATAAAAATAAAATCCCTGAACGATTAGAACTGATCGCCCGCGGAGGGCACGGATATTCGCTGAATTTAAAACTCGTGAAAGCAGAACCAATAGCGAAGTAATTTTCTTTGCATAAGTTTAATACAATTACAGGATGTGTCTATGAAATTCAAATTGATTTATCCCAAATGGCCCAAACTTAAAGGTTTGACCGAGTTTCATCTTCCCCCCCACGGTCCTGTCGTTTTCGCAGCGACTTTGCCGGATGACGTTGACCTCGAATTTATCGATGAAAATCTTGAACCCATAAATTTTGATGACCCAGTTGATTTTGTCGGAATATCCATGATGCTGACTATTCAGGTCAAACGAGGGTGGGAAATCGCCGATACTTATCGGAAAAGGGGGGTTCAGGTGATATTCGGCGGAATTGCAACCATGCTCCATGCCGAGGAGACCATGCATCACGCGGACGCCGTCTTTCTCGGAGAGTCGGAAGGACGAATGGAAAAAGTATTTTCGGACTTTAAAAAAGGGCGGCTGCAAAAAACGTATAACTACCTGGACGATCTCCCTCTTATTGAATTGGTCGGTACGGCTCGGCGGGATATTTTAAAACGGGAACTTTACAATTACAAAGGAATCCAGATGTTCGACCTGATCCATGCTTCCAGGGGATGCCGTTTTCATTGCTATCCATGCGCGGTGGCCTATCTTGGGGGTCGAAAATTCAGGCCCCGTCCCATAGATAAAACCATCGAAGAGATGGAAAGCATAGACAATAACCGTCTGTTTCTTGTGGATAATTCATTGGCCCAAGATACTCAATGGGAGATAGATCTATTTCGGGAAATGATTCCGCTCAAAAAAAAATGGTGCAGCCATCCCATTGAGGACAAGCCTGAAGTTTTAAACCTGGCAGC
>Ga0307425_1002485_pt1 | contig 10376 bp, 10 predicted proteins | sample SalMarWE160330MG_FD_202152 | JGI IMG/M metagenome (GOLD analysis project Ga0307425, IMG submission 202152) | Salt marsh sediment microbial communities from the Plum Island Ecosystem LTER, Massachusetts, United States - WE1603-30 | ecosystem: Environmental > Aquatic > Marine > Intertidal zone >...
GTGTAATAGATCTTGAAAGTTTGGCACATATATTAGAAACTCAACAATTAATATCAACATCACTTAAATTACCTGTAGGTACAGCCTCAAACTTATTCCTATTCAAATACTCCTCTCCTCGATTAAACATAAAATTTCACACTAGATATAGAAGAGCAAGTATCATGTTCATAACTACTTGGTTTTCGAATTTTATTTTTTATGGTCCAATTGAAGATGTGGAGGAATCTTTTGCTTCAGCATATCAAGCATATGAGTTTAAAAAAACTCTTGCTGATCGTAACATTAGATTGTTAGATCGTTGAATAATTAATGATCTTCATGTTTAATTCATTAACTAAAGTATAAATAAAGCTATTTTCTTAGAATAAATATAGCTTAATTGATTAAGAAATTATTTGAGAATTCCTTAAAAAACTATAAATATCAAAAATAGAGAAGCGTAACTATAGATTTTAGAGATTAAAAATAATGTTTAGTCAAGAAGATAAAGAAGGACAAGAAATAAAAGCAATAAAACTTATTGATCAAGCCGAAATTCTAGCTGATCGAGGAAAAGGAGAAGAAGCTATAAAAATATATGAAGAAGCAGCACAGATATATTTAGATCTTGGAAGTTACATTAAATTAGATGAATTATTCATCCGAATAACATCCATAATCTTAAAATTTAAAAGTAACATACAAGCAACATATAGATTGAAATCAATCATCAGGAAAACGGAGGAATTAAAGTTATTCGAGATTTCAGCCAAATTGTTAATTAATTTAGGAAATTTATCTTTTAAAATGAATGATTGGGAGACTGCTGGTGAGAGTTGGAATTTAGCTTCTGATTATTTATTTCGATCTGATCCCGAGGAATTTCTGAATTTAGCTTCAATCCTGTTACTAAAAGCTGGACAATCTTACGAACGAGCATTACAAACCAAAGAATTAGGAAAACAACTGATTTTCAAAGCGGTAATGAGGCATAATAAATTTTTTGAACTTTATCAAGAAGATGAAAAACGGGGTCAATTTTTAATCGCAAACAAAGAATTCGAAGCGGCATCAAAAAAATTTTCCGACGTTTCCTTTTATTTTAAGAAATCACTTGATAATTTAAGTGATCTTTTAAATGAAGAAGAAGATAAAGATACCATGCTTAACGCAAAAGCAAGGTTCATCCATTTTGTTGCAGAATATCAAACAATTTCTGCGATCTGTCTATTTGCAACAAATATTTCAAAACATAATGAAAAATTAAAAAGCCTTGGAATGAACTCCATAGAACTCTTTAAGGAATCGATCTCCTTACTCAAAGATTATTTATTTCCTAAGAAGAGAGAGTTTGACAAGGAGATTGTATTAAGAGTAACCTTTGACACAATGTTATTAGCAATAATTCAAAGAATATTGGATATTGAAGATGTAAAATGTACTGAGAATCTGTTGAGCGGTATACAAAACAACAAAGCGTTACTCAAAGAAATTAAGAAAAGTCCTTATTTTAAATTAACGAAAGAAATTGAGGAAGTTGGATTGACGGATACTCTAAATGATATTCAAAAAGTAAATTTAGGTCATTTTGAAAATATAAAAACTACTTTAGTTTCGCATTTCCTGGAACAAGATCAGACCTAATCTTCTTTCATTGAATTAAAATTTTTCTTCAAAAGCTTTAGAATTTGATCAATAGTTTATTATATTTGAGTTTACTTACTTTCCGTACACCATGTTGTCCAGAACAATATTTACACTCAATTAGTCCTGCCTCTTTGAGTTTCTTTATTTGTGCTGAGATGTTTGCTTCAGTCATTTTTAAATGAGAAGCTAAATCTGACACATCTAAATCCACTTCATTTGATCGGATTCGTTTTAGTATTTTACGACGTGTTTCAGATGAAAGTGCTTTGAGAATTAATTCAATTTCATAATCGGAATCAAATATTACTGTGTTATCTGTTTCACTTATTAATTTTAACTCTAGCTGCCCTTGGATTTCTGTTTCTTCTGGAAAATTTGTTTCAGTCAATTCCATATAGCTTATTCAACCCTTAATATTAAAAATATTAGTGTTTTTAACGGGATACATAAGTAATTTCAACTTTATAAGTGTAATCCCATATTCATTTGTAATTCTATTATGCAATTGTATCTCTTAGTTACTTCTGATATAAAAAAAATAAGAATTTTTAACTATTTGATTTGGGGTCAATCTTTATAAATTAAGAGTTATTTTTATTTTTTAAAAATTTACTGAAAGAATATATACTAATTTGAGCCAATTTTTAATAGAATGCATTCAAACATTTACTTTATTTAGTTAAAAGGTTATTTATTTAATCTATAAGGATCTAAAACGAAATTGAAAATTATATAAGATCTAAATTATAACATAAAAAATTATGAAACTATATGTGATTAGTGCTTTATCTTAAAAGTTTGAATCAATAGATGTAAACTAGAGATATCTTAAAAAGAAAACTAGTAATTACAATCTAAATTCATGAGATAAAAAATTCTGGAAAATTTCACATCATTTTATCCAAAAAAGCAATGATTTAATTACAAAAATGATTTCTTGTTACTTAAATTACAAATAATTACAATTATTACTTAAGAAATTATTGAGTTTGATTAAAAGTGAGTAGAGGAAAAAGTTCAGATTCACGTGTTTTAACTATTAGAATAGATAAAGAATTAGATGAGAATTTAAATAAAATGAAACTTCGATTAGGAGTATCTAAAGCAGATCTCACGCGAAACTTTCTTGAAATGTCTAAATACATAATAAAACAGAAGAACTCCCTAAAATCATTAAATGATCGAGATTTTATAATTGTCAAAAGAAGTTTCTTGCGTAAGTTAATAACACCCTTAGATGAATTGGATCAAATTGTGTTAGGTGATAAGTTAGCTCGATTTATTAATGATATAGCAAGAATCTCAGGTAGGGTAGATGATCTTAATTATAAATTGGACATATGTGATAATTTGGGATTCTTTCCAAAATTCATTGATGAAGAAAATTTTGTATTAATAACTAAAAAATTTGGTCCAAAGAAATTTGTTGAATCGTTCCTTTTTAGAATGTTTAATGATATGGAAATGGATATTAATTATACCGAGGAGAATTTAAAGGGAAATAAAAGTTTAACCCAAAAATACAAAAACGATTTCAAGATGGTACTAAGATCTGAGTCACACTATTCTTATGAATTTACTAGTTTAAATTCAAGTTAAGATACTCAATTTTCATCTATTATTTCTTTTAATCCTAAAATAGGAATTATGATATTATTGGGCCGAAAAAGCAATTCATAATCAAGCTCATGAAGTGCTCGTTCAATACTATAATATTTAATTAATGTGAAATGGAGATTTAAACTCGGATTAAAAATCTTACTCATTAATTTTTTTTCCCACGAATTCAGGAGATTCAATATTGTTTCTAGAATTTTTTGCTCTTTAGTAATTTTTGCAGATTTTCTGAAGTAAATACTGAATAAAAATTCTTCAGGTACTTCAAATTTATTTTTATCAATAATTTTTTCTCCAATAAAATTGAGCAACGTATTGAATTTTATGTAACTAAGAGATCTCAAAAATGAACCCAGATCCTTCTCTATTGGAAATCGAGATTTCTTTTCTTTAATAGTTAATTGTGGATCTCCTTCAAAATCAATGAAATAAAATTTGTAATGATCATTCACTTTATTGTATAGAATTTGTTGCATATGCAAATCTTGATGGACTGGTTGGATTTTAAATTGTTTTATCTCGAATTCAGATCGATATCTTTCGATAATATCTTTAATGTCAATTAGGATTGAACTGATTTTGGGAGAAGTATAAAAGGCACGATCAGTATTCTTTTTTATATTTTGTTGGATTTCTGTAACAATCTCATTTAATTTATTTGTATAATCTAATAAATATTCATCGCTATTAACGGTTTCTTCGAAATATTGGCTGTCTCCCTTTAGTATTAGGGCTTTATGTAAATTTTTAATACACAGACCAATTTCTTGAGATACTTTCATTGATTCTCCACAATATTGCTTTATCACTTCATTGATAGTCTCCTTATTAGTTAAATAAGCATAATTCCCTTCAATGTTAATGAATAACGATTTAATCATCTGATTTAATTCATTCCAATAAATATCTCCCAAATTTCCAATGTTCGGTACATTTTCAAGGATGCCTATGGTTTCTTTTCCGTCAATATCGACCATGCCATAAATCTTGGGAGCATTGGGGAAATTATTCTTCACTAACACGTATAAAGTGCGAGGTTCAATTCTTTCCGCATATACCTTATATGACTTCAACACATATGTATCTGGTTTCTGATCAGGAGTCTTTTTGTTGTAAATACGAAGCAAGAATAATACATTCGTTGTATTTCCTCCTCCTAACAATTCAAGAGAGAGATCATATTTATCAGGATATAATCCTGCTTCTATTAATCTTCGAGCTTTTTTAAGATGTTCTTCATTTTCAAATTGATCGTCATATAGTTTTAGCTCCAAATTCATGGAAGGAAATAATTCTGAAATTTTTTTATCAAAAAGAAGTTTCTTCCAAAATAAGGCACTGTATTCAGCTTCCAATAAATTTAAAGTTAAAACAGAATCAAGAATATCATCTGAAGTACTTAATGTAATAATTTTACTAAATGTCTTCTCTGTCAGTACAACTATTAATTCACGATTACTTTCTTTGGGTTCAATTATTTCCTGAATTTTCTCGTACCTGATTAAGGGTAAAAAATATTCCTTGGAGTATCCTTTTGAAGTAATTCTGATAATTATCAAATATACATTATCTGATAAAATTTGAAAGTAGTTTATAATAACCGTAAAATCTAATGTGGATAAGGAAGACTTATCACCAAACCATCTCTTTGAAATTAACCATGCTTTGAATTCATTTGAATTAAAAACTTGTTGTAAAAGATTCTTATCTATAAGGTTTAACATGCTCTCTAACCTCGAAAATAGAATAACATTGAATAAATGATATCTTACTTATTGAATTGTCGTTATCTTTAAAATTTATTTTAATTATTATTAAAATATTGAAAAAAAAGGTATTAAATTGAGAGATTATAATTATTCGATTGATCTTGAGGTTAAATTTAAACCCTTAGAGATTTTAGACATAACGAATTTAATAGCGAATTGTTCAAAAAATTGGCAAAATATATCGTTATGTGAAGTCAATGATTGCATTGTAAGACTAGCTGTTATTGAAGGAGAATTTCATTGGCACAAACATGATAAGGAAGATGAGTTCTTTTATGTTATTGAAGGATTACTTTTGATTGATTTGGAAGAAAAAACAATTAAATTAAAACCCAATCAAGCTTTTACAGTTCCAATGGGCATTATACATAAAACAAGAGCTCCATCTCGTACATCAGTTCTACTTATGGAAAAAAAGTCTATTAAACCTACAGGAGACTAATTTAATCAGATTCAAACATAGCTTTGGTAGATAAAAAAAAAAGGATAAAATTTGATTTTATAAACCTTTAAACTTTACTCCAAGGAAAAATAGAAACCAAGAGAAAAAGAATACTATTGCAGCAACTATTATCCATGATTGGAGAGAACTAAGACTAGGTGAAAGGTTTATCGGCGGTAAGTAACTTCCACTCCAAAAAACTAATGCTTGGTCTAATAATATAAAGATACCAAATGCCATTAGTAAGAAAGTTAAAATCACAGTTCCTTTCGTTGGTGGTGACCAGCTCATTTTATATCACATATTTTTATGAAAATGTTTTTTAATTTAAATGAAGTAAATTTTGATATATAAATTTTATAATATGTTATATTAGATATGTAATTTTATAATTCATCAATTTTTTTTTGAGTTTTTAAATCCAGGTTATTAATATCAAATTCCTTTCTACCTGAGTGTATGTAGAAATATACAATTTCACTTAATACGGCATACGCTTTTGAAATATTAATATCCTCTTTGGTGGATGTTTCGATGTATCCTGCTAAATTTAATTTATGAGCGTATTCCTTAGCTTGATTATAGTCTACTTGTCGTTCTTTTTCTAAATCAACCTTATTTCCAATCAGTAAAATAGGTATACCATTGATGCGTGTTCTTATTTCTTCTATATATTTTTTGGCTACCCTAAAACTCTCTAAATCATTAACTGAAAATAAAACAAATGCTCCAAGAGCTCCTCTGAAGAATGTAGAATAGGATGAATAAAATTTTTCCTGTGAAGCACAATTCCAGCAAGATAACGTGACAAATTTACCATCCGGGAGTAATTCATCTTTTACATATATATCTACTCCTATAGTTTCACGAAACCTTTGAGAAAAACTATTGGAATATTTTGAGCAGAATGATGTTTTTCCAGAATTAGCTGACCCAACGACTAAAATTTTTAATTTGAAAGAACTCCTAACTTTAACCAAAGTCGCTAAGCTCATATCATCACATTCCCTAATCTAATAAATATTTAGGTCACAATATGTTTTATATCTTCTTTTATTTAAGAAATAGTATTTTAATATTTCTTTAAAATAGAAAAAAGATTATTATTTAAATCTGTAAATGAATAAATTTTTTTAAAATAAAATTTTAATGACTCATTATTTTAGATTATAATTAGAATAAAAATTAGAATTGAAATGATTATGAAAAATTCAGATAACTCAAGTATTTTTTTTGGAATAGTCTTTCATTTACATCAGCCGGTCGACAATTACGATTTCGTAATTGAAGATGCTTTTAGAAAATCATATAAACCATTAATTGATGAAATTTTCAAATATCCTGAGGTAAAAACTACACTACACATATCAGGAAATCTATTAGAGTGGTTTCTGGTTAATAAACCTGAATTCATTAAAAAGTTGAAAAAAATGGCAAATAGGGGACAAATAGAAATTATTGGTGGAGGTTATTATGAACCTATTTTTTCAATCATCCCTTATAGAGACAGAATTGCTCAAATAGAAAAACTTTCATCTCTTATAAAAAAAGAGTTTGGACTTGATGTTAAAGGTGCTTGGTTATCTGAAAGGGTTTGGGAACCGAATTATCCTTCCTTCCTTAGCGATGTCGGATTGAAATATGTAATTGTTGATGATAATCATTTCCGTTCAACTGGTATTACAGAAAATGAAACAATGTATACATATATCACTGAAGATCAAGGAAAGACGTTAAGAATCTTTCCAATTAACGAAAAGATTAGATATTTAACCCCTTGGAAACCAACATACATGACTATCGACTATTTAAAAAGTAATAAAAATGAGCGGGGGGATAAATTTATTCTGATGATATCTGATGCTGAAAAAATGGGTGTGTGGGGAACCACCCACCAGATTTGTTATGTTGATGGTAAAGGACATCAAGAAGGAGATGATGGCAAACCTTTCATTCCAGCATTTTTCGAACAAATAATTAAGAATGAATGGATAAAGTCAATTAATTTATCAGAATACATGGAAAAATACCCTGCCAAAGCGCTTGTTTATCTCCCAACTGCAAGTTATGATAAGATGGAAGAATGGGTCCTCCCCACACCAATTAGAAAAAGATTTGGAAAATTAAGAAAGGAATTGAAGGATAACCCTGAAAAAGAAGATGAGTATCTATTTCTTAAAGGAGGATTTTGGCGTTCCTTTTTAGTTAAATATCCTGAATCAAATAATATGCATAAAAAGATGTTGCATGTCAGAAGTAAATTACTTACTATTGAAAATCAGTGTATCCAAGCATCTAGTGCACTTCCCTATAAAACACGAATCGATGAGGCTTGGGATGAGATTTATAAAGCTCAGTGTAATGATTGTTATTGGCATGGTCTTTTTGGAGGGGTTTACTTACAATTTTTACGGTTCTCTGTATATTCACATTTAATTGACGCTGAAAAAATCATTGATTCATTAAATTCAGATATAAATTTAGTATCTACTAATTATATCTCCATTCTCCCAATGGATTTTAATAAAGATAGTAAAACTAATATTATTATCGAATCTGATAAATTGAATGTTTATTTGGAACCTAGTAACGGTGGTACTATTTTTGAACTTGATTATAAACCTAAATCATACAATTTATTGAATACTCTAACTAGATGGCCTGAAGCATATTATGAAGATGAAGAGATAGAATCAGGCTTTGTAATGGTCGATCGATATAGAAAAAGCATGCTTCGTGCTAGATTTTTCAATCAAGATGTTACTTTAGGTCAATTGGAACGTGATCAATATGTAGAATTAGGTAATTTTATTGATGGAGATTTTACCATAGTTCGAAATGAAAAAGATGGACAAAAAGCCATTATCACTCTTGAATTTAAGGGAGCGGTAAAAGATCCAGAATCTGAAGAATTTAATCCATGTAAACTTACTAAAGAAATCGTCATTCTCGAATCTCAAATTGATATAACAATAAAAGGAGAGTTTGTCAAAATTCCCAAAAAAGAAGAAATTCTGAAAAGAGTAATTGAAACCGTTTCATTAGGGATCGATTTGCCTTTTTTCTTTAATGGAGATCCAGAAAAATTTGAATGGAAGAGTAATCAAGTGTTATTTGTTGATGATGTTAAGAATTCTTTAATAGAACCTTTTGAATTTATGGGATATCATCTTAAGGCGCATGATGGAACATATGATCTTCATTTAGAATTTCAGATAACCAATGAATCCAAGATTGATAAGGAAACGATTAAAATTAACAAGTTTCCAATTGTCGCTTATGTATTCACAGATGAGGGGTATAAGGAAATTTATCAAGGAATTACAATTATTCCTTGTTTTAAATTAAAAAAAGAGTTTGAATACTTCATCACCATCACTATCAATTAACAATTACATTTTTGTAAACCAATCAAGATTTTCCGTCGGTTTTAAATATATTTAAATACATGAGAACCACATTATCATTTATAATTAAAAAAAACACATCGGTTTTGTTTTCATGGGAAACTACAATTATGTTAGAAAAAATGGCTACACATATACAAGTAAAACTATCAAGGAGAACATTGAAAAAAATGAATTCGTGAAGACCGTGAGAGCAAAATTAATGAAAGAGAAATATAAAGGTAAATTTTCTTGACTATTTCTAATCTAGATTTTTGAAATTTATTTTTGATCAAATCCATATTTCCCAATAAGAGGAACAAATCTTACTCCTACTTTTTTTTCTACTTCAAATTCGTTACTTTTTTTCCGTAAAATGTATAAATCTTGAGCCCAATCTTTTGTACCTGCCGGGATACATAAGATTCCTCCATTTCGAAGTTGATCTTTTAGAGGAGGAGGAATTTTTTTCGGAGAAGATGCCGTAACTAAAATTTTATCATAAGGAGCTTCTGACGGATAACCTAATGTTCCATCCCCATGAATGACAGTGACCCGGTCATTATATCCCGTGATTTTAAGACTATTTCGAGCAGTCTTCACTAATTCCATGTGTCGCTCAATTGTATATACGTGACCTGGGTTTTTTGAATCCATTGGTGCAACTAATTCCGCACATAATGCAGCGTGGTAACCTGAACCGGTTCCGACTTCTAATACTTTCTCTCCTTCCTTTAGTTCAAGATACTCACACATCATCGCATTCATGTGAGGTGCACTGATTGTTTGATTTGAGCCAATTGATAAAGGAGAATCAATATAAGCAGAAGATAATGCCCCTTCTGGAACAAATAGATGCCTTTCTACCTTCATCATCGCATCTATGACTCGTGAAGATGTTAAAATATTCCTTTCTATAAGGTTATTGACTAAATTTTTTCTTTTTTCTTCAAAGTTCATAGGATTTATCTTATTCTCATTTTGAGCAATTCATAATTATTTACCGAACTGTCCGTTTAAAATTATGTTTTTGCAATGATATAAATTTTATCATTGACTTCGCAATGTTCAATGCGTAAATTGATTTTTACAGGTTCGCTGTACCTTTTTCGAGCTATAGTTTTAATTCTTTCACCCTTAAATGTCATTTTTTTAATAATTTCTGTTTGATATGTATTTTCACCAATAATGATGATTTCTTCCCCTATACGCAGAGGGAATTCTAGACTTTCTAATAAAACATTCGCAGTTTTACTTTTTTCATCGAATGAAAGTATTTTTCCAAGATAGCGTTTCTTATAAGGTGATACGTTTCCTCTTTTATTCAACTCGATTTCATTTAGAGATGGTTTTTGAAAATAAAACCCGGTGTGAAATCCTCTATTATATACTTTAGACAACCTTTCTACCCATGCTTTTACTTTTTCTTGAGTGTATGAATTAGAAAAATAATTATCAATTGCTTCTCGATAACATTCAGTAACAGTCTTCACATATAGGGGGTCTTTCATTCGTCCCTCTATTTTAAATGCA
>Ga0307425_1002487_pt1 | contig 10367 bp, 6 predicted proteins | sample SalMarWE160330MG_FD_202152 | JGI IMG/M metagenome (GOLD analysis project Ga0307425, IMG submission 202152) | Salt marsh sediment microbial communities from the Plum Island Ecosystem LTER, Massachusetts, United States - WE1603-30 | ecosystem: Environmental > Aquatic > Marine > Intertidal zone >...
CAAATATTCTCTACTGAAGTTTTTTGAATCGCATTCCTGATGAAATGTTTGCCAGCCAAATACCCGCTAAGCCCCACAGCATTATCCACACCAAAAATCTTATGAAGTCTGGGTTTTCTTAAGTCTGCATCAATAACCAAAATCCGTTCTTCCAACTGCGCAAAAGATACGGCCATATTAGCCACTGTCGTTGTTTTCCCCTCCTGAGCTACTGCGCTAGTAAAAGCTATAACTTTAGGTGGACTTTCAGCATGAGAAAGCAAAATCGAAGTTCTCGCTGTTCTGTAATCCTCTGAAACCGAAACCTGAGGAAAATGAAAATTGACGAGCTCGATTTCCCTTATTTCAGGCATAGATCCTTCCATCCGATCATTTTTATTCCCAGTACCATACCTATAGCCTGAATATGAACTCGCTTTATTCTTCCCATCTAACGTTATCAGAGGAATCGCCCCAAGAGTTGAAATTCCAAACATTTTTTCAATATCTTCAGTCCCTTTAACTGTATTATCCAGATATTCCAATAGAATGCACAGTCCTGATCCTCCAGACACACCAAGGAGCAAGGCAAGCATAATATTCATTTTTGTATTTGGAAATGCTGGACTTCTGGGGACCTCTCCCCTATCGATTATGCTAATATAGCTAGCCTTGACTTTTTCCAGATTAGATGAAACCTGCGTCTCTGTCTGCCTTTCAACGAGAGAATTTAGGAGTCTTCTCTTATTCTCGACTTCGATCTTTAAACTGTTATAAAGAATTGCATCCGAACTCATCCGCGCAACTTCTGTTCTCTGACTTTCAACGGTTTCTCTAAGATAATTTTCATTTCGCAGAGCAGCATGGTACACCGCTTCTGCGTTACCCACAACCTTCCTAAGCTCCACTTCCAGACTGTCCAATTGTGCGCGAAGTTGTACCATTTCAGGATAGTTCTCTTTGTAGAGCTTGCTCTTTCTGTCATACTCTGATTTTAACTGTGTATACTCAGTCCTGATGTCTTGTAGGGTTGGATTCGTAACCGATTGCGGGATCGAATCGACTTGGAGATTTTTAAATTCCATAAATGTAGCCTGGGCTTTAAATCGCTCCATCTGAGCCTGCGTAAGGGCCTGCGTAAGATCTTCGAATTTGTTTAGCGCTGCACTTTCAGTATCGCTTAAAAACTCGATTTCTTTCTCTTTCCCATATCTAAGAAGCTCGCGCTCCTTAGTTTCCAAATCAGCCTTAGTATTCGTAATCTGCTCTCCTAAAAAATCCGATGCTTGCTGAGTTTTTTCATAACGAATGTCCACTGAAAAATTTATGAATTCTTCAGTCAAAGTATTTACAACATCGGCAGCCAATATAGGAGATGGAGATGTAAAACTAACTTCGACGAGTTTTGTATCCCTTAAGGGATCCACTTCGATCCTTCGCCTCAAGACCTCTGCCATGTCAGAATATGGGCTTGATGGATAGAGTGCTCTTTTTTGGGGCTTGTCTGATGCATCTTTAGATGACATCCATTTTAAGGTCACAAGATCATATACTGTTCTAACAATGCTCTTTTTTTTGCCCCGATTGCCAAATTCAGGCCGTGAAACGAGATCCATCCTTTCAACAACTCTCTCAGCTAATCGTTTACTTCTAATCAACCTGAGTTGTGTGTTGAAGAAAGTTAAATCTCGAACTCGAGTTGTATAACCGAATGTCTCTTCAATACTAAACGTCTTTGAAAGCTCTTCATCGATGTGTATAGTTGCTGTGGATTTATATAAAGGAGTAGCTAGAAAAGTAAAGACTCCAGTAAAAAAGAGAAGTGCACATGTAAAAACAACGACCACCCATTTTCGTTTAACAAGAATTCTCCAATACTCAAGTAAATCGATCTCGCCATTTTCTTTTTTGTTGATCATTTTAAATTCCCCATAAATATGTCAATTGCTAAATTGTGAGATTGATGAATGATATCCCTCCTTCGCATCTCTTAAACAATTTAACAATATGGAAATTTTCCAAGCATATTTTTAAAACTCATATGTAACGGACCCACCAACAAATAATTGATTTCGATTGTAGTAGATAAAATTTGAATCTCTTTCCCAATAAGTGGTCCTCAATCCAATTCCAACATTCCTGAATACACGGAAGATGATCCCTATCGAATGAGACGTGTACTTATCTTTTCTGTTTATTTCTTGATAGCTCTCATCGGGCAATCGGACCGTCTCCGGCTCGGGGTAAAAGCTGTCTCTATATGCAAAATCATAATCAAGCCTGATGAACTGATTCATATAGAAAGATATCCCGGCTCCATAGCTATCCTCGAGGTAAAACACATTATTCGTCCAGTAGGAAAACTCCGTGTTTCTATCATAAAGCAATCGAAAATTGAAACGCTTTAACCTATACTCCAAGCGTACATTTCCCACTAATCCTGAAAAGCTTTGTCTTTTTGACTTATAGGGTTCAAGGATTTTATACCCGAGAGAAAGCACCCCTCTTATTCTTCCCAAAAGTGGAAATTGTAAACCGGAATATATGGCGTAAGAATAGGAATTCCTCCATTGAGTTTCAGGGTATTCAAAATCATAGTCAGCATATCCCCAATTCACGAAAAAAAAGCTGTCCGTGAATACCTGGTAATAGAGTTCTAACTGACCTATCCGTTCCGTGCGGTTTAAGTTTCGAGAATAAGATACTTGCAGTCCTGGCTGTTCCGCATCTTCGTACTTGAGATCTCTCAGTGTTCCGGTAAATCCGAATGACGTCCTCCTCTCCGTTTCGTAAAAGATCTGGGCCTGAGTTTCATTGCGCGTTTCTCCTACCCGATCGTTGAACTCACTCGTTGCTCTGACTCTACCCTTTTGATACAGATAACTTCCAGACAATGTAAGTCTTTTCAACACAAGCATCTTGATTGCAGGCCTATAGTTGTAGTTGAAAGATCTCTCCCGCTCTTGTTGAACGAAGAATACGTATTCAGGAGTCGTCGTGAAAGAGAGTATCATCCAGTCACGAACAAGGAGATGGGCTGTTATAGGTAGGCCAATAGTAAAAGTATAATCACCGATAGGGTTTAGATAATCTGGTTGACGATAAACGTTGTTGTCGTATCCCACATTTCTTAAGAGAATTTGAGGGAAAATTCTAAAAGGGCCGATCCTCCATTTTGTGTTTTCAACGATCTGATTGAACTCATAATTGAAGGATCGGTAGCCCTGGCCATATACAGCACTCGGAATGCAGACTAACGCAATACCCAAAAGAAGAGAAAAGGAAGAGAATCTAAAAATCGTTTTACTCATCAAATTGATTATCTCTGACATCATGGGTTTTATCGGCCTTCATGAAATCATTGAATTGGCTCTTGATGACTTGCCAGTAGGGGATACGTTTCATGAGTAAAAGGATCAGTTCACTGTGCCAATCAAAATTCCCTTTTTCTCTGAGCAAAGGGATGACCCCATCTGTCTGGCCTTTATGGAATAACTTCTCGAGCTGAGTGTTATTGAACTTCGCAAAGAATTTTCGCGTGTAATATCCAAACAAAATCTCCTTTTGGAGAGATTTTTTCCATAATTTTTCATACCTGGCTAAAGCTTTCGCTGAAAGGTCTCCTTTATCGAATCCATTCTTAATGACATCAGATGCGATATCAGAGCATAAAAGCCCAAAGTAGATACCTCCGCCAGTTGTTGTTTTGACCTGACCCGCCGCCTCCCCAAGTGCTAGCACTCGATCTCCATAGGTCTTAGAAACCAGTCCCTGGGCGATTTTCTTACATTGGACACTTTTCATATCCAGCTTATGATCCTTGCCATCCGCTATTCTTTCCAGCAATCGTTCAAAACTGCCTTTTGGGTCTTGATCTGTCATTAATCCTATCCTGACCAAGCTCCTGCCAATGGGCACGACCCAAGCAAAAGCACCGTGGGCAATATCTTGACCGACATAAACTTGCGTGTGATCCACATCATCAAAATAGACCTCAGCCTGAACGCCATTCAAAAAGCTCTTTGGGTATCCAAGTCCAAGTTTTTTGTTTAAATGATAGTTGACACCCGTGGATACAATCACCTGTTGAGTACGATAATCTATTGTGCTCCCGTCCTCTTTCTTTGCACTGACCACGACATCGTTTTTTCTGACAGATACATCCAAGACTTCACTTTTCAACTCAATATGGACTCCATTTGCGAGTGCTCGATCCCCTAAATTTTGATCAAATTTTTCTCTGTCGACGATGTGTGCAAATACGCCGGAGTGTTCATATTCGACCGAGGTTCCATAAGGAGAGATCCATTGCACTCTTCGAATGTCCTTAAGAATGGTGTCTCCATCAAGGTTAAACTCCATAAATGCGTCCTCGCTCACGATGCCTGTACAGACAACATGTTCCCCTAATGCGCTCTTTTTTTCTAAGATAAGGACATCCAATCCTTCTTCGGCTAATCTGCTGGCGGCGTTTAGACCACTGGGGCCTCCGCCAATGACAATCACATCATACATAGCCCTTCCTCTTATCCATTCATTTTTTGCGTCAGCACTTTTACAATCCGCTCCGCAGCTTTACCATCCCAATACTTGGGCGTCCTTTTCTTCGATAGGTTAAGTCCCAAAATATCGTGTATACCTCTCCTTATTATATCAGGATTATTTCCCACGACAACATTTGTTCCCTCCTTCACCGTTATCGGTCTCTCTGTATTGTTACGAAGGGTCAAACAAGGAATCCCTAAAATCGTGGTTTCCTCCTGGATTCCACCCGAGTCTGTTAACATCACAGTGGCATGGGCCATCAAACACAAAAAATCAAGATACCCCAGAGGTGGCAAACCGATTATACTTCTGGCTTTTTCAGCTACCCTTACAGAAGAAGCATCTTCCCCATAATCTATCTCTTGCAAAAGCCCGAATTTCCTTAGCCGCCTCAACGTTCGGGGGTGTATTGGAAAGATTACAGGAATTTGCCCTGAAAAATCAAGTAAAACATTCAAGATCCCTCCAAGTATCCCTGGTTCATCAACATTCGAAGGACGATGAAGAGTCAATAAGGCATATGGCATAATTCTGTCTTCCACTTCTAATCCCAATCTCTTCAGAATATCAGATGTTCTTGCAATTTCCAGCTGATCCATAAGGGTGTCGATCATGACATTCCCGACAAAAAAGATCTTACTTTCAGGAATTCCCTCATTTTTTAAGTTGATATTAGCATCTTCGCACGTCGTAAATAGATAATCAGAGATCTGATCCGTGAGCAATCGATTGATCTCCTCGGGCATGGTCCGGTCGAAGCTTCTGAGGCCCGCTTCTATATGGGCGACAGGTATCAAGAGTTTTACTGCTGCTAATGCACAGGCGATCGTTGAATTGACATCTCCAACGACCATCACCAGATCAGGCTTCTCTTCCAAACACACTTTTTCAAATGCAATCATGACTTCCCCGATCTGCTCAGCGTGTGATCCTGATCCTACCCCTAAATTGATATCCGGCTTCGGCAAATCGAGATCCTTAAAAAAAGCCTCAGACATCTGGATGTCATAGTGTTGTCCGGTGTGAATGATTTTGTAGCGAAGATCAGCCTTATCCATCTCCTTCGCCAAAGGCGCAATTTTCATGAAATTAGGACGGGCGCCAGCCACCAGAAAAATCATTTCACATCACTCCCTATTTCAATTAAAGGCGCTTGTTCCCAATTTATCCCTTTTTCGGCCGAATCGATATCAACGAATGGATACCTCGTTATAAATTTTTGAAATCTCTTCATGGCTCTCTTGAGCCCTAGATAACTCTTGAGTTTCCTCAGCAACGGGAGCTCTTTGATGATGGGCTGCTCAGAGTCAAAATCTCTCGGATGGAAATACGTCATCACATAATCGCTTCTATCGCTGAGATAGTTGATCGCTGCAAAAGGTATAATCCTGAAATATCCTCCTCCACTGAATGGAATTTTTGATCGGCCTATCTGAAAAACACTTATGGGAAACTCTTTGATCGTCTTATCTGCCGCTTTTATCCGGAAAGGATGATCTTGGCTGAAATCTTTGATCCCTCCGTGCCCCCTGGAAGCAGGAAATATGCTCGAATCTATTTCGATGCCTTCCTCAGCTAGAATATCGAAAGCCCAAAACGATTCTTTGGTTATGGAAAAGCCAGGCGCCCGATAGCATCTGACCTTGTTTTGGGTGATATTTTGTATAATATCCAAAGAATTCCGCAGATCCTCTCTGAACTCCTCTGGAGAAGATTCATACACAAGACGGTGATTCATGGAATGAGACCCTATTTCATGCCCCCGGTCTGAGATCAAGCGAACAAGATCGGGGTATTTATGGGCGATCCAGCCGAGGACAAAAAAGGTCGCTTTCAAATCGTTTTCTTGGAGAACCTCCAATATTCTATCCGTATTCCTGTATATCCTAACCTCAAAACTATCCCATCTCTCAGTTGTCTTCAGGGAATCAACATCCAGGATATGGAACCATTCCTCAAGATCAAAGGTGAGAATGAATAGCCTTTGATGATCATTCGTTCTCTTCATGTGAAGATGCCCTGCAAGCCGCTCTAAAAATCGATTCTTCTTTGTTGTGTTATATGGCTCAACTTAAAAAGCGCCTGGCCCAAAACTCAAAAAATATAAGAGCAAACAATTGCCTGTGAAAGTCCTCTTTTCTCGACACATGGCATTCGATCATGTGCCGAATGTAATCCGCCACAAAATATCTGCTGCAAAAGCTACCCGGGGAAAACAATATCTCTGATATTTCGCCCGATAGTTCTTTTTGGAACCATAAATCAACAGGGGTCGGGAAGCCTTTCTTCGGACGGCTTAAGGTCTCTTTGGGAAGCCAATTCTTCGCCACTTTTTTATGAATATATTTTCCGTGTGTCCACCCCTTTAATTTCAGGTTTGCCGGCATGCTCTCAATGACGCCGATAAGATCGATGTCCAAGATCGGTACCCGCGCTTCAACGGATGCCGCCATGGACATCTTATCCCCAAAATTCAAAAGGTCATCCGCCAGCCACATGCGTGTGTCGATATACAACATCCGGCTCAACGTATCCCATCCATCCAGCCCTTTCCCCCAGTAATCCAAATAGCTCACTGCCCTGCTTTGTGCGGGTTTGAGTTCTGGAAGTAAGAGGCTATGTCTCTGACGGTTATCGAACAAACTGTACATATGAACAAACCGCCTTTTCCAATCCTTTTCGCCTAAGGACCGGGCGGCTCGTTTCCACTGTTCTTTTCTGGGAATGTGACCGATCACATACTGAGAGATGGGATTACTCAGGACTTTGCCTAAAAAACCGGCGTATTTTTCGGCCTTGTATCTCGCATATCCAGCCAGGGGTTCGTCTGCACCTTGACCGGTGAGAACAACTTTTATGTCTTCGGAAACGCGACGGCACAGATAGTACATGGCAATGGACGAGGTGGACCCCATGGGTTCATCCATATACCAGGCCACATCCGAGAGAAAGCTCATGTATTCTTTGGCATTTATCTCGACTTCAATATGATCCGTGTTGAAGAGTGAAGCAATCGCCCTCGCTTCTTTAAACTCGTTGTCCATATAATCTTCTTCAAATCCAACGGTATATGTTTTGAATGTTTCAGAGGTGAGTGAGCTTGCGATGGCCGTCACTAAACTGGAATCGACACCTCCGCTCAACAATGTTCCTATGGGGACATCAGATACCATCTGACGTTTGATCGCGGAAACAAAAGCGTCTGAATAGATCTCAGCCCATTCCCTATCCGAAAGATTCATCACTAACTGAGGGATCTTGTCATGATATCTCGTGACTTCGACGTCCCAGTTTATGGGATCAAAATTTAGGCTGTGGCCCGGGGGCAGTTTTTTCATGTTTTTGATCAATGTGTTCGGAGAGGGGGTGTATCTCAAAGTCAGATAATCATCAAGACTTTCCGGATCCAGTTCGCTTGAGACTCCTTTCACTTGCAGGATGGCTTTTAATTCAGAGGCTGCAATGAATCGCTCGGTATCCAAATAATAATACAACGGTTTTACACCAAAATGATCTCTGGCGGCGAACAGGTTTTGTCTATCGACATCCCAGATAACAAAGGAAAAAATGCCATTTAAGTATTTGACAACGTCTTTGCCATACTTATGGTAAAAATTCAAGAGAACCTCTGTGTCGGATGTCGAAAAAAACTGATACATGTCTTTTTCAAGGCTCTCTCGCAGCTCTTTATAGATATAGATCTCCCCGTTAAACGTTATCCAGTTGTTGCCATACTGTGATGTCATGGGTTGGTGACCCAAAGGAGAGGGATCAATGATCGAAAGCCGCCTGTGGCCAAAACCGATGTTATAAGGTTTCCCATAAAATGATCTGATGTTCTCGTATTGCTTCCTGACTGGATCTATAGAATCCTCACCAGAAGCTACCTGGAACTGACCTGTTTTTAAATCACCCAACAAATAGCCCTCATCATCGGGTCCACGGTGACTCATAATGGTGGTCATTTTACGAAGATCTCCGGCCAAATCAGGCGTCAACTGGCGCGTGAGGATAACTGCTATCCCGCACATTGGTGTTCCTCTTTCATGTCCAGAAGTGTCACCAGGGCAAAAAGCATCCAGGCTTGTGTCCAGCGCATATAAGGGATCTTATTCACAAAAAACGGCCATTTTTGATAATAAAAATATCCTTCTTCGGATTGGAAATTATCTAAGGCCCAATTAATGATATTATTCAGGATAGAGCCAGACCGATTTTCATACTGACCTAATTTGGAAATCGTAATGACCGATTGGGCGATAGCGTGTGAATCTACAGGGTAAGTGGAATTGTGGAAATACGATACTAATCCGTTACTCCTGAAAAAGTGATCGAGATAAAAATTGTATCCTCTAGAGATGGTTTCTTTCAAAACATCTGACTCGAGAATGATGTTGCTCTCATGGAGGGCTTCGAGGATAAATCCCGTATGAAAATTATCGATAAATCTCCCCGTCGATACTTCTGCATATGGCCAGCTCCCATCCGAGTGCTGTTTCTGTTCCACAAATCTAATGAGTTTCTCTGCAACTTCCAAAAACCTTCCCTCTCCAGAGAGCAAATGTGCACGCAGAAAACTCCATGCGGCTTGGGCCTGAACATTGAGAATGACAGTATCGTCGTTTAGAATATACCTGACAACTGCCGTGTCTTTGTCTTCACTTAACGCCAAATTATTCAGGATATAACGATTGGCCAGAATACATATTTCTCGATATTCTCGCCTTTTTTCTTGAGATAACAGCGAATATTGGGATAATTCATACAGGGCATGTCCTGCCATGATCGTACTCTGAATATTGGGAGAGAATGCTTCGCAATAAAAAGCTCTTGACTGCCAGGGAAAATTATAACCCCAAGCAAATGTATCTGTGTTCACCCCATCTCTGTATTGAAGTGCAATCAGAAGGTTCACGATTTTTTCCAATGCTTTTGTATTCTCATCTAGCTCAATAAGGCCTCTCAGTTTAACCAGAGCCCTTATAAATAGTGCCATGGCTTTGGGATTCACGCTTTTTTCAATTTTAAGAAATCGCCTTAAATTCACAGGGAATCGGCGGAAAATCTGTGTCGATACAATCCTGGACCATTTTGTGGGCAAACGGGAGAAAAATGCTGAATTCAAAGCATCATACGGATCATACCCTGCCCAATTCTGATTTTTACAATACTTGTAGAGTTTATCGATAGAAATTTTGACCTTATTTTCCACAGTAATAATAGGGATTACTCAATTATTCATTTAGAGAGTCAATCTGACGACAGATAATGCTAGAATAAATACCTTCAATCCTCTTTGTGACGACTCCAGCTTCATAATGATTTTCCGCCTTGAGTTTATTTTTCATCTGGATAGTATTGAGTAATTCTCTGTCTTTGATCAGTTTTAAAATCCCTTCATAAAAATCTATAGGGTCTTTGCTGTTTATGATAGATCCATTCTCATTATGGATCACGATGTCAGGAATCGCTGCCACAGGAGTACTAAGAACGGCTAATCCTGCCCCCATTGCTTCCAAAATAACTAAAGGGCATCCTTCTCCATAAAAGGTTGGAAACAAAAATACATCGCTACGGTCCAATATGTCCCACTTTTCGGGCCCTCTTACATAACCGACAGCATCCAAATTATCAGCCAGTTCATTCTCCTCAATATAACCTTTAAGTCCAAGATATTCAGGGCCATCTCCCGCAAAAATAAGCTGAAAATCTTTGAAACCAGAATCGACAAGTAGCCTTCCCACTTCAGCAGCGATATACACCCCTTTGGATTCTTCTAAACGAGACATGAACAATATTCCAATTTTACGGGAGCCCTTCTCTTCTCTATGTGGCTCGAATTC
>Ga0307425_1002488_pt1 | contig 10367 bp, 7 predicted proteins | sample SalMarWE160330MG_FD_202152 | JGI IMG/M metagenome (GOLD analysis project Ga0307425, IMG submission 202152) | Salt marsh sediment microbial communities from the Plum Island Ecosystem LTER, Massachusetts, United States - WE1603-30 | ecosystem: Environmental > Aquatic > Marine > Intertidal zone >...
TATACGCTCTGATGAGTTAGTTCCGGCCAACGGCTCATCTATGAGGCATAACGTCAGGACATCCTTTTCAGAAGACCTTATCATTCGTAATAATTGTTCTGCCTGCACAAGGTAATAACTTTTCCCTTCCATCAGATTGTCTGTCTCGCTTATTAATGAGATTATTCTGAAATAATTGGCCGTATATGAAGTAGCGAGGCATGTATAGATTGTCTGGGCCAAAATAGCGTTCACGCCTAAAGTTCGCAGAAAGGTTGTTTTGCCGGCCATATTCGAGCCTGTTATGGTTATCCCTTTCTGTCTTATAGTAATTGAATTTGGGACCGCATCCGGCAACAAAGGATGTCTTGCATCTTTAATATCAAGCAACAACTCTCTATCTGAAAAGTCCGGCACTGTATATCCCGGCAATCCTTCACAGTAAGAAGCTACCGACTGCATAGCATCTAATTCGCCAATCAAACGATATAGCAACTTAAGTTCCTTATGATGCGCATGAATCTCATCCAAAACAGAATAGAAAATCCTTACCTCTCTGAGAAAATAAATGTCTATGTGGGCATACAGAAGCGCCCCGATATCAGAGCTAACAGAAGCTTCCGGGAATAGCAGGAATGTTCTTCTTGCGATTTTCTTCGTTGCCGACGTTGCTTTTTCCAATTTTGCGCAGAAGTCGGATAATTCCGGACATTTAATGGTTGCGATTTTTTCCCCTAAACGAATCATTGCACCCAGATAGCGAATAGCAGTCAATTGAAAAAGCAACCGTCTCCTTACCTTGTTTGTCGCCAACATGTTGACAAGGTAAAGAGGAAGGATGACTACAATAATTCCGGCTGAACCCCATAAAAGTGGAACGGCAATAATTGAGACAAGCGCAAGCAAAGCCATGAACGAAAACAAAAATTTGAGAGGGGTAGAAGGGGGTAATTCTTCACAGACGAGGGTGGTGATTCCGTTTCCCTTTTGCTTTCCCATACGCAAAAGCCCTATTTGGATGTTTTCTCGAATCTCTTTATTGGTTTGAAAAAGCCGTATGATTTCGTTTCTTTTCTTTAATATCTCGCCGGATAACAATGGCGTTCTAAGGATTTGATACAGGATACATTCTCCCGGATTAATCAAAGTTCTATCAATCCTGGAATAGAGGTCATCCATGTTCAAGTCCGACCAGGTTTGGTCATCTATTGAAATGTCGTTGTCGTCGGGCCTGGCGGCTGAATATCTATAGAAGCTTTCTATTTCCGAAAAGTCCCGATTCTTTTCCTTCTCTTTTCCCCAATCTTCTCTCAGTTGGGCAAGGAGCTTTTGAAAAGCACTTTTCTGATAGATTCTGATACTGACGATCATTAACGGGAGCAAAATCAAAAGGCCCCAATAATAAATTCGGTCAACCGAAGCCCCGGCATAAATGATGCCAAAAGCCAAACCTGCAGAAACGGCAATTATGATCTTGAATAGCAGAGAAAGCTGCCTAATTGATATCAGGGAAAACTCAGCTATGACCTTCAAAAGCTTCATTAGGACATTCTCCCACGAAGCAGGATGTGCCGTGCACCAATATTATATTTCATTCAACTACAGTATCTTCTAAATCCACGAAAATCAACTTTTCTGTTCCGCCAAGCCCGCGATTATAGAAACTACACTTTCGTATAATATTTTCCTTTTGTCCACCGAAAAGGCCGGCACAAGGCTCTCGTTGTGTTAGCCTATGAGTATCAGGATACTTCAGTCGAATGACATGGCGATTCTAAAGCCGTTGTTGTAGTGTATTCTGTAGCCGAGAGGGGTTCTCATGCGGATGTATGAGCGTAGCAGCCAGGGTGGATTTCCAAACGAGCCGCCCCTTACGACACCGCGATTTATCCTGTCGGTCGAGTCCAGCCATGCCGAGCCGTCCGTCGGGGCACCGTCGGCGCCGTCGTGCCACATATCCTGAACCCATTCCCAGACGTTGCCGTACATATCGTAGAGTCCCCATGGATTGGGCTTTTTCTGAGCGACCGGATGCGTTCTGGTGATAGTATCAGTGGTCCACCTGCACCACGCCATCTCGCCGAGCGTGCCGGCATAATCGCCGGTGGTTCCGGCACGGCATGCGTATTCCCACTCCGCCTCGGTAGGCAGGCGAATATCCCGGCCGGTCTTCTCGCTCAGCCACTGGCAGAATGCAATAGCATCGTACCATCCGATATGAGTAACCGGCTCTGCGTCGGTCTGAATGAAGACGGGAAAACGCCAGTCCTGTGAAACCGCATCGTGCCACCCTTTTTGGTAGCCGGCGCTGAAGACCCAGCCTTGTTTCTCTGCATCGGTGACATAGGCAGTATCAGCCACAAATAAACCAAACTGTTCGAGAGTGACTTCGGTCGTGCCCATATAGAAACCATGATTGACCGCCACTTCATGAGCGGGCATCTCATACGTCCAATTGTACCGATCGACGTAGTTATGCTCGCTTCCCATGATGAATGTTCCCGGGTCGATGCGTACCAAGTCGAAGTCGATGTCACCGGCGGTCAACGTTAGCCTGGCAGGGCGATCGGCGCCGGTTATCGGCGGTTTACTGGTTTTCTTTGCCGCAGAAGCAGGGCGGTCGGCGCCGGTGGCGGCAAATCCGGCACAGCGTACGATTCTAAAACCCATGCTGCATTGTCTGAAGGAACGGCACACGCCATATCGGGATGACGACCTGCACGATTCTTTCGGGCTGCATGCCGAGCCGCCTCTCTGGGCGCAGCGCGATGCGACATCAGCAGGGACATCGGGCATCTCGGCGGCGCTGCCGTCGACCGGGGCATTTTTGTAATTCCAGTAGTAGATATCTTCGCACCACTCCCGGACGTTGCCGTGCATGTCGTAGAGTCCCCAAGGATTCGGCTTCTTCTGTGCGACTGGGTGGATTAATCCTTCGCTGGTCGCGTCGAACCAGGCCATTTGTTCGATATCTCCGGCGTAATCTCCGGTGGTTCCGGCCCGGCAGGCATATTCCCACTCGGCCTCTGTCGGCAGGCGAAAGAATTGGCCGGTCTGCTGTGAGAGCCATTCGCAGAACGCTTTCGCGTCGTTGTAGTCTACGCAGGCGATAGGGTGGCTGTCGGTCTGCTTGAATCCCGGATTATCACAGGGCCGGTATTCAACCGGGCCTATGTGGTCGGAGCAGCGGTTATCCCATACCCAGCCCTTTTTTTCATAGCCGGCGGCTTCGACAAAGGCCCTGAACTGGGCCACCGTAACTTCGGTCTTGCCCATATCGAAGCTGTAGTCGATGATAACCTTGTGGGCGGGTCTTTCGTCGCCGTCGTGTGAGTCCGAGCCCATAATAAAACTGCCCGGCGGAATAGTAACGAGTTGAAATTCCACGCCGGCAATTTCAAAACCGGATTCCCGGAGTGCAAACGCGGGGGAAGGGTGGACTAAAGCGAGTGTAACCGCGAAGATCATTAAGCCGCCAATTCTTAAAGTGGGAATAAGTGTCGCAGCCATTTTTTTTGTTCCTTCCTATTTCAGTATGATGTTAACCGGCCTTTTTCATTAATTCCGCCCGGTTTGCTTAGTGAGCTTCATCTGGAACAAAATACAAAGCCCGCCTTGAAACTTCAAGATTTAGAAAAAAATAAGTCGGGATTGCTTAATTCATAGAAAATTATTCGAATTTGCCCGAAAAAGCAACTAATTCAGGAAAAGTTTTTTCTTTCTAAGTAACAGCTATTACTTGAGCTATGACAAAAAGCCTGGAAGGTCTGATAAAATAGTGGAAAAAAGCGTTACATTCGGTATCGATTGTGGCACTTAGCTATAGTTTTGACAGGACGTCGATTAACAAATAATGGGCAATTGAAGTTAAGAATTAGAAGCAATCGAAGGCACAAAAGAAAATCATACCCTCCTCCACGAAGCTGAGTTTGCCGGTCGCATATAGATTGCGGCCGGCACGCTTCGATTTAATCAAACATATCAGAATGTATCTATGCCGAAAACAGGTAAATGATATAGCCAATATACACGCATATCAGCAGTGCTCCGCACACTCGGCCGATAACACGCTTGCCGATTATTATGGCAGCGGCAAAAGCTGCACTGACAATAACCATGATCCAGTAATCGACTCCACCTGCCAGCCTGTGTGTAAGGTCAAAAGGTCGAACGACACCCGCCGCACCGGTCACGAGAAGAGTATTGAAGATATTCGAGCCTACAAGATTGCCGACCGAAATGTCGTGATGGCCTTTGATCGCAGCTACTACACAGGTTACAAGCTCCGGAAGTGAAGTTCCGAACGCGATGATGGTCAGGGCAATGACCCTTTCGCTCAAGCCGATCTCTATCCCGATAAATACAGCTCCCTCGACAGCCATTTTCGCCCCCAATGCCAGGCCCGCCAATCCGATGAGAACGAACAGTATATTCTTTTTTGCGCTTCGTGTTTCTTGTTTCGTATCAAGCTCAAAGCTTTCGGATTGACGCCCGGGCTGCTTGGATTCTCGCCGGGCAGCATAAACCGTTAGAAAAATCAATGCTGCAAACACGGCTAACAGGACAACAGCTTCCGGCCTGCTTATGTTTGAATTACGCAGCAAAGGCCATAACAGCAGAGCCACCAATAACAGTACCGGTATCTCGCGGAACAGTGTTTTCCTTTGAACCCTGAGCGGCCGAATCAGGGCGACCAGACCGCCGACGAGAGCCAGGTTGGCTATATTGGAGCCGAAAACGTTGCCGATAGCTATATCTCCGCCGCCTGCTTTTCGCAAAACGCCGGCAATACTTGCAGCGACTTCCGGCGCCGAAGTTCCCATTGCCACAACCGTCAGGCCGACAATAAGTGAGCTGATACCGAGTATCCGGGCTAATCCAACCGCACCAGTCACCAGCAACTCGGCACACTTCCATAATATCACCAGCCCAGCAACCAGAAGTATGATATGCAGAGTTAAATCCATCTCAGTGCTTCGTCAAAACAATGTTTACGCGTATCGTTTATAATGCCCCCGAATTATAACTTTAGTGCGGATATTTGTGTAAGGAATTTCAAATCCGTCTTAACCTGGATACTCACGAGAAAAGACCGGCCATGCAGCGAATTCGTATTTGTCCTTAGTGCCGGCCTCGCTCAGACCTTTCCTACGACCAAGCAGGCATTATGGCCCCCAAAGCCGAAAGAATTGCTCAGTGCGATATCGACTTTCGCCCGGCGAGCTTCAAGAGGCACAAAATCCATCTTGAGATCGCATCTCGCATCCGGATTTTCCAGGTTTATCGTGGGAGGAATGATCGATTCGTTAATGACCTTTACACATATTATAAGCTCGACCGCACCAGTGGCGCCGAGCAGATGCCCGAGGCAGCTTTTAGTCGAGCTGACAGGTGTTTTATATGCATGCTTCCCAAACACTCTTTTGATGGCTGCACTTTCAGCGACGTCGTTCAGTTCAGTACCTGTCCCGTGTGCGTTAATATAGTCTATTTTTTCCGGCGCCATACCGGCGTCAGCCAACGCCAGGTTCATTGCCGCTGAAGCTCCGTCCCCGTCCGGCAGTGGGGCGGTAATGTGATAACCATCATCGGTCGCTCCGTAACCGAGCATTTCGGCGTAAATATTCGCACCGCGTTTCCTGGCATGACCTTCTTCTTCCAAAACCAAAATACCGGCCCCCTCAGAAAGAACGAATCCGTCTCTGTCTCTATCGAACGGCCTCGAAGCCACCTGCGGATCGTCATTTCGCGTGCTCAGCGACCTGGCCGCGCAAAAAGAGGCCAATCCAATCGGTGTAAGAGCCGCTTCGGTACCGCCGGTTATCATGATATCGCTTCGTCCGCCGGTAATATTCAGATAAGCTTCTCCAATAGCGTGAGTGCCGGAAGCACAGGCACTTACGACACAAAAATTGGGACCTCGCAGGCCATAGCGAATCGCAATATTGCCGCTGGCGGCATTGGCCATAAGCCTTGGAACACAAAAAGGAGAGACCTTACTCGGCCCTTTGTCCAGGATTCTCAGGTGCTGATCTTCGATCTCCTTGATGCCGCCTATACCAGTACCCACGATAGCACCGGCACGAAAAACGTCTTCTTTCGAGAAGTCGAGTCCACTGTCTTCCAAAGCCTGATTCGCGGCGGCCATGGCGAACTGGGTAAAGCGGTCCATTCGCTTACTTTCCCGTCGATCAACGTATTTCGTTACATCGAAGGTCTTTATCTCGCCACCAAAATGAACGGGGTATGCACTGGTATCGAATGACTCGATAGTGGAAACACCGCTCCTGCCCTCGCACAATGCCGCGAAAAGCTCACCAGCGGACTCGGCTAAGGCGGTTACACAACCCAGGCCTGTAATAACAACTCGCCGTTTATTCATACTAAAGCTTGTTCGCTACTCTTTGCTCTTGGATTGTGCTACATTTACAATGTAATCGACCGCAGCACCGACAGTCTGGATTTTCTCGGCTTCCTCATCAGGAATGCTCATATCGAACTCATCCTCGAACTCCATAACAAGCTCAACCGTATCCAGTGAGTCGGCATTTAAATCGTTAATAAATGAGGTAGTACGCGATATTTCATTCTTGTCTGCGCCCATTTGCTCACTTATTATCTCGATTACTTTCTTTTCTATCGCCGCAACATCTACGCCTTCAGCACTCACTTGTTTATCCTCCCTAATAAAATTAGGAATCTATTTCATAACCTTACAATTGGTGTACAGCAACAAAACCGATGAGAACAACGATTCTAAGAATTTATTTCGGCGGGTTATATTACCCACAAAGATACTTATCTACAAACAATTTTTTATTTTTTTTACATTGCCATTCCGCCGTCCACGCAGAGTACCTGGCCGGTGATATAGCCGGCATCGTCTCCGGCAAGAAAAGCGACCGCCCTGGCCACGTCTTCGACCTGGCCGAACCGGCGGACCGGAATAATCTGCTTTGCGGCGTTTTTAACGGCTTCCGGGAGCACATTTGTCATTTCAGTCATAATAAATCCCGGTGCGATGCAATTTGCCGTAACATTTTTCTTGCCGACCTCCCGAGCAACCGATTTGGTCATACCAATAAGTCCCGCCTTGCTGGCCGCATAGTTGCTCGAGCCGGCTTGTCCCATAACTCCCGCTACGGAGCTTAAGTTTATAATACGTCCGAATTTGTTTCTGACCATCGACCTAACGGTAACGGCCGTCGCGATAAAGGCGGCACGAAGATTAACGTTGATAACACGGTCAAAATCATCTTCTTTCATTTGCATCATCAGCTTATCACGAGTAATGCCGGCGTTATTCACAAGAATTCCTATCCCGCCGTGATCCGAAGCCAGTGTTTCGAGTGTCTCAGTGAACTGATCCGTATCGGTTATATCTACACATTTAGTGATTACCGTAAAACCGGCTTTTTTTACAACATCCTCAAGCTCTGTGAGCTGCTCGGCATTGATATCCAGCCCGGCGACAATCCGGCCCTGCTTGAGCAGTTCAAGAACGATTGCCCGTCCAATCCCCCTGGCAGCACCTGTTACAACAGCGAGCCTTTTTTCCGACATCCTTGTTATCTCCCAAATAAATTCTCGAAAGGCATTATTATACCGGGCACCGGATTTACCCGGCTGTCGGTTCCAGTAATTCCTTAATCGCCTTTGAATTACTTAAATTGATGACTTGTGTTTTCCGGTTGATTCTTTTCATAAGTCCTGTCAAAACTCTTCCCGGCCCGATCTCATAGAACATCTCGATTCCATCGTCCAGAAGCCGCTCCATACATTTTTGCCATAAAATCGGACAAGTCAACTGCTTAACAAGACCTTCCTTAATTTTTTCACCTGTCCCGTAATATTCCGCGTTGATATTGGCAATTATCCGTGTTTGCGAAGGTTCCTTAATTTCAGAATCGGCCAACGCTTTTGCAAGCGCTTCTGCTGCACCGGACATCATTCGGGTATGGAACGCTCCGGCTACCTCCAGGCGTACCGCTTTGATGGCTCCGACCTTCAGGGCCAACTCTTTCGCCCGCCGGCAGGCTTTTTTTTCGCCGCTGATGACGATTTGGCCGGGACAGTTGAAGTTCACAGGCTCCAGAAGATCACCTTGGCCGGCCTCCTCGCAGAGCCAATGGGCCGTCTCGTCATCCAGGCCGATGATGCTAACCATTGATCCTTCGTTTGCCTCGGCAGCGGCCTGCATGGCCTGCCCGCGTTTCTGTACCAGCACCAGTCCGTCCTCAAAGCCAATCACTCCCGCGGCGTAAAGGGCGGTATATTCGCCAAGGCTAAGGCCTGCTGTTACATCCGGAAGTATTCCGCTGGTCGAGGGTTCTGTCTTGAGAACCTCTAAAATAGCCGCTGAAGCGGTGAAAATAGCCGGCTGTGAAATTGTCGTGCTGTTTAATTGCTCGGCGGGGCCTTCAAAACACATTTCACTCAGGTCGAATCCGATAATTTCGTTTGCCTTCTTAAAAATCTCTGCCGCTGCGGGAAACGAATGGGCGATATCGGCGCCCATCCCCACAACCTGTGCCCCCTGTCCCGGAAATAAAAAAGCCGTTTTCATAATTCTTATCTCGCTTGTCGTCCCATGAAATACCCCTGAGCAATTAAAACTCAATTACATTTGCTCCCCAGGTCAATCCTGCACCGAAAGCAACTAAAATAACAATGTCACCTCGTTTGATTCTTCCTTGCCTGACACAATCATCGAAGGCGATCGGCACCGAAGCCGCAGATGTATTGCCATACTCATTGATGTTTATAAAGACCTTTTCACCAGGCAGTTCTAACCGCTTGGTCGCGGACTCAATGATTCTTGCGTTCATCTGATGCGAAATAACCATTGCAAGGTCATCAATGCTCAAGTCACAGGTGTCGAGACAATCGTTAACAGTTTCAACGATTCGCCGAATCGCCTGCTGATAGACTTCCCTGCCCTTTATTTGCATATAGATTTTCTTCGGATCGTCCAGATCTTTGCTCACCGGATGACGAGAACCATACGCCTGGCAGTTCAATGCCTCCCAGCGGTTTCCATCCGAATGCATCGTGCTGTACAAAATACCCCTGCGTCCGTCTTCTTTTTTTTGGAGCACCATGGCTCCGGCACCATCCCCGAAAAGGATACAGCTCGCCCGATCCGTCCAGTCCGTGATCTTAGTCAAAGTTTCAGCCCCTATAACAAGGGCGTTATTAAGTCGGCCACTTTCTATAAACTGCTGCACGATAGAAAGTCCATATACAAATCCGCTGCAGGCGGCGGACAAATCGAACACCCATGCTTTCTTTGCTTTAAGAGCTCGCTGCACAAAGGAGGCCGTCGAAGGAAAGACCATCTCCGGCGTGATAGTCGCTACTATAATCAGCTCAAGATCCCGGGCATCAAGCTTTGCCTCGGCCAAAGCCTTCTTTGCCGCTTCCGTGGCTAAAAATGCCGTGCTTTCATCGTCCGTAGTAATATGACGGACCTTGATGCCGGTTCGCGTCGTGATCCATTCGTCCGAAGTGTCAACCATCTCAGCAAGTTCATCATTCGTCAATAATTTCGCCGGCGCAAATGAGCCGTGACCGGCGATAACAGCACGAAAAGCGGGCAGGTGACCGTTCGTTTGGTTATTCATCCGTGGTCCTTACGCAAGTTCCCGAAAGATACTTAATGATCTTGTCGTTTATTTTTTCCGTGTAGAATCTTTTAGATGCTAAAATCGCATTTTTTATCGTTCTACCCTGACTTGAGCCATGACAGATTAGCGCTGTTCCATTAACTCCCAACAACAGCGCGCCGCCATACTCATTATAGTCATATTTCTTGTAAATTCTTTTCATTACCGGCTTAAACTTCATCGCAAGCCGAATTTTCTCTTCCATCAGCTCGTACTTAATCGCCTTAAATAATCCGTCAACAAGACCTTCGGTCAGCTTTAGAATCACATTACCGACGAAACCCTCGGTGATGACAACCTCACAGGCACCCTTGAAAATATCTCTTCCCTCAATATTGCCGACGAAGTTCATATTCGAATCGGATTTCATTAACTCGCGTGTTTTCTTAACGACCTCGTTACCTTTTGCATCCTCGGAGCCGATACTCATGAGCCCGACTCTTGGGTTTTCAATCCCAAGCAGATGTTTCGAATACACACTCGCCATAACTCCATATTGATAAAGATGTATAGGTTTGCAGGCAATATTGGCACCCACGTCACATATTGTTACCGGCCCTTCAGGGGTTGGAAATACTACCGCTATCCCGGGACGATTCACACCCGGCAGGTTTCTCATCCTCATCTGGAAAGCCGCAACACAGGCGCCCGTATTGCCTGCCGAAATGACTGCATCAGCCTGATCTCTTTTAGCCAGCTTGGCAATCGTGGCGATTGAACTCT
>Ga0307425_1002489_pt1 | contig 10363 bp, 9 predicted proteins | sample SalMarWE160330MG_FD_202152 | JGI IMG/M metagenome (GOLD analysis project Ga0307425, IMG submission 202152) | Salt marsh sediment microbial communities from the Plum Island Ecosystem LTER, Massachusetts, United States - WE1603-30 | ecosystem: Environmental > Aquatic > Marine > Intertidal zone >...
TCAGTCCACGGTGATCTGAGAGCAGGCGCATGGCCAGGTGGATCACATTCTCCCCGTGCACGCCGGTCCGCAACAAGATCGCCAGCAACTCGGACGTCGAGAGGGCGTTTGCCCCATAGTAGCGAAGCCGCTCGCGAGGGCGTTCGCTCTCGGGCATGTCGCGGATCATCGGCTGGTACTCAACCCGATCTTCCAACCGCTCAGACACGAGGCCTCGCCTCCTCGAGCAGACGTGCACATTCTCCCGTCATCGGCAGATCCACCACGCTCACGCTCCCGGCAGCCGCACCACAAGCGGGAGCGACCACGATCATTATGTCGTGTCTGCCTGAATCGGCTCCATTATAGCACATTCACGCGCGGGAGATCAAAGAACTCGCTATCCAATCCCTCACAAAGTGTGCGATGCACAGACCATGCACCGCACACCAGTAAACCTAGCGATCGCACCCGCAACACGGGCCGCGATGGTAGAGGATGCCTATGCGCCGTAGCGCGTCAACCGCCTCGCGTGGGCCATGGCCAGTGGCAGCAGATCGACGTGACGGATATGCCCAAGTCCGCCCAGCATACAGGGCCGCTCGCCGAACTGGGTCACATTGTCTGGGCGGATGTCCTCGGCCCAGAACAGAACGGGCAGTTCGTGCCAACTGTGGCTCTTGAGCTTGGCCGGAGTAGAGTGGTCGCCGGTGACAATGATCACATCAGGCTCAAGGGCCAGGATGTCGGGCAGCACGTGATCGACGTGCTCGATCACCTCGACCTTTGCTACGAAATTCCCGTCCTCGCCATAGCTGTCCGTCTTTTTCACGTGGAAGAAAAAGAAATCGTACTCGGCCCAGTGCTCCTTGAGCGTCTCGACCTCGTCATCGATCGTGTCGCCCGTGGGCAGCACGTCCATCCCCGTCAACTTGGCCACGCCACGATACATGGGATAGGTAGCGATCGCTCCGGCCCGCCAGCCACAGATCTCACTGATCTGCGGCAGGCCCGGGTCTTTGGCCAGGCCGCGCAGGTTACAGCCATTGGCCGGGTGCTCGTCGGCCAACACCTTGAGCGCCTCTTGCATCCAGCGGTTGAACAGCGCCGCCGTGGGCTCTGCCTCTGGGCGCAACGCCTGCACTTTTAGCTGGGGCTTGCCCGTGACCAGGGGATCGGTCTCTGTGAGACCATCGACCAGGCCCTCGCCGCGCAGCACGAGCACAAAGCGGTGCTCCTTGACCGTCTCGACAAAGGTCTGTACACCGGGCAGAGAAATGGTGCGCAGCTTACTCACCAGCCGCATGTTGGTCTCGGTGGGGATGCGGCCCGCGCGCCGGTCCACGACCAGGCCGTTCTCATCGAGCGTGCAAAAGTTGCCACGTGCCGCGATGTCTTCCGGCCGCAGATCAAAACCGATGCCGAGGGCCTCCAGCACACCGCGCCCGATCTCGTGCTCGAGCGGGTCGTAGCCAAAGAGCGACAGGTGGCCCGGACCGCTGCCCGGCTCGATGCCAGGGGCGACGGGCATGCTCAACCCACAGAGCGAACGCGCGGCGAGCTTGTCCAGGTTGGGCGTATGTGCCTGCTCTAGCTCGGTCATGCCATCCTCCGTCAACGGCAGACCGCCCAGACCGTCCATCACCAGGAGTACGACCTTTGTGTCGGCGTCGACGTGGAGCTCTCGAATCAAATCCAGGTAGTCCATATTGTATACGACCTCCAGTGCTGAGAAACGGGTGTAATTTGCAAAAGACATCAACGAGGATTATATCATGATCAACAAGGGACGACAATCACGCCAAACTACCTCAGCCGTACAGCGTGCCAACGTGTCGATAATCAGTGCTCCTGCTTGAAAGGTGATAATGCTTGACAGATCGCGCATTATCAGTACAATTATAGGACTGGGGGATCCGGAACGTTCCCCCTTTTATATCCAGGAGGAGTTTGAATGAAAGAATACAAGACCGGGCAGCTACGCAACGTCGTGCTTCTGTCGCACCAGGGCGCTGGCAAGACGACGCTGACCGAATACATGGCACTGGCATCGGGCACGATCAACCGGCCTGGACGCGTAGAAGATGGCAATACGATCGCCGACTTTGAGCAGGAAGAGGTCGAGCGCCAGATGTCGTTGAGCACAGGCGTCGTCGCGATCGAGTGGCAAGGGCACAAGATCAACGTCCTGGACACGCCCGGCACCTTTGACTTTCTCGGCGAAGTGCTGCAGTCGATCCGCGTTGCCGACGGAGCCCTGTTCCTGGTCGACGCGGTGGCAGGGGTCGAAGTGGGAACTGAGCTGACGTGGGGCCACGCCGGCGACGCGCTGCCCCGCATGGTACTGATCTCCAAGATGGACCGGGAGAACGCCAGCTTTGAGCGCGCCCTCAACTCACTGAACGAGCACTTTGAGGGCACTTTTGTGCCGCTGCTACTGCCCATCGGCAGCCAGAACGACCTGGCCGGGGTCATTGACGTGATCAAGATGAAGGCGTACATGGGGCCGGACGGCGAAGAGACAGATGTGCCTGGCGGCCTGGTTGATCAGGCCGAAGAGAGACGAACGCAGCTCATCGAGTTCGCAGCAGAGAGCGACGACGAACTGATCATGAAGTACCTCGAGGGCGAAACGCTGACGCCGGAGGAGATCAGCCGGGGCCTGAAGGTCAGCATCGCCGAAGGAACCGTCGTCCCCGTCCTCGCGGCAGCGGGCCTCAACGGGATCGGCGTGCAGGCTGTAATGGATACCATCGTCTCTTATATGCCCGCGCCACCGGAGCAAGTTACGGCGACCAACGTTGCCACAGACGAAGAGGAAGAGCTGGCTGCAGACGCCAGCGGGCCGCTTGCCGCGCTGGTGTTCAAGACCGTCGTCGATCCATTCGGCAAACAAAGCTACTTTCGCGTTTTTAGCGGCGCCATGGAGTCGGATTCGCGCGTCTTTAACGTCAACACGGGTGAAGAAGAGCGTATTGGCCAGATCTCGACCCCACAAGGCAGAGAGCAGATCCCGATTGGGCGGGTCATCGCGGGCGACATCGGCGTGGTCGCCAAGCTGTCTGAGACGCTGACCGGCCACACGCTCTGTGACCAGGATTGTCCGGTTCGGCTGGCCGGCATCGACTTTCCGGCGCCGATCTTTTCGGTCGCGGTCAGCCCCAAGACCAAGGCCGACTCGGCCAAGATGGGTACCGGCCTTTCGCGCCTGGTCGAGGAAGACCCCTCCTACGAATGGCACCTCGAACCCAGCACGCGCCAGTCTATCCTGAGCGGCATGGGCTCGGCGCACATCGACATTGCTTGCCGGCGCCTGCAGCGCAAATTCGGGGTTGAGGTGCTGACTTCGGTGCCCAAGGTGCCCTACCGGGAGACGATCACACGCACAGCAGAGGAGACCTATCGCCACAAAAAGCAGACGGGTGGGGCGGGGCAGTTCGCCCAGGTCTCGATGCGTCTGGATCCGGTCGAGGAGGGCACAGGCTTCGTCTACGAATGGGAGGTGTTCGGCGGCGCGATCTCGACTTCTTTCCGTCCTTCGATCGAAAAAGGTATCCGCAGCGTGCTAGAGAACGGCGTCCTGGCAGGCTATCCGGTGGTCGACGTCTCTGTCGCGGTTACCGATGGCAAGGAGCACCCGGTCGACTCGAAAGACATTGCTTTCCAGATCGCGGGGCGCGAAGGATTCAAGGCCGCCTTTCTCAAGGCCGGGCCGGTGCTGCTCGAACCGATCTGTGACGTCGAGATCAACGTTCCGGACGAGTTCATGGGCGACGTTCTGAACGACCTGAACACGCGCCGCGGACGTGTGATGGGCATGGACCAGCGCGCCGGGCACAGCATCGTCACAGCCCAAGTTCCACTCTCCGAGATGCAGCGCTATTCTACCAGCCTGCGTGCCATTACCCAGGGACGCGGCATCTACAGCATGAAGATCATCGGCTACGAGCAGGTGCCGAGCCACCTGGCAGAAGAGATCGTCGTACAAGCCAAGCAGGAGGCCAGCGAGGAAAGCTAGGCCGCCGACAGAGTGCGTTGCGGTTGAGCTTGCGTGAAGGGTCGACGGAGGGATAACGAATGGAAGAGAATACCCGTATCCTGGTCGTGGATGACGAGGTCGGCATGTGTGACTTTCTCCGTTACCTGCTGGAGGGAGAAGGATACGAGATCGATGACGCAAACAGCGCCGCACAGGCGCTGGACAAGCTGAAAGGACGTGCCTATCAGCTCGTGCTCGCCGACATCAAGATGCCGGGGATCGACGGCCTGGAAATGTTGCGCCAGATCAAAGAGCTGGACGAGAACATTGTCGTGATCGTGATGACGGGCTATTCGTCGTTAGAGACGGCGATCAAGGCGATCAAGTACAATGCGCACAACTACCTGACCAAGCCTTTCGACGACCCGGACGCCGTGTTGGCTGCGGTGGAGAATGGGCTTGCAGAGCGAAGGGAAAAACTTGGCGAGTAGGAAGAATGCAAGGATGCGAAAGCGCCACCGACACAGCGGTGGCGCTTTTTATATGCGTCCGTGAGGTGGCGTTAACGCTCGAGCAGGCGCCGTGGCAGGCCGACGATCCGTCGTAAGAAGCGGCGGAACGCATTCTGGCGCGGGTGGCAGGCCAGAGCGGCCTCGAAGGCGTTGAGTGCCTGGAGAAATCGCATCTGTCGCAGGCGGACCATGCTCAGTACGCCGAGCGTGGTAGACCGCTTTTCGTCGTCGCCTACGAGATGGAAACGATCGGCTGCCTGCTTGAGATAAGCCGCTGCCTGCTTTAGGTCTCCCCGTGCCTGGCACATGCTGCCCAGATTGCCAAGGGTCTGGGCTTCTCCCTCATAGTCCTGCAGCTCGACGAACCGGCTGTGCGCCTGCAGGAGCCAGGACTCGGCTTCTGTGTAGCGCTGCTCTACTGTGTAGAGGACACCGACGTCGTTGGCCGTCTCGGCGATGCCATTGAGATCGTTCACGGCCTTGTACGCTTCGTACGCTTCATACAGCCGTGCGCGCGCCGCTTCGAAATTCCCTGTGCGATACTCCTCGCGCCCCTCCTGCGCCAGCGCCGCCGGAGCGAGGTCCGCGGTTGGCTCGGTGATGTTAGCTGCTTTGTCTTCGCCCATGCTCCGCCCCTATGTTTGTGTCAAGCCCACGCGCAACTGAATCAAGGTGCCTTCTCTGCCCCGTCGTGGGCCCGACTGAACAGAAAGCACGCCATCGATCAGCTCAGCCCGTTCGCGCATGTTCAGTAAGCCAAAGCTGGTGCCTTGATCATAGCCCGCGACGACGGCATCAAAATCAAACCCTCGCCCGTCGTCCTCCACCGAAACGACCAGATCTTTTCCCTCTTCGCGCAACGAGATCCAGACATTGTCGGCCCCGGCATGCTTCTCGACGTTGTTGACCGCCTCTTGCACGATGGAAAAGACGGTCCCGGCGACGGCGGGACGCAGGTGGTTCTGAAACTGGCCAGCATCGAAATGGAGCGCAAACCGGCTGTTCTCGCTCAACCGTTCGACATAGCTCTCCAGCGCAGGAACGAGACCCTGCGTCTCCAAGATGACAGGACGCAGTTCGAACAAGAGCATACGCGCATCCTGCGTCGCTCGTCGCAAGAGGCGGCGCAGGGCATCCAACTGCTCCGGCACCTCGCTGGGCCGGGCCTGAATCAGTCGCTCCAGGTAGTCGATCTCCATCGCGATCGTCGCCAGCAGTTGGACCGGGCCATCGTGCAGGTTACGCGCCAGCTCATGGCGCGTCTTTTCCTGGGCCTCGATGATCCGGTCACGATCTGCGCGCAGGCTGTTGTACAAGCGCGCATTCTCCAGGGCGATGGAGACCTGCGCCGCCAGCGTGATCAGCACACTGAGATCCTCTTTGTCAAAGTCCAAGGGTGGCACCTTGTTGCAGACGCGGAGGACGCCGATCGTCCGCCCTCTGAACTGCAGCGGCACCGCGACCAGACTATGCAGCACGTGACCGGGCACGCAATCGACCGCTGGATCGTATCGTTCGTCTGCCTCCGGATCGTTGACTACCAACGGCTCGCCATGATCCACGACCCAACCCGTGATCCCCTGGCCCGGCTTGACCACCTGCAAACCCAAGCGGCCCGCCCGGCCGAGAGAAACCTGCACTCGCAGTTGATTGCGGTCGCGGTCGAGCAACATGAGCGTGGCCTGCTGGGCATCGATGACCGACATCGCGAGATCGATCGTGTCCTGGAAGAGATGATCGAGATCAAAGGTCGAGGTCATGGCCTGGCCCATCTGGTAGAACAGGCCTATCTGGCTCAATCGTTGGCGCGTGATGTAGAGCTGCTCCACATTGCTCGCGATCGCAGCGATGCTGCTGGTCAGCACACTCAGCACCTGCATCCGCCCCACATGTAGTTCAGAAGCAGCAAAGTAGAGGCTCAATACGCCATGGACGCGATCACGGATGATCAACGGGATGGAGAGAAGAGCACCTCGTCCGTCAGGCAGATCCTGCCGCGTGATCGGCGGGGAGCGTGGCAACTGGATCTGTAGCGGGCGCAGTCGTGCGCGCTCGATCGTCGCTTCCTCGATCCGGTCGATCCGCTGCCGCGCCGCAGCAGAAAGATCGCCCTGCCGCACGTGCTTGGTCAGTATAGAGCTGTACAGGATCGAGCCTCCGCTGGCTCGAAACTCGTTGACCACTAGCGCCAGGGCTTCGGCAAGCAACTCTTGAAGGGAGCGCGCCGATAGCAGGTGGGTCAGGCCATCGAGATAGGAAAGCCACCTTTCCTCGCTGTCACTGTCGATGAACCCCATACACTCTATCCAGTCCAACCACCACCGCCTCGGGAACCATCGCGCACAGCGTGCCCTATACGCGCGATGCCCGGTTGCGTGGCGCTAATAGGTGATCTCGAGCAAGCCCGATGCAATCTGTCGCAACGTATCTGCAGGCATCTCGCTCAGGTTCATCGCGATCCGCAGATATGGGAGATTGATCGGCTTGAGCACAAAGTCGAGAAGTTCAGGAGAGAGATGATCGGGCCATTCGTGACCGGATCCATTGGATCGCAGGACCGGCAGGATCAAGTCTTCGGCCATAAAGGACTCGAACGACACACCCAACTGTTCCGCCAGGATCTGGAGCTCGACCAGGCTGACCTGCGACTCGCCCAACTCGACGGCTTCCAACTGCGATGGCGTGTAGCCAAGCACAGCGGCGACCTCTTCCAGCTCCTGACCCGCTTCCTGCCTGGCCTGCCGAAGCAGCACACCGATGATCTTGTTTCGGAGCACGATCATCTCCTGGTAGGGAACCGACGGTGCATTCGCCGCAGCGTCCGGCAGCCCTTCCACCTCGAGGAAGTAGGCGAGGGGCACGCTCAGGAGATAGGCCAGGCTCTCAAGCTGCGGCAGCGACAGGCCGATCTCTCCCAGCTCTGCGCCGGCGATCAGCGCGCCATCGCAGCCCAGCGTACGGGCACATGCCTCGATGCTCACCCTGGCATCCAGGCGTGCTTGCTGGAGCAACACCCCGATGATCTTGTTCCGAGTGAGGATCGCTTCTTCACTCAACATCGTCTCTTCCTCTCAAGATTCGGCGCTCCGTCCCCCAGGTATCAAGCCATCGCCCGATCGGCGAAACGAGGCAAGGATCGAAGGGCTTATTGGGCAAGAAACGGACCCTTGACCAAAGTCATTATAACATAACTCGAAGCAAATACACAAAGTAGCGGCGTCTTCGATCCCCTCCTTACAGCGGTTCGATGACCTCCGCGCCTCCCATGTAGGGACGTAGGACCGGTGGGATGACTACGCGGCCATCGGCTCGCTGATAGTTCTCCAGGACCGCGATCATCACGCGGGGGAGCGCCAGGCCCGAGCCGTTCAGCGTGTGCACGTACTCGGTGCTGGCCCCCTCTTCAGGACGATAGCGGATCTGGGCACGGCGGGCCTGGAAATCCTTGAAATTCGAGCAAGAGCTGACCTCCAGCCATTCCTGGCATCCCGGCGCCCACATCTCGACGTCGTATTTGGCCGACGCCGTAAAGCTCAGGTCGCCGGTACACATCTGCACCACGCGGTGCGGGATCTCCAGACGCCGGCATACGTCTTCGGCGTTATCGATCAGCGAGATCAGCTCGTCCTGCGACGTCTCGGGTTCGACGATCTTGACCATTTCGACCTTGTCGAACTGGTGCCCTCGCTTGATGCCGCGCACGTCTCGACCGGCGCTGAACTTTTCGCGGCGCCAGCAGGGCGTATAGGCCACATAGTGGAGCGGCAAGGCCCCCGGATCGAGGATCTCTTCGCGGTGTAGGTTGGTCAGGGGCACCTCGGCCGTCGGGATCCACCAGAAATCGTCCTCCACATCGTGGTAGAGGTTGTCGGCGAACTTGGGCAACTGCCCGGTGCCGACCAGGCACTTTTCCTGGACGACAAAGGGTGGGTAGACTTCGGTGTAGCCATGTTCCTGGACGTGCAGATCGACCATCCAGGAGATCAGGGCGCGCTGCAGGCGTGCGCCGAGCCCGCGCAGCACGTAAAAGCGCGTGCCTGCGATCTTGACCCCCCGATCAAAGTCGAGGATGCCCAGCATCGGGCCGAGGTCCCAATGTGGCAGCGGCTCGAAATCAAACTGTGGCAAGTCGCCCTCCTGCCGGAGGACGACGTTCTCGCTCTCGTCCGGGCCCACGGGGACCGACGGATCGGGCAGGTTGGGGACCAGCAGCATTGCATGATCGAGCTGTTCCTCGATCTGACGTATATGTTCGTCGAGCGCATCGATCTCGTCGCCCACCGCGCTCATACGCTGACGGGTCTCTTCGAACTGCGCTTCCAGGCGTGCCTTGTCCTCCTCCCCGGCTTTGCGGATCCGTCCGCGGAGCGGCCCCATCGTCTTGCTGACACGATTGCGCTCCGCCTTGAGCGATTCGGACTCGGTCAACAGCTCGCGCCGCAGCTCGTCGAGCTCGACAATCTCGTCGATCGGCGCCTCTGTGTTCAGCTTGGCGATCTCGGCTTTGACCCATTCGGGGTCATCGCGGATCAACTTGATGTCTAACATGGTTTCTTCCTTTCCTCAGCCAGCTTCACAAGCCGGATTGTCACAGCAAGAGCGAGCACAACGGCGCATGGAAACAAAAAAGCCCCGCCCTTGAAAGGACGGGGGAACCGTGGTGCCACCTTTCTGCGTCGCTGCCTTGCGGCGGGCGACCTCGTGGAGTAGGACGCGCCTACTCTAGCGCGATAACGGGCGCCCCCGGACAAGCATTCGACCTGTCGACTCGGGAGTGGATTCGGCCGGCGCTGCGGTCGCCTCACACCAAGCAGCGACTCTCTGAACGCCCCGCACGACCTACTTGTTCCTTCACCGTCGTTGCATCAGATATTGTAGTACAGATTATAACACGCTGGCGGTGCGGTGTCAATCAGAAAAATGCAGCCATTCACAACACGCAGCACTCGCGTGTTTCGACGACCTGCAGCCCGCGTGCAACGGCCTCTGCCACGGCCTCGCGCGCCGGGCTGACGATGACGTTGGCCCCCGCCTGCACCGCCAGGGGGTCGAGCTGCGCCCGGTAGCTGCGCCGCGGCCGCATGCAGCCGAGCTGGAGGCTTGCCTCTGGAAAGCGCTGCCGCGCCTCCGCCAGGAGGAGGGCCACCTCCTCGGCGGCAGGAGGCGTGCGCTCTGCGTAGCGGGTCCCTGGGGTGGGAATCAAGACGATCAAGACCAGCGCATCGAGGCCCACGCGCTCCAAGAGATCCATCGCTGCTCGCTCGTGCCCGATCTGCCCACCACGCAGGCCAACGGTAATGTGGGGGATGACGGGCGCATACTGGCGCAGCATGGTGTAGGTCTCGACATAGTCTTCCGGCGTAGCCTGCAGCCCATAGACCTCACGGATGGTCTCTGTATCGCCGACCAAGTCGAAGGAGATGACGTCGACGTAGGGAGTAATGACGCGCATCGCCTGTTCATCGATCAGCCCCACGTGCCAGTTCAGGCGGCGCCCCTCCTTGATCGCCGCGATCCGTTCCAGGTGTCCGGTCACCGGCACGCGCCCCTGCAGGTCACAGCCGCCCGAGATCAACGCGCTGGTCGCGCCCTCAGGCTCGGCCGACCAGACGGGCTGCATGTGACAGAGATAGTAGCCGCCGCAATGTGCGCACTGCAGCGCGCAGCGGTTGCCGGTGAGGCTGATCAAGGCGGTGTCGAGCGGGTAAGCAAAGCGGATTTGGGGCGCAAAGTGCGCCTGGCGCACGCGCCACGCTGCGTCGAGTTGTTGTTGTAGGTCACTCACGATGGCCTCCAGGAGACCTATTGTAGTCGAAAGGGTGGCCTGCTGCAAGGCCGCGAACTCGTTCCCTCCTGCAACCGAAGGTTGCCGGGAACGGGTTCGTGAGATCCT
>Ga0307425_1002490_pt1 | contig 10362 bp, 8 predicted proteins | sample SalMarWE160330MG_FD_202152 | JGI IMG/M metagenome (GOLD analysis project Ga0307425, IMG submission 202152) | Salt marsh sediment microbial communities from the Plum Island Ecosystem LTER, Massachusetts, United States - WE1603-30 | ecosystem: Environmental > Aquatic > Marine > Intertidal zone >...
TATTTCACAATTAGGCTCTGCGAGGATCGACTCAAAATAGACTTGAAAGGAAGTTTCAAGAATGAAATCGAAGAAGCACTAGAAAATAAACCAGTTCTCAAAGAAACTATCGGCAGGATACTTGGCATATTTGTTCCTTTGCACATTCGCGTAAGCGAAATAGATTCAGTGCACATCGACGAAACCGGAAAAATCAAATTAAGCCTTCCTCATCATCGAAATATTGTCATTCCGCTCGAACGTAAAGAAGATGCTGAGAAACTCGTGGAAAAACTGAACCAGTTAATTTCAAACGCACGGACAGCGAAAATCAAAGAACGTGTTGCGATAAGGCGAGCTAAAAGAAAGCTAAAAAGGAAATCAAGGAGGGTCTCTCCAAGTTCCTATGGTACGGTGCCATACTACTTTCCCACCGAACAAGTTGACATTGTTGACAAGCTCAATCGGAAGAGAAAGAAACAGAAAAAGTAGAAAAACTCTTTGATCGGCCAATTTTAGCGTACATACCTGTTCTGGAATTGCTCAAAAACGTTTTTTATTCCTTGACTTTTGAACTCTAAGCTGCGTGAGTTTCATTTGTCAGTATTAGCGCTCGCTATATCGACTCTGATGTTCCCTATGATGTCCCTCTGTGGCGTGTTCTTCTCGATCCACAGAAGCCCTGTTTATGTGCAAGACGTTTCGAGACCGCTTCGTCTCAACGTATGCATCGCAAGCCTTCAGGAAAGCTATGGTGTTAGGCGCGGGAGTACGGGTATGGCAAATTAGCTTGCAATAATGTAGAGTTCGGAGTGGTAATTATCGCAATAGCCGTACCAGAGGGCTTGGTGACTAAGTATAAAAGAGGCTGTTAGAAATTGTGTAATGGTCGATTTTTTTTAACTCAGTCAGCATCATCCGCAACAGTTTTATATCTATTAAAAGACAACTTCTTCGAGGGTGCAGATGAACAGAAAAGCGCTCGTTTTTGCAGGAATATTCTTGGCGATAGCGTTAGCCTCTATAGGGTTCTTTTTTATCGAAGAAACAACTGGTTATCAGGCAGATTTAGAAAATCTGGGTCAAAATCTTGCCGATGACACTCAAACAACAGAATATTTTCACACTGTAGTGCAGAGACACAGCACGGCTATAGCCATTTTGGTTATAGTTGAAACAGTTTCTGTAATCCTGTTTGCCATCGCTCTATGGTTTGCCCTAAAAACTTCATGACTACAATCAAGCTGTCTTTGATTGACGTTTTTCTCTGCTAAGCCAAGCATACGATGTCAACGCAAAGATTTGAAGAATAGTTAACACCAGAATGACGTAATTAAGAAAGGACAAAAACCATATGGAAAAGCCATGTTCAAGATGAATTCATGAGCTATAAACTCCCATGGGTAACGTAAGAAATAGTCGTGGACAATATCAGCACCAAAATGTTCAGTCTTCGCGTGTTTTGGATTTCCAAGATATCTATGTACTCTGTGAGTTTCAACAATGACGGTCCTATGGTCAGTTAACTAGCGCACTATCGGTAATCTGAACACTATAGGTTATATAGGAAGACAGGTTAGTTAAATCAATATCAGTGTCGTTCTCAGAAGGGAAGGACTGGATCCATATTGCCTGAGTCATCCCTATACACTAAAAAAGAGAGGGGAACATGTCATTCTTGAGTAAGGAAGCGGAACCTGAGAAAAAAAGATTTGTGGAAAAACATCTTGGAAAAACTGGCTTCGTTGTTGGTCTACTCGTAATTCTTGCTTCGGTGTATTCCCAGTATGCGATCCCAAGTTTAAATTTGGTTTCGGGGACGCTTTTGGTTTATGGGCTTCCAATTCTCGTCACAAGTTTGATTTGGGGACGGACGATAATCTCTAAGGCTTTAAGGCGCATGTACACTGCGTTGAGATATGGTTTGGGCTACTTCGGCGTCTTCACGATTTTGGGTCTTTTTGCAGGCTTTCTAATTGTATTTCTTTTAACCTTTTTCGACCCGGCAGCGATTAATCTTTTGAATAAACCGAATCCTGTTTTGCAGGTGTCTCCCGAACTTGCTTGGATCATGGTTGCCTTTTCCTTTCTGGTGGTGGGACCCAGCGAAGAATATCTGTTCAGAGGCTTCGTTTTCGGCGGTCTGCTGAACTTTTTCAAAGGTCGGCACTGGCTATTCTTGGCGCTGGTCTCATCCATTTTTTTCGCAGGTGCTCATCTGTACTACGCAGTCGTGTATGGTGTTGCTTCTTTAGTTCAATTCGTAGATCTGATAACGTTTGGGATGGCCATGGCCGCGACATACCATGTTTCTGGCGGGAACCTCCTTGTTCCAGCTGTGATACATGGCGCGTATGATGCCGCAGGCTACATCGGCGTAGCCACGTTATCGTACATAGGTGCCCAACTCAGGGAGCTGATGATGCTTATAGGCCTAATTGTTGCAGTTTTTGTTTTTTCGCGCAGAAAAAAATAGGCTTGCAGATACGTAAGGTTGATTTTCCCGAGATTCTCTGAACAGCCGGACGTTAGTCAGTTTTTAGTTGATACACACGCGCTAAAAAGGCTAAAATTTCAACGCAACGCATTACAGCTGAATTCAACCGAAAAAAAGCTTAAAAAAGCGCCAAGAAATTATGGGTCACGTTAAGCTGTGGAAAAAGCCTCTTGTCACTTCCTTCGCCGATTGAATAAGGGGATGCTTTATCTGAAAATTCTGCTCAAGCTGCCGCAGTCTGGCGATTCTGAAGTAAATGGGCGGGTGCGGGTCCATGCTCAACCATTCTTGAACGCGAAAAGAAGGCATCCGCTCGTAAAGCAGCCTCTGGAAACCTATCTTTTCCAACGCATCAGCCAGCACCTTCGGCTCACCTATAACCATAGCCGAAGTCAAATCGGCTCTGGCTTCGAAGAACTTGGCGATAAAATATGTCAGCGTAGTCAGTGCCCACAGATAGATTATCAACAGGAAGAACGAGTTTGTTGGAAACAGCCCGAAAATCACGTAGAACCAAAAAAGATACTGAACAGCCGACAAGCCGTACAGCCAAAGCGGGTCACGACCCCTCAGATGACCGAACTCATGTCCCAAGACACTTACGATTTCATCCTCGTCAAGCTGCAAAAGTGTTCCCGTCGTTATCAAAACTATTCCGCGACTTGGGCTGGGACCAGAAGCCGCCGCGTTCGGAAGCAGCGTGTTAGACACGATGATTTCGGGAACTTTATAACCGAACTTGTCAGCTGTTCTCTTCACAATGTCGTACACGTTAACTTTACGCGCAATCAAATTCTCCAGTTTGCAGTCAATCCCGAACTTCGAGAATATCTCATGGGCTTTTTGGCAATCTAGCTCTCCGTTCTCGGCTATCGTCTCCTTGTAGATTTCCTGCTTGAGCTTAACAAAGTCTTCTTTAGATATCTTTTTAACGGGGTCATCTCCTCCCGGAGACAACGGGTACTGCAGAATGTGTATGTAAGGATTCTTCTCGGTGACGTGCCAATCAGCAGACCTAGCGACTATTCTGTTTGAATAAAAAACGAAGACAAACTGTATCGCAAGCAAAATTATCGGAACCAAGGGACCTATTAAAAGGAACAGAAACAAACCTACACCCATGAAAAGAGCCATAAACAGGATCTGGGTTTCCAGAAAAATGCGGCGAAGCGACTTATTCCCTTTATCTGAGACAGTTTCAGGTACCACGGATTCTCCTTCTCTCCAAGCGAAGAACAAACTATTTTTCCTAACCTGCGTCTCAAACATGTCTACCGCAACGTCAACATCCTCTTTAGCCTTCAAAATCTCGTCTTCAGAAACCGTATCAACAAGAGGCTCAACACCTACGCTAATAGGTTCACCTCCAGAAATTCGGACTCTTAGCCTCTTTCTTCCAGATGAATTCAAAACTGAATAGCTAATAGAAAGAGCACCTGGAGATGTCGACCTTGAAATATCCGAGAACCGCGATTTTTGAGGAAGTAAAAAACTCCGGTAGATGAACTCGTACAAGTTACCTATGTAACTCTGCGGAATCTCGGGAACAATACTGTAAGAACGAACATGTGAAGACATGACTCTCAAGCTCATAATAATGCATCTAAGATAAAGCTATTTCTTCGCCACAAATACCTGAGTCCACAATTGTTTCTTGGGCAGATAAAAGATGCGCGCGCTTTTAATAGCCTTTGCCCGCGCTGGCCCTACATCACCATAACATTAACGGACGGCGGCCCAGATGATGCGCGCGCGCAAGAACTTTGAAGAAGAAAGTGAAGATGAAGCGCAGCCGCAGACTCGCGCTAACGCTGGTCGTCATCGTGAGCACTGTATTCGCAGTGATCTTTCTGGCGCCAGACGTCCGCTACAGCGTCCTCGACCAGGACAAAACTCTCTTTCAGTCAGGTGGCTTCAGCTTCACCGTGGGAGACTTCATCGGCATTTTCAGCCTTATCGCCGCAGCCACAAGCATAGCCGTCTTCATGGAAACCGTCCGCCACAAAAAATAATATTTTCTTACGGATCTCATTTTGCTGTTTATCCTGAAGAAATATGCGTTAGGCCGCAAATACATTAGAATAGGCGCCTTAACCCGCACTATGTCGATTATCGCCATTGTACGTTACTCAAAGTTGGTTCATTAGACCAATGAATAAGTGGCTAAACACGCTTTTTATGGGGGCAGTCGAGCACTGTTACTTTCTCTATTCGTGCCACATTAACAACACGCTGGAAGTAATGATTGATGAGGGTGCTACAAGTGGAGAAAGTGTTAGGAACAAGCAAAGTGGGCCAAATCGGCTTGCACGTCATCAGGATTGCAAAGGGGTTTGGCATGCAAGTCGTAGCCTTTGACACCAGCCCTAACAAAATCCTATCCGAAGTATTAGGTTTTAAGTGCACTTCGCTCGAAGAGCTTCTGTCAAGATCAGACATAATCACACTGCATGTCCCTTACAACAAGTACACACATCATCTACTGAATAGAGATAGATTTAACGTCATGAAAAAAGGCGGAATTCTAATAAACACTGCACGAGGAAGCATCGTAGACACTGAAGCATTAATTGAGGCTCTCTACAAAAAATCTTGACGGGTGCTGGACTTGACGTAATAGAGGGTGAAGAACTCATAAAAGAGGAAAAACAACTTTTGTACGACCCAAAGAACATCGAAGTTTTGGCTAATCTTTCAAAGATCACATTCTATTGAGCAAAGACAACGTTGTTTTCACGCCCCCACATAGCTTTTTACAGCAAAGAGGCATGGAAAGAATACTCGAGACAACAGTGCAAAACATCGGCGCTTTCGTTTAGGGAAAACCGCAAAATTGCGGTTTGAATTAAATAAGCGAACGAGGCAGAAGTAGGTTTTAATGGTTATTCCTAAAATTTGGCCGAGTGTCTGTATAACCAGTTGAACCATTTTCTAACGCCGTCCCTTCCAAACAATTTCACGCTGAGAAATTCAATTTCACAATCATCAGCAAACTTTTCAGTTACTGCATGCAGGTCTTTGCTTTCCAACGCCTTGTCAAGAGCCAAAGCAACATTACGTATCTCTTCAGATGACTGAACATTATCCATAATCACCAATCTCCCTACCCATTAAGATAGGCACACGCGATGCTAAATAGGCGTTTGGGTTGAATCAAAGTTCAGTCCCAAACCCAAAAATAGAAGGTCCATTTGTCTAACTTTACGTTTATAGAAAATGTATGTCGTTACAGCTGCTATGGCGATCATCGCTGAAGCAATGACGACTATGCTTGCGGGTGAACCAAAGAAGGGAGCTGGCTGTTGTCTTCCTTTTCCATATCCTAGGGGAGTGTACTGGTAGTTCGTGTTAAGAAACTCAATTAGTCGCGGCCAGCCGCCTATAGCGTACAAAGTGTCGTTTACAGCTGCCAACCCAAAGAAGTGCAGTTCAGTTGGCAATTTAACGCCCGTGCTCCATGTGTTGCTTTCTGGATTATAGACTTGATTCAGGTCGGTGACGTTCCCGTAAGTCACGCCGTTGCTGACATAAGTTGTCTCGCCACCCATAACGTAAATTCTTACGAGCGCATTCACTCCGATGGTTGCAATTGCAGCGCCTTCAGCTACTCCTACTGGAATAGGCGAACCAGAACTCCACATGTCAGTTTCAGCATCGTATATCTGATTCAAACTGCGACTGGAAAGACCTCCAATGAGATAGATTTTGTTATCAATCACAGCTGACTGAGAATAAACGGCGCTTGTTGGAATTTGGGCTTTTGTAGACCAGGAGTCGGTGGCTGGATCATACGCTTCATTCGTGGTGTTGGCAGGTTCTCCTCCCATCAGGTAAATCTTGCCGTTCACGGTGTTTGCGCTTAAAGCAGCCCTCCCTGTTGGCATTGACTTTTTGGTTTCCCAAGCGTCTGTCGCTGGGTCGTAGACTTCGTTCACCGTGAGGTGCGGACCGTTAACGCTGCCGCCCATACAGTATATTTTGTTCTGATAAACGGCTATTCCGAAGCTATGGCGTGCCGTCGGCATGGTCTTCTTGGTGATCCACGTGTTCATGGCTGGATCATACACTTCGTTGACGTTGAGAACGCTTGGACCGCCTGTGGCGCTGTTGTTCTCGCCGCCAATTGCATATATTTTTCCATTCACAACGGCAACTCCAAACTGAGCTCTTGCTGTCGGCATAGAAGCCTTAGTTGCCCATAAATTCTCAGCTGCCCTAACTGGTCGAGTATTAACTATGCATAAAGACATAATCAAGAAAACGAGAAAGAAACCCTTACTCGCTTTCATTCAACTGCCCCATTTATACTGTGGATAAAGCAGGAAATATCACTTTCTAATTACCAATTCGCACCTATCTGCCGCGCGCTGTAGATTTTAAGAAAGCTTTTTCGCCTGGAGAAGGAACGATTAAGCCAATAGTCTATTTTAGATGAGCCCTAATTGTTTCCTTTTGGCAGAATTATTAAAGTGGCAAGTTTGAATGTTCCTTTAAGAAGTGGTGGTATTGCTCTGGCGTCATTAGGTTGCTGAAGGCTCTTGCAACGACTTCAGACATGGCTGGGTGTATATGCATGGCTTCGGTTAGTGGTTCTGAGCTTTGGTCTTGCGTGTACATGAGGTTCACTATTTCCTGTATTAGGACTGAGGCTTGCGCACCTATTATGTGGGCGCCCAAGATTTTTCCGGTGTTTTGTGTGACTATGACTTTGACGAATTCGTCTTTTCGTGCCATGGCTTCACCTTTGGCTGTGTCCTCATACCTGTAGAAACCGATTAGCACGTTGTCTTTGCCGTATTTTTCGATGGCTTCTTCTTCTCGTAGTGCTACGCTGGCGATTTCGGGGTCGGTGAAAACGGCGTGAGGAACCGCGTGGTAGTTGACTTTGATTTTCTTTTTGAGCGCGACATTGTAGTAGACCACTTTTGCCTCGTGGTTTGCCACGTGTTTGAATAGGAACTTTCCGTTGGCGTCTCCTATAGCGTAGATGCCCAGTTGTGATGTCTGCATGTGCTCGTCGACGATGATGTAGCCTTTCTGGTCTGTTTTTATTCCCGCTTTTTCAGGGTGGAGAATATCCGTGTTTGGGCCTCTTCCAGTGGCTACGAAGATTTCTTTGACTATTACCTCTTTTTCGGTTTTGTCATCGCGGTTTTCAGCCGTGAGTTTTTTGCCTTCAGGCACGGCTTGGACTTTGCGGACTACGTGATTTATGATTACTACAGCGTGTTTTTGCATTTTGTGTGCAGCCACCGCGGAAATTTCTGGCTCTTCTATTGGCAGGTAGCGTGGTGCCATCTCGATGATTGTTACGTTTGTGCCCATGGCAGATAGGAAGTAGCCGTATTCGGCGGCGATATATCCGCCGCCTATGAAGGCGACGCTTTTTGGAAGATGGTTTAGGTTGAGAAAAGTGTCGCTCGTGAGGTAACCCGCTTCTTTTAAGCCTTCTATGGGTGGGATTAGAGGTTTTGAGCCGGTTGATAGAAGGATCATTTTTGAGGTTATGGTTTCTTCTCTGGCTTTCAGGGTGTAGGGTGCGGTGAATTCGGCTTGGCTGTTGTAGTAGTCTATGTTTTTTGAGGTGGTGAGTCCGTTCCGTATGTTGTTTATGTCGCGGTGGATGATGGTGCGCATTCGTTGCATGATGGCTTGGAAGTCTATTTTGGCGATTTCCGTGTGGATTCCGAATTCGTCGCTTTGCTGGATTGTTCTTGCTATGTCTGCTGGGTAGATTAGGAGTTTGGATGGTATGCAACCTCTTGTCAGACATATTCCTCCAGGCTCGTCTTTGTCTATCACCGCAACGTGCATGTCTGGTTTGTCTCGAATCATGGCGTCTGCCACTTCCATGGCGGAGCCTGTTCCAATTACAATTAAATCATATTCTTTCATGACAAAACATAACCACATAGATACATGATTATTCAATAGAAAAACGTTTTCGTCGTTCCTAGGAGAGTTTAGCGCGCGCGAAGATAACATAGACCATTATCCGCTTGCGCAGCCAGTTGATCTCCAAGGTATCACCCACGCCATCACCGCCTGAATCTTTCTCAACAGCGCTAATTACAGGTGCTGTAATTTCAATGATCGTTGCTAGCATAGGTCTCTTAGTCTACTTCAAGAAACGCAAACACAAAATCTATAGGACACTTGTTGGCTATAACATGATAGAGCACAAGTTGTAGCTGTGCTCTGGGAGAAGGATTTGTGCGAAAAATAAGAATAACAAGGGTTGTCTATCCTGATGGCGAAACACATTACGTTTTGCTAGAATCCTTGAATCATGAAAATTCCAAGAACAACAAAATTTTTGACCAAGATGAAATCAAGAAAATTTCGAAAAGAGATGCCGCCAAGCAACTTCTTATGACGCGTGAATAAAGAACTCGTCCGAAGGTTTCCTGTGGAAATTCTTGGATGGCGTTAAACTGTGATCTTCCAGCCCCACGATTGTTGATTATTTGATAATTGCAATATACTTCGTTTTGTTATTTTCATCGCTTTCCTTCTCAGAAAGAAGACCAAGACAAGCAAAGCGTTCTTTCTTGCAGGTGGCTCAAATCCAAGCTGGATATCTGGATAAGCTTTTGTATCTGCAAATATGGATGTGTTAGAGCTTCTCGGGTGTGCGTATGAGCCTATGAATATGCGTTCATGCAGGTTCACTTCTACTGATTAGGAGTTGCCCCCACATTACCGTTCTCAGCTCTTTTTATGATGCCGCTTTATTATGGCATCAAAGTGCTTATTCTTTTGATTACGCTTTTTCCGAAGATGCAGCGGCAAACTCCATGATTTTGTCTTTCGAAAGGCTAATAATTGGCTAGGCACCATTTTGTCATCATGAAATACTCCTTTAAGATCAGTTCTGTATGGGGAATTCCCATTGAAGTGCACTTGACTTTCATTCTGTTAATGATAGGTGTTTTTGCCTTCACTTTTCCTGATACATATTTGCTCGTTCTAGTCTTGTTCCTTTTTGTTTTTGTTGTTGTACATGAATTGGCTCATTCATGGGTTGCCAGGCGTTACGGCATAAAAGTACGAAAGATAGTACTTTACCCGATTGGCGGGGTTTCCGAAATCGAAGAGATACCCGATAATCCGCGAATTGAATGGCGAATGGCTATTGCCGGGCCAATCACAAGCTTTTTGATCGGAGCCCTACTTTTGGCCTTAAACCAAGTGATAGCGATAGAAACTCCTGAAATATCTGGCTTGGCCGTAACTGGAAGTCTACTTTACACTTTGGGGATGCTGAACCTGTTTTTAGGTGCATTCAATTTAATTCCGGCTTTCCCAATGGACGGTGGGCGAGTTTTTAGAGCCATACTCGCAGAACACATGAAGCACGCGGACGCCACTAAATACGCTGCTTATTTAGGCAGAATCCTTGGCATAGTAATGGCTGTATTCGGGTTCATCTTCAACTTCTGGCTGATCATAATAGGCTTGTTCATTTACATCGGCGCTAGTGAAGAGGCAGAAGCCACAATTGTCTCAACCACTATTGCTCGTGTCCGAGTCAACGACGTCATGTATCAAGAGAAAGGAGTTGCCACACCTGAAACCACTGTTTCGGAAGCTCTCGAAATAATGTTCAAATCACGATACCACGACGTTCTGGTTGAAAAAAACGGTCTTCTTGTTGGGCTTGTTACCTGGAATGATGTTATGAAGGTTAAGCTGGAGCAAAGAGCAGAAGTGCAAGTGGGAAACCTTCCGATAAAGAAACTTTCAATAGTCGACGACGAGTCTGTCCTTGAAGCTTATAAAATAATGAGGCATGAAAAGATAGACCTTTTACCCGTCGTAGACAGAGAAGCTTCAGACAGAGTCATAGGTATAATAACTAATGAGAGCATAGCCTTCGCCATAGA
>Ga0307425_1002491_pt1 | contig 10356 bp, 11 predicted proteins | sample SalMarWE160330MG_FD_202152 | JGI IMG/M metagenome (GOLD analysis project Ga0307425, IMG submission 202152) | Salt marsh sediment microbial communities from the Plum Island Ecosystem LTER, Massachusetts, United States - WE1603-30 | ecosystem: Environmental > Aquatic > Marine > Intertidal zone >...
CATCGGCAAAACCCACTTTAGTTGGATAGACGGGATGTCTGAAGGAACCATTCAAAATATCGTTCAATATATTGTAACCATGCAGTTATATCTATTGCTGTTTTGTGTCGGCATTTTATTTCTAATCCTGGGTCGGCTGACTTCTAAATTATAAATGAAACCCAATTTTATTAGTAAATATACCTCGATTATTCTCTTTTTATTTCTCTTTCTCCTGATGTTCACAGGATGCGGCATCTTTAAAAAAAGACTGCCTGAAATAAAAGAAACTGCGCTGATAAGATTAGATTCCTCCACATATCCGGATTTTTTTGATGATATGGACTATAACGGCTTGGAAGACTGCATTCTGGGAAGTATTTCATATCTCAATCGGGTTTCGCCAACTTTAGAATTCAGGTTTGGCCAGGATATCTTTAATACCCCCCATATGATCAAATCCTTAGAGCACTTTCTCAATTTTATCCGAACAAAACCATTAAAAGACGAGCTCATAAAATACATTAAGGAGAACTACCTGATTTACACCACCGTAGGAAGTGACACTCCGGGGCAGGTCCTTTTTACCGGATATTTCGAACCTGTTCTACAAGGGAGTCTTAACAAAGACGCTGAATATCAATTCCCAATTTACGCTCGACCGGATGATTTAACGACCATTGACCTCTCTCTTTTTTCCGAGCAGTTTAAAGGGGAAACCATTGTCGGCAGATATATCAATCAACGTGTTGTGCCCTACTATGACCGGAAAGAAATCGAACACCAAGGTCTTCTGGAAGGTAAGGTCCAAGAAATCGCCTGGCTAAAGGACCGTCTCGAGCTTTTCTTTTTACAGATTCAAGGGTCGGGAAAAATTTACCTTGATAACGGTGACATCATTAATGTCCACTACCATGGATCAAACGGTCAGCCCTACCGGAGTATCGGTAAGCTGCTTATTGACGAAGGAAAAATTTCCCGCGAAGAGATGTCTATGCAAAAAATTCGTGATTATTTACGCAATCATCCTGAAGAAATTGAAACCGTTTTAAATTATAATCCAAGCTATGTGTTCTTTAAAATTGAAAAAGACGGTCCTCTTGGATATTTAGAGGAAAAATTGACGCCGGGAAGATCCATTGCTTTGGACAGACGTTTATTTCCTCCGGCCGGTCTGGCTTTTATTGAAACAAAAAAGCCTTCGATTAATAAAGATGGGACGATTCACCAATGGATGCCGTTTTCTCGATTTGTTCTGAATCAGGATACCGGCGGTGCCATTCGCGGTCCCGGCCGGGCAGACCTGTTCTGGGGAAACGGCCCATACGCTGAAATCACAGCCGGTCATATGCAGGAATTCGGCAAACTCTATTTTTTGATGCTTAAACCTGACATTCCCTGATCAATTAAGAGTTATGCTTGACTCTTTGTTGTAAAAAATTTATGAGTATTTTTTTACTTTTATCATTTATTTCAACAAGCCATCTCAAAAATGCAGATTACGTTCAAGGACAAGGCGCGAACCGATGAAAAAGCGCAGCATACATGGGGGGGAGTATGTGAGCATTTTGAAGAGGCTCGCAACGCTGTAATTGTACGTTAGATGTATTTTTTGAGATGGCTTGAACTGTTAAGGAGTCACTTATGTTTGGCATTGGCATGCCAGAAATGTTGCTGATTTTGGCAATCGCACTCATTGTTATCGGGCCTAAAAAACTTCCGGACCTTGCAAAATCCTTGGGACGTGCCTTTGCCGAATTTAAGCGGGCCACATCCGAATTAAAAGAATCTTTTGAAATTGATTCTGAATTAAAGGATATTAAAACAACCTTTAATGAAATGAGCAGCGAAATTAAGGAGGCGATTGATGTAGATGTCGATACAAAACCCGAAGATCAAAACCTTTCTGATAAGTCCGAGGAAAAACAACATGAAAATAAAATTCAAGAACAAAAATCAGACGGTTCAATAAGTAATGGATGATCAAGATAAAATTCCCTTTACCGCTCACCTTGAAGAACTCAGAAAACGTTTGATCATCTGTTTTGCCGCCGTCGGAATCGGTTTTGTTGTGTCATACGGTTTTAAGGAAAAGCTGTTTCAAATCTTAACCCGTCCCTTGATCGGGGTCATGCAAACCGGCGACAAGCTTATATTTACCGGCCTTCCCGAAGCGTTCTTTACTTACCTGAAAGTTGCATTTCTCGCCGGCATTATTTTGGCCACCCCGGTCATTTTTTATCAGTTCTGGATGTTTGTCGCACCGGGATTGTATAACAAAGAAAAACGTTTGATGCTTCCCATTGTCTTGCTGTCCACCATTTTCTTTGTTGGCGGTGCTTTTTTCGGATATTTTATTGTATTTCCTTACGGGTTTAAGTTTTTTTTAGGGTTTGCTTCTGAAATTATACGGCCACTTCCATCCATGAGGGAGTACTTAAGTTTTGCCTCAAAGTTGTTGCTTGCTTTTGGTCTTGTTTTTGAACTTCCTTTGATTATTACCTTCCTTGCCAAGCTCGGCATGGTATCCGTAAGTTTTTTAAAAAAAAACAGAAAGTATGCCATCCTTTTGTTTTTCGTAGGTGCCGCCATTTTAACGCCGCCGGATGTCGTAACGCAAATCATGATGGCGTTGCCTTTAATGGTGCTTTATGAAATCAGCATTGTCGGCGCGAAAATTTTCGGTAAAAAGAAACCGGAAGAAAACGACAAGAATGAAGAATATAAAAAAGGAAAGGGGAAAAAGGAAACCACGGATAAAAACGAATAAACGCTAATTAAAATAATAATATTTACGTCTATTTGCGTCCATTTGCTTGCCCCGTAGGTTCGGCAAATCGTACTGGGGCGATTATCTGTTTTCTAATTCCTATTTCCTATTTTTTGTATTGACAGATCAATTTATAGTTGATAGATATTTTGCCGTTTTGTTCGTCACAACTCAAACAGATAATGAAAGGGGATAACAATTGGTTATGAGCAAAAAACACTGGATCATTGCAACGATTGCGGTAGTTACAACCCTCTTTATCACCACCGGAATCTATGCCGGAAAAGAGCTCAAAGATGAAATCAAGATGGATGATAAGGCATATGAGAAACACACCAAGGGCATCGTAACCTTTACACACAAAAAGCATATGAAAGAATATGCAGAAAAGCATCCTGAACTTTATAAAAAAGGATGTGGAGAATGCCATCACGAGGATAAAGATGGAAAATCGGTTCCCTTAAAAAACCTGAAAGAAGGCGACGACGTTAAAAAATGTATAGAGTGCCACAAAAAACCGGGGTACATTAAAGGGAAAGAGGCACGAGGATTGAAAAAAGAGCAAAAGCGTGAATATCAAGCCAATGCTGTGCACGATAATTGTAAAGGATGCCATAAAGACTTTAATAAAAAAATGAAATTAAAATCCAAAGACAAGGGGGCAGCGCCGACAACCTGCAAACAGTGCCACGGCGGAAAAGACGAGAAAGAATAGTACGGATTAAAGAATTAAAAGGGGCAATCGTTTTTTAGAGATGATTGCCCTTTTTTGCTTTTTTGGGTTGCATTTACAGGTCCAGGTTCACCGTTCAAGGGTTATGGAAGATTAAATTATATATCTAAACGTGATGAATTCGTAAAAAGGAAAACATTACTTTTTACGAAACCATCAATCTTGAACTTTGAACCCTGAACGTTTATTTTTATAGGCCATCGCATTTCGGACCATAGCTTCAGCCCATAAAGGCGTACCAAGGGCGTGGATATGGGTATAAGTGGCCAGAACATTTTTATAACAGACCCCGTCTCGCTTATTCAAAAAACCGCTCCCGCGTTTCATGCCAAAGGCCAGATCTTTATCCGTTCCACGCCATTTTATGACTTTCGAATAGTGAAACTCATGACCTTTAATTTCAGAACCGATTTTATAATAGGGATTCTCATGTTCCACCAAGACCACTGTATAGCCATGCCCCTGGGGCTTTTTGGAAAATCCAAATACAATTGGAAGCACCCCGGCCATAGAAAAGGTCCCTTCATCCAGAACAAGCGCTTCCCCTAAATACATCAACCCGCCGCATTCGGCATATATAGGCAACCCCTTTTCAGCCAAATCCTTTAATTGTGTTTTAAATGTTACATTGTTTCCCAGTTCTCGGGCATGGGTTTCAGGAAATCCGCCACCAATGTACAGGGCATCTACCGGAGGAATGGTGCTTGTCTTAAAAGGGCTAATCATGATGGTTTCCGCCCCTGCGGCCTGAAGTGCTTCGATATTTTCCGGATAATAGAACTGAAACGCAGAATCTCTGATAATCCCGATATTTGGTTTTGGATGCCGGCTGGAGTAATGTGAAGATTTGTTTTTAATCAGAATGCTGTCCTGAATACGGCCTTTAATCGTTATCGATGGATCATCCGAAACAAAAAGCGTTTGGGTATTAAAGGAAATTTCGGCCAGCGCGTCGAGGTCGAGATATTGGGCGGCAATTCGGGCGGCATCATTGACGGCATCCATTGCACAGCCGTGTTCCGGAGTTGGCACCAGCCCCAAGTGTCTTTCCGGAAATTTTTCCCAGTCGAGTTTCGGGATTGCACCCAGCACCGGGATATTGCAATACTGCTCAATATTTTTCCGGAGGACATTCTCATGCCGGGGTCCGGCCACCCGATTCAGGATCACCCCTTTTATGGCAACATCCGGATCGAACTTCAAACATCCCAACACAGCCGCCGCCATGGTCCGTGTAGACTTTGTACAATCGATGCAGAGCACTACGGGCGCCTTGAGAAGCTTTGCCAGCTCTGCGGTGCTGGTACTTCCATGGATATCAATACCATCATATAATCCACGATTTCCTTCAATAACCGAAATACCGTCTTTTGTGGAATGGGAAAAAAATGATTGAAGGATAAGCGGTTTTTCAACCAGGAAGGTGTCCAGATTGTAGCAGGACCGGCCGGCTGCAAGCGAAAGCCAGCCAGCGTCAATATAGTCCGGCCCTTTTTTAAAGGGTGTGATCTGTTTACCCGAGTTTTTCCATGCAGCGGTTATTCCGATGGATACGATGGTCTTCCCCGCTCCTCCCCGCAGGGCAGAAATCAAAATTCGGGAGAAATCCATATCTTCCTGCTGCATAGAAAGCTTTTAAATAAAAACAAGTTCTCTATCGGCTGTTTCAAACAATCAATCTTTGTTAATTTTTAATCTTCGTGCTCGGCATGTGCCTGTTTGCCGGCACCTTTGAGCCCGTATAAGGATGTGCTTCCGCTGGACCAGTATTCGAGAATTTCCTCTTGCACCATCTGGTTAATCAGCTTTTTGGCAACTCTGGGTTTCAAATCGAGTATTTTGGCCAGGTCGTTAAAATAAAATTTGGACTTTACTTTTTGCTTCTTTGTCAATCCTTCGACAATTTTCTGTTTTGCCTCTTCGTAGTCCATTATCAAGCCTCTTTTCGGATGCAGGGGGTACAAAAGTACCCCCTATTAGTTGTCCATATTTGTTTAAAACTTAAATTGTGTGGTCTGGCGCCAGGTAAAATAAGCCGGATCACGAAAATCATCAATGAGATGATGGGTAAATTCGAGTTCGCATTTTTCAAAGAATCTTTCCCATCCAATCCTTTCCGCCCACTCACCAAGACGTTCATATTTATTGGCCCCGACTGCATAGGCTTCGACGATTTTCTTAATACACGCCGTAGTTGATGGCCAGCGTGGCGCTTCGTTGGGCAGGAACGCCACGACAACCTTAGAAAACTTGGGTGCACTAACCCGGTTGGACACCTTGCCACCGGCCATAATCACGATGCCGTCGCCCACATCATCAGCAAGAGGCATGGCCGGGCACATGGTGTAGCAGTTACCGCAAAACATACATCTGGGTTCATTGACTGAAACACTCTTCACCTGGGTCCCATCAGCAAGTTCGATTTTGGACGGCTTGATAGCTGCCGTGGGACAGGCGGCGATGGCCAATGGAATTTCACACATCTTGTCCATATATTCATGGTCCAGCATGGGGGGCTTGCGGTGATACCCCAAAATAGCGATATCCGAACAGTGGACCGCGCCGCACATATTCAAACAGCATGCCAGAGATACGCGAAGCTGGGCTGGGAGACGCATGTTTTGGAAATCGTCAAACAGCACATCCATGGTGGCCTTTACCGGGCCTGATGCATCTGTGGCCGGTGTATGGCAGTGGATCCAGCCCTGGGTATGGATAATATTGGTGACACCGGCGCCGGTACCGCCGATGGGGAATTTAAAACTTCCGCCGTCAAACTTTCGGCTTGCAAGATCCTTTTTTAACGGCTCAACTTTGTCTTTGCTGGCCACCAAAAATTCGATGTTGTTACGGGTGGTGAAACGTAAATGTCCGTCACAATACTTGTCTGCGATTTCGCAGATTTCACGGATATGGGATACGCTCATGAGACGGCAGCCACCCACCCTTATCGTATATATTTCATCACCGGATTCAGCCACATGGACCAGAACACCGGGTTCCAGGATCTCGTGATAGAGCCATTTACCCTTGTTTTTCTTAATCACCGGCGGATAGAATTCTTCAAAATTTCTTGGACCGATGTCTGTTATTCTGTTTTCCATCGGTTTTTTAGGATTATAACCTGAGGATACAAATGCCATGGTCTTTACCCCCTATCTTTGATGGTGTTTTCTAAATTCGTTAATATCACGGTCGAATCCGCCTTCGACTTCGTCTTCTTTCCAGAAGATGTACGGGTTGGTGCGTGGTTCCTGAACCATCCGCGGATCCGGTTTAAAACCCGTTACCTCAAGAAGTTTCTGAAATCCCTGACGCTTCATAAGTTCGCCGAGCCGTTCACGGTTCTTGCCTTCTTCCATCCACCAGTCCCAGATGGGTTCAATGACTGTTTCCTTGATTTCATCATAAGGCTCTTCAACCTTAATAAAAGGAACAATGAGAGAGCCCATCTGAGCGCCGTCAAGAATCGGAGCCTTTGCTCCGGCCAGGATCGAACAACCCCGGTCATTACCTATTCTCAATGCTCTTGGCATGACATTGATGCAGTGCATGCATCTGGTGCACTCTCGATTTTCTATCTTCAGCTTTCCGTCTTCTAACCACATGCACTTGGTGGGACAAAGGTCGATCACTTCTTTCTGGATATCAAACGGTCCCCAGTCACGGCCGGCATGGGATCCGCCGTTTGGCGGCAGTTCTCCGCCCATATAGGCAGCAACCGCTTCCTGATCGATTCCAATATCATCTCTCCAGGTGCCGACAAAGGATAGGTCCGCCCGGGCAATGGATGCCACGCAACAGTTGGGGCACCCGTCAAATTTAAATTTAAACTTATACGGAAACGCCGGGCGATGAAGCTCGTCCTGATATTCAACGGTGAGATCATGGCAGATGGCCTGGGTGTCGTAACACGCCCATTCACAGCGCGCCTGGCCGACACAATCGGAAGGCGTCCGCAGGTTTGAACCGGAACCGCCCAGATCCTGATTCAGATTATGGCCCAATTCCCAGAAGACTTCTTCCAGTTGAGGTGTTGTGGTTCCGAGGAATATAATATCACCGGTGGAACCATGCATGTTGGTAATACCACTGCCGCGCCTTTCCCAGAGGTCACAAATATCTCTTAGGTATTTAGCCGTATAGAATTTACCTGCAGGCTGGGACACACGCATGGTGTGGAAATGGGCAACGCCCGGAAACATCTCGGGCTGGTCACAATATCTGCCGATAACACCACCGCCATAACCAAACACACCGACGATTCCGCCATGCTTCCAGTGGGTTCTTCCGTGCTTGTAGGATAATTCAAGCACACCCAGTAGGTCCTCACATACATCCACCGGAATCTGGTACTCTATTTTATCCTGATTCTTTGCCCTTGACTCGGCCTCCTGCTTCAGATCAGACACAAAACTCGGCCATGGCCCGCTTTCAAGCTGGTCCAGCAAAGGGGTTTCATGTTTTGCCATTATATTACCTCCATTCTAATTAAAAATTAACCTATCTGACTAAAAAGAAAATTCACCGTCCCCTGCCGAGGCAGTAAGAGTCACCTCCTCTCGTTCTGTTGTATTTTTTTTAAGTTTTATCGTTAAATGTCTTTGAATAATAACCTAAAATATTCAAAGAAGATCTATAAAATTAATATCAATCCTTGTCAATAAAAAAGCTGGATTGAAACCGTTAAACATCATTTTATTTTGAAGTTAGAATATTGCACTTGCCCAAATTGTCTGACGGTATGAAATAGATCTTCAACATGCTTTTCGAGATTCTGCCTGATGACAGTAACTTCAGAAGATTCCGGAGGATAGGTCTTAATAATCGAGTGACTTAAATCCAACAAATCACTATGGGTACAATCTAAAAGATGTTTCAGAAAAACTTGCTCCAAAGACGCTGGCAACAGATGGTTGAGAGGCTTTAAAGACAACCCTTCAAAAAAGCCTTTCAGGATTCCTTTGAGTGCAACATCATCAGACCACACTTTTTTTCCAACCCCATCCAGCCGGTCAATACGCATTTTAATGGCCATATTTAAAAAAAACACCAGCAATGCTTCCAGAATCAATTCAGAATCTGGTTCTTTAGATTCAGACGCGATATTATTCTTATACATGGATCTGTATTGTCTCACGGTGACAAGCTTTACCTCAACATCCTCTTTTTGACACTTCAAAACAAAATCACCGGCAGCATGATGCCACAAAAATATCTGCTCAAACGTTTCGACGTTATAATAATAAGTTATAATCTTAGCGGCCTGCCGGTAAAGTTCCATGGTTTGATGGGTTGTAAGGAAAAAGTTGCCGTGTTCATGATCCCATACAATGATTTTGTATTCTTTATCTTCAGGATCAAAGGAGATGTGGAATTCGTTAAACCCCTCGAACCATTCACCCAAAAACATCCGGGTTTCAACTTGATCCATTTTTGTAAAAACGTTGCCCTGAGCGTATACTTTGGGAATAAACGAAAAAGAGTAATCCGTGTCAAGTTTTTTTAAAAGCCGATATTCCCTTTGCGCGCATTGTTTTCCAACTTCTGTAACCGCAACGTTAAGAACAAGGGGAATTTGGACGTCCTTCAAAACGATTTCGATTTTGGCTGGATGATAAAACGCTCCGTGTTTGTCAAGAATGATTTTAATCTCTTCTATTTCTTGGGATATTATATTTCGATGGAGATATTGGGAGATTGATTGTGTAATGACCGCATATCGGTCTCTTTCCAGAAAATCTTTGGCGGCTAAAAAGCAGTCGCCGTGATTGATAAAAATATCACCGTTCGATTCAAATGCGTTGGCGGATTGTTGCCGGTTAAGGGGGATCGGAGCCGACCATATGGGATTTCCCTTTTGGACAGGATTTTTTACGTTGGATAAAAAATATTTGAATCTCGGCATGCAAAATATGGGTGTGGATATCTTTTATCTGTACTTCTTGACCTCTTTTAATATTTCAGGAGAAACATCATATCCAAGCTCAACCGCCTTATCAACATGTTTAACGGCAAGTCCATGCTCTCCCTTTTCGAGATAGGCAATGGCCAGATTGTTATATGCCACGGCAAAGTTCGGTTGAAGTTCTATGACCTTGAGGCTGGTCTCGATGCTTTCATCAATCATCCCTTTCATGAGATATGCATTGGCCAATGTTGTATAGGCTTGCAGGAATTTTGGATTCCATCGAATCGCTTTTTCAAGGGCAGGAATCGCTTCCTCAATATTTCCCAATTGAAGTTGCGCAAATCCAATATTCCCATAACCTTCGGAAAACCCTGCCCTTGCCTGTACCGACAGCTTATTGTATTTAAGGCAACCCTCCAGGTCCCCGCGCTGCAAACAGATCCCTCCCAGTTGAACATACGCCTCTGCAAGATTCGGGCTACACTCGATCGCAGCAAAAAGTTCGCTTTCAGCTTCATCGTATTTTTTAAGCCCCAAAAGGCCGATTGCAAGATTGTAATGGGAGTTGCCACAGTCTGGATTTACAGCAACGGCAGCTTGTTGGTGAGCGATATATTCTTCAACGTTTTTTGCTTTAGGCATGATTATATCCTTTAATAGGTTTTAGTTTTACCAATAGCATGAGAAAAAGTATCTATCAATATATAGATTGAAGATGCTTTAATTTTGAAGTTAGTATGGTAGTGCTTTTGGGTTGTCAAGCAAAAAATTGACCTGCATTAAACGGGACAAAACTATTGACAAATTATTACTATCCGTAATAGAAAGATAGGCTTGAGTATATGTCGTGTGTTAAGGAAAGACGTTAATTATTTTATATTTATAACTTTTTCAACAGGAGGTTCTCATGGCAGATTGTTATATTAACATCTTTTTGGATGATGATAAATTCAAGAAGATTGA
>Ga0307425_1002492_pt1 | contig 10346 bp, 9 predicted proteins | sample SalMarWE160330MG_FD_202152 | JGI IMG/M metagenome (GOLD analysis project Ga0307425, IMG submission 202152) | Salt marsh sediment microbial communities from the Plum Island Ecosystem LTER, Massachusetts, United States - WE1603-30 | ecosystem: Environmental > Aquatic > Marine > Intertidal zone >...
AAACTTCCTTGGATATGGTCTTTATTGTCCTATCGACTTTTTTATCCATAGGTGTTGACTTGGACGTTTTGGTAACCCTCATTTCTGGGAGTTGGAAGATTGGATTGGCACACCTTATTGAATGTGGGTATTATCCCTGAGGCAAGCCTGAAGATTGCCCTGGCCGGGTTGCTTGGTGGTGTGACAGGATTTGAGCGAGAAGAGCATGGCCAGGCCGCAGGATTTCGAACATACATTCTGATATCTATGGGCTCTTGTCTTATCATGATGATCTCGCTTCAGATGGAGTCCATGTACCGATATCTGGGCGCAGAAAGTGCGGTGAGGTTGGACCCGGGCCGGATAGCCTCTTATGCCCTGGCCGGAATGGGTTTTTTGGGCGCAGGCGCGATAATCACGGGCAAGGGAACCGTAAGGGGATTAACAACAGCCGCGGGGATGTGGATGATAACCGCGGTGGGTCTTGCGGTTGGATGCGGGTATTTCATCCCAGCAATTTTAGTTACGGTTTTCAGCCTGTTTAGCCTATACGTGTTGCGCTACACAAAACGGTTCTTCAGGAGAGATGTATATAATACACTTGTGTTGGTCTCTGACGATGTGGGAGGGCAGCTAAGGAGGATTGAAGAGGTCATAGAAAGATATCCCTTTTCCAATATCCAGTTTGTGAGTTTCGACCGTAAGATTGATCAGGGGATGATTACGTTCAGAATAAGCCTTATGTCAAAGGAGGACATGGAGTGGAGGGATCTTACCAACGATCTTACTGGACTTCCCGGGCTTCGTGAGATCGCCCTGGAGGAGGCTGGGGTGCCGTAAGGTGGGAGGAAAGATTCAGGTGAAGAGGATTCCGGCAGGGTCAAGTATGACCAAAGGGATTTCAAAGGAGAGGGCGAGCTTCCTGGCAAATGATTTCAGCCAAGGATTCATCAAGTATTGCCAGTTTGAAGCCATTGACATAAAAAGGGCTTATTTAGAATCAAAGGTAAAAATTGAAGGGCATCATCGACAGCAGGATGGCTTTATCCATGCAGGTGTGATTGCAACTATGGCCGATCATTCTGCAGGTTATGCGGCATTTACCATTGTTCCTGAAGATTTCCAGATACTGACCATCGAGTTCAAGATCAATTTCCTGAGACCGGCCTATGGTGATACGCTTGTTTGTCGTTCCCGAGTGATCAGGGAGGGCACAAAGATCATCATATCTGAATCGGAGGTCTACGACCTGCGGGATTCGGGCGAGACCATTGTTGCCAAGGCCCTTGTAACGCTTATGGCTGTGCCCAAGGAAAAGCTGGCCTCAAAGCGCTGACCCTATTTCTTCGGCAATCCTCTGGGCTGCATCTACAGGATTTTCCGCATCCCGGATGGGACGGCCCACCACTATATAATCAGCACCATTTCTGATGGCCTCAGCCGGGGTCACGATCCTTTTCTGGTCATCCTGCTTAATTACAGACCAGCCGGGACGTATGCCAGGCGTGATGGCAATCATTTCAGGCCCTAGCTCCTTTTTTATCATTGCCACCTCAAGCCCTGAACATACAACACCGTGGCAGCCTGCCGCCTTGGCCAGGCGAGCCTTTTGAAGGACTAACGCTGAAGGGTCACTGGTATATTTTTTTGCATAACCTAGACTTTTAAGCCTATTTTGATTCAGGCTCGTAAGTAAGGTTACCGCCAGTATCTTTGTTCCTCCCGGGTTATCTTCTGCGATGCCCTTAAGAAAGTTTTCTCCCTCGTCACAGTGAATTGTCACAAATTTAGGCCGATAGTTGCTTGCCGCTATAAAGGCCCTTTTTACGGTAGCTGGAATATCGTGGAGCTTCAGGTCAAGGAAAATACCAGGACATCCAGCATCCTTTATCGCCGTGAGTATTTTTGGGCCCTGACTGATGAAAAGTTCCAGGCCTACCTTAAAGATGCCCACATGTTTCTTTAAAAGCTCAACATAGGCCATGGCCTCGTCATAGGTGTGTAGATCAAGAGGAAAGATTATGTAGTCTTTGGCTTCTTTTTTCATAAGACACCCCATGGATTATAATGGCTCGTCAGGATATGGTGGGGCAGGGAGCATAAAAAACCATAGACATAAGGGCCAAAAGCCGCTATATTTAGTCACCCTATTGGGCCACCGTAGCTCAGCTGGCAGAGCACCTCACTCGTAATGAGGATGTCCACGGTTCAAATCCGTGCGGTGGCTCCAGCGGAATTGATTAACTTTAGTCACTCTGGAGGTACGCTAGTAACCAAGCCCCCTCTGGACGAGAATTCTTTACATCTTGGGAGAAGATATTGATGGATGACATCCGAGAACATTTCAGATGTGATAGCTGTAAAAATAAGGAGTTCAAACTCATATATAATTTTTCTCTTCGGTTCCATAAGGTCAATTTTTCTGATGAGCTCATCTATGATAGACTAATGGACGAGATCTATCAGTGCACCAAGTGCCAGAAAACCTTTACAAAAAAGGAAATAGAAGATGGATTGGCAGAGCTCATAAGGAGACGGAGGTTCAGTTAAGATTTTTTGAGCTCCTTTTGGTAAAATTGGAATTTGTATGATCCTATCTCAATGGTATCGAAGTCCTTTAGTCGGGCGCTATCCTTTATGAGCTGCCCATTAACCCTCAATTTTGTCAATGACCCAGTATAGGTGATGGTGTAGCCAGATGGACGCTTGCTGATTGTGGCTGCAGTGGCCCCCATAAACAGGCCAGAGAGCTTCACCTCAGAGTTGTCCGATTTCCCTATCCTAGTAAGCTTCTTGGTTAATTGGATCTCACCCAAGTCTGACCCGTCTATAAAGGTTATTATTCCAACCTTTTCTTGTTTTTGTGTTTCAGGAGCACCTGATGCCTGTTTAGCTAGGAGCTCACGCTGTTTGACAGGATCCAGCACCATAGTCTTGTCCATGTCAATTTCGGATGGCTTTTCTTTCTCAGATGCCAGAAAAAGGACAAGATGCTTGCCTATTTGGATGTTGTCTCCATGATTCAGGCTGTGCGAGGCGATTTTCTTATTGTTTACAAATGTCCCATTTGTGCTCTGCAGGTCGTTTAGGACGAATGCAGAGCCTGTCTTATCAATTCTGGCATGGTGCCCAGATATGGCCAGGTTGTCGATTGTTATGTCATTATCGGGCTTCCGGCCAATGGTCATACTATCTTTGAGAAAAGGGAACTCTTTGATTACTTGCTCCTTAAACATCAAAATAAGCCTGGCCATGATCCATCCCCCTAATTCTGTCATTATATTAATTGTTGTAACGCCTTAGCTGTTTGAAAATATGTCTTAATGTCCCTCTCAGTGCTGTCAACATATCGGTCGAGACTTTTAATATTTTCAAAGAACTAAAGTGTTACTAATTATTCAATACTATTCTATTATATTACAAAATAGCAACAATAATGTCACGGCCTAAATTTTCTTATTATTTTCTGTGAACTCGTTAATATGTCCACAACAAATCCTCCAAATCTCCTCATCGGTGCCACTCTTACTGCTTCCCTGCCGGGCAAGAAAACCGAGATGACCGTCGTGTTATCGTGCCCTCCCCTCTCCAGGGCCTTATCAATAAAATTCCCGCACAGGGTTTCCGGACTGTCCTCTTCTTCCACCATATTCAATATTTCATCATCTGACATCAGATCTGTTAGTCCATCGGTGCACAGGATGAAGCGCTCGTTGTTTGTAGGCTCAAGCTCAAAAATTTCCGCCTCTATATCCGCACAAGCACCAAGATTTCTAGTCAGTACATGTTTTAGTGGAGAATTCTCGGCCTCCTCCTTGTTTAGTACACCCATTTCGACCTGCTCGGCGACAATGGTGTGGTCTTTAGAAAGCCTTTCAATTTCGCCATTCCTTACCAAATAGATACGGCTATCGCCTACATTGGCAGAGATGATAAGGCCGGGCATAACGGCCAGGACTACCACTGTTGTTCCCATGCCGCGGTATTTTTCACTCTGTGTGGCCATTTCGTGTATGACCCTGTTGGCTAACCGGATACTGCTCAAGACATAATTGCCTGCCTTGGAAAGGGAAGGGTCGGGGGATCCAAAGATGACCTCCTCAGAGACCTCTGAACCAATCCATTTTTTAAAACTTTTGGTGATCAAGTCCACGGCAATCTGACTTGCTACCTCTCCAGCCAAATGCCCGCCCATGCCATCGGCGACGACATAAAGACCTAAGACATCGTCCGCTGAGAAACAATCTTCATTTTCCTTTCTCTTAAGCCCCACGTCTGTCAGGCCAGCGGCTTTGATCATGTCTGATTTCATGCTTATATTAGACAGCCCTGCATTTTTAGATGCTTATCTCAAATTGTTCAAGGTGAAAATCTTTCTTGATCACAATACGAATGCGCTTGTTTAGCCTTTTTTCAAGGTCTATGATTGATTCATGTTCTTCCTCTCTGAGTGCGTAGTCAATTTCCGGGTTTACCAGGATACTGATCTCCACTTGGTCGCCAAAGTCTGAGCACTCTCTTTCGATGGTCCTGAATATCTCATAGCAGATGGTTTTTGGAGATTTAAGCATACCCTTTCCTTCACAGTAAAAACACGGTTTGGATAAAAGGTTACTCAGATTTGCACGTGTTCTCTTTCGGGTCATTTCAATGAGTCCGAGATCGGACATGTGAAGGACGTTGGTTTTGACCCTGTCTTTGCTTAGGGCCTCCTTAAGGGCCATAAAAATGCGTTCCCGGTTAGAAATTTTTTCCATATCAATGAAGTCGATCACTATGAGCCCGCCAATATTTCTAAAACGTAATTGATATGCGATTTCTTTGAGTGCCTCCAGGTTGGTTTTCAAAATGGTTTCCTCTACATTGCCTTTGCCCACATAGCTGCCTGTATTGACATCAATAGCCGTCAGCGCTTCAGTCGATTCGATCACGATATAGCCCCCTGATTTCAGCCATATCTTGTTTTTAAGGGCGCGGGAAATCTCCACCTCGATGCCAAAGGCGTCAAATATCGGATCACGGTCCTCATATAGCTCTATAGAGTGTCTTAACATGGGTGCGAAGGTTCGGATGAACTCCATTATGTTTTCGTACTCTTCACCGGAATCGATGACCAGACGGCTTACTTCTCTCGTAAATAGGTCTCTGACGGCCCTCAGAGAGATGGACAAATCTTTGTGTAAGAGACCAGGACGACCTGATCTCTTTTCCATTTTTTTCTGGATGTTTGCCCATAGCTTCAAGAGAAAGTCCATCTCCGATTGTAACTTTTCTTTTGATGTGCCTTCGCTCACGGTCCTTACGATGAACCCGAAGTTGCTTGGCCTGATTTCTTTGATAATTTCTCTTAGCCTTTCCTTTTCCTCTTGGTCCTCGATCTTACGGGAGACGCCAATATGCTTAACCGTGGGCATAAGGACCAGATGCCTCCCTGGAAGAGAAATGTGAGACGTGACCCTGGCCCCCTTGTTATGGATGGGTTCCTTGGTGACCTGGACCATAATCTCCTGGCCCTCGTGTAGTAAGTCCTCAATCTGAAACGAAACGCCCTGAAGTCGATTGGGATTTAATGGATCGAAATCCGCCGAATATGCTTCTTCATCTGCCTCATGGTTTCCTAGCAGCACCTTTTCAATATCTTTTACGTCCTCATGCACATCAGTGACATAAAGAAAGGCCGTTCTATCAATGTCTATATCCACAAAGGCAGCCTGCATGCCGGGCAGGACTCTGACGACCCTTCCTTTATAGATATTCCCCATTAGTTCATCACCGGTTTTTCTTTCGATATGAAGCTCCACGACAACGCCGTTTTCAACAAGTGCGACCCTTGTTTCATGAGGCCTGGTATTAATAATTAGTTCATTAGACATTGGATCGTCGCTTTCCAGTTAGATGAGGGAGTCCGTCTTACAAACGACCTACGTAAACACCTGGTTAGTTTTTAGTATCTTCATGTCAGTCTCATGAAGGTCCTGTGAACAAAACACGCCTTTTACTATTAAAGCCGGCCTGAGTTGTGGGCCGGAGGTGTGTCTCATGACAAGCTCGATGCAGTTCGGGGAAATAAGTGCCATGGATTTGACGAGGGGTCTGGCATTAATCTCATGTTTTCCTTTCTTGTTTGCCTTTACAACAGGAAAATACTCTGACTTGAGAAAGCCTTCCATCTCCTCTCTTTCCAGTCTAACCGCATCAAATGTAATAATAAAATGGCTTTCCTTCAGCCGTTCTATTTTTTTATCAGGGGCAATTTCTTGGACTGCCGTTACAGTTACCCCTAAAGGTAATTCCCGGTTTATTCTATCCTCGAAGCTTGATATGTCCAAGGTCTCCCCAACTCTAATGTCGGCTGTCTCTTGCAGGCTTTCAGTGCCCACGGGCAACGCCACTGCAAATGATACCTTAGCCATTGGGTGATATCCTCTTGAGTAGTTGAGGTTCACCCCCGTCCTCCTCAAGGCCCTTATAAATACGCGCACGAGTTCAAGATGAGAAAGATATCTGGCCTGGTTGATTTTTTTAAAGGTCAGGCGATATCTTGTCGGCGCGGATATGTTATGTGCCGCAAGATGTTTAACGGGACTAGGCGGCAAATCTGCCTTCCCGAAAAGAACCGGATCTACCACCTCGTGATCGCATACGCCGCATTCAAGGCATTTCTCTCTGCAGTCTAAGGTCAATTCTACGTTCTGCGCTCGTTTCCACTCTCTTGCCAGATATGCCTTCGTGACTCCAGACAGTATATGGTCCCATGGCAGTGCCTCATCCAGGCCCCTTTCCCGATGCAGGTAGAAGTGTGGGTCTACGCCAGTGACCCTGAAGGATTCCTGCCAGATTGGCATCCGGAAGTGTTCTCCCCAGGCATCAAATTTGGCCCCGAGTCTCCAGGCCTTTTTGAGAACCCTGCTCAATTTCCTGTCGCCCCGGGAAAAAATCCCTTCCAGCCAGCTCAGCTCAGGTTGATTCCATTTAACATGGACCTGGCCGCCTTCAAGTCCTTTCCGGACAAATTCTATCCGCCTCCGGCTCTCTTCCATAGGGATTTGTGGTGCCCACATAAATGGGGTATGAGGCTTGGGGACAAAGGTAGAGATGCTCACATTTAGTTTGGGACCCTTGCCTCTCTTTCCAGCCAGGCCGGCCACCTCTCTGGCCAGGAGGATGATAGCCTGAAGATCTTGTTCTTCCTCCAGGGGAAGGCCGATCATGAAGTAAAGCTTGATCAGATCCCAACCGGCCTTGTAAACTGAGCGCGCGGTGTCCAGGATGTCCTCTTGTTTTAATCCCTTATTAATGATTCTTCTCAGACGAGCACTTCCTGCCTCTGGTGCCAGGGTGAATCCTGTTTTCCTTACCCTCTTAATCTGTTCGATCAACTGAGGGCTTAGAGTATCAACTCTAAGGGATGGAAGGCTCAGGGCGACCTTTTCATGGGACAGCCTATCCATCAGGGCCTTGAGCAGGGGTTCTATACAGCAATAATCCCCTGAACTGAGGGATAGTAAGGTAAGGTCCTCATAGCCGGTATGCATTAACGCCTCCTGGGCCTTACTAATGATAGCCAGGGGACTCCTTTCTCGCACCGGCCGATATATCATGCCTGCATGACAGAATCTGCAGCCGCGTGTACATCCACGGGTGATCTCTATGGCCAATCTATCATGAATAAGCTCAATGAAAGGCACAATGGGAGATTTTGGAGAAGGGTAATCATTGATGTCAGGGATTAAGGCCTTTTTGACTGCCTGATAACCATCGACTATTGGTTGGATCGTATCAATGGCCCCTCCATTTTTGTAATAAATTTTGAAACGGGAAGGAACGTAAACACCCTGTATATGGCACAATTGGGACAAAAGGGACTGCTTGTCCTTTGCCTTTTCCTGTTTTGCCCTTCGCACGGCCCGGCATATCTCAAGGGCTACCTCTTCACCATCTCCTATGACAAAGGCATCGAAGAAATCAGCAACAGGTTCGGGATTAAAACATGAGGGACCGCCTGCGATCACCAGGGGGTCTTCGTCTCTTCTGTCTGCCGCGTCCATGGGTATGGATGAGAGATCAAGCATGTTCAACACATTGGTGTAGGAAAGCTCGTACTGAAGACTGAAGCCTACTATGTCAAATTTCGATAACGGCCTACGAGATTCCAGGCTGGCCAGCGGGATTTTGTGGCGCTTCAGGTCCATTTCGAGGTCGATCCATGGGGCGAAGACCCGTTCAGCCGCCAGCCAGTGGTGACTGTTTAATATGTGATAGAGTATCCTCAGGCCCAGGTGGGACATGCCAACCTCATACACATCAGGAAAGGCAAGGGCAATAGACACCTCTATATGTGCAAGGTCTTTCCTTATGGAGTTGATCTCGTTCCCAAGGTAACGGCTGGGACGTATGATGTTTGAAAACCATTCCTGATCTAATATGGACATAGTAGACATCTCTGGAATAAAAAAGGCATCACAATGAAGGGGATAGTGGCAGTGATATGGCAATCTGTGCACCCCCTTCAGGATGATTGCTACCAGTGATTTCTCCCCTAAGGCCTTCTATTATACGCCTTACAATCGCCAATCCCAGACCAGACCCCTTTTCTTTGGTCGTGAAAAAAGGTGTAAAGAGCTGGGACAGGGTCTTCTCTTCAAAGCCCCCCCCTGTATCACGGACAACAATATTTACCCTTTCCCGGCCTGATTGAGAGCCGTCTGTCACGAGTTTTGTTGAGATGTGTAATAAGCCTCCATGAGGCATGGCGTCGCGGGCATTCAAAAAAAGATTCCACAAGACCTGCTTGACCTGTTCAGGATCAGATTCGAGGCTTATGGGTTGAGGAAAATCTGTAGCGAATCCTATCTTATTGGTCCAGTGCTGGCTATTTTTGAAAAGCTCAAATGATTCGAGGACCAGGTCATTCAAGTCGAATTTTTGTAGATTGGCCTTTTTTGGTCTTGCGAAAAGGAGGAAATCATTTACCAGATTATTCAGACGACTGATTTCCCTGGACACAATATCCATAAGGCGTCTGTTGACATCATCTTTTTCCACTCCGTCTCTGAGCATCTGGATAGATGCGCTGATAGATGCCATGGGGTTTCTGACCTCATGGGCGATGCCCGCTGCAAGCTCCCCGATCAGGGCCAGGCCCTCTACTTTTTTCATCTCTTCTTCTATTTGTTTTATCTCTGTCATGTCCTGAAAGATGAGGATATGTCCCTTCTGGTTCCCCAGTATAAGTCGAAGAGGGGAGATGGAAAGCCGAAGATATCCCTGGCCGCCATCCGGCTTCAAATAAGGAAGGTCTATAAATGGAGGAAGTCTCTTGGTGGTCAGGGTTAGGGGCGAAACCGAGTCGCCTAAAAAATTTTTCAGAAATGGGAGAACCTGAACAATGTTACGACCTGAGGCCCGATTGGCCCTGAGATCAAAAATGTCATCTGCGGCAGGGTTAAAGAGAATAATCTTGTTATGGCCGTCCAGGGCGATTAGGGCCGATGTAATGCTATTTATAATGCTTTCGTTTATTACTTCCAGTTTGTCAAAATCTATTTGTTTCGCCTCTAATTCAACACGGCTCCTTCTTGCCTGTTCAGAGAGGTAACTGCTCAGATAGGCGACCAAATAAAAACCTGCAATATTTACCAGAATTATGTAGAATAGATGAAAGCTTTGGTTTTCTGCCGTGTATATTCCCCGACTGCCTAATGGATGGATTATATTATAATAATGGAGATCCATCAAGAGCCCATAGAGGATGCTGCTGCTGGAGGCAATGACCATTCCGCCTTTGCGGTATAGAATGATGCTCCCATTAATTATTGTAAGAATGTAGAGAAATGAGAATATACTTTCAATGCCCCCTGTGGCGTAAATGATTGCTGTTACAAAAAAGGTATCCACAAGGAGCTGTAAATAGGCAAGCCAAAAAAGGTCCTCTGAATAAGTGAAAATAATTACATATGCAAAGGTCAGAAAATAGACCGCTACGAAAAGGAGGCAATGGAAGGTCTGAATGTGTCCAAAATAGGCCTGTGTTTCCTTGATCTGGGTAAATATTGAGGCACCCAGAAGAAGTGAAACAATGATGACCCTCACAAACATCAGGGTTTGTAAACGTCCCGAGAGTTCTGATCTGGGAATTTTTGCGTTGGATTCGGCCATTCCGATAGGACTAACCCACGGCAGCGGCCATCTTGAAGATAGGCAGATACATGGATATCACCAGCCCACCTATGGAGCCGCCAAGGAAGACCATGAGCAAGGGTTCTAGCATGGATGTGAGGGCATCGACCGCGGCGTCTACCTCGTCATCATAAAAATCGGCAATCTTTTCGAGCATAGTATCAAGTGCCCCGGTCGCCTCGCCGACG
>Ga0307425_1002495_pt1 | contig 10336 bp, 10 predicted proteins | sample SalMarWE160330MG_FD_202152 | JGI IMG/M metagenome (GOLD analysis project Ga0307425, IMG submission 202152) | Salt marsh sediment microbial communities from the Plum Island Ecosystem LTER, Massachusetts, United States - WE1603-30 | ecosystem: Environmental > Aquatic > Marine > Intertidal zone >...
TCGGGAATGAGATAACCGACGGCTCTGATCTCGCCCGTGAAGCCGTGGCGCTGGCGCAAGATCACGGCAAGGCTGATGCCGCGGCCGTCGCCGAACACGGGAAAATTTATGGCGACCGGACCGGCATTGCCGCCGGCCGCAGCCTTAAGCGCGCTCTCATCGGCATCGGGCTCGAGCAGCGTCGCCACCTCGGGCGGATCGGAGACGAGCACGCCTGTCTTAAGATCAACGAGCGGCATAGAGCGCCTCCTTGAAGGGCTGAGCGCCGACGCGCCGCCACGTGTCGAGGAATGTCTCATCGCCGGTTCGTTCGGCCAAATAAGTCTCGATGATGGTATCGATCGCTTGCGGCACGGCTTCGGCGCGGAACCCGGGACCGATAATCGTACCGATCGCGGCATCGTCCTTCGGGTTCCCGCCGAGAGAGATCTGGTAGAGCTCGGTGCCTTTCTTGTCGACGCCGAGAATGCCGATATTGCCCGAGTGGTGATGACCGCAGGCATTGATGCAGCCCGACATGTTGAGCCTGAGCGGGCCGATCAATTCCTGGCGCTTCGGGTCCTCGAACCGTTTGGCGATTTCCTTGGCGATGGGAATGGAGCGGGCATTGGCCAAGTTGCAGTAATCGAGCCCGGGGCAGCAGATCATATCGCCGAGAAGATCGTGATTGCCGGTGGCAAGCCCGTGTTCAGCCAGGATGTCGTAGATCGCGACCACGTCCGAAGTCGCCACATGCGGCAGCATCAGATTTTGCGTGTAGTTGACGCGGGCTTCGCCGCGGCTGAAGCGCTCGGCCAGATCGGCGACAAGCTCCATGGCCTCGGAGCTTGCATCGCCAGGCGTCCGTCCCGGCTCTTTGAGCGACACGACCACGGTGGAATAGCCCGGCACGCGATGCGGCCGCACATTGTGCTTGAGCCAATTGGCAAAGACGGGATCGGCGGCGCGGCGCTTGTCGAGCGTCTCGTCGCCAATGGGGCGCGGCGCCAGATCAGGCGGCGCGAAATAAGACATGATGCGCTTGCGCTCGTCCTCGGGAAGATCGATCGCGTCCTTATGGGTCGCTTCCCAATCGGCCTCGACCGCCTCACGGAAGGCGTCGATACCGAGCTTGTTGACCAGGATTTTGATGCGCGCCTTATGGATGTTGTCGCGGCGCCCATAGAGATTGTACACGCGCAAGATCGACTCGATGTAGGACAAGAGGTGCTGTTTCGGCAGGAACGCCCTGATTTCCTGCCCGACATAAGGGATGCGGCCCATGCCGCCGCCGACCAGAACGCGGAAGCCGTTCTCGCCGTTGGGCCCGCGCACGATCTTCAGCCCGATATCGTGGAACGCAATCGCCGCACGATCCTCGGCGGCGCCGGAAATGGCGATCTTGAACTTGCGCGGAAGCCACGAGAACTCCGGATGAAGCGTGGACCATTGGCGCAAGATCTCGCACCACGGGCGCGGGTCTTCGAGTTCGTCATTGGCTGCACCGGCAAACGGATCGGCGGTGACATTGCGCACGCAATTGCCGCTGGTCTGGATGCAATGCATCTCGACCTCGGCGAGGGCTGCAAGCACGTCGGGAATATCGACCAGCTTCACCCAGTTGAATTGAAGATTCTGGCGCGTGGTGAAATGCCCGTAGCCGCGATCCCAGCGCCGCCCGATCATCGCCAGTTGGCGCAACTGTTTGGGCGACAGCACGCCATAGGGAATGGCGATGCGCAGCATATAGGCGTGGAGCTGAAGATAGAGCCCGTTGCGCAGACGCAACGGCTTGAACTCGTCTTCGGTCAACTGGCCGGTAAGCCGCCGCTCGACCTGGTTCTTGAACTCCGCCACGCGTTCGCGCACGAACGCGTGGTCGAACTCATCATAGCGGTACATCGTACCAATCCTTGGTCAAGGTAGTGCGGTGGGCGGCGCGGATACGTTCGCGCACCGACAACGGATCGACTTCTCCGCCCTGGATTGCGACTTCCATGGGATAGACCGCCACCACTTTCCGTGCATCGACATCGTGGGCGGCCTCTTGTTCGAGCGCCTTGGTCTCTTCCTCGGTTTCGGCAAGCCGCGCGCGTCCGATCTCCTCGGTCCAGTCGCCGCCGGCGGCGAGATAGACGACGATGCCGTCGATCAGACGGTTGGCTGTGATCACGTTAGGCATAGAGGCGTTTGACCTCCTCTAGGCTGAGGATGGTGTCGACCACACCGGCTGCGGGAAGATCGGCGACTTCGCCGAAGATCAGCACGGCCGGGCTCTTGAGCCCGAGGCGCATCGGATCGGCAGCAAGTTCAGAAATGGTTGCGCGCACGCGGCGTTCGTCTTCGCGGCTCGCATTTTCGACCGCGATCACCGGCAGATCGGGCTTCCATCCTGCTTCAAGCAATCGCGCGGCGATCACGCCAGCCGTGGTCACGCCCATATAAACGAGGAGCGTGTTGTTGCCGGTCGCGAGCGCGGCAAGGTCGAGATGCTCGAAGGACGGCTCGGCCCCGCCAGCCTCGTGTCCCGACACGAATGTCACGGTATGCGAGACGTCGCGATGGGTGAGCGGGATCTGCAAGCTTGCCGCCGCCGCGACGCCCGCGGTGACACCCGGCACGATTTCGATTGCGATATCCGCGGCGCGCAGCGCATCGAGTTCCTCGCCGCCCCGGCCGAAGATAAAGGGATCGCCGCCTTTCAGCCGAACCACGGTCTGACCGGCGCGCGCCCGGGCGATCAGGAGCGCGTTGATCTCATCCTGGGGAACGCTATGCGCCCCCTTGGCCTTGCCCACCGGGACCAGCTCGGCCTCGCGGCGGGCGTAATCGAGCACGCCCTCGCCGATTAGCCGGTCGTAGAAGATCACGTCGGCAGCTTTCAGCGCGCGCAACGCTTTCAAGGTGAGAAGCTCTGGATCGCCGGGACCGGCGCCGACCAGAAGCACGCGGCCCTCCGGCTTTGGCGAAGTCGTCGCTTCGGCAATCGCGGCTCCGATCAGGCCGCGCGCCTTGTCTTCGTCGCCTTCGAGCATGGCCTCGGCGGCCGCGCCCTCGAACACGGCTTGCCAGAATTTCCGCCGCGGCGGACCCGAAGGCAGCGCCTCGGCGACCGCGCCGCGGAATTCGGCCGCGAGCTTGGCAAGCGCATCGAGCCTTGGATGCAGTTCCTGTTCGAGCCAAGCACGCAAGCGCTGCGCCAGCACCGGCGATGCGCCCGAGGTCCCGATCGCGACCGTGACCTCGCCGCGGTCGACAATGGCCGGAAGCGCAAACGTGCAGAGCTCAGGCCGGTCGGGAACGTTGACCGGCACGCCGAGCGCGCGTGCAATGGCCGAGACGCGCGCGTCCTCCGCCTCGTCTTCGGTGGCGGCGATGACCAGCGGGCGCCCGCGCAATTGATCGATGCTTGGCCCCGCCGGAATCAGCGACACCGTGCCTGCCTCGACAAGCTCCGCGAGCTCCGGCACGACCTCGTCAGCGGCGATATCGACCGACGGCGCGCGCTTCAGAAGCAGCCGGGTCTTGATCGCAGCGAGCGCACCGCCGCCGGTCACAAGCGGCGGCTTGCCGTCGAAGCTCACCAATATCGGGAAGGTCCGCATGCGCCGCCTAGCCTCCCACCGCCACGTTTTCGGCCGGCGCATCGGCGAGACTTTCCGGCGCAAGCTCGATCTCGAGCCCGTCGAGCTCTTTGGACATGATGATTTGGCAGCACAGCCGCGAGCGGTCGTCGACATTGAAGGCGCCGTCGAGCATCTCAAGCTCTTCGTCGCTCGGCGGGGTGAGCTTCGCCAGCCAGTCCCGGCCCACCCACACATGGCAAGTGGCGCAGGCGCAGGCACCGCCGCATTCGGCCTTGATCGGGAGGCCCCAGTCGCGAATGACCTCCATGACGCGCCAGCCTTCAAGCGCTTCGAGGCGATGCGTGGTGCCGTCCGGCATGCGCAAATTCAGGAACATGTCAGCTGTCTCTCGTTGGACACTCGGCGGCAGCGCGGATCGTCGCCCCGCGAGAGGCGATCGTCTCGCGGAATGTAGCGAAAAACCATTCTCCTAAAAAGGAGTCTGACGCAAAAAGACGCAAAATGGTTCCTTTTCGCTAAAGTTAGTAGTAATTTTTTCTTTGAGTGGCGATGAGCGCAAAATCCTTTCCGCGCCTCAGGGGCCGCCGGGCTTGGCCGAGCGCGGGGGGCTTTCGCTTTTTGCCACCAGCGCGTCACGAATCTCTTGGAGGAGCTGCACCTCGCGCGACGGCGGCGGCTCCGAGGCAGGTGCCTCTTCTTGGTGGCGCCGCAACTCGTTCATGCCTTTCACCACCAGGAACAGCGCAAAGGCGACGATGAGAAAGGCGATCACATTGTTGATGAACACGCCAAAATTGATAGTTGGTGCCCCGGCCTCCTTGGCCAGTGCCAGTGAATCGTAGTGCTGGCCGTTCAGAGCGATGAACATGTCCGAGAAATCGACCCCGCCAGTCACGAGTCCCAGAGGCGGCATGAGGACGTCGCCAACCAGGGATTTGACGATGGTTGAGAACGCGGCGCCGATGACGATGCCAACCGCCATATCCACCACATTGCCGCGCAAAGCGAATTCCTTGAACTCGTTTAGCATTCCGTCATCTTCCTCTCTCGTTCGTCCAGTCACCACGCTGCCACGTTTAAACGCCAATGGTGCCTGGCCGGTTTGCCAGCCGGGACCGCGCTTGGTAACGCGTTGTCTAGCCTTGGGATAGGGGGAGCGAAATGGCGCCAGAAATTCCCGACGACGGCGACCCGGTCCATCGCCATCAAATTCAGACGCTCATCCTCGCCGTCGGCATTCTACTTGTCACCCTCGTTGCCGCTATTCTCCCCGTCGCCGCGCTCGCTTGGTTCAATCAGTTCGGTTTTCTGCAATTCCCTCTTGCCTTCTATCTTCTGGCGCAAGGGTTCCTGTTTTTCATTGTGGTCATAGCGTTCTGGTTTATCCGCGTCCAGGAACGCATCGACTTGGCCCGGGCCGAGAGCGAAGAATGGGTTGGGCGATGACAGTGCCTTCGCGCCTGCGCAGCCCTAATCCGCATCTCGGCGCCTATTACGGCATCGTCACCAGCGCCTTGGCGTCGCTCGTCATCATATTGGCGATGTTCGAGCAACTCGGCTGGGGGCGCGCGGCTCTTGCCCAGTCGATGATCCTGGTCCCGCTCGGGCTCTACCTGTTCATCGCATTCGGCGCACGGACGTACCTGCCTGAGGATTTCTTCGTCTCGGGTCGGCGGGTGCCCTCCGTCTATAACGGCTTTGTGCTGGCCGCGATCACCATCGGCGGTGTGGGCTTCCTCGGTTATACCGGTACCGCCTTCTTTCTCGGTTTCGATGCGTTGGCCATTGGGCTCGGCTGGGCCGTCGGGATGCTCGCCGCCGGGATTCTGTTCGTGCCTTACTTGCGGAAAACCGGCGCCTATACGCTGCCGAGCTTCTTGGGTCACCGCTTCCGCTCGCGCCTGTTGCGCGCGGCCGCAAGCGCAATGCAGCTCCCGCCCACAGCACTGCTTCTTGCGGTCGAGATCAAGATCGCGGCGCTGATCGCCGCGCTCTTCCTGCCAGTCTCCTTTGCCGTCGCGGTCATTGCCGTGGCGGCCTTCATTGCAGCCGTTGCCATCCTCGGCGGTATGCGGTCGGTGACCTGGGCGGGGAGCGCGGAGTTCCTGGTCGGCGCGATCGGCCTCGTCGTGGTGGTAACCGTCGTGTCGATTTTATTGACCAGTCTGCCGGCACCGCAGCTCGTCTATGGCGGGATGTTCGCCGATTTGCACAAGGCCGAGGTCACGGCCGGTGCCGTTCCGCTCCAACCCGATGCTTTCGCCATGGCGCTGCCGGGACCGGGGCTGCAACCGGCGTTGAAACCTTTTCTCCAGCCTTTCGGCATTCTAGGGCCCACTGATTTCTTGCTGCTGTTTCTGTCGCTCGCGCTCGGCACCGCGGCGCTACCGAGCCTTCTTGCCCGCAGCGGCGTGACCGCCCACGTCGAAGCGCAACGGCACTCGACCGGCTGGGCACTTCTGTTCGTTGCTGCCTTCGCCATGACGGTTCCCGCCATGGCGACCTTCGTCAAACTCATCATCTTCCGCGAGATCGCTTTGACCCCGGTCTCGTCTCTGCCCGCCTGGTTGACGGGCTTGAGCGACATGGGGCTCCTCCAGATCGCCGACGCCAATGGTGACGGGGCCATCGGCGCGGCCGAGCTTTGGATCAAGCGCGATTTCGTTCTGTTCGCCCTGCCCCAGGTGGCCGGACTCCCTTACGTTCTCACCATGCTGATGGCGACCTCGGCGCTGGCGATCGCGCTTGCCGCCTCGGCATCGCATCTCTTTACCTTGTCGGCGAGCCTTGCCGAGGATCTTTACCGGACTTTCGCCGGCCGCCATGCGCTGCCGCGGCTCGTTGCCGTTTGGGCTGCGATTGCGGCCGCCGCCATCGCCGCTGCCGTGTTTCTCGTCATTGCCGAGATCGATCCGCTGCAAGCGGCACTGACGGCCTTCGGCTTTGCCGCCGCAACCTTCTTCCCTTCATTGCTGCTCGCGATCTGGTGGCGGCGGGCAAGCAAATGGGGCGTACTGGCGGCGATGGCGACCGGTTTTCTCGTGATGACGGCCTATGCCATCTTTGGCGGGATGATCGAGATATTCGGCGCGCCGCTCAGCGCCCCACTGGCAAGTCTTGCCGGCGCTCTCCTGGCATTCATCACCGGCATTGCTGTAAGTTATTTCACGCATGCCCCGTCGCGGGCGGAAGCCGAATATCGTGAGGCCATGCGCAATCCGGAAGGCGAAAGCATTTACGATCGCGCGCAAATGCGCGCCGCAGCCGCAGCCTCCGCCGCGGCGGCTGCCACCTCAGAGCAGCAACCGGCAGCGGAACCGAGTTCGACGGAAAGTTCAACATGAACGAAGCGACGGCGCCTAAAGGTCAGCGGCTCACGCTCTATCCCGAGATCGTCCCCCATCGCACCGGGCGGCTCAAGGTCTCCGGACTGCACGAACTTTACTACGAAGTTTGCGGATCGCCTGCCGGCAAGCCCGCGCTTCTGCTGCATGGCGGGCCGGGCGGCGGCATCAATCCCCTCATGCGCCGCTATCACGACCCAAGCGCCTACCGCATCGTGCTTTACGATCAGAGGGGCTGCGGCCGCTCGACGCCGCATGCTTCGCTTGAAGAGAATACCACCTGGGACCTCGTCGACGATATCGAGCGCCTGCGTGAGCATCTCGGCATCGAACGCTGGCAGGTGTTCGGCGGTTCATGGGGCTCCACGCTCGCGCTCGCTTACGCCGAGACCCATCCAGAGCGTGTGACCGAACTCATACTGAGGGGCATCTTCACCTTACGCCGCGCCGAGCTCGAATGGTTCTACCAGAACGGTTGCAGCTGGATCTTTCCAGACGCCTTCGAGCGTTACCGCAACGTCATTGCGGAGGCGGAGCGGGACGACATGATCGCCGCCTATTACCGGCGTCTCACCCATGATGACCCCGCGGTGCAGCTTGAAGCCGCACGCACATGGAGCGCTTGGGAAGGCAAGACGCTGTCGCTTCTCCCTGATAGCGAGCGGGTTCGCCGCTTCTCCGAGGATCACTACGCGCTGGCCTTTGCCCGCATCGAGTGCCACTACTTTGTCAATGGCGGCTTTTTCGACACCGACGATCAGCTGATCGCCAACGCGCATCGCCTGGCCGCCATTCCCGGCGTGATCGTGCATGGCCGCTACGACGTCGTGACGCCGGTCAAGATCGCCTACGACCTGGCCCGCGCCTGGCCCGAAGCGCAGCTTCGCATCGTTGCCGATGCCGGCCACGCCATGACCGAGGCCGGTATCGTTCACGAGCTGGTCGCTGCGACCGGCCGCTTTGCCAAACCTGATTAGAGCTAGGTTCGCGACCATGCCGGATCTCAGCGCTTTGCCGCCCGATCTGCCCTGTCCCGTTGACGATGGTGCCTGCGCCCACCTTTCCGGTGGGCTTATGCCTGCGATTACGCTGCCGTCCACACGCGGGCCCGACATTGAACTTGGTGCGCTGCCGCCAGGGAGGACCGTTATTTATTGTTATCCGCTGACCGGGCGCCCGGGCGAATCTTTGCCCGATGGATGGGACGAAATTCCAGGCGCACGGGGGTGTACGCCGCAAGCGTGTTCCTTCCGCGACCATCACCGGGAGATTCAAGAGTTCGGCGTTACAGTCTTCGGACTGAGTACGCAGACGCAAAACTATCAGCGCGAGATGGCCGAGCGCCTACACCTGCCGTTTCCGATCCTAAGCGATTCCGATCTGGGGCTTGTGCGCACGCTTCGTCTTCCGACCTTCGAGACCGCCGGCATGACTCTTGTCAAGAGACTGACCTTGATCGTTCGCGATGGCATGATCGAACATGTATTCTATCCGGTGTTCCCGCCGAACGAGAGCGCGGTTCAGGTCGTGGCCTGGCTCGCGGAATGTCCTTAAGCGCAATCTCCGACGTAGCAGAGCACGATCGTCCGCCGGTGCGGGCTTGCGCGATGCTCGATAAGATAGACGCCCTGCCAGGTGCCAAGCGTCATCCTGCCGTCAACCACCGGAATGCTTAAGCTCACCGAGGTCAGCATCGCCTTGATGTGGCTCGGCATGTCGTCGGGACCTTCCTCCTGATGGGCGTAGTGCCCGCCTTCTGGCGCAAGCGCCTCGAGCGCATCGGAAAGGTCGCGCCGCACATTAGGGTCGGCATTCTCCTGAATCGTGAGCGAGGCGGAGGTGTGCCGCACGAACACGGTGAGGAGCCCGTCGCTTGCGGCGATATCGTCGAGCCAGCCAGCGAGCGCGCGCGTGATCTCGATGAAGCCCTTGCCTTGGGTCGCAACGCTGAGACTGTGGTTCGCCTGGACCATCCGGTTCATGGGCAAGTGGCGCCTCCTGCCGCCTGTCGGGCTGCCATCGTCGCCGCGCGCGCCGGCCCTGACAAGACTTAAGCAGCCGACCGGACAAGCCTGAATCTCAAGGGATCGCGCCTCGCCTCGTCCCGGTCTAAGGCTCCGCTTAACGCAAAATTTACTGAACATTGCCACCGTGGTCCGGACAGCTCCTCCCCCGTCCTCGACCATTTCGGTGAACAGTATGTCCTCGCAAGCAAGTTGGCAGACCAGGGGCGCCGGGACTGGCAGCACGGGCTGGGGCGACAGCTATACCGACCGGCAATCGATCGACAGCCTGCTTCGCCGCCTCGTGCAGCAGGTCGAGGAGACCGAGCGCCGGTACGGCGATGCGCTCGATGAGTTGCAAGCGCGGCTCGACCGGCTCGCGCACAAAACCGACACTGCGAAAGGCGCAAGCGACGCTCCGGAGTTCGGCCGGCTGCACGATCAGGTGAGCGGTCTCGCGCAGCAACTCGGTCAAAATGCTTCCACGCCGCTGAACGATTTCGAGCGCCTGGGCCGGGCCGTGATGGATAGCCTCGACGCATGCAGTGCTCCGCCACTCGCGGCGGACCAGGCGAGCGTATCGGGCGCAGCTTTCGCTTCACCACCGCCCTTCGCAACCGGGCCGGAACGGCCGGCAAGCGCACCGGCCCCCTCGGCGGAGCCACCCCACACGTTTTCACCGCTTTCGCCAGAGGCGGAAGCCGACCGCGATCTCAGCAAACGCCTGGTGGAAATGGCGCATCGGCTCGAGCATTCGGTCGAGGAGACGATGACGCCGAAGGCCGTCGACGTTTTGAGCGCGCGGATTGACGCGCTCGGGCGCGACATCACCCATGCGGTCAAGGCGCCTAAACCCGCCTCGCTTGAGCCTCTCGAGCGGCAGGTTTTCGACATCGCCAACCAGCTCCGCCAGGCCGAAGGCCAGCTCGCCAAGATCGGCGAAGTCGAAATGTCGCTTCATCGTCTGATCGAGCGCGTGGACTTGCATGCCAGCGATCTCAGTGACGTCGCGGCCAAGGCCGCCACCGAAGCCGCCCGCCTTGTTTCCAAGGAGGTGAAGCTCGACGCGGCGACCGCCGAGCGGCTGGATCACATGCATCGCGACCTCAAAGAGATGAGCGCACGATCCAGTGCCGCCGACAATCGGCTCGCCGGACTGGTTGAATCGGTGCATGATTCCTTGAAACAGCTCGTGCGGCAGGTCGAGCGCGGCACGAAGCCTGAGCCGAAGCCGATCGCCCCATTCGCCGAACGCATGAGCGGCGGGACGCCCGAGCGGCACAAGACGGTGCCGTCACAGATCCCCGGGCCGAATGAATCAGGCGGCATCGCAACTCAGACTTCGCCAAAAAGCGATTTACGAACGCCGCTCCTCGGCGCCGAGAAATTGGCCGGCGACAGGGCCGTCGATCTCGACCAGGAC
>Ga0307425_1002496_pt1 | contig 10336 bp, 8 predicted proteins | sample SalMarWE160330MG_FD_202152 | JGI IMG/M metagenome (GOLD analysis project Ga0307425, IMG submission 202152) | Salt marsh sediment microbial communities from the Plum Island Ecosystem LTER, Massachusetts, United States - WE1603-30 | ecosystem: Environmental > Aquatic > Marine > Intertidal zone >...
AGACGGTCAGGAACTGCCCGGCAAAGGACAGTTGCTGATCTTCATATAAACCGCTGCTCCGCAAGGCCAGCTGAGGCTCGTACCCCAGCCGGGCGGTTAACTGAAGATACTGTTGTTGCACGGCCTGGGCGAGTTGGGCCGGGATCGGGGCCGCCAGCACCAGTTCCCGCAGGCGCTGACTCTGGTCGGTCAACCGGGCCACATCGTTCACATCCATGGTTTCCAGGAGCCGGGCCAGGCGGTCGGTCAATTGGTTTTCGGCCAGCAGCAAACGGTAGGCCTCGGTGGTGAGGACGAACCCATCCGGGGTCGGCAGGCTCAGGCGGTTTTTGATCTCACCCAGGTTGGCGTTTTTTCCCCCGACGGCCATGAGGAGCCGGCGATCAACCTGGCTCAGGGGGAGCGCCAGGGGAATCTTCTCACCCGCGGTGCCCGCCAGAATTTCATCCTGAATCCGGGTTTTGATGCCGGCGAAAACCGGGCGCAACTCCCTATAGCGGTCGTCCCCCAGGGCATTTAATTCCTCAATGATGGTCTCAGCGGCCCGGAAAATTTTGTCGCTACCGGCGCGGATGTACTGCATGTCGAAGACAAAGTCGCCGGCCAATTTCTCTTCCAGGCGCGACATGACCAGGAGAGCGGCATTGTTGGCGTCCAGCAGGTTTTTGAAGCGGTGATATTTGTGTTGTAAAAAATCCTCTCCCCCCGGGGGCGGGGGCGATTTTTTTCTTTTGAAGAAATTTAATATCTTCAAAATGTTATCCCATAAGCAGCGGCAGGCTACCCGGGGCTCAGGCCGACAGTTGGGCCTGGCGCCATTTTAACGCCTTGTCCACCGTCAGCAAGATTTGCTCCTGGCGGAAGGGCTTGGTGATGTAATCAAAAGCCTGATGGCGCATGGCTTCCACCGCGGACTCCACCGTGGCAAAGGCAGTAATGAGAATAAGCGGTAAGTTCGGATCGATTTTTTTAACTATTTTTAATAATTCGATGCCTTCCATTTGGGGCATGCGCAAGTCACTGATCAACAGATCGGCATGATATTGCCGGCACCAGTCAATGGCCTGGTGGGGATCAGGGGTGGTCAGCACCTTATGATCGGTTTTTTCCGTCAGGATAAGCTTTAGCAACAGCAACATATCCGGTTCGTCATCCACGATTATGATAGTCGCCGGCATCATGACGCTCCTTTCAGTTGACAAACTGTAAAAAAATTCGACACCTCCCCAGGTCCCGGCAAAATCGGCGGTTTTCCTGGCTTGCCATAAAAAGTGCCTTTTTTCAGGCAGTTGTCCTGGAAAGGGGCAGCACGGCCCGGTGGCACATCGGTTGCATTAATGGCAGACGACAATTTGCGCAGGGGACCGCCGTGGGTGAATCCTTCAAAATTTTGGTGACAGACCGGAACCGACGCGTGCGGGAGCTTCTGCAGCGGGAACTGGCGGCCGAGGGCTACCAGGTGGTGGTGGCGAGGGACAGCCGGGAAGTCTTGATGATGATTGCCGATGATGAGCCCCCGCACCTGCTCCTCCTGGACCCGGAGATGCCTAATTTTCCCGAGCCCCAAATCCTGGAGCAGCTTCAGAAGCTGTACCCCGGCCTGCCGGTGATCATTCATACATTCCTCTTAGATGATTTTACCCATTGGAAGGTGCTGAACAGCGTAGTTCTGTTGGAGAAAAAGGAAGACATTGATCTTCTGAAAAAGGTGGTTGCCGAGGTGATCGACCGAAATTATCCGCCCCGCCTGGTCCTTGGGCGAGATACGTAATACTTGCAGGCCAGGCCCGGAAAACTTGCCTCCTAAAGATGGCCCGTCCGGTTAAGCCCCCGTGCCGCAGTTACCGCACTACTTTCAAGCACATACATAAAATAATGACACAAATGATCCCGGCAAACAAGAGCTGGAGCCGGGGGCCGGCCAATTTTTTCCGCAGCCACACCCCACATTGAGAGCCCGGGATACTGGCGACCAGGAGAATGACCAGCAGGCAGAGATCGACATTCCCCTTGACACTGTGAGTCAGGGCGCCGTATAGGGCGAGGATCAGGAACTCAAAGAGATTGGTGCCGATGGAGACGACGGTGGGGATCCCCAGGACGTAAATCAAGGCCGGCATGCGGATGAAACTGCCGCTGACTCCCAACAGGCCGGTCAACAAGCCGGTCACGAAGCCAACCCCCAGAATCACCCATAAGGAGACGGCCTCAACCCCGGACAACGGCAGCGACACCATGGGCGGCAGGGTGACCGTCTGCAACCGGGAGGTCATGGGGATCGAGGCCGCCCCCGGGGCCACCCCCGAGGTTTCCGCCTTGAGGACGGCCCGGGCTTCCCGGTAAACCAGGCTGCCGATCCAGGCCAGCATGCCGCCGTAGACTCCGGTCATGACTACCTGCATCAGGCTGAGGTTTCGGCCCCCCAGGGTGATCTCCCCGGCATACTTGAGGAACTGCAGCAGTTGGGCCCCTATTTCCAAGCCGAGGCAACTTCCCAGGAACAGGAAAAGCCCCAGCTTAACATCCACGTAGCCCCGGCCCCGTTGCCGTAAATTGGCGGTGGTGGCGGTGCCCACCATCTGGGACAGGTCGGTCCCGACGGCCACATTGTAGGGGATGTTGCAAACGAGATTGAGCACCGGGGCCATGAGGAAACCGCTGCCGCCCCCGAACAAGCTGCCGGCCAGACCCAGACAGAACCCGAGGATGAGTAAGGTGGCCAGGCTGATGGCAAGATCCCCATGGGGCTGGATGGTGTAGAACCAGCCATGGATGGGCTCAGCCAGCCGGGCCAAGTCAGGGTGGAGAATTTTCTGCCAATAGCTGGCCAGGGGCAGGGTGATGGTCATGAATAAATCCGGCTCGTGAGGCTAAAAGTCGCCCCCGCCAAGTTTAACGTCGAAAACCTTCTCAATACCCTTGAGGCTCAGGGCGACAATGAGGCCGAAGGCCACCGGCAGGACTACGGCCAGGGCCACGTAGGTCCAGTGGGGGGCAAAAGGCTCCCCGGCCGGCGCTGCACTTTGGCAAATCGCCGCCAACCACTGCCAAAAAGTCATGATTCCCCCTGAAAAAAGCCGAATGAAAGCATTTTTTACCAGATGACCATTCCAAAAACAGTAATAGGGGAAAGTCATAACTTCTGTCAAGAACCGCGCCGATATTTTTGACAAACTGTAAAAAAAGCTGACAGGTCTCAGGGGGAAACCCGGTCCCCAAGGCCGAGGCTTTATCTAAAAGAATAATTTTTTCAAATAGATAGATAATTCGTCATCTTTGCTCCCCCTGGCATGAAGCTTGTATTTTTCAGAGTAGACAAACCAAACTTGACTCCCCCTGAAGTGCCCGCAGGGGACCCCTAGTGTTTATCTATTCTGTCATGGAGGTTCAAAGGTTATGAAGTTGGGAAGACGAATATTCACCATGCTGCAGATGGCCGCTGAGGCACAGGCTCGCTGGGAGATCGAGACGTCTATGGAGATCCTCCGGAATCGGAAAAAGCTCCTGATCTTGCTGGCCTTCTGTCTGCCGATCGTGGCCTTTATCGGGGTTTCCTGGGCGGCCCCCGATTTGTTGGGCGGGAAAAAGGCTTATGCCCCGGCCTTTTATTCCACCTCGATTTTTCTGATCACCATTTTTATCGGTCTGGCGGCCGGATTGATAACCGGCTGCATCGGCGCCGGCGGCGGCTTCATCATCACGCCGGCCCTGATGAGCGCCGGGGTCAAAGGCATCCTGGCGGTGGGCACCGACCTCTTCCACATCTTTGCCAAGGCGATCATGGGAACCGCGGTGCATCGAAAGTTGGGCAACGTCTCGGTAAAACTGGCGGTGACCTTCTTGGTCGGCTCCACCGTCGGCGTGGTGGTAGGCGGCACGATCAACCGGGCCATTTATGAGTTTAATCCGGTCATGAGCGATCTGTTTATCAGTCTGGTGTATGTTTTCCTCCTGGGCTTTTTGGGCATCTACGCCATGACCGATTTTCTCAAGCTGCGCCGAGCCGGCCGGGCCCACCGGACCCTGTCTCCGGAAGAAAAACAGGTGAAGGCCGCCGCCGGCGTCGCCACCACCGGCCTGGCCCAGAAGCTGCAATCCCTCCAGGTTCCCCCGATGATCACCTTTGACGAGGACCTGGTGCCTGGCGGCAACCGGATTTCCGGCGTCTTCGTGGCCATATGCGGTTTTATCGTGGGTATGGTGGCGGCCATCATGGGGGTGGGCGGCGGCTTTTTGACCTTCCCCATGTTCGTCTACATGTTGGGGGTGTCGTCATTCACCACGGTGGGCACTGACATCTTGCAGATCATCTTTACCGCCGGATTTGCGGCCATTTCCCAATACGCCATTTATGGCTTCATCTTTTATACTCTGGCGATGGGCATGCTCCTGGGCTCTCTGCTGGGCATCCAGATAGGCGCCCTCACCACCAAGGTGGTCAAGGGCATCTATATCCGGGGCTTCTATGCCACCGCCATCATTGCCGGGTTTCTCAACCGGTTTTTCGCTTTGCCGAAAAAGCTCAATCAGATGGAGTACATAAGCATTTCAAAGGGACTTGCCAATGGTCTGGATTTCATCGGCTTGATCGTGTTCTTCGTGATCGTGGGCATCTTTGGAATCTGGGTGTTCTCCATGTTCTTTAAAAACCTCGGTGAATTAAGGGGGAAGGAACCTCTGCCCCAACCGAGCGAGGAGGTAGCCTAAATCATGAATGCCAAGAAACTTGCCACAGGATTAATTCTCCTGATATCGTTTTTGGTGATTCTCTTTCTGATCTTCATGCCGATATTTGGAGAGGGCAGAAACGGGCTGGCATACTCGGATGATTTCTTCAACTCCCTGGCCAAGGGCTCCAGCAATTACATGGACGATATGCGGAAGCTGGCCCAACCCTTGGTGGGCGCTCCCTTTGCGGTGGAAATCAAAATGGCCAGCCCGCAAAAGGCCCAAAAAACCGAGATCCTTTATAGTCAGGCCGGGGCCCAGGTTGAGGTGGCGGGGCCGGTGTTGAAAATCAGCGGTGATCTCGGCAAGGTCCTGCTCAAGTCGGTGGATGACGCCGAAGCCATGTTCAATAACCAGGGGGAAAAAGTCCAGGCTCAGTACGACTATGCCGGCAAGGAGGTCCTGAAAAACTGGTGGGTCTCGTTTGATAAGGTGGATGCGGCCTTGAAAAAACAGAAAAAGTTTAAAGAGGCCAAGGTGATCGCCGAGGTTCAGAAACGGGCTCTGGAACCAGGATACAACTTCTACGGCATCATCCCGAGCAGTGTGGGCGACCATGCGGGAATGCTCGTCTTTATGCTGGTATTCTATGTCGTCTACACGCTCTGGTACGGCTTCGGCATCTTTGAGATGTTCGAGGGGGTGGGCATGGGCATGGAAAAAGCGGCCCACAAAGAGGAGGTCTAAGCCCGGCGGGGCTTAAGCAAACCTAGCTTGAGGGGAGTCGGCCAGCGGCCCGGCAGCGACCAGGAGCCCTGGCCGATTTCCTTGCCTTATGATATATCAAAAAATAACCGGGGCTTAAGTCTCCCGACCACGTATCGCATCCCTCATTCCGGAGGGTGATCTTGTCTATTTGGGGCCGCATTTTTCGAAGAAGTCCTCGCCGGCAGCCGGTATCGAAGCCACTGAGCCTCACGGCACAATATCAGCGCAAGGTCCAGCGCTATCGGGAAATTGCCGCGGCGGGCAACGCCGCGCTGCAAACCCTGGCCCAGATGCAGGCGGACCTGGCGGCCGAGGTTTATTTTACCCCGGCCTATGTGCAACTTCAGAGCGAAGTGGCGTTATCCCAGGCCCGCGGCGCCGTCACCGCGTTAAAGGAATTCAGCCGAGGCAAAGAGCAAAAACTGGTGGAGATTTTTGATTCCCTGGACCGATACCTCAGGGAGGCCTGGTCCCGGGCCATCGCCACCGAAAATCTCACTTTCGCCCTTCCCTTTGAAAGGCATCCCCTCCCCGAGTTGGAACTTCTGGCCGGGGGGGTGGCTTATCCGGTTGAAGGGAAGGAGCCGCTGGCTCAGCTCATCGTCGAAGCTGGGTGGGGGTGGGGGGCGGCGGTCGGTGAGATGGAGATGCGCCCCTGGCGATATAAGGTGTCCCTGGGGGACGGCCACGAAATATCCTCGGCCGATTCAGGCGATCAGGCTACCTGGCTCATCCGGCACCCGCAACACGGCTTTAAGACGGAGGTCTTGCCGGCTGACCTTAAGGGCCGGTCCTGCCTCCAGGCCGAAGAGCTGAGGACCATTGCTGAATACGTCGGGCTCTTGATCTCCCGGTTCCATGGTCCGCAAAAAGTTGCCTGGGTCTTGGGACCGGATAAGGAAGTCATCGTTCTCCGAAGCGCCGCGGTCGGCGAGCCCCCGGCCCCACCAGGCCTGAGCCCCGAGAAGCCGCAGGCGGTGCTCATTTCAGGAGGGGTGCCGATTTATCCCGGCCTGGCCGCCGGACCCACCCTCCGGGTGGCCGGTGACCAGACGCCCGGCCCCCAGGATGTGCCGGCCGGGACCGTCTTGCTGGCCGACAAACCGGCGCTCTCTCTGGCGCCGCTTTTGGGCCAGGCGGCGGCCCTGGTGGTGGCCGCCGGCGAAGCCCACAATCATCTGGCCTTCCTGGCCCGGGAGGCGCAGTTGCCCACCATCTTTAACTGCGGTGAGGCTCTGGACCTCATTCCGCCGGGCGCCCGGGTTGGCGTGGATGCCCGGCGCCTGAAAATTTTCGTCGGCGACCCGGAAATGCCCCGGTCCACCGCAGAACCCCGGCCCGGCTCCGAGCCGCCGGTGGCGCAGAAGATTCTCCGGGGACTCAGCCCCTATTTGTTTCCTTTGGAAGGACCGGCGGCAGCGGAACAGCCCCTCACCCCGGCGGGGTGTCGCAGCCTCCACGACATCCTCTTCTATGCGGCCCAGGCCCGGGTCCGGGAAATGTTCACCCTCAGCCTGCGGGCCCAGGTGACCCCCAAAGACACCGTCAGCCTGGTAACCGGCCGCCTCGTCCCGATTCTGGTCATTGATGCCGGCGGCGGGTTGTCAAAAAAGGGTTCGCCGGTGAATTTCGAGGCGGTGAGCTCCATCCCCTTCCAAACCTTTCTGGGCGGCATGATGTCGATCCCCTGGCCCAAGGCCCGGCCGCTGGACGTCAAGGGGTTTATTTCGGTGATCGGGGTGACCGCCACCACCCCTCAGGCCGAAGATCAACTGCGCAAAGTCAGCTTCGCCCTCATCTCGCAGGATTACATGAATTTCAGTCTGTGCCTGGGCTACCACGCTTCCACCATCGAGGCCTTTGTCGGGGAGAGTCTGGACGATCATTACATCCGCTTCCATTACCAAGGCGGCGCCGCCGCCCTGGAGCGACGGCTGCGGCGGCTGCAGTTGATCGGCGGGATTTTGTCTCGGCTGGGCTTCACGGTGACCCTGGCAGGCGATCTGCTGGACGGGATGGCGATTGGTGATCCGGTGCCGGCCCTGCTGAAAAAATTAGAAATCTTGGGGCGCTTGGAAGTTTACACCAAACAGATGGACATGGTGATGGCCGATGATGACCTGATGCACGGCTATATCGAGGATTTTTTCGAGAAACACGTAAATTCCGGCCCTACTACTTCCTGACCGAGCTCGCTTGGCTAGTTGAGCCCGCCCAACTCGAAACTGGGGCAAAATCCCGCCAGCACGTCTGGGATCCGTTGGGAAAATGCCCGGCCGGGGGGCGGGGCGAGTCTTTGGGGGGAACAGTCCGGGGACACAAAAAAAGGCCGGCCGGAAGTCCGGCAAGGCCAAATACTAGCGGATTATCTTGGTAGTCCCAACGGGAATCGAACCCGTGTCTCCGCCGTGAGAGGGCGGTGTCCTAGGCCGCTAGACGATGGGACCGCGATCCCTTATATATCCCAAGGGTCAGATGGTGTCAAGGGGCGTAGCCGGGGAGGGTCAATAGCCCATACCGATGTCCGGTTTTTCAAGCCCAGGCAGGGTCCGGGGGGTTAGGGTGGTTTAGCCTTAACCCGAAGCGGTCTCGCCGGCGGATCGGGCCGGGCATGAGGGCAAGCTGAGGGCCGGCGTGGCTTTCCAGGGTCACAGGCCGCCGCGGCCCATTCCAGTCGGCCGCAACCCAGAGGATAATTGGGCGGCATGGTTTCTTGAACTTTTTTTATTAAAATTAATTAGTTAGCGATTTCTGTATGGGATAAATTTTGCTCCCTATGAAAAACCGTGAAAAACCCAGAACGCGGGAGATTCGGGAAAATTGTGGGACCCGCCGGCGGGCCTTGTAAGATTCCCAACGTGGCCTTTTTTGCGACATAATTCATTGGATTAATTGGTCTTTAGGCTAATCCGGCCAGAGCCGCGCCAGTGTTGCGTTCTGTAACAACTTCCTAACATTTTCTTAACAGAAGGTCCTAAGGTTCATTTCGGTCTAGCTCCTTTGACCCGGTTGCGGGGTGCGGTTACTATTCCCTCCACAGAACGCTTTTCGCCAAGGGGGAATATGGGAGCCATCTGGGAAACCGTCAAAGAAATCCTCAAGAACCAGCTTCCCGAAGCTACTTTTGATCTGTGGATCGAGCCGCTCCAGGCAGAATCCGGGTCGGAGGGGGAGTTGGTGTTATCCTGCCCCAATCCCTTTGCCCTCAGGTGGGTCCAGGCCCATTACCTCAAGCTCATCCATCAGCTCCTGGAAACCTCCTTGGGCCTGAGCCTGGCGGTGCGCCTAAAGTTGCTCACCGCCCCGGTGCGGCCCCCGGCCCCGGCGCCGGTGAGCCAGCCCTCCCTGCCCCTGGTCCCGGGAAGGACCGCCAATCGGCGGTTCAACCGGGCCTTCACCTTTGACCAGTTCGTGGTGGGGGCCTCCAACCGCCTGGCGTATCAGGCCTCCCAGGCCCTGGCCCGCAACGATACCTTTTATAACCGCACCCTGTTTCTCACCTCCGGCCCCGGGCTGGGTAAAAGTCACCTGTCCCAGGCGGTGGGCAACTTCCTCACCAAGTCGGCGGCGAAAAGAGAAGTACGTTATCTCACCGCGGAAAATTTCGCCAATCAGATGGTCCATGCCCTGAAAAACGGCCGGATGCCCACCTTCAAAGAGCGCTTTCGGCGGGACTGCGACGTCTTGTTGTTGGAAGAGGTACAGTTTTTAAGCGGTAAGGAGAAGATCCAGGCGGAAGTCTGCTATACCCTGGATACGCTCATGAGCCAGAATAAGCGGCTGGTGTTTACAAGTTGCTATCTACCGGGGGAGATCGGCCACCTCTCCCAGGAACTGCGGTCCCGGCTCACCGGCGGGCTCATCACGCCCATCGGACCGCCGGACTTCGGCACCCGGGTCAATATCCTGGACAACAAAGCCAGGAGCCGGGGAGTGCAGGTCTCGGTGAAGATTCTGGAGTACCTGGCCGAATACGTCGACGAGGACGTGCGCCGCCTGGAGAGCGCCCTGGATTGCCTGGTGGCCCGGTCGACCCTGCTCGACGAACCGTTCAGCCTGGGCATGGCCCATGAGGTGCTCCAGGATTTGAAGGCGGTGGAAACCCGGTTGAACACCCCGGATATTCAAAAGATCGTGGGCGATTACTATGGCGTGAGCCTGCCGGAGTTGTTGGGGCGGTCGCGCCAGAAGCGCCTGGTGCGGGCCCGGCAGATGGCCCTGTATTTTTGCCGCCTTTACACGGAAAAAACCATGGTGGAGTTGGGGCGCCTGTTCCAGCGGTCCCATGCCTCCGTGGTCCACGCCTTGCAGACCCTGGAGCGGCACCGCCAGAGCCAACCCCGGGTAGCCCAGGAATTACAACTGTTGGAGGAGAAACTGGCTCAGGCCAAGGTCAGGTCGGGGTCTAGGAGAGCATCATATCTTCGCAACGATGCTTGATCACCCGGCCCTCGATAATAAAGACGATGTCTTCGGCGATATTGGTGGCCAGGTCGGCGATGCGTTCCAGGTTCCGGACGATGATAATGAAGTGATGGAGCCGGATCACCCAGCGGGACTCTTTAATCATGCAGTTCAGGATCTTCTGGATATATTCATCGTCTAGGATATCCACTTCCACGTCCCGCTGACAGACCTGGATGGCGAGCTTGGGGTCCTGGTTGACAAAGGCGTCGATGCTGGTGCGGACCATCCCCAAGGCTATATCCGCCATGACTTTGATATCAATGGGGAGTTCCAGGGGGGGGCTGCTGTTCAGTTCCAGGGCCCGTTCGGCGATGTTGACGGCCTGATCGCCGATGCGCTCCAATTCGGTGGCGATCCGCATGGCCGCCACGGTCAGGCGGAGGTCGGTGGCCACGGGCTGGCGCAGGGCCAGCAATTTAAAAGCCTGTTCCTC
>Ga0307425_1002498_pt1 | contig 10325 bp, 6 predicted proteins | sample SalMarWE160330MG_FD_202152 | JGI IMG/M metagenome (GOLD analysis project Ga0307425, IMG submission 202152) | Salt marsh sediment microbial communities from the Plum Island Ecosystem LTER, Massachusetts, United States - WE1603-30 | ecosystem: Environmental > Aquatic > Marine > Intertidal zone >...
GGATCCGGGGGACTTATACGCCCGGCGCGGCTGGCCGGCCATTGAGGGCATCCTGGACCACCTGGAAACCCTGCTGGTTACCGAGGCCGAGTGGCGGCGGTTGGGCGGAGACCCGGCTATGCACCCCCCCTGGGCCCCGCCCGTGGTGGTGATCAAACGGGGCGCCCGAGGGGCCAGATTGCTCACTCCCCCCCGATATCTGGATTTTCCGGTGGAACTGGCCGGGGACCTGGTGGACACCCTGGGGGCCGGCGACGTCTTTGCGGCGGGCTACCTGGCCGGACGACTGGCCGGCCTCCATCTGAACGCCTGCGTCCGCCTGGGCAACCGGGCCGCGGCCGTGAGCCTCTGGGGCGCCGGTCGGAACAGCTACCCGGACCGAGTTTTCCTGGAACGGCAGGTGGAGGCGCTGCAAGGATTTTAAGGGCAAGGCCGGTTTTTCCGTAAGGCGAGTCCCCCGCCCTCCCCTCTCCTCTTTCTTCTGTAAGGAGTCTTGCGTGTCCGTCCCGGTCGCACACCTAGGTGCGCCCCTACGTAAAAATGTTATCAGGGATGGGGATAGGGGGAATGAGCTTTTGCTCCTTGCCCCCCGCAAAATAACCATGCCTCAAGGGGCCCCATGTTTACCTTCGGGTGGTTCTCCCGCGGCCGGGATCAGGTGGCCATCGACCTGTTCAAGGCGGCCGCCGACCGCTTTCGGCCCCGCGGCCTGGACCTGCCGGGGCAGGTGGAAGAATTTTTGAGGCAGGAGTAAGTAGCCAATATTCAGTAATCAGTGGCCAGGGTCGAGTTAAATAGTTTACTGCCTCCTGGTAACTGGCTTTTAGCAGATAAGGAGAAGAAATGCGCAACCTACAGTTGGATATCGACTGCGAGGGTCCTCTGGCCCTCAATGACAACGCCTTTGAGCTATGCCGGGAATTCATCAAGCCCCAGGGGGGCCGTTTTTTCCAGCAGGTGAACCGCTATGACGATTACCTGGCGACGGTGGCCAAGAAGCCGGGCTACAAGGCCGGCGACACCCTCAAGCTCATTCTGCCCTTCTTGAAGGCGTCTGGGCTCACCAACGCTCAGATCGAGGCCTATTCTCAGAAAACCGTGAACCTGATGCCCGGGGCCCAAGACGCCTTCAAGTTCTTTCACGGCCGCAATTTCCCCATCTTTGAGATCAGCACCAGCTTCCGGCAATTCGCCGAGGCCGTGGGGCTGAGTTTAGGTTTTGATCGAGAGCACATTTTTTGTACCGAACTCGACCTGGACCGGTATGAATTGTCTGCCGCCGAGGCGAAAGCATTGCAGCTTTTACAGTGGGAGATTGTGGCAGCCCTGGAGATCGAACTGCCCCCGGAGGCAGTCTCGCCGGCGGATTTGTCGGCTCCGGTGCTGGAGGCCATCGTCGCCCTGGACCGCATTTTCTGGGAGCGGCTGCCGGCCATGGAGATCAGCGCCCTCTCCCGGGAGGTGAACCCCATCGGCGGCCCGGAAAAGGCCCAGGCCGTGACCGACAGCCTGGCGAAAACCGGCCTCAGCCTGGCGGACACCATCTATGTGGGGGACAGCATCACCGATATGGCCGCGTTTGAGGCGGTGCTGGCCGGGGGCGGCCTGACCATCTCCTTCAACGGCAACCGCCATGCAATCAACGCCGCCGAAGTGATCGTGGTGTCGGATTCCGCCTGGTCCCTGGCCCTTTTGACCGCCATTTTCCAGTCATGGGGCAAGGAGGGGGTGCTGGAGGTGGCGTCCCCGGAGACCCGGTCCAAGTCCAGATCCCTGGTGCTGCCGGAAGAGGTGATCGAACCCATTTTCCGCGGTCTCGATGGCCGCCTGCTTAACATCTACCTGTCCAAGGGCATCGACCGGGCCAAGATTGCCCAGGAGAGCCTGGCCATGCGGGCCAAACTCCGGGGTGAGGCGGTGGCCGCCCTGGGGTAAGGGGGACCGGAGAGAGAACTAAGATGGCGGTTTACGAACCGTTCCCATCCTGCGTCAGGCTACCCCCATGGTTTCGGAGACCGGGCATTGCCCGCCGTCGATGATGCGCGGGGCGCACCCTCCATGAGCACAGGCGAGACGCCTGTGCCACCAATTATAGAAGACTTTTCAAGGCAGTTGCTCATGGGCCTTTCGGCCCACCCGTAAAGCATGGAGAATATTGGTGGCACAGGTTTTTAACCTGAGCACCCGCACCGGTAAGATACCGGTGCCACCAAAAACTTTTCGGAGCAGATTTTCCGGAAATCGGTCAGCCTCACCCCGGCCGCAGCCAGGGTGTCCCGGAGGCGGGGGCTCAGGAGGGCCGCCAGTTCTTCTTGGCGCCGGTACCGGGGCCCCCAGCGCTTCAACTCCGGATTGGGGTAGAGTCCCGGGTGGCAGTAGATTTCGGTCACGCCCGGCTGAAGCCGGGGCACTAGGCCCACCAGGTAATCTACGGTCATGCGGCCGTCGTTCGTGAGCCCGAAGAGATGGTCATTAGCGAAGAGACCCGCGGCCCGGGCCTGCCGCGCCGCCCGTCGGCAAAGGAGTGCGAAGATCAAGCCCTGGGCGATTTTGGGGGCCGGGTGATCCGGGGCCAGAGCCAGAGTGGTGCGCCAATCTTCCCGGGCCAGGCGCACCGCCGGGATGCCGTATTCCCGGGCCAGGTCCACCACCAGGGGAAAGATGCGGGGATGGAGGTGCAGGTTGAGGTGGCCGTTCAGGTGCCAGAGGTCAAGCCCGGCCTTCAGGACGACTTCGATCTGGGCCGCCAGCTCCCGGCGAATTTCCGGCAGCAGGCGGGGTTGGTGAAAGTACCGCCAGCCGGTGGCCACCGGGTCGTGGGGGAAAAACCCCTGGGAATTGACCAGGTGGGGGATGGCCGGTGGCGGGAGGACGGACTGCCCCTGAACCAGGGTGAGGTGAACCCCCAGGCAGAGACCGGGGAGGTCCCGGGCCAGGCTCAGGGCCGCCTGGGTCCGGGGGCCGGCGGCCATCAGGCTGGCGCACGACAGCAGCCCCTGGCGGTGGGCCAGGACCACCGCGCCGTTGAGGGCTTCGGCCAGCCCGAAGTCGTCGGCAGTGAAGATGACGGATTTTTCAGTCAAGGTTCTCTTCTTAACCAATAAAGTTATCGGCAATGGTCGAGGCGCAATTTATGGCGCCAGCGTCGGGGAACTCACGGCGGCACCAAACACCATTGCATTTTTGACCGTAAGCTGTCGTTATATTTCATCAATACTCTCAAGAAGCCTCAGGTCCATAATCTTCCCCTCCTCTGGCGGGAGGGGATTTGCGATCGGAGGAATTCATCCTTACCGCATAGATTTCTAGGTAATTTTTCCACCCCCACCCCGACCCTCCCCCATCAAGGGGGAGGGAGATAATCGCCCGCTATTTGTCAAGAAATTCTACAAGTTGGACACGTGGGTGAGATTTTACCCCCCCCTCCCCTCCCCTGCCGGGCGGCGCCACGACTCAGCCCCGCACCCAATGGCGCCCTTCCAGCAGGGCGGCCAGGGAAAGAACGTTATAGGGATGCAACAAGGTGCCCAGGGCCTTCCGCCATCGGCCTTGCCGCAGGGCCGCTAGGGCATCGGCCACGGACACCGCCAGGTACTGATAAACGCTGGGGTCGCGGTAGCAGTCGATGGTGCAGGCGCGGCAGCCGTCCCGGATGGCCGGAATCTGGCCGAATTCTTCCAGGGACCCCAGGGTATGGCCCCGATAATGGCAGCGGTAGACCTCAAGATGCCAGTCCACGAAAAAATATTTGTATCCCGCCAGGCAGGGAAAGCGGCCGGTCCGGCGCTGCAACTGCCGCTGGAGATCGCTCAAGGCCAGCCAGGGATTGAGGATATGGACCGAGGTCTTGGCCTTTAGCTCCTTTATCTGCGTGAACCATCGGTGGAGTTCTTCGGAGGTAAAGTCAACGGAATAGTGCTCGGCACACCCCAGATAGGAGGAGTCCAGCCGGGTGATGGGGTATGAAAAGGTAACCCGTTGAAACCCCAACTCTTCCAGGAAGCGGAGCATCTCTTCCAGGTCGCCGATCAGGCGGCTCAAGGTCACCGAGGCCACCGGGGCCAGGCCGGCCCGGCACAGCTCCGGCACCATCTCCCGGATATGGCCGGTGAGACCCGGCAGCCCCCGGTGGGCGTCATGTTGCTGGGCCGAAGGCGCGTCCAGGGAAATGATCATGGTCTTCAGGCCGGCGGCCCGTAAATCCCGAATATAGGCTGGGGTAAGCAGGGAACCGTTGGTGCAGAGGATGGTCTGAATCGCCAGGTCCCGGGCCCGGGCCAGGGTCGGGAGCAGCGCCGGATAGAGCAGGGGTTCGCCGCCGGTGAGGCAAATGTAGTGAATGCCCTTGGCTTTGAGAACTTTAAGACCCCGGAGGAGCCGCGAGGGCTCGGCCATCAGCCGTTCGGCCGGCGCCACCCGGGGGAAGCTGCAAAATTGGCAGCGGGCGTTGCAGGCATTGGTGACGGCAATCTGACAGAAACCAGGCCCCCCCTGAATCACCAGGTGGAGAAGCTCCTTAGCGGTCATGAACCGCGACTGGCATCAGCCACCGGGGTTTCCTGGCACTGACGCCGTTTGAACATGAAGCTGAAGAACTGGCGGCCTTCCTTGAGTAAGCGGCGGCGCTCTACCGGGTCCCGCATCATGACCAGGGCGGTCCGGGCCATGTAGCGGGGCCGGAAGTAAAACCGCCGGTAAAATTGGGGCACTGCCTGAAAAATCTCGGCCGCGGCCAAGCCGGGATAATCCACCACGCACTGCTGGTAGCCGGTGGCGCCATTGACCAGGGCGTCATCCTGGAGATAGCCTTGGGCCCGGCAGAAATCGAAGAATTCCGTCCCCGGATAGGGGGTGGCCAGGGAGACCTGGATGGTGTCCGGGTCCAGTTCGCAGGCGAAGCGGATGGAGGCCTCGATGGATTCTTTGGTCTCGCCCGGCAGCCCCACCATGAAGGTGCCGTGGATCTGGATACCCAATTCCCGGCACCACTTGACCAGACGGCGCCCCAGGTCCAGGGTGGCGCCCTTGCGGATATTTTTCAAGACCTGGGGGTCGCCGGTTTCAAAACCCACCACCAGGAGGCGCAGCCCCCCTTCTTTCATGGCCTTGAGGGTCTCGTAGGAGGTATTGACCCGGGCGGTGGCGGACCAGACACACTTGAGGGGGGCTAATTCCCGGCTTATCTGGCGGGCCCGCTCGCCGTTGGCGGTGAAGGTATCGTCGTCAAAGAAGATCTCCGCCGCCTGGGGAAAGAGTTCCAGGGAACGGCGGACCTCAGCCGCCACGTTGGCGACGCTGCGCACCCGGTAGCGCCGTCCGGTGAAGGTCTGGGGCCAGAGGCAATAGACGCAATGCCCCGGGCAGCCTCGACCGGTATAGAAGGATACGTAAGGATAGCGCAGGTAGGGGATTTGATAATGCTCCATGGTCAGGTCCCGGTGGTAGATCTCGGTGACCAGGGGCAGGGCATCCAGATCCTCGATAAAAGGCCGGTCCGGGTTGTGCCGGATGCGGCCGTTGGCCCGATAGCTGACGCCCAGGATGTCGTCCCAGGCCCGTCCCTGGGCCACCTCTTGGACGGCATAATCGAACTCCCGGCGGACCACGAAGTCCACCTGGGGACCGGCTTCCAGGGATTCCTGGGCCAGGATGCTCACCTGGGGCCCCACCATACCCACCAGGAGCTTGGAGTTTTGGGCTTTGAGCCGGCTGACGGTGGCCAGATCGTGGGCAAACGACGGCTTGGTGGTGAAGAGCACGGCCAACTCGAAATCCGGGGCCAGGTCCGCCACCTGAGCCACGGTCAAATTCTCCGGCGGGGCGTCCACCACCCGGCAGTCCGGGATGAGACCGGCGGGATAGCACAGCCAGGTGGGATACCAGAAAGACGTTACTTCGCGGGTGGCCTGATAGCGCGAACCGGCGCCGCCGTCAAAATCCTGGAAAGATGGCGGGTTGAGCAACAGGGTGCGTTTCATGGTTGAGCTGAACCTCTCGGGGCTGGTCCTCGGAATCCGGATCGACACCTGCTCCGGGCGCCTGATAACGCCGGCCAGGTCCATCGGTCCGAGCAAACCTCTTTATAATAGTGGGATTTTATCCGAGGTCGGCGCCTTTGTCCAGGGAATAGCAGGGTGGCAGGCCGGAAGCCAAGCCCGGGGGTGCGGCCGGGCCGGGGCGGCAGTGGTTTCTTAAAGGAGGTTTGATCTGAATCACCGGCAAATCGAGGTCAGGCTGTCCCTCAACCTAACCTGTCGACACGGTCGACTTTACCCCTATGGTAACCGAATCCAATACTCATTAAGTTGATTTATCTTGCCCATAAATAGAGGCTATCAAAGATTCCTTGAGCTTAAAAGTCCCCGATGGCACAGGCTTTCCAGCCTGTGCCCGCGCGTGCTTTCGCCTGCGGCGACATTTTGCCAGAGGCTCAAGAGGAACCCCCCTGGCAGAAACCAATCTCCTGCACCTCCGATCAGGTCTAGGGAAATGATGGAGAGCCAGGCCAGGTCGGGTAAGGAAAGATTTTTAAGATTTACCACAGGTTGCCGATGAATTATAAGAATGACCCTGCTTTTCATAAGCCTGGGCCCGCCATCACCATTGGGCCCTGGGCTGAAGCGGCTGAAGGCCGATAGCGGGCCGACACCGGACTTAGAGTGATGCACATCTCCAGCCAACCGGAGGCTCTAGGGTCGGACCCGGTTAGGTCACATTGAACCAGAACAATCAGCAGGTTGCCTGCAGAGCAGCTTCGAAGGGCACCAGGATGAGGTTACATGAACCAGGATAAAGGCCGGGGATTTGGTAGTCGGCCCAGCCCTGCCAACCCGTCCCTTCCCACAAATCCACTCCTTTCCCCCAAGAAAGAAGCGAAGACCGACCAGAAACCGGCGGGCGGCTCGTTCCCCATCGTCGGCATGGGCGCGTCCGCCGGGGGCCTGGAAGCCTTCGAGAAATTCTTTACCCATCTGCCCGGGGACAGCGGCATGGCCTTCATCCTGGTAAGCCATCTGGATCCTGAACATGCCAGCATGATGGCCGAATTGGTACGCCGCTTCACCCCCATGCCGGTGACCGAGGTCACCGACGGCCTGCAGGTGGAGGCCAACCGGGTATATACCATCCCCCCCAACCGGTCTCTGGCCATGGACCAGGGCCTGCTGCGGCTGACCCCCCTGGAGGAGCGTCGGGGACTCAGGTTGCCTATTGATACGTTTTTCCGCTCCCTGGCCGCGGACCTGGGAGAACGGGCTATCTGCATCATCCTGTCCGGCAGCGGCTCGGACGGCACCCTGGGCCTACAGGCGATTCGCGACGCCGGCGGCCTGGTGCTGGTGCAGAACCCGGCCACCGCCGCCTATGACGGCATGCCCTTAAGTGCGATAAATACCGGCCTGGCCGACCTGGTCCTGCCGCCGGAGCAGATGCCCGGGCACCTGCTGGCTTATGTCAAGCAATGTGCTCCCGGGAAGAAACGCCGGGCTCGCAAGGTGGGGAAACCGGCGCCGGCGCCCGTCCAAAGGATCTTGTTCCTGGTGCGGAATCACACCGGACACGACTTTTCCCTCTACAAGAGCAGCACCATCCTCCGGCGCATCGAGCGGCGGATGGCTCTCCACGGTATTGGCGATCATCAAGTATATGCGCGTTATCTCGAGCAGAACCCTCCGGAAATCAAAAAGCTCTTTAAAGAGTTTCTGATCCCGGTCACCAGCTTTTTTCGGGATGCGGAGGCCTTTGAGGTCCTCCGAGAACGAATCATCCCCCACCTGTTGGAGAACCGACCGCTAAATGTGCCGGTACGGGTGTGGGTGCCGGGCTGCGCTTCCGGGGAAGAGGCCTTTTCCCTGGCCATGGCCTTCCGGGAATACCTGGATGAGCACCGGTGCGAGTATAAAATTAATATCTTTGCCACCGATCTCGACGAGGAGGCCATTACCGCGGGTCGGGCCGGCCTCTACCCCCTGAACATCAGCGCCGATGTGTCCCCCGAGCGGCTGCAGCGGTTTTTTGTCAAGGAAGAGTCCGGCTACCGCATCAAGAAGGACATCCGGGAATGGGTGGTGTTTGCGACCCAAAACGTCATCAAGGACGCGCCCTTCACCCGCCTGGACCTCTTGTCCTGCCGGAATCTCCTGATTTATCTGGAAAGCGAGTTGCAAAACAAGCTGCTCCCCCTGTTTCACTACAGCTTGAATCCCGGGGCGGTGCTGTTTCTGGGCTCGGCGGAGACCATCGGGCAGTTCACCGACCTCTTTACGGGACTGGACCGGAAGTGGAAATTTCATCAACGCCGGGAATCCGCCGCCGCAGCTCAGAGGGTGGACTTCACCGACATTACCCGGATCCACAAACTTTTCGCACCGTCGTCGCAAGAGGTTTCCCGGGAAGTCGGTGTGGCCGAACTGGCCCAGAAGACCTTGCTGACGCACCTCACCCCGCCCAGCGTGCTGGTCAATGACAAGGGCGACATCCTGTACATCCACGGTTGCACCGGCACCTACCTGGAGCCGTCACCCGGCCCCGGGCCCATGAATATCCTGGACATGGCCCGGGAGGGCTGCGCCTTCGAACTCCGGGCCGCCTTGCACCAGGCCGTCACCCAGCACCAGGACATCCAGCGCCGCGACTTGAAGGTTAAGGCTAATGGCGGATTTGTCGACGTCCATCTCACGGTCAAGTATTTAAGCGAACCGGAAGGGCTGGAGGGCTTGCTGTTGGTGGTGTTCGAAGAGGTGACGCCGAGGCCCCCGGCAGCCTCTAAACCCCCGGACGCGCCAGGCGCCGGCCAGGATGTGGCCGCGCTGGAACAGGAGCTGACGCTGGTCAAGGAGAACCTGCAAGCCGCCATCGAGGAATTGCAGGCCGCCAATGAAGATCTCAAATCCGCCAATGAGGAACTGCAGTCCACCAACGAGGAGTTGCAAAGCACCAACGAGGAACTGGAGACCTCCAAGGAGGAAATCCAATCGGTGAACGAAGAGCTGATGACGGTCAATATGGAGCTCCAGTCCAAGATCGACCAGCTCTTTCAGGCCGAAGGCGATATGAAGAACCTGCTGGACGGCACTACCATCGCCACTATCTTCCTGGATCGGCGCCTGTGCCTGACGCGCTTTACTCCGGCGGCGACCAAGGTCATCAATCTGATCGCCACCGACCTCGGCCGTCCGATCAGCGATCTGGCCTCCAACCTGGCCTACGAGCACCTGGTGGCGGATGCCCAGGCCGTCCTGGACACCCTGGCACCCAAAGAACTGGAAGTGCCCACCAAAGACGGGAACTGGTTGCAGGTCCGGATCATTCCCTATCGCACCGTAGCGGACACGATTGACGGCGTGGTGATCACCGCGAGCGACATTACCCGGTTGAAGGAGGCGGAGGATAAGGCCCGGGCGGCGCAGCGGTACGCCGAGAACATCGTCGATACCGTCAGGGAACCGCTCCTGGTGCTGGATGCCGACCTGCGGGTGGTCTCGGCCAACCACGCCTTCTATGACTCCTTTCAGGTCCAGCCGGAGGAAACGGCTGGCCGGTCCATCTTTGAGTTAGGCCAGAGACAGTGGGATATCCCGGCATTGCGCCGGCTGTTGGCAGAGATCCTGCCCGAGAGCACCATCTTGCGGGATTTTCGGGTGGAGCACGACTTTCCGGGCCTTGGACCCCGCACTATGCTCCTCAACGCCCGGAGGATGGAGCACCAAGGCGACGGCGCCCCACTGATCCTCCTGGCCCTGGAGGATATTACCGGCAAGGCCTGACCGCGCCTGCCCGACTGGACCCGTAAGAGGCATCCTATGAAGAGAAAGCAACCTCCTGCCAACCCAACTGACAATCTCAGGCGCCTGGCTGAGAAATTTCTGGCGGCGGCAGGCCCTGACCGGGGAAAAATCCCCATTCCGCATGCGAAGCGGCTGGTGCACGAACTCCAGGTGCATCAGATGGAGCTGGATATGCAGAACCAGGAACTGCGCCGGGCCTATCAGGAAATCGAAGAGGCCCGGTCCAAGTATATAGCTCTGTATGACTTCGCCCCGGTGGGGTATTTCACTTTGAGCCGCAAGGGGAAGATTATCCAGGTGAATCTCACTGGCGCCGGTTTACTGGGAGTCGAGAGGAGCTTGTTGATCGATCAGCCTTTCCACCTGCGGCTGGCCCCGGAATTTTGGGAGGCCTTCCGGGTCCACTTACAAAAGGTGTTCGAGACCGGAGGCCAACAAACCTGTGAACTGAAGATTCTGCGCCCTGACGGCACCCCCCTCCATGTCCTCATGGCAAGCACCACGCCGCCGGATGCCAAAGAGGCCCAGCGCCAATGTCAA
>Ga0307425_1002501_pt1 | contig 10321 bp, 10 predicted proteins | sample SalMarWE160330MG_FD_202152 | JGI IMG/M metagenome (GOLD analysis project Ga0307425, IMG submission 202152) | Salt marsh sediment microbial communities from the Plum Island Ecosystem LTER, Massachusetts, United States - WE1603-30 | ecosystem: Environmental > Aquatic > Marine > Intertidal zone >...
CCGCTTGGACCATTCGTCGCGGATCGCCTGGTCCTCCCAGGGACGGTCGAGGGCCTGTTTGTACTCGTCCTGGGTATTGTCCAGCGCGATCGTCGCCCGCTCCAGGGCGACCTGCGCCGCCGTGATGTCTGGCGTGGGATCGCGGTCGCGCGCTTGGGCCAGTTGTGCCTCTGACTGCTGGACGCGAGCCTGAGCCGCAGATAACTGCGCGTCGGCGCCCTCCACGCCTGCCCGGGCAGCGCTCAACTGCGCCTCGGCGGCTTGCCTGGCCGCCTTTGCTGCGGCGAGCTGCGCTTGCGCGATCTGCAGATCGGCCTCTGCGGCAGCGAATTGCCCCCTGGCAGCGGCCAGGCCACTCTGCGCCTCGTCCACCGCTCCCTCGGCTGCAGCGATCTCTTCCGGCCGCGCGCCGGACCGGGTCAGATCTAGCTGCGCTTGGGCGGCATCCAGTGCCCCCTGCGATCGGGCTAGCGCGGCCGCTGCTTGCTCCCGTTGCGCCATCAGCAGCGTCGGGTCGAGCTGGACGAGCACCGTGCCCGCCGCAACCTGGTCTCCTTCATCGACCAGCATATCGGCGATGCGGCCACCCATCTCTGCAGCGATGGAGATCTCTTCGGCCTCAATGTTGCCGGACGCAACCAGCCCAGCGGACCTACGTGCGGGCCGGCTGACCGAGCGTGCTGGGCGCGCCGGGCTCGTGCTTCCTGTGCCACCTCGCATCTGGGCGATGAACCCCTGCCACGCACCGGGATTGAGGCTGAAATAGAGCCATCCCACGCCTGTTGAACCGGCCACGAGCGCGACGACGACGACGGCAATAGTCAGTTTCCTCCGCATAGGTCTGCTCCTGTAAGTGCGCCTTACTCGCGCACACTGGCAATAAACACGTCCTCCAAGGACGGAGCGATAGCATCTATGCTGCGGATCTCTATCCCTGCATCCCGCAGCGCATGCTCGATCCGCGCTCTCTGCGCCGCGACGTCCTCGACGACGACGTGGATCAGCGCGCCATAGAGTGACACCTCACCCGACTCATCCATGGACCGCAACACCTCTATCGCCTTCTGAGGGAGGGTGCAGTCGATCTCGAGCACCTGACCCCGCATCTTTTCCGCCTTGATCGCCTGCGGCGAACCGAGCGCGACCAGCCTGCCGCGCTGGATAAAGGCCAGGCGGTGACAGTGCTCGGCTTCGTCCATATAATGTGTGGTCACAAAGACGGTGCGCCCCTCTTCCGACATGACATAGAGCAGTCTCCAGAACTCGCGGCGAGACACGGGGTCCACGCCGGCCGTCGGTTCGTCCAGAAAAAGCACGTCTGGCTCGTGGAGAATCGCGCAGCCCAACGCCAGGCGCTGCCGCCACCCACCCGAGAGATTCTTTGCTCGCTCGTTCTCGCGCCCAGAAAGGCCGGCCATATCCAGGACGTACTGCGCACGCTCGCCGAACCGCTTCCCCCTTACGCCATAGATCCCGCCAAAGAAAGCAAGGTTCTCCGATACAGTCAGATCGTTGTACAAGCTGAACCGCTGCGACATGTAACCGATACGCTGTCGGATCGCGGCTGCCTGATGGGCGACGTCCAGGCCAAGCACGGTCGCGCGCCCTGAGGTAGGGCTGGTCAGCCCAAGCAGCATGCGGATCGTCGTCGTCTTGCCCGCACCGTTCGGACCCAGGAAGCCCATGATCTCTCCCTGGCTTAGAGCAAAGCTGACGTGATCTACCGCCGTGAAATGGTCGAACTGCTTGGTTAGTTCCACTGCCTCGATGGCGTGGCCATTCGTCTCGGCAACCGACATCTCTGCCCTCAATGTGCTCCGTATGCGCTGCCCACTGCGCTATGCCAACCGCTTGCGTGCCATCAGCAGCACGGTACCGGTATAGATCGCGATGCCCAGCCCGGCGATGGCCAGCAGTTCACGCCAGAAGACCCGCAAGCCGGCGCCCTTGAGCAGGATCCCGCGAAAGATGACCAGCCAATGCTTCAGCGGAAAGAGATTCGCGATCAGGCGCATCAACGGCGGCATCGTCTCTACCGGATAGGCATAGCCGCAAAAGATGACCATCACCATCACCACTGCAAAGGCGATGAGCAGCGCCTGCATCTGCGTGCGCGCCACAGCAGAGATCATCAGCCCCCAGCCCAGCTCGACCAGCATGTAGAAGAAGGCAATGGCCATCAGCAGCGGCAGAGAGCCGCGCAGCGGTACCTTGAACCCCCACACGACCAGGGCCAGCATCAGCAGAAACTCGGTATAGCCCAGGGCGATGGCCACCACCGACTTGCCGATAACCAGCTCCACGGTCCGGAGCGGCGTGACCATCAATTGCTCCAGTGTGCCCAGCTCGTATTCGCGGGCGATGGCCATGCTGGCGACCATCGCTGCGATCGCTGCGGCAATGAACCCGAGTTCGGAAGGGATCATATAGTTGGACTCTTTCATCTCCTCGTTGAACCACACCCGCACGCTCACGTCTAGTGGAGACAGGTTCAGGAGCCCGCCGGATTGTGACTGCACCGCAACCCGTTGCCCGTAGGCGGCCACTACCCCTCGCGCCACCTGGGCCGCCGTCTGTGCAGCCACCGCATCAGCCCCATCCAGGACCAACTGTACGGAAGGGGCATCCCCGGCCGTATCCAGGAGCCCTGCCTCGAAGCCACGGGGGATGATCCACGCCGCCAGCGCGCGCCCGTCCTGGATCTCGGCTGTGGCTTGATCCAGCGTTTCCACCGCATATGGGTCAAAGGTGTCCGTGTTGACCATTGCCTCGATCAGCCCCCGGCTGGCGGCGCTGTGATCCAGATCCAGTACAATCGTCGGCAAGTGCTTGATCCCCTGTGACGTTGACCAGGCCACCAGCAGCAGCTCGGTCAGCGGCCCCAGAAGCACAAAGGGAGCCAACAGCCGGTCACGCGCGAGCTGGATCAGCTCTTTGACTGTCAATCTCCAGATACGGTACCACATATGCTGCACCTCAGATCGACAAGGCGGCTCACAGTTTCTTCTTGAACATCAGCGCCGACAGGGCCAGGAACAGCGTCCCAATGACCAGCAGAGCCCAAACGTAGCCTTGGACGCTAGCCAGGCCCGCCCCCTTGACAAAGAAGGCCCGGCTAATGATCACAAAGTGCGTTGTCGGGAACAGAAAGGCTTCCATCTTGATCAGCGGTCCCATGATGCTGAACGGAATCAACAGCCCGGACATAAAGAACCCGGAGAACAGGAACACGGTCATAGACGCGATGATGGCCACCTGCTGGCTCTGCGTCAAGACAGAGATGAATAGGGCGATGCTCATCGTCGAGTAGAGAAAGACGACGGACAAGGCCAGGTAGACCCACAGGTTGCCTCGAAATGGCACGTGATAGCCATACACCGCCGTCGCCAGGCAGAGCGGCACGCTCAACATCCCTGCCAGTACATAGGGCACGATCTTGCCGACGATCAGCTCGATGCGGCGTATCGGTGTGGCGATCAGCCCCTCCAGCGTGCCCCACTCTCGCTCGCGTGCCAGCGCCAGGGAGGCAGCCATAGCCGGTACGCTCAGTACCACTCCAACCAGAGCCGGGATCATGGAGACCGTGTAGCGCAGGGAGGGGTTGTACCAGGCTTGTACACGCAGATCGATCGGGGAGAGACGCTCCGACGACACGCCGGCAAGCGCCAATCGGTGCGCGAGGACCTGTGCGGCGAAATGGTCAGTGTGTCCGCCAATCTGCCGGATGGCGTGGCCGGCCGTGTTGGGATCGGTGCCGTCGATCACGACCTGTACCGTCGCCGTGCGCCCTGCCCTGAGGTCCCGGTCAAATCCGCGCGGGATGATCACCACCGCCCGGACCTGGCCGGCGATCATCGACTGATCAACCTCTTCTAGGCTCGTTGGCCAGGCCACCACGCGCAGCGCATCACTGCTGCCCAGTTGGGCGATGTACTGCCGCGAGAACTCGCTGAGGTCCTGATCCATGGCGCCGATCCGCACGTTCTTGATATCGATCGAGAACGCATAGCCCATCGTCACCAGGAAAAGCACCGGCGACAGCATCAACAAGACAAAGGACGTGCGATCGCGCGTGATATGCCGCCACTCTTTGCGCATCACAGAAATGACCCGCCGCCAACTCATCCGTCCCTGGACCTCATTTCCCAGTCTGCCCATCCGTACGATGGGCTCGTTGGCGCCGCACCAGCGAAATAAAGGCTTCTTCCATGCGCGGCTGTGTACGGCGCACCTCTAGCAGCTCAATGTTCTGCGCAGCCAGCGCCGACCTGGTCCACTCGATTGCCTTGTCAGCGTCTCGCACGAACAGTCGCAACTGATCGCCAAAAGTCTGCATCTCCAGCAACCCCGGCAGTGACGCCAGCACCTCCCGGGCGCGATGCAGGTTCGACGTGCGCAGCGCGATCAGCTCTCCTTCGACTAGTCCCTTGATCCGCTCGGGCGTGTCACAGACGACCATCCGTCCTTCGTACATCAACCCAACGCGCGAGCATCGCTCTGCTTCGTCCATATATGGCGTACTGACGACGAGCGTAGTCCCCTGCAGGTGCAGGTCGGTCAGAATGTCCCAGAACTCGCGGCGAGAGACTGGATCCACGCCGGTGGTTGGCTCGTCGAGGTAGATCAGCTCAGGCGTGTGGATCAGCGTGCAGGCCAGGGCCAGCTTTTTCTGCATGCCCCCCGAAAGGTGTGCTGCACGCCGGTCGCGGAACTCGGTCAAGCGCGCAAAGCGCAGCAGCCGCTCGATCCGTTCCCTCCGCACCGCGCCCCTCACCTCGAACACATCGGCGAAAAAGTTGAGGTTCTCCCACACGGACAGATCCCCGTACAGGTTGAATCGCTGCGCCATATAACCAATGCGCTGCTTGATCGGCTCCGGCTGGGTCACCGTATCGTAGCCAAGAACCCTCGCTTTGCCGCCAGTGGGGTCCAGGATAGCTGCCAACAGGCGGATCGTGGTTGTCTTGCCGGCCCCATCCGGGCCGACGAGGCCAAAGATCTCCCCGCGCTGCACACGTAAGTTGAGCTCGTCTACGGCGATGGTATTCTTGAACGTTCGCGTCAGATTCTCGGTCTTGATGACCGGATCATCTGTTGCCACGTGGCTCCTCCGCTCTCAGGCCACGCAGGACCAGCCGTTCCGCTTCATCCATGATCTCCTGCCAATCACACTGCCACAGATCGGTGCCTATGGACAGTGTGATGCCATCAAAGAGGGCCAGCAGCACCAGCGACATCGCTTCAGGGAGTTCAACGTCGAACTCGCCGTTGGACACACCTTCTTTCACGATGCCTGCGATCAGGTCGGCATAAGGGGTATAGATCTCGCGGACCAGGTTTTCTACCTTTTCGTCGTGGCGGGTCAGTGCCCAGGCTTCCATCATGATCCCGAAAAAGGTGCTCATGTCGGCCAACTCGGCACGGAACAGCGCCAGGCTAGTGCGCAACTTGTCCGCGGCGCTGCCCTCCTGGGCAGCAATGGACGCCATCTCTTGGCCGAACTGGTCCATCACTTGGCGCAGCATGGAGATAAAGAGATCATTCTTGCTGTCGAAATACCAGTACAGCGTCCCCTTGCTCAAGCCGCTCTCGACGACGATGTCGTCCATCGTCGTGAGGTGATAGCCCGTGCGATGGAAGCAATTGAGCGCGGCCTGATAGATCTGGGCCCTGCGCTCCTGCGAAACGTCTGCTTTAGGGGGCATCTGGCCCTCCTATCACTTCTTGATGCGCCGCAGAACCCACATCATCACCGCTGCAAAGCCGATGGCATCGCCGGCACTCATCGCCAGGGCGAGCCAGCCCCTCAAGCCAATGAGCGGCGAGAGGACCAGATAGGCCACCAGCGACCAGGCGATGGCAACTCCTGTGCCCACGGCGATATCCACCGCCAGGCCGTAGGGCGGTGCGCTCCTGAAAGCCATCGGCAATAGCCACGTAGCCAACACGCTACCTACCACCGTGAGCAGCAGCAAGACCAAGATCGTGCCACCCATTATCTCCTCCTTTCGATCTTGCCAGATCTCTAGACTGACCAGTCAGTCTAGAGAGTATAGATCCCTCTGTCTCATCTGTCAAATGCATGCGACGTGACCTGTGACCTGCGGCCTGTGCCGATCGGCTCATCGTCGTATCTGATGCTGTTCCTGCTCCACACCCGAGCGACGACGCTCCCCCATCATGTTCAGCTTGAACCGGCGGATCGTTTCCGGGGGAATTGTTGTCCCCGCCGGATCAACGAAAGCCAGCGCGTCAAAAGGACATTGGACAATGCACGCTCCGCACTGGACACAGCGTTCTGCGCCAGGCATGCTTGCCGTGTGTTCGCCCCGGTCCACCGCGAAGCAGTTGCGGGGACACACCTGCTCGCAGGCGCCGGCTCCCTTGCACTTGCCTGCGTCCAACCTGACTCGCAGCAGCCGGTCGCCCTGTAGGCCGCTCTTGAGCACCGGCGTGCTGCCGCTCAGATCGATGCTGACGATGACTACCAAGACCAGTGTCGCTACCCCCCAACGCAGGACATCACCCCACCCAAAGCCGTCCGACAGCAGGGCAACGGCGACCAGCGCGAGCACGCACAACCCCCATAGGATGAGCTGGATGCCACCACGGCCAAAGTCGAAAAAGACCAGGCCAACGCGGTCGTGCTTGGCGTCGAGCCAGCGCGCGTACAGCGGAAAGCTGGCAAAGGCGAGCAGCGCGATGCCCCACACCAGGAGCACGAGCGGCCACAGCGCCGCGCGCCACACCAGGAGCAATACCAGTGCAGCGATGGCAGAGATCGGGAAGGCCCAGGCCGCCGCCATCTCCACCCGATCCCGCAGTGGGAAACTCACCTGGCGCATGGCAGGCGGCTTGTGGCGAGGATCCTGCAGGAAGGCAGGAACATCCCTGGCATAGACTGGCCCCCAGATCACCCGCCAGCCGGTCTGCTGCTGCACTTGCCGTGCTTCGATCCCGCTGGCGGCCAGTTGGGGCAGGATCACCTCGCGCTGTTCGACCAGGTCTTCGATGCCGCTGGTCTTGAGCGCCGAGATCACGTCGTGATGGGTGAACAGCCCCCCTGCCGCGGCACACCAGACGTTCACCCCCCGGCTGTTGGCGACCAAGAGGTAGCAGTCCAGCCCGCGCAAGGCTTTCTTGACGCGTTCGACGGTGAGATGATAGTTACAGGTCAACAGCACCGGCGAGTGCCGGTCCGGATGGCCGATTGCGATCACGCCTGTCTTGCGGGGCAGCGGCAGCATGCGAAGCAGCGTCTCGAGCACGTTGATCAGGACATACCTGAGGCTAGCCATGAACCGTCCCTTCCATCGAGCCAGGCTTGAGGGCGATCAGCTCAACGAAATCTTCCAGCGCGCTCGAGCGGGTCGACGCTAGGACAAACCCGGCAGCTTGTACCTGTGCCGGCAGATTGGGCACGGCGCGCGTCGTGGTCTGGGTGATCAGATAGGTGACAACGGCCAAGGGCAACCGGATCGCCCAGTGGAGCAGGCGCTTGAGTACTCTGTGTGGCACTGCCTCATCCGCTACCAGAAGGAGCCCGCCCGGCTTGAGCACGCGGTACGCCTCCTTCAGCGCATAGATGCGCTCGCCCTCGGTAAGCTCAGAGAAGCACAGCCCACTCGTGACCGCGTCATAGCTCTGCTCGGCCTCACCGTCCAGCTCGGCGACGCCCATCTCGCAGAGTTCCACCGTGTCGGCCAGCCCGGCCTCCTCGACACGCTGCCGGGCGATCTCGAGCATACGGGCATTGACGTCGATCCCCTTGACCGTCGCGCCACGGTTTGCAGCCCGCAGCGTCAACGCCCCGGTGCCGCAGCCGATGTCCAACACGTGCTGCCCCGCCTGCACGTGCTCGGCCAGCCGATCGTAGGCACGGCCCGCTCCGCCGAGCGTCAGCAGGCGGATACCCACGTCGTAGCGACGAGGCATCGATTCCAGTATTTTCATGAAAACGGCTGTGCTCATCGTGTTGCTCCGCCGCGCCAATGCGCGTACCCGTTTCCGGTGGCACCGCTAACCCCATGATGCCACGGTAAGTGCTTCCTCGTCCTTAACGCAGCCTTAACGGAACCTTAAGCCGAAATTAAGATGGCCTGTCATTAGCATCGTCACACTACACCTACTTGTGCCGGTAGTGACGAACTGCCCTCCTTACTGTCCCCTATCCATCCACTGATGCTACTGGTCTGGGGCCGATCCGAGGCCATAGATCTAGGTTGTGCAGGTACCTCAATTGGTGTAAACTGATATCAGAGGGGTTCACCAAACAGGGACAGAGCACGCAGCAGACCGCAGGAAACGGGTCGCACAAGGAGCATCGTGGATCCACTGTTACCGCTACTAGCTGGCATCGCCGTCGCGCTGTTGATCGGCATCTCCTGGACAGTTATGGTCGCATTCGTCTGTTGGGACGTCTATCGTAGCGCGCTGCCCGCGCGGCAGCAACGCAAATGGGCTGCCCTGTCGCTGATCCCATTCATCGGCTTTGCGCTCTATCTCGCCAGGCGCCGGGAGCTGGTCGAGCAGAGTGCGCCGCCCCAGTGGGAGACCATGCTCAGGCCACAGCGCAGCCAGGCCGGCCACGATGCCACTGTAGCCGCCGTTGACTACACGCCAGCCCAGCGGGAAAGGGCCTCGATCGGGGAAGCGGATCTGGCATCGCCCCGTCTCTATGCGACCAAGGGACCATACGAGGGCCAGGAATTCGTCATCGATGCGCTGCCCGCCACGATCGGGCGAGGAAGTGGGGCCGCGATCCGGCTGGATCGCGACCCGGGCGTCTCGCGACAGCATGCCGAGCTCTACCGGCGCGACGGCACGCTGTGGCTGCGCGATCTGGGCAGCACGCACGGCACACGGGTCAATGACGCGCCGGTCGCCGACCAGGAGCTCGTGCCTGGAGACACGGTCGTGGTCGGGCTTTCGCGCCTGCTGCTCAAGGGGATGTCGAGTGACGGGACCTAGGTCTGGCTCCGCGCAAACGTCCGAGTTCGTCCTCGGCATCGCCCGGGAACTCGCGGGCACCCTTCCTGATCCGATCGAGGTGCTCGTTGGCATCACATTGGCTGACCCGAACCTGGACCGTCGAGTGGTGCTCGACCTGCTCGTGGTCACCGAGAGCGCGGCCTGTATCGGCATCGACGCCGCGAGGAGCAATCTCGGTAGCACGACGCCGCGCCTTGCCGCGAAGCTGCTGGTCGATCTGTTGCAGCAAGGAGGGGCCATCGCGCAACCGCTGGCAGCATATGCCTTCTGGTTGGAAGGTACACCACGTAAGGAGCACGACGGGGACGTGCCTGTGCTATCCGACGCGAGTGCGGTGCGGCAGTACGTGCTCGGAGCGATGGCGGGCAGGCCGCGCGCGCCAGGCAATGCCCCGCGCGATGTAGCAGACCGCCTGCTAGAGCAGGATAGCGGGTGGGCAGAGGATCGCCCCTCCCCGCTGAGCCGCCTGCGCCGGGGGTTGCTGAACCTGGCCATGCTGCCGCGCGCCATTGACGCTAGCCTGCAGCAGCAGATCCGGGAGCCCCTCTTCCTGCGGCGGCACCGGCCGATCCTGCCTGCCGACGTCAATGGGCACCTGGCCAGGGCCATGCTGGCGAGGAGGAATATCCTCGAGGACGCAGATTACCGCCGGATCGTCCCCAACGACTATATCGTGGAGGTCAACGAAACGAACTACAGGCACAACTATGCGCCGATCGAGGCGCAGGTATGCGAGCGCTGGCGAGCGAACCTGGCGGCAACGCTCGACACGACGAACGAGCGCCGGGGGCGCCACGTATTCAAGCTCGGTGGGCCCGTGCGCATCCGCATCAAGCCATCGCCCGACATAGCGCCCGGCAACGTCCGCGTCCGAGCCACGATCGACCCCGGTGTCGAGGCCCTTCCCACGATGGCCAGAACGGCCTACCTGGAGTCGATCTCCGAGCGTCGCCGCTGGCCGCTGCAGGGCGATCGCACGACAATAGGCAGGGACAAGAGCTGCGATGTGTGGCTGGACATGTCTGCAGTCCGAGAAGCGCGGCTGGTAAGCGGATACCACGCCCACATCCTCTACCGGGAGGACGAGCATGTCCTGTTCGACGGAGAGTCAGGCGGCAAGCCTTCGACGAACGGCACCTTTGTCAACGCCCGGCGGGTCGGGCCTGAAGGCAGGGCACTGGAGGACGGTGACGTGATCCTGCTGGCATCGCTCGACTCCGAGCGCCCCCGCCTCGATACGCCCGGTGTGGTGGCCCTGGTCTTTCACACCAACGCACGGGAGCATGCCTGACGTGGAGACGCTGTGGAGTGTGTCGCTCGCAGTGGCCAT
>Ga0307425_1002502_pt1 | contig 10317 bp, 5 predicted proteins | sample SalMarWE160330MG_FD_202152 | JGI IMG/M metagenome (GOLD analysis project Ga0307425, IMG submission 202152) | Salt marsh sediment microbial communities from the Plum Island Ecosystem LTER, Massachusetts, United States - WE1603-30 | ecosystem: Environmental > Aquatic > Marine > Intertidal zone >...
CGGTGGTCGCCGTATCATTATCGGTCCTCTCAATTGCAAGCATGAAGGATATCGCTAAAAAATCAGGCGTATCAGTTGCCACAGTATCGAGGAAATTGCATAGGAAACCATACGATACGATATTCACATTCATAAGCAATATGAGGAAGTTTTTATACCTGCTCATCTAACACATACGGTCATGGCAAAAAGAACATCACCACTGTCAAAGACGATGGATTCCAAATATGAACTAAAAATTTAAAACGATGAAACCTAAACAAAAGCCTCCTTAAAAACAGAAAAACCCACTAAAAATTTCAAGAAAAACCTGATTCTTATTATTACTAATCTAACACAACAACTAAATGAAAAGTGTCTTTCCCAATGAGGCAAATAATTATAATGCCTTAATACGTTCGTTAAGAATTTTGCGGATAACCTTACTGTTCTTGCTAGTCGGGGTGTTACAAGTGAATGCATCGACTACCTATTCGCAAAAATCAAAGATCTCTTTGAATCTTTCCGAAAAAACAATCGCCGAGGTTCTGGATGAGATTGAAGAGATGAGTGACTTCTTTTTTGTCCTCGATGACCATTCTGTGGATTTGAATCGCAAATTGGATATCGTAACCGAGGAAAGTTCTATTGAACAGGTCCTGGACGCCATATTCAAAGGAACCGATGTCAAATACCGGGTATCTGACCGAAAGATCTTGCTCTCCTCGGAAAGTTTGTTGCAGGAAGGTCGTACCGTGACAGGAAAGGTTACCGATGCCAACGGAGATCCCGTCATTGGAGCAACCGTTGTTGTTCGGGGGACCACCATTGGCACCATCACAGATGCAGGCGGTAATTATACGCTTCAGAATGTATCCGCTAACGATATTTTAGTCTTTTCCTTTGTAGGCATGGAAACTTCTGAAATAGCCGTAACTGATCAGACTACCATCGATTTAACCATGCAGGAAACTTCCATAGGGCTGGATGAGGTCGTGGTAATCGGATACGGCAGTATTCAGAAGAGGGATTTGACGGGGGCTGTAGCTTCCGTCGGTAACGAGGAATTGGCATCGGTAGGTTCCATCAGTCCCGCCAAAGCACTCCAGGCGAATGTTGCGGGTGTCAACGTCAGTCAGAGAACCGGGACCGTCGGAAGTGATTTTGATATTCAGATCAGGGGAGTCAATACCTTAACCGGAGCTGCACCTTTATATGTGGTAGACGGTGTGATGACTGATAATATCAATTTTCTGAATGTAAACGATATTGTGAGAATTGATGTCCTTAAAGATGCATCATCAACGGCAATTTACGGTTCACGGGGGTCTAACGGTGTAATCATCGTAACAACCAGAACCGGTGAAGGTATGGCTTCTCAAAATGCTGGTGTTTCCTATTCGGGCTTCGTAGGCGTTCGGACGATTGCGAATATGCCTGATATTATGTGGGGTTATGATGAAGGCGTAAAATGGAACAGGGACCGCCAGGTGACCCGTGATCTTGTCCAGGGTAATACTATCGTAGATTCACCTACCTACGGGTTCCCCACCGTTCTCCAGGCAGACGGGACCAGTTACTGGGCGGAAAACCTTGCCAGCCGGAACGGGACTGACTGGATCGGGGAGCTTATAAAGCCGGCCATTCAGCAAAATCATTTTATTTCCGCAGCTGGCGGCAGTAAAGGAGCCAACTATCTTGTAGGATTTGGTTATCAGGGCGATAATGGCAATGCCGAAGGTCAGTGGTACAAAAAATATAATTTCAAGGCAAGCGCTGACTTCAGCCGGAGTGATATGTTTTCGATGGGGGCCAATGTGAACCTGGCATTCGACGATCGCGAACTGGTTTCCAGGCAGGGTTACACCCGCCAGATTTTCAGGATGCCGAATTACGCGCCTGCAAAGGACAAGGATGGCAATTATATTCAGTCCCCCATGATCGGGATATCCGGCAACGTAAACCCGTATGCATACCTGGAAAGCAACTCCCAGTATAATATTCAACGGTATTATTTAATCTCCAATTTCTACCTTAAATTCAGTCCGGCCAAATGGATCAGCCTGAGAACAACCTTCTCGCCATACGCCAAGTTTCAACGGACAGGGGAATATTTCGACCGGTTTGCATCACGATCCATCTCGGTTGCAAGGATGTGGAATGATATCAACTTCTCCTATATCTGGGACAACCAGATAAATTTATCCAAGGAAATTAACGATCACAGAATTTCCTATGATTTCATCCAGACTTCCCAGGTGGATAGATACGAAACAGCCTATGCCTATGGCAGGGACGTTCCATTCCAATCCGAATGGTATAATGTCCAGAGTGCTCCGCAGCGGGATGCCTCCACCGGATTCAGCAAAAGCACACTGCTTTCATTCACGAATAGGTTGAATTATTCATTCCGGGACAAATATCTCTTCACCGGAACCATACGTTGGGATGGTTCATCCAAACTTGCGGAAGGGAACAAATGGGCATACTTCCCATCAGCTGCAGTGGCCTGGAGAATTGACCAGGAACCGTTCATGCGGGGCGTTTCGCAGATCAGCAACCTCAAGCTTCGCCTGAGTTTTGGTTACACGGGAAACAACAACATCAGTCCTTACTCGACACAATCCGCCTTGACCACCCAGAAATATTATGACTGGAACGGGACCACCGCGGATGGTTTTATACCGGGCGCTCTTTCGAACAAAAACTTAACCTGGGAACGTACAAGGGAATGGAACCTGGGGATTGACTACGGATTGTTTGGCAGAAGAATTTCCGGTGCGATCGACTTTTATGACAGGCTTTCCCTCGATTTGTTGATGCCGCGTAAACTGGCCATGCCGACCGGTTGGGCCGAAATGATCGATAATGTGGGTTCAGTCAGCAACAAGGGGATTGAATTTTTACTCCGGACGATTAACGTAAGGACCACCAATTTTTCCTGGGAAACCAACTTTATCTTCTCCAGGAATAAAAACAAGATCGTTGAGCTGTACGGGGCAAAAGAAGATGATGTCCCCAACCGCTGGTTCATCGGCCAGCCGGTAAATGTCATTTACGCCATGGAATTTGACGGGATATGGCAGAAGGACGAACTGGCGCCCGCGGATCTCCAGGCCATGGAGGGAACGGCAAAGGTCAAGGACCTGAACGGGGATGGCAACATTGATATTGACCACGACATGGCGGTACTGGGTTCACCGGATCCCGACTGGATCGGGACATTTTCAACCACTCTGAGGTATAAGAACTGGGATCTTTCTGCCACCATCTACACCAAACAGGGAGTTTTCATCTACAGTCCCTTCCACACCGAGTTTACCGATTTCAACAGTAAGGTGGTCCTGAATGTCCCCTATTACGTGAGAGACAATCCAGTTACGGAAGCGCGGTACTCAAACACCTACCCGCAACCCGCATATATGGGTCCATATTGGGGTGAAGATGCCGAAGACTATGGATATCCGGGCTTTAATAAGGATGCGTCATTTGTGCGGGTACAGAATATCACCCTCGGGTATAATTTCAGTAACGAATTGTTATCCCGGATACGGATTTCGGGTGTGAGGTTGTACTTCAATGCGTTGAATCCATTTGTGTTTACGAAATATGACGGATTTGACCCGGAATGGGCCGGAGCGGAAATGTCGGGGGAGGATGCAACGAATACCTCCTATGCAATATATCAGTTTGGTGCTAACATTAAATTCTAAGATCATGAAAAGCGTATTTATTAAGATACCGTTGGCCCTCGCGTTGATTACGATAGTGGGTTGTACAGATTTTCTGGAGGAAGAAAACCCGGGGAATACAACAGCGGAAAACTATTATGTAACCAAGGCCGGGTATGAAGGTTTGATTAACGCGGTATATTCTTCCGTCAGGGATGTATACCAGCCGACACCCTATGTATTCTGCGCCGGAACGGATCTGTTTTTCGCCGCACACCAGGAAGTTCCCCTGGGACTGGCTGCTTACCAGACCCTGACTCCGGGGAACAGTCAGGTGGAGTACCTGTTTAAAACCACTTACCAGAGCATACAGATTGCCAATATGGCCCTGGCATACTCTACCCAGACTGAAGACTTCAGCGAATTAAGCACCCGGATTGCGGAGGTGAAGGTTATCCGGGCATTCTTCTATTTCCAGCTGGTGCAGCAATTCGGGGACCTCAGCCTGGTTACCGAGCTGGTGGATAAACCGATCACGCATTTTGATCGCAATCCTGCCAGTGAGGTGTACGATTTTATCATCTCTGAACTGGAAGAAGCCATAGGTAACCTTCCGGAAACTCAATCCGATTACGGAAGGATAACCAAGCGTGCGGCGCAGCATATCCTGGCAAAAGTTTATCTCACGCGTGGTTATGAATCCTTTGGGTCTGCGGCAGATTTTTCTCAGGCTGCGCAACTGGCAGATGCCGCAATCAACGGACAGGGTCTTGACGTGTCTTTCGAGGATTTGTTTGCACCGGAAAATGATGTCAATGATGAGATCCTCTGGTCGATTCAGTATTCCCCCGGTTCAACCCTGCATGGAGGAGCTCATAACTGGGATTATGCCTGGGGACCACTGGCGCAGGGAAGCAACGACGGGGTGAATAAGAAAAATGCCCTTCATCCTACGGAATACCTGTACACATTGTTCGAGGACAACGATACGCGATTCGAGGGCACTTTCCTGGATATCAGGACCAATCCCTATATAGGATATTACCTGGATCCCGATAATTCCCCTGTCGCTTTTTACTATCCTCGGACGGCTGCACAGCTGGCAGATACGGCTAACTGGCGGGCAGGATCACCCATGCGCAGTGAGACGGTCATTTCACCGCTCGGTCCGCACTGGTGGGATGGCCTGAATCAGACTGATCTTCCAGCTTTAAAGAAATTTGATCGTATTCAGACTCCTGACATTCAATACACACACGATCTGTATCTTGCCAGATTGGGAGAAACTTATCTGATTGCAGCAGAGGCATACCTTCAGTCCGGCAATTCAGGCAATGCTGATGCACGAGTTAATACGGTCAGACAGAGAGCCGGAGCGGCAACTGTATCAGGCGTGGATATTGATTTCATCCTGGAAGAGAGGGCAAGGGAACTGGTTGGTGAAGGATTCCGCTGGCTGGATCTTAAACGGACAGGAAAACTCATGGAATACACCAAGACCCGGAACCCGGACATCAAGGCTCTTGTGGATAGTGGTATTGATCCATTTTTAGGAGCGAATGGGAATTTTAAAATCTTAAGGCCGATTCCTTTAAGTGCAATTTCCCTTGATTCGGGGGATTATCCACAGAATCCTGCTTATCAGTGATTTTAGCTGTTTGTGATTTGCATTAGTGTTAGGTTAGATATGGATAGGTTAGGGCAACATTACTTTTAGATCTCATGAATTAAGGTAATGTGGTTGAATCCGGAGGTTCTTTCGAGTTTCTCCGGATTCTTCTTTCTGGAACAATCCCTCTTTAAGCAGGAAATCCTGGTACAAATTCACTTTGCATTTTTCCCTGGCCCTTTTTTTGATGTTTTTATATATATTAGGGCAAGGGTTGTAAAATCCGTAATTATGAAAACCGTTGTGGCAGTCCATACGGCACTGGCGATGGTTGAACCCGTCAAAAAGCTGTTTGCGGATAACCTGCCGGAAGTAAGGCTTATCAACATCGTGGATGACAGTCTGATCCAGGATGTCATCCGGGAAGGGAAAGTACCGGATCCGGTAAGGAAAAGATTGTTCCATTACTATGATGCGGCAGTGGAAACCGGGGCGGATGTCATCTTCAATACCTGTTCTTCGGTTGGGGATGTTGCCATCGAGGCCAGGGAAAAGCTACCGATACCGCTGGTGAAGATAGACGATGCCATGGCCCGGAAGGCGGTGCAGGAATACTCGAGGATCGGGGTTATGGCAACATTGCCCACGACCCTGGATCCGACCCGGAGGCTGATTGAGCGTTTTGCATCCGAATTTTTCAGGGAGGTCGAAATTGTAGAGGGGCTCGCGGAAGGGGCTTTTCAGTCCCTCATGGACGGAGATCCCGACCGGCATGACAGGCTGGTACTACAAACCGCGGTGGACCTGGCCGGCCGGGTGGATGCCTTTGTCCTTGCCCAGGGTTCCATGGCAAGGGTGCAGGATGCCATCCTGGAAAAGACCGGCAAGGCCGTGCTTACGAGTCCCCTTTCAGGAACCCTGGAGGTCAGGTCTGTCATCGAGGGTTTAAAATAGCACTTTATTGAAAAAAAGGAATATTGTCCTGGTCCTTCTGATGGTGGTGGGTGTCATCACTTTCCTCGACCGGATCAACATCAGCGTGGCCGGGGCCAGCATCATGCATGACCTGGGACTCTCAACCCGTCAGTGGGGATGGGTCCTCAGTTCTTTTATCCTTACCTACGGCCTCCTGCAGGTGCCCCTCGGGGCCTGGGGGGACCGGGCGGGTCAGCGCGGTGTGCTTTCCCTCATTGTGTTGTGGTGGTCGGTTTTTACCATCCTGACCGGTACGGCAGGCGGTTTTGCCATGCTGCTGATGATCCGTCTTCTGTTCGGAGTCGGGGAGGCCGGAGCCTACCCCAACATGACGGGAGTTGTGGGCCGCTGGTTCCCTTCCGGTGAGACGGCCAGGGCGCAGGGCTACCTCTGGGCGGCAAGCAGGATAGGAGGGGCGCTCACCCCGCTGGTTGTCGTACCCGTGATGCTTACGGTGGGCTGGCGGATGGCCTTTTACCTGCTGGGCGCCTGCGGCCTTGTCTGGGTAGTTATATGGTACCTCTGGTTCCGTAACCATCCCTCGCAGAAATCCGGGATCTCCGCAAGGGAACTGGAAGAAATCGGGCAGGGCGGGTCCCGTGCCGGGAAACTGAAGATTCCCTGGAAGATCATCCTTCGCAGGAACCAGTTCTGGATCCTGCTTTCGATGTATTTTTTCTACGCCTGGGGCAGCTGGTTCTTTTTCTCCTGGTTCCCCGTTTTCCTGGAAGAGGGAAGGGGATTTGCCAAAAGCGAGCTGACCTATGCCGTGGCGGTGCCCTTCCTGTTCTCGGTATTGGGCAATATTGCCGGGGGATACATGAGCGACCGCCTCTCCGCCAGGTACGGGCTGAAGATCGGCCGGAAGACGATAAGCATATCCGCCCTGGCCCTGGCGTCGGTCCTGATGTTCCTGGCCGGGTTCATACCGGGGAAGCTGCAGGTATTCATTTTCCTTTCGCTCAGTTTCGGGATTTTCGACCTGATGCTCCCGGGAGCATGGGCCATCTGCCTGGACATCGGCAAAAAGTTCGGGGGGACCATCTCCGGCGCCATGAATACGGCGGGGAACATAGGAGGATTTGTTTGCGCCATTGCATTCGGATACCTGGTTGAAGCAACGGGGAATTACAATTTTCCGCTTTACGTCATAGCCGGGATGCTGCTTACCAGCGCAGCCCTGTTCTCATTGATAAATCCTGAAAAGAAACTGGTGGAAGAGGGATAACAGGAAATGCCATGGTCAGAGGAAGGAACGCCCGGATACGCCCTGGTTGGAGCCGTGATCTAATTGAGCTTGCGGTATAATTCGGCGAGAGATCCATCATCGCCCACGTTGCCGGGAAAAATGACGTACGGAAGGGATGGGAGGGCGTCGCCTTTCCCGGTAATGATCACCGGGACCCCCGGGAGTACCTGTCCCGCTACCTTTGCCATGCCTACACTGAGTCCCCTTACCAGTATGTCATGGGAAGTGATCCCTCCCTTTGCCACCAGGTAAGCGGGAGCGGCCGGAAGGGATCGGACAACGGCGGTCAGGAAATCCGCGATCTTTCTCCCTGCGGGAAGGCGCTTTTCCCTGTCTTCCGTGAACAATTCCTGACGGCTGGTATAAACCACGGGAGTGATCCCGGATTTCCGGCAATCTTCAAGCTCTCCGGTGATCTCCTGGAGGCAGGCTTCCGGCCGGCTGATGATCTCCCTTACATCCGCCTCGATCCCTTTCACTCCTTTTTCTTTCAGAAGTTCCCCCAACTGCCGGGTTGTCTTCTGCACATGGGAACCGATGATGAACAATCCTTTTCCAGGACCCCTGACCAGTTCCTTTCTCGACAGGTAATCCCTGTCGGGGATACCGCTCAGGGCTTTCGGAAGGGAGGAGGAAGTGCGGAGGATCGCCCCGGTACCGGATTCCGACAGGGTTTGAAGCAGGGCAAGGCTGAATTTCCTCAGGTCGGCGTATTCCATGGCATCAACGGAGACATAGCGTAATCTTTTGAACGATTTGAGCAATTCCCTGAGTTCCCTCAGATCCACCGGGTCATCCCGGTCCGAATTCCTGAGGGTTGAAAGGTCGAGGGTACCGGTCTCCCCGATCCGGATGTTCCCGCCTGATTTCTCATCCATGTAATGAAAAAGATCCGAGTGGGAATAGCCGAAAACGCTGTCCTTCGCAAACTCGGTCCCGGCTGCCGGTACCATATGGTCCCCCGTTTTCACGTACTGTACATTCCCGGCTGTATACCTTCCGGCCTCAAAAAAAGAGGGAATGAAGAAAACCGGCAATTCCACCGGGATATTCATCGACCGATGCACCGAAAGGATGGTTTCGGGCTCCGCCGGGAAATGGCCGCGCAGGGTGGAATCGCTCCGGCTGATGAAAATGAGCCTGAGATTATGCCGCTCATTCGCCCGGAGCACGGCCATGGCTACCTCGCGGTTGATGCGGACTGCAGAGGATTCGTCCATAGAGCGGGAATTGATCAGGACATAGAACAGGGGGGACTTATGCAGCAGGGCTTTATCAAGGGTTCCCGGTTCCCAGTCCGTCAGCAGGAGACAATCCTGTACCGTTTGTATCCCGGTGGGATCGTCATCCATGACAACGATCCTGGTCCGCTCCTTTTCCAGCATGCGGGTGATTTCATCCCTGAAGTCCAGGGTCCCTGCAGGCGGATAACTGTTGACGATTTCTGAGTAAAGTGGGTGGGCCATTGCAAGGTGTTTGTTTATCGGTTAAGGATCATTTTTCCGGTGCAGATCCTGTCGTCCAGGCATATCCGGTAAAAATAGATGCCTGCCGGCTGGCCTTCCGGGCTCCATGTCAGGGAGTGTTCCCCTTCAGGCTGGTAACCGCTTTGCAGGTCTGCCACGATCCGGCCTTCCAGGTTCATGACGCTTATCCTGACCTTTCCACCGTTGGGGAGTATGTATCGGATGGTGGTGGACTGCCTGAACGGGTTGGGGTAGCAAAGGGCGAAGAATTTCTCCCGGTCCGGTTGCAAAGGTATGGCAAGGGTGCCTGTTTCGGAACTGAAAATTGCCTCGTTCATGGCCGACCACGTATTCCCGTTTCGGGCACGTGCCCGTACGATGACACTGGCTTCCGTGCTAATTGGACTTTTGTACAGGATGGCATGGGACAGGGATACGGCACCGCCGGGTTCCCTCGGATCCGCACCGTCCAGGCTGTAATAGATCTCCCCTTCGGCCGCGGTGATCTCAATAGCGATCGGCTGGGTGATCAGTCCGCCATGGGGACTGATCACCGGTGCATCCAGGTCCGGGTAGAGTCCCGCTTCCCTGAATTGCTCCAGGACGATCGTACTCCGCTGCGGAAAATAATCGTTTTCGAGTGCTTGTTTTTCAACCAGCCAGTGATCGTTGCGGGTGTAGAGTTCGGCCACATCGTCCCTCGGATGCAGGTCCCTTCGGTAATCCCCCCAGCGCGCGGACTCGGCGATGATGGCCATATCCAGTTCGCCTGCAAGCTCCCTGAACCGGTTCAGGGTGGCTTCCTGGGTCAGGGCTCCTCCGTTGAAAAAATGTTTCTGAATACGGTCGGCAAAGCGCAGCCTGAACTCTTCGTTTGCCCTCAGCTGCGAGTAGATCATGCTGGGATTGTTATCGTTGTTTTCGCCTACCATATTGACGGCAATATCCGTCATGGAATTTTCGGCATCCCAGGAGAAAAAATAAAACCCGTAAAGTGGATCCACCCTGTTGCGGGCGGCGATCCAGTTGTTATGGTCCCAGTCGTTATTGCCGATCCAGATGTTGAACATCATGTAGTCGATCAGGTTATCCACGTCCAGGAGATTGGAATATCCCGGGTTGGGGGTTCCTTCGGGATTATTGCCCTGGATCTTCTGGTACGAGGCCTGAGTTTCCAGTCCCCCCCTCGCCTGGCTCAGGGTCTGATCCCATGCGGTGGCATTCCCGTCCACCAGTCCCCCGTGATCCTTCACCACGTCGAATTCATCCTCCGATCCGGAAAGGTAGGATCCCATGAAGTCATTGTTCAGCTTTTCCGTAATGGTATAGATGCCCCAGTACAATCCGTTCAGGTAAAGGTGGACATAC
>Ga0307425_1002504_pt1 | contig 10315 bp, 9 predicted proteins | sample SalMarWE160330MG_FD_202152 | JGI IMG/M metagenome (GOLD analysis project Ga0307425, IMG submission 202152) | Salt marsh sediment microbial communities from the Plum Island Ecosystem LTER, Massachusetts, United States - WE1603-30 | ecosystem: Environmental > Aquatic > Marine > Intertidal zone >...
GCATGGCCCGGCTCGACATAGGCGCTGTACAGGATGTAGGCGCCATCCGGGGAAAGGACCGGAAGGCCTTCGTACAACGGGACTAAATCGAAGGAGGCCAGTCTTGCAACGGTACCTGTGGGAAACACATACAGGAACAAGGCTGGACCCAGGTTGACTCCATTTTCTGCCGCCGGAGGAATAACCGTCTTGAAACCGGAGGAGTCTGGTGACCAAACCACCTGCGGCAAGTAATCGGTTTCGTAGTTGGCAATGCCCGGGTAATCGACGACACGCTGGCGAGCGTTTGTTTTGAGATCGAGCACATCGATCCACTCACGCGAAGAGATAGCCAGCAGTTGACCGTCAGGCGAAAAGGCGAGCCTGCCTCCTTGCCCGGGCTCCAACCACCGGTAAGGCATCTTTTCCCCCGCCTCGATATAAGTGCTGAAGTAGAGCACATTACGACCTGGAAACCATCCGAATGACTCCAACCTGGCCGGTTCGCCTGCACTTGCACTCAATGCTTCCAGGTAACCGGAAGCTACTACCTGAGTTCCACCTGTGCCGTCAAGCTCGATCACCCAGAGGGATTGCCCACGTTGGAAAGCGATCCTTCGTCCATCAGGGGAAGCATGGAAAGCCTCCACGGCACCACCGGAGGTCAGCTGCCGGGTGCCGGCACTCTCTTCCCAGATCCACAAGTTGCCCTCACGCAGGTACAGAATTTTCAAGCTTGGCTCAAAGGATGGTAAAGAGCCCTGCTCTTTAGGAACTTCGGTTGGCTGGCTGGTCGGCACTACCGTAGCTGTAGGCGGTTCGCTCTCCGCCGTCGAAGCAGCAAGTGACTCGGTCGTGGCCGCTGACGTGACTCCCACGACAGGCCCGGCGCATGCTGTAGTCAACCAAAGGAAAACTATCAGAGAAAAGAGTCTTTTCTTCAGCATCTTTTCCACTCCTTCTACGTTCTTATTTTGCCAGTATAACGAGATTGCAGCACTTGTGCCAGTGACAATGCTCCCAGCTTGCACACCGAGCGTAGTATATGGATATGGTAAACTGGGACTGGAGTAAAACACGATAACTTAGAGGCAGTTAGGAGGGGCATGGATTCACCGATCACGATTGGCTTACCGCGTATGCATGTAGAATATGGCGAACGGCGCGACTTCCTGCCTTCCATGGCGGCGGACCTCGAAAAACGGGGCGCAAAGGTGTACCTGGAGTACGGCTATGGAACCGGGATGAGTCTCACCGAAGCAGACTACCAGCGGGCTGCGCCCAACGCCAAATTCGTCTCCCACCAGGAAATCTATCAAAAACAAATCGTATTGGTCCTGCGTTGCCCGTCGAACGAGGATCTGAAATTGCTCCAAAAAGGAGCCTGTCTTATTTCCATGCTGCATTATCCTACCAGGCCACAGCGCGTGGAGTTTTTGAATAAACTGGGCATCGAAGCGATTTCGCTAGATAGCCTCAAAGATGATACCGGCAGACGGCTGATCGAAAATCTTCGCTCGGTCGCCTGGAACGGACTCGAGGTCGGCTTCCAGGTCTTGCACCGCACTTATCCCGAACCGGGCCTGGAAAGTAAGGACCGTGGTCCAATTCGGGCAACGATTTTGGGAATCGGCGCGGTCGGCATGCACGCCGTCCAGGCCGCTAACAGGTACGGGGACGTAAAATTCTGGAACACCCTGTGCTCTCGCGGAGTGCCTGGAGTAGAAGTGACCGCAATCGATTACGACCTTTCGGGAATGAAACATTACATGGAAGAACTACTTGCCCGGACAGACATCTTGGTGGACGCCACCCAACGCCCGGACCCCAGCAAGATCGTCATTTCCAACAAGTGGGTCGGGCATATGCCCAAACACGCCGTGCTGGTTGATTTATCGGTCGATCCGTACGACTGCGAATTCGATCCGCCAGAAGTAAAAGCCATCGAAGGTATGCCACAGGGAAACCTCGATCAATACGTTTTCCAGCCCGACGATTCGGTATACGACCGCATCCCAGACTGCGTCTCCGTCAAACACCGCAGACACGCAGTCTCATGTTACTCATGGCCCGGCCTCCACCCCAGGCAGTGTATGGCGCTCTATGGCGCGCAGGTTCGCCCGATCCTGCGTACGATCATCGACCGGGGCGGCATAGAGAAAGTGAACCTCCAGGGTCGCTATTTCGAACGCGCCACCGCTCGCGCGCTGCTATCACAATGGGAGGCAACAGAACTGGCCAACGGCAAGCGCAGGCCAGAAAAAGAAGACAAAGGATGACACCACTAAAAACACTTGGCTTGCCGCGAATGCGCAACGAAGTAGGCGAAAAAAGGGTCTTCCTTCCAGAATTTGCGCACTACCTGGTTGAACTCGGAGTCGAAGTGTACATTGAAGAGGGGTACGGATCACGCTCAGGGTACAGCTTCGAAGATTTCAAGCGAGCCAGTCCTGCCATCCATATGTGCAACCGCGAGGAAGCCTTCCTGCAGGATGTCTCCCTGATCCTGCGTTCACCCAAGGCGGACGAATTTCAATTGATTAAACGCGGCGCGACCTTGATCTCCATGCTGCATTTCCCCACCCGACCCGGACGTGTAAAAACGCTCAAACGCCTGGGCATCAAAGCCATCTCGCTGGATAGCATTGCCAATGACAACAATATCCGACTGGTGGAAAATATGAGGGCAGTGGCCTGGAATGGGCTGGAGGCAGCTTTTAACATTCTTGAAGAACGATGGCCTGGATTGGTACGGCCAAACAAGAAACCTATCCAGGTGCTGATCCTTGGCACTGGTATGGTCGGCAAGCATGCTGTGGACGCAGCCACCAAATTGGGGAATATCGAGCGTAACAATGACCACATCGCCGCCGGAGGGCACGGTGCTGTAGCCCTTTCGGTTGGACGCAATATTGCCCCAAACCCCAAGACGATGGAAACCCTATTCCGAAAGGCGGACGTGCTCGTTGATGCGACCCAGCGCCGCAATTCCAGCCAGCCGATTGTGCCCAATGCGTGGATTGCCTGGTTGCCCGAACACAGTGTGATTGTGGATCTGGCAGTGGATCCCTATACGCTGGAAGCGAATCCGCCAGTTGTAAGAGGCATCGAGGGAATCCCACAGGGCAACCTCGACCAGTATGTGTTCGCTGCGGACGATCCAAAATGGGATAGCCTGATACCTGAATCGATTCCTTCCCAGCATCGCCGCACGACTGTGACGTGTTACTCCTGGCCAGGCGTGCATCCTGAGGCCTGTATGATCCATTATGCCCACCAGTTGGAGCCGCTACTTTACCATCTGGTCAAGAAGGGGTACGATCAGATCTCGATCCATGGCGATTATTTCGAGCGCGCACTTTACCGAGGAACATTGCGCGCATGGCTGCAAGGGGAGATCGATAGCTCTCAGATTGGCCCAAAGCAAAAGGGATCGGAATAGTGCCTTCTCCAATAAATTAATCCTACCTTCACAGAAAATAAATGCGAGCCGCAAAGTACACCGGCTCGCATTAATGTTCCGTCCAACCCCATCAAATCAACTGTATCAACCAGTACAAACTTGCTGAAATAGCAGCTGTCACAGGCAGGGTGATGAACCAGGCTGTCAGGATATCGCCAGCCACACTCCAGCGCACTTTGCTCCACCGCTCGGCGGAGCCCACCCCGATAATGGATGAACTGACCACCTGGGTGGTACTGACCGGACCGCCCAACCACGAGGCTGCCAGGATTACTATTCCCGAACTCAATTGGGAACTAAAGGAGTGTATCGGGCGGATCTTGTAGAAGCGCCCCCCCAGGGTACGGATCAGGCGCCAACCTCCGAAGGCGGTGCCCAGTGAAATAGCGCCGGCGCTGGCAGCGATCACCCACAGCGGTACCCGGAAGACTGGCAGCGCACCGCCCACCAGCAGGCTGAGGGCGATTACCCCCATGGTCTTCTGAGCGTCGTTCGTACCGTGGCTGAAAGCCATCCCGAGCGCAGTCAGGAGCTGGGCGCGCTTGAAGAATTCATTCACACGCGGGGTTGCCCCACGCAGAAGAAAATAGAGCACGCGCATGATTACGAAACCGACCAGGAAGCCGACGATCGGGGAAGCAAACAGCGCGATCAGCACTTCACCCAGCCCTTTCAGCTTGATCGCCCCCAGGCCGCTCCCGGCTGCAACTGCCCCCACCAGCCCTCCGACCAGGGCATGTGTGGAACTGCTTGGAAAACCAAAGAACCAGGTCAGCAAATTCCAGGCGATAGCACCCAACAATGCCGCCAGGATCACATTCAGCGTCAGCGTGTTCGCCTCGACTACACCCTCGCCAATGGTGCGTGCCACAGCCACGCCAAACAGGAAGGGCCCCGTGAACTCCGCTGCAGCCGTCATGAGCAGCGCCACCTGTGGGCGGAACGCGCGCGAGGAGATCATGGTGGCCACAATATTGCTCGAATCGTGGATGCCGTTCAGGAAATCAAAGACCAGCGCCAGAGCGATGATCAAGACCAGTTCGTTAACCATCAGGCCGTCAGACCTTTTTCACAACGATATCGGAGATGACGTTGGCGGCCTCATCGCCCCGGTCAGCGGCGTTGCTCAGATGGCGGTAGACCTCACGCATCTTCAACATTTGGAGCACATGATGGATGTCTTCCGGCCCGCTGAACAGATCTGCGATCGCATCGCGGTAGACCGCCTCCACGCGGTTCTCTAGCGCCTTGGCGCGTTGAGCGTGGTCGATGGCCACGCTGGGATGCTTCTGCAGGCGCTGTACCGAGAGGAAGATTTCATTGGCGGCATCCTTCAGCAAGGAAGCAATGCGCTGCATGAATGGGGTGGCTGGAACTTCGAGCACTTCCATTTCGGCTACGGTTGTATGGGCGTAATCCAGCACGTCGTCAATGGAACGGGAGAGCGCAAAGATATCCTCGCGGTCAAAGGGCGTCACAAAAGTGCGGTTGAGTTCGTCGATCAGGATGCGGCGCACTTCGTCCGCTTCTTTTTCCTTGAACGTTAACCGCTCGGCTAGTTCACGGCTCGGCTCACTGAGATACTCCTCCAAAATCTTCAACCCTTCGAAGGTAATCTCCGCTTGATGCTCGATCAGGTTGTGAAAGACCTCTTCCCGCTTCTTAAAAATTCCGAACATGGCAACCTCTTTGATAATTACTTAGGGGGACTATCATAACATAAGAAGACAAATGTATTGGAGATTTCCTCATGAAATCGTAGGTCGAGAACCCATCGAGCCCCCCAGTGCAGGAACGAACCTGCACAGAAAATGATTCTTCTTGTTCTCGAAGAAACGCGAAGGGTTAGTACGAATATAGCCAGAAATTCTTCCGTATCCTATCTTGAACAGCTCAGTTGAAGAAGGTAGCGAAGGGTGGCCGGCACACCCATGGATAGCCCCACAAGACAATTCCTCGCAGAGTTGGGCAGCCTCCACCGGGTTTATCGAGCTCTGATCGCTCAAGCCCTGAATAGAGTGTTCCTTCCAAAGCGCCAGACGATGAACGCCACAACGATGAAGTATAGTCCAAACAGGATCAAGCTCGCAGTATCTGATCCCAGAGAAGGAAATACATAATTGGACCAGTTGAACATCGCATGTCCCAGCATCACGGCAAAAACACTTCCATTGGTGTTTGCGTAGAACCATGCCAGGATAATTCCCACCAAAATGGTAGTGAGCAAGAGCCCCCACACAGGGCGGTTATAGTAGAATTCCTCCCGCGGTACAAAGAACAAAGGCAGGTGCCAGAGCCCCCATATCAATCCTGCCAGGATGGCTGCGTCCAACGCATGATAAGAACTGCGTAGAGTCTCAAAGACATACCCTCGCCAGCCAAATTCCTCCTGGAGCGGTCCGCCAAGGAAGAAGATCCATACAAGCGCTACCGGTAGCGCGATAGGCTGAGCCAGGGCGGTGAGTTCAGGAACTGGATCGCCAAGCAGGATCCCCAGCCCAAGTGAGCCGCCGATCAAGACCGGGAAGGTGAGCAGAATGATCCACCACCATTTTCCCAGGCGGATCATAAAGCCGCGTTTGAGCAGGGCTACCACTCCAACCCTTCCCTGATACAAGAAGGTTGTGACAATTGCCGCTATGAGCGGCCCCCAAGCTCCCAGATCAAACGGACCGGCAAGGTAGTTCTTCAATCCTTCTGGTGCATCCCAAATATTCTGCGCGATCAACGCCTCAGGAATCCAGGACAGCCAGGAGATACCAAATGCTAGCAGCATGAAAACCCAGACGTTCCTTTTTACTTTCATGGATCCTATCTCTTCCCTTCTTGGTAAAAGTTGCCCCCTAATACCATACCAACTTTATAGAACACTCAAAAGGGCATTCCATCCACTTGGTCTACTATCTCGTGCACGCTTCGCCCTGGGGGATCCCGGGCAACGGACCGGCACTGGCGAAGCCAGATTGGATCACTCCCGTCATGCCTCATTGTTAGCCCACCGGTACAATCGCAGGGCGCTCAACTCACTCCAGACAAGGACCGCTGCCAGGAACCCGTAAAATGCGAGACCTTTCAATACAAAAGCCGGGGCAGCCAGTGCGATTGTGACCCAGGTGCAGGTTCCCAATCCACGCCAGTACCCATCCTGCCGAAAGGCGAAACCTAGCAGCAGCATGGCCGGGAAGAGAGTCAGGCCAAGAGAAACGAAGGCTATGTCATGCAGGACTCCGTGCCATGTAGCCGAGGTGTTGCGCAGTGTTGGGTCAGTGGATGCAGCCAGCAGTGTCATTGCCAGCCCCGCACAAAAGAACAGCGCCGTCGCCCGGCGTGCATGATCACCGGCCAGCGCCCGGCGCAAGCCGAGCGCGAAGACGGCCATCAGGCAGCCGCAAAGCACGAAAGTAAAAGTCATCATCCAGCCATCGGGCCCCAGGGACAGGCCGCTCGGCCAATCCAGGGTCGACGCCTGCAGCGGGTCCCAACCCAACGTGCGCATAAAGCCGTATTGCGCCAGCGTCAGCCCACCCACTGCGCCTGCGAACCACAACGGCCCGGCGACCCCGGCAAGAGCTGAGAGTTTGACCCATCGTTCTTCATGCATGGTAGAAAAAAGGCGGAGAGTACTCTCCGCCCGATTTGAGAACTATCAGGCCGGCGCAGGCTTTTTGACCCTGCGCATGGCTACCAGCCACAGGACTGCCAGGATCAAACCGCCCAGGAAGAACGGTACCGGCGCCCCCAGCCATTGGAACAGGCTCCCGTAGAACAGAGGCGCAATGGCATTGGCAGCGCTCAGAAATCCCGAGGAGATTCCCAGGATGCCTCCCGTCTCACTCCTGTCGGCCGCTTTCGTGATCAGGCTGTTGATGGCCGGTTGCAAGACGCCGCCGCCCAACGCAGCCGGGAAACTGCCGGCCAGCAACCAGAGGATCCCAAACCAACCCTTGTTCGACTCGTCCGGCAGGTTGACATTGATATTTCTGGACGAACTCCCGGCCGGCAGCCCGCCCTGACTCTGCCCCTTCAATCCGGCTGTGACCTTGGCCTGGTCATACCATGGCACAGGCACACGTGGTGTGGTGGCGGTCAGGATCAGGCCCAATGCCAGCGTCGAAAGTCCCATCATCACCAGCCAGCGGTCGCCATACTTCTTGCTCCAGCGCCCTACGAAACCGCCCTGCACTACCACAATGAACAGTCCTGCCACCACGAACAGGCCGGCGGTGCTGGTGGCATCCATGCCCAGGCGTTCGAGTGTAAAGAGCGAGAACATCTGCTCGTAGCCGCCAAAGGCCACCTGCTGGAAGAAAATCAGCACCAGCAAAAAGCCAATCGTCGGGCGGCTCAGCGCCTGGAACATGGCCTGGAAAGAGAACGATTTGCGCCGCGGGTTTTCAGCCATGCTCTGGCGATCAAGCGTTTCATGCAGCCAGAACCAAGTCAGCAGGATCGACAGGAACGAGAACAATGCCGCAGCAAAGGCGACGGCCTGGTAGCTGCCGCCCGTCGTCGACAGCACGACAAAGGCGATCACCGGCCCCAGGATGAACCCCAGTCCAAAGGCCGCCCCGATCAATCCCAACCCCTGCGTGCGTGTCTTTTCGTTCGTCAAATCGCTGATCACAGCCTGCGCCGTGGCAATATTTGCGCCCGAAAGCCCGTCGATGATGCGCGAGAGGAACAACATCCACAGAGCGTTGGAAAAGCCCAGCAGCAGGAAGCCCAGGAAGCTCCCGGCCTGGCTGATCAGCAGGATCGGTCTGCGTCCAAATCGGTCGGAGAGCCGGCCCAGGACCGGCGCACCGATGAATTGCATGACCGGATAAGCAGCCGCCAGCAGCCCGATCACGAGCGGATTGGCGCCAAAGCGTGCTGCGTACAACGGCAGCAGCGGGATAATGATCGACAGTCCCAGCAAGTCGACCAGGACGATCACAAGCACAGGAAGGATCTTCTTGAAATCCAGTTTTTCAACAGTGTCGTTTGCAGTGTCATTGCTCATAAGAAATGAAAGCCTCCCAATTCCTCAAACTAAGAACTATTTCCGCTGATAGTGAATATACCAGACCACTTACCATGTCTCTTCGCCATCCTCCGAACCATTGCTCTTTACGAACGGTTCTTTTTTAGAACCAGCTATTGTAAGACAAAGTTACGGGCGAACGATCTGCATTCCCGGATGAAATGGAGTCCCTATAGGGTCAAGTTGTGTAGCGTTCCCACCAACCGCAAATCCTCCCACTCCTGTGCGTCGTTTGTAACGCGCGCTCACCGAACACGAAGCTCACACCTGTATCGGAGTGCAGACGTTTATGCCTGTTTTGCCACTACCCCACGCAGGTAGAGCGCAAACGGAACGAAACAGATCAGCCCCATGAGAAAGACCACTACAACATCCACCACTGAAAATGGAGCCGCGGTGAGGAGTGGCTGCAAAAGCAGAAAGATGACCAGAGCAACGAACAACATGCTGGCCTGAAAAAGCAAACCCAAGCCGGCCACATACCCAAACTCTTCCCGCTGCCAGAGCAACACTCCGCCGATGACCCATGCAGGGGCGATTAAAAAATCCGAGACATTCGTTGCGAGTTCAGTCTCTGGGATCAGAGTCCCGTTGGCAAGAGCATTGCCTATCACGCCCATCACTCGCAGGAAAAATAAAAGGCCGAAACCCACAAGAACGCCACTGGCAAACCGTTCAGGTACGGCCCCCTTTAATCGTTGATGGACAGCTTTCGCATCGATACTCACAACCAAACTGATGAGCGAATAGATACTCAACATCGCCAATGCCAGATAGAACAGAAAAGCCCAATTGAGAGGCGCAGCAAAGGTATAGATGAAGTAGTTGTAGAACACGAAGAAGAGCGCACCCGGCCAGCAGAGGTACCCGACCAGTTTGCCGCGCCACGCAAGCCACATGGAGCCCAGTAGAACCGGTAGCCCGACGATCAGATTGACCACATCATTGGGTACGAAGGCTCGAAGCAATTCACCTGTTGGATAAATGGAACCACGATAGAGAAGCCCGGCTGAAGATGCAATTGCCATGAGGATAGCAATGAGGAAAGAGACGGCATAGATCGGTGCAATACTTCGCTTAATGGGCGTTGCAGTTTGATGATCGTGATGTGAATTCATGCCCATTTCCTCCTTGACTATAAAGGGCCCGCCTGACGACTGGCGGTGAGACATACTCACCTGAATTGAAACCCTCTTTCTGCTTGAGAATCTGTTTGTAGGGTAGCGGGCGAGGGGGTTGTCCTATCAGAAAAGCCTTCTAGACAGATCGTACCGCAGGACTGATGATCCTTTGAAATAAAGAGCCTGAACCGGTTTAGATATCGATAATGTTGTTAGGGCATTGAGGAGTTTTCTCGCATGTGCAATGTCTTCAACCCCAGCAGATCCGAAATTTAGTTTCGCACTCTTCCCAAGCCAAAGTTTCCCAATCTTAGTATCGTTATAACTTATTGTGGGGTAATCAGCATCTGGCGGCCCATCGAGCGAAGGGATGTATTTGTATCCAAGCCAGGGCCTTGAATTGATGCGACGGTTCGCAACCGCGCGCACAGCACCAATTTGTGCTTTCAGAGGCGGTAACTCCAGGCTGAACAGAAGGTGGCCCCACAACGAAGCCTCACCCTTGAGGCTTCCATCTGGCAATCTTCGGATTGGCGAGATGTCGGCAAACAATTTTGGCACCCCCAAGTCTTCTCGTCCTCCCAGGATCGGCCAGGTCTGGTTTTCTAACATCACCAAGATCAGGTCACCCTCGATATGGTCTTTATCCCCGTCAAAGCGGGCTGCAACCTGAAAAGTAGCTAGGCGGTAACCCCCACCAGCCATAAACTCAAGCCTGTTATTTTGGGA
>Ga0307425_1002506_pt1 | contig 10314 bp, 10 predicted proteins | sample SalMarWE160330MG_FD_202152 | JGI IMG/M metagenome (GOLD analysis project Ga0307425, IMG submission 202152) | Salt marsh sediment microbial communities from the Plum Island Ecosystem LTER, Massachusetts, United States - WE1603-30 | ecosystem: Environmental > Aquatic > Marine > Intertidal zone >...
TGGCCCGAGGGACAATGCGCAGCCTTTGTGGATAGCTGGCTCGCTTACGACCGCGATGGTTCTGTTGCCCGGTTGATTGCAGAGCGTACTGCCTACACAGGCCCGATCCGCGAGAGGCATCTAGATCAAGCCCTCCTGGATCTGCAGGGAAGCGGGATCATCCAACCGGGTGGTGGGACGACGCGGGATCACCCAACCGCGCTGTGGGACCATTTGGGCCCGGCTGTCGCGTTCGATCGGGCGCTCGCTGGATACGACGCACTTGTCCGTGGCTTGTTCGCCTACAACTGGCATTGGCGACCCTGGCGGACACGAGAGATGACCTATCTGTTGACGCTGCCGTGGTTGCCGCCAGATTTCGCAACGCGGGTATTGCCTGCTCTTAACGCGCCTTCCCTGGATCTGGCGGGCTATTGTCGGCGCTTTTCTGCCCTCCGTGAACTCGGTGACCATCTGCTCGCTCAACTGGCTGGCGAGACAGCCTATGGTACAGACCCACTGTCGCAGGCGTTTGCTCGCATCTACAACCAGCCGGGGTATGCGCACAATATGGAAGAGTGGAACGCCGAACATGCCAAGCGGCATAGAAAACATCAGGGCTCAGGCTGCTGACGGGGGGATACGGAAGGTAAAGGCGAACGGGAATTTGGGGTACCGTTCGATACAAAAGGAAGCACACATATGTCTCTGTCCGTAGATCCCGAGCTTCTCGCAGCGATCCAAGAGATCAAAGCCGTCGACAATCACGCACACGCCTTGCCTGGTCGTATGCCGGAGCCTGCCGAGTCGCAGCGTCCCGATCCCCTTGGCAAGACGCCGTTCCCTTATCCGGTTCGTCTTCGGGTGACCAACCCCGAGTATGTCGAGGCGTGGCGCGCCCTCTACGGCTACCAGCACGAGGACATGGCTGACGACCATGCGCGCGAAGCGCTCACGGCCAAGCTTCGCATCATGGAGGAAAAGGGGTCGGGTTACCCATCTTGGGTTCTCGACCAGGCAGGCATAGAAATCATGTTTGTCAACATGCCGGCCCTTGGGTTCGGCCAAACCGGCCCGCGATTCCGCTGGGTCAGGCATGCCGATGAGCTTCTCTTCCCCTTCGCCGGCGATCAGGGAGGCAACCAAGCAGAGGGAGACAACACCGGCCTCCGTGAGGCGCCGCCCACGCTGGATGAGTACCTCAGCAGCGTCACCAGGGTGCAGCTCGAGCGCTGGAAGGCTGCAGAAGCTGTGGCGATCAAGTTCGGCATCGCCTACCGCCGCTCCCTCGACGTGGCGGACATACCGGCTATGCAGGCCGAATCGATCTACGAGCGGCGCCTTCGGGGCCGAGAGTTGTCGGCAGCAGACGACAAGGCCCTGCAGGACTTTGTGTTTCGTGCCGTGGCGCGTGAGGCCGGTCTTCTGGGACTCGCCGTCCACATCCACACAGGAGTCGGGGCAGACCCCTATTTCGGCATCAGTGGCTCCAACCCGATGCTCTTGGAGTCGGTGTTCAACGACGAGACCTTGCGAGAAACGAACTTTGTGATGCTCCATGGGGGCTGGCCATTCGAGCGCGAGGCGGGCGTGATGCTGATCAAGCCCAATGTGTACGCCGACTTTTCCGCGCAAACGTTCCTGCGCTCGACCCGGGCGCTGGCTAGAGTGCTGGAGGAATGGCTCGAGTGGTACCCAGAAAAGGTGCTCTTTGGAACGGATGCATACCCCGATGACACGCCGCTCGCGAACTGGGAGGAGAAGGCCTGGCTCGCAACCAGGACTTCGCGCCAGGCGCTCTCCCTTGCCTTGACCCGGATGACCAAGACGGGCCAGGTTACGCGCCCGCGCGCCGAAGCGCTGGCACGCATGGTCTTGCGTGATAATGCGATGGCGCTATACGGGCTTGGCAGACGCCAGAGATAGGAGGGGACGGTGAGCTGGGACCTAGACCCAAAGGACCGCGGCTACCCCGAGGAGAGATTGATGACACTAGCCGACCCTGTCGACCTCAAGCAGTTCGTGATCGACGGTCGCCTCTATCGTCCACCCGACGACGGCCAACGGATCGAGGCCTACATCCCCTCGATGGGCCACGAGAATCATGCCGCCAACCTCGCCGCCTTGCCGGACGGTGACCTGCTCTGCGTGTGGTTCGCCGGTACGGCTGAGGGCACGGGCGACGTGCGTATCGCCCTCTCGCGCCTCCCGCACGGCGAGGCCGCGTGGACGCGCCCGGTCTGGGTCTCCACCGACCGGACCCGCTCTGAGCAGAACCCGATCCTCTTTCCGGCCCCCGACGGCGCGCTATGGCTGCTCCACACCGCGCAGCAGACACGCGGCTGCACGCGCCAGGAATGGGAGTCTCGCATCGCATCCGGCGACGCAGAGGGATCGTATGGCATGCAGTGGACATCAGAGATCCGGCGCCGCATCTCGCACGACGGCGGCCACACCTGGGGGCCTACCGAGACGCTCTTTGACAGGCCCGGCGCGTTCTGTCGCCAGCCGGTCGTGGTAGTGGCCGACGGCACCTGGCTCCTGCCCATGTACTACAGCGTGGCCAATCGGCCCGGGCACGGCGGAGACTATACGGTGATGCAGCGCTCGAAGAACAGAGGACGGACCTGGGAGGAGTATCCAGTGCCCGGCAGCCGCGGCCGAGTTCACGCCTGTCCGATCGAGCTCGCACCCGGCCGCCTAGTTGCCTTTTTCCGTAGCCGCGCTGCCGACCGCATCTATGTCAGCCGCTCGACGGACGCAGGACGCACCTGGACCGCGCCTGAACGGACCGTTCTCCCCAACAACAACGCGTCGATCCAGGCCGTGCGCCTTGCCAGCGGCGCGATCGCCCTGACCTACAACGATTATAGCGGTGGCGACGACCCGGATGCGACCCTTTGGCCGCGCGTGCGCTACCCGCTGACCGTGGCTCTTTCAGAGGACGAGGGCATAGCGTGGCCCTACCGGCGGCAGATCGACATCAGTGACGGGTTTTGCGGCGAGGCAAACGAGGAACTCAACCGGCGCTGCGCCTATCCTAGCATCCTGCAAACCGGCGACGGCGCGATCCACGTCGCCTATTCCTACCGTGGCAGGCAGTGCATCAAGTACGTGCGCTTCAATGAGTCGTGGATCCGCGGCGGCCTCGATAGCCTCTATGGTGAAAGAGAAAGCTAGCGCCTCCTGCCGGTCCAGAGCCTGCAGCCCGTTCCGATCACCGCACGTCCTGGCGTCGTCCTAGCGCCTCCAGCAGCAGATCTGGAAAGTCGACCGTCATTCCGTTGACACCGGCCTGGATCGCGCGCTGCATCAGCTCGACGTCGCGCACGCCCCACGCGCGAACATCGAGTCCGCGCCTCTGCCAGTCCAACACGAGTGTGCGCGTCACGCTGCCTGCAGGTGGGCAGAACTGATCGAGCCCTGCCTCGATGGCGCGACCTACGACTTCCGGATGCACTTCCGGCGAGAGGTAGCCGACCCTGGCCTCTGGGCAAGTCGCTTTGAGCCACGCCACAATTGGGAAGGAGAACGAGGTAAACGTTACCCGCTCCAGCAGATCCGCCGAACGCACCATCGTAAGCGTCGCCGCCTCCACCCCCTCCGGCTTGATCTCCAGCACCAGGTTCGTGCGCTGCCCATAGCGCGCCAGCGTCGCCTCGAGCGCTGGGACCCGCTGTCCTGCATGGCGCGCGCCAAACCACGCGCCTGCGTCCAAGCGCTGCAGCGCCGCCCAATCGGTCTCTTGCACCCGACCACTGCCGTCGGTCGTCCGGTCCAGCCGCTCGTCGTGTAGTAGCACCAGGACGCCATCGCGCGTCGCGCGCACGTCCGTCTCGATCGCGTCTACGCCCAGCCCCAACGCCAGGTCGAACCCGGTCCACGTGTTCTCTGGCGCCAGCGCCGCTGCACCGCGGTGGCCGATCACGCGTATGCCAGGCTGTCCCATCTCACCCCATTTCCCGCACCGGCTGTCGTAGCACCGTCTTGAGCTTCTCCGGCGCCACCCGCCTCGGATCGCTGAGATAGATCTCGTGGTGCTTTCCGGCTGGCATCAGCCCCTGCGCCGGCATGAACTCGAAGTGCATCCGGGCGATGGTCGGCGCCTCGTCGTCGTACGAGCCAAGGTGCAGGATCTGCACGGACAGCCCCTCGTGGTAGGTCTGCAGGCGCAGCTTGCCCAGGGCAGGCAGATCTTTGCTCTCTCCAGCCCGGGCAAGCGCCGCCTCGACCATGGCCGACGTCACCCGCTCTGGCTGCATGATCATCATCGTCCAGTCCCAGGAGCCCTTGTCGCGGGACAAGAAGGCCTGCATATCTTCAGCCCACCACAGGCCCTCCAGTGGGGGAACGACGTAATCGCGGTCGAGCTCTCGCTTGCTCACGAACTTCACCCCATACGCGACGGCATACAACGCCTCTACCGCTTCCTGGTATGCGGACGCGGTGTTCGGATCTCCGTGCCCGTCGATCATGAGGAACTGCATCGGCGGTACGTCCACGATCGAAAACGATCTGCTGGACGGCCCATAGAGCGTCTTTAGCGTGCGCTTGAAATCGATCTTGCTCACCGGTCTTCCCTCTATCCGGAGCTCGCACCCTGCACAGCGTCAAAGAACGCAGCGCTCGCGCTCGACAGCAGCTTGGGCACGTGTGTATAGACGTAGCGGCACCCCTTGCGCAGATAGCCGGCGATCGCCTCGCTGCCCCCTGCAGACCCCGGCACCTTGCCGGCGCCCACGATCGCCGCGAACGTCGAATCGATCGCCGCCTGCACCACCGGATGCCCCGTCTGGCCTGGGTACCCCAGCGACTGCGAGAGGTCAGACGGCCCGACGAAAAAGACGTCCACGCCCTCTACCCGCAGGATCTCGCTAATGTTGCCCAGCGCCTCTGCCTCTTCCAGTTGCACGCAGACCAGCGTCTCGCGGTTGACCCACTCGATGTACTCTCCTGCCGACATCTCGAGGCCATAGCCCGCCGGCCGCGTGCCGGCAGCCAGGCCGCGTTTGCCCAGCGGGTGATACTTGACCGCCTCGACGGCGCGCCGTGCATCCCCTGCCGTGTTGACGTGCGGCACCTGGACGCCCATGACGCCGCGATCCATCAGCCTCAGAATTGCGTCCTCGCTGTTCCGCCACGGCCGCGCGATCGGCGTCAGCCCGCTCGCCTCGGCTGCCATCACCATCAGCTCGACCGTCTCCAGCGAGATCGTCCCGTGCTCGCAATCGATCAGCACCCAATCGAACCCCAATAGGCCTACCATCTCGACCAATTGCGGGGAAGGAATCATCATCGACACCCCAAAAGCCGGCTCCCCACTCTGGATCTTCTGTTTCATCTTATTTGTTCGCATCTGTTTTCCCCAACTGTCGCTCCAGGAACGCGATCACCGCGTCCATCCTCCCTGCTCCCTCCGGGAACGCATCGCCCAGGCCGAGGTCGCAGGACCGGGCAAAGAGTGCCCGCGTCGCAGCGGTCATGACCGGGTCCAGCCCCAGGTCGCGCAGTGTGTCCTCGACCTGAACCATCTCGTGATAGCGCCGCTCATACGCACTGGCGTGCGTGCGTACCCAGTTGTCTGCCTGCGCCTCGAACGAGGTCCCGCGCATCGTCTCGGTCAGCGCTTCCCACAACGCATCCTGCAAGCCCGCCCGCCGCGCCGCAACCAGGCACTCGATCAGCAGTGCCTCCAGGCCCTTGGAAAAGACGCTGCGCAGCATCTTGAGCGTCGATGCCGCACCGATCTGGTCACTGAACGCAGCGACATTCAGGCCCAAGCCACACAGCGCCTCTGCCACGCGTGCCGCGTGCGGCCCGCCCAGCAGGATCTGCGCGCCGGCTCCCGCCGCCCCCACAGCGTCGAGGATCGCCCCCTCCACGAAACCGGCGCCCGAAGGGGCCACTGTATGGCCGATCTGGCGCTTGACCTGCGGCGAGGTAGAGTTGAGGTCGAGGTACACCTGCCCTGGTCGCAGCAGCGGAGCACACTCCTCGGCCACCGTCAGCGCCACATCGGCGGCATTGGTCGAGAGGACGTACGCCACCGATGCGACCATCTGATCGAGCGGAAGGAACTGCACGTCCATCTCGCCTGCCCGCCGGGCCAGCCTCTCCTGTCCTGCCTCCTCCTCCAGCACCAGGTCATAGGCAGACACCCGCGCCCCGCGCGCCGCCATAGCCCGCGCAAACGTCGATGCCACCGCGCCGTAGCCAATGAACCCGATCCCGGGCCCCAACTCGCCGCCTGACACAGTCCCCACCTATCCTCCCATCAGGCCACCGCAGTCTCTTGCCACACCTTGCGAGATTGTACCCCATCCCCGCTGCCTCAGCAAACCCGCTTTCCTGACCGGGCAAAGTACGAGGGCCAGCAGGCCTAGCCCGCTGGCCCTCCGCATGGTCGAGAGGGGCCATATCTGCACTCAACTACGGCCCAGGCGACAACATCCGCGCCGCGCATCGCCCACAGCACAACGTCGCCGCGTACGCCATCTACGCTGGCCGATCCTGGAGTCGTCCATACGCACTCAAGATCGCCACCACGCGGTCGATGGGCAGCGCTTCTACGCAGTGCCCGCGATAGCCGGTGACAGTGGTCGCACGGAACAGCGAGTTATAGATCGCTTCCTCCGTGGCCTCGATCGCGGCGTGAAAGAGCGGTGACAGAAGATCGTTCGGCAGCTCCAGCGGAGTCCAGGCTTTGCGACGCCGTTCCGGCGTGCGGCGCACCTCTTCGTGTGTCGAGAAAGCGATCACATAATCACCCGAGCCGTTGGCCATGGAGGCCCCCGTCCGCGCCATGCCGGCGAGGGCGCGGCGCGCCAACCGGCGCAGGTTGCGATCCGACAGGGGGGCATCGGTAGCCAGCACGATCATGATCGACCCCTCAGCCGCCTCCCTTCTCAAACCATCGCGTAGAGCATAGCGTCCCAGCGCTTGCCCGACCGGCACACCCACGATCTGCAGCACGCCACCAAAGTTGCTCTGCACCAGGGCGCCGACCGTGTACGGCGCGGGCCCAGGCGTGAGGCGCGAACTCGACCCGATCCCACCCTTCCAGCTAAAGGCAACGGTGCCCGTCCCGGCGCCCACGCTGCCCTCCGCAACTGTCCCCTCGCGCGCTCGCTCGATCGCCAGTCGGATCGCGTCCGCGGTCAGGGGCCGGCGGCAAATGTCGTTCAGGTAGCCGTCGTTCGTCTCGCCGACCAAGGGATTGATCGAACGCGCGTTGGCGCTCTCGGGCTGCGAGAGCACCCAGTCGAGGATTGCGTCCGCCGCACGGGGCACAGCCAGGGTATTGGTCAACAGGATCGGCGTCTCGATCTCGCCCAACTCGTCGACCTGAGTGCTGCCCATCAGTTTTCCATAGCCATTTCCGACAATGATCCCAGCCGGAACCTTGTCTGTGTATGGATTCCCCGCGTGCGGCAAGACCGCAGTGGCCCCGGTGCAGATGTCATCCCCTTCGCTCACGGTAACATGCCCCACGCGCACGCCGCGAACGTCCGTGATCGCATTCAGGGGGCCAGGGGATAGCGCACCCGGTTCGACGCCTATCTCCCGCGCCCGGGGCCGCTCACCGTCTGCATGATCTCCCATCGCTGCCTCCACGTGGCCTACTATCCTCCTTTGCCTCGCGACGCACTCAGGCCACTGCTCGTGCCAGCGCCACGAAGCCGAACGCCACGATCACCACGCCGGAAACGCGGTTGATCCAGCGCAGCACACCTGCCGTTGTCCAGCGGCACAGCAGTCCCACTGCTGTCGTCAGCGCCATCCACCACAGTGCTGAGCCAAGAAACACGCCCAGCACCAGGAGGCTTGCAGCAGCGATATTGTGTTCTGCCAGGCCCAGGCCGACCAACACTGCAGCAAACGCCATGATCGTCACCGGATTGGCCAACGTCAGCGCAAAGGTCGAGCCATAGGCCCCGGCCACGCCCTGCCACCGCCGGTCCGGTGCAGCCTCTTGCACGGGCGAGGCGAACGCGCGCACGCCAAGATAGATAAGATATGCGCCGCCGACTAGCTGCAGCCACCGCGCCCACTGCAAAAAGATGTCGCCCACCGCCATCAGACCAAACCCGGCGATACAGCCATACACGGCGTCGGCGGTCGCCGCGCCGAGACCAGATGCGAGTCCCTGTGACCGGCCGTGAGCCAGTGTGCGGCGGATACACAGCAGCCCAATCGGGCCGACTGGCGCAGCGATCGAGAGGCCCACGAGCAGGCCGCGCAGTAGCGGCAGCATACCTAACGTCACGCTACTGCGCCACCCACGGCGTTCGCTCGTCGCCCACTTCCCTGCGCAGCCGGCGCAGTTCGGCCTTGAGCGCGCTCGTGACTGCGCCATAGCCCGGCTTCCCGTACACGCTGCGCATCTCGCTTGGGTCGTGCCGTAGGTCGAACAGCTCCCACTCGGGCGGCTCGTCCTCATCGATCGCACCGGGCGTGCCCAAGGCCTGGGCATAGTAGTAGATCAGCTTGTGCTCCTCCGTGCGCACGCCATAGTGTGCATACACGCCGTGGTGTGACAGGTGAAGCCAATAGCGGTAATACATAGATGTCCGCCAGTCAGCAGGTATCTTGCCCTGCAGCAGAGGACGTATGCTCCGCCCCTGCACTCGTGCTGGCACTGGCAGCCCGACATAGTCGAGGAAGGTCGGGGCAAAATCGACGTTGAGCACGATCCGATCGCAACTGCTGTCCGGCTCGATCTCTTCCGGGTAGCGGATCAGGAACGGCATGCGTAGGGACTCTTCGTACATGAAGCGCTTATCGAACCAGCCGTGCTCGCCGAGGAAAAAGCCCTGGTCGGAAGTATAGATCACGATCGTGTTCTCGTCGAGTCCCTCCGCCTCCAAGTAATCGAGCATCCGCCCGATCTCATCGTCCATCGAAGCCACGACCCGCAAATAGTCCTTGATAAAGCGCTGGTACTTCCAGTGCTTGAGCTCTTCGTAGCTCAGACCTGGCGGCGGAGGCTCTTTGAGATCGCGCTCGGTCAGGTCGCGCTCGATGCGCATCTTGGCCGCTGCCGCCGCGCTGGCGCGCTGGGCATAGTCATCATCAAAGTTTGCCGGCACGGGGATGTCATAGTCGGCGTACATCTCGGCGTGCGCAGCATCTGGCTCCCACGGGCGATGCGGGCACTTGTGGTGAGTCAGCAGGCAAAAGGGCCGGCTCCGATCCCGGTTTCTGAGCCACTCCAGCGACATGTCGGTGATCAGGTCAGTCACATAGCCTTCGAACACCCGCCGCGTGCCCATCTCGATCATCTCAGGGTTGTGGTACAGCCCCTGCCCTGGCAGCACGTTCCAATAGTCGAATCCCTGTGGCGCGCTCACTCTGCCCTGGCCGAGGTGCCACTTGCCAATCACTGCGGTCTGGTAGCCAGCCGCTTGCAGCAGCTTGGGAAACGTGATCTGGCGTCCATCGAAGGGGTTGAATGCCAGCACGCCATTGACGTGGCTGTAGGTGCCCGTCAGGATCGTCGCCCGGCTGGGCGAGCAGATCGAGTTGGTGCAAAAGCAGTTATCGAGCCGCATCCCGCCATCCGCGATGCGGTCCATGTGTGGCGTCTCGTTGATCACGCTGCCATAGCTGCCGATCGCCTGCTTGCCGTGGTCGTCTGACATGATAAACAGGATGTTCGGCCTAGCGTCTGTTGCCACCCATTCTCCCTTCTCGCTTGGGTACGCGCCTCTCGCCGACGACGCTACCGCGGCCTATCGGGGCGGACGCCGGAGTTGGGCTCAGCAGTGTTGTGCTGCGCGGGCGCGTTCCAGCAGGGCCTGCATGTAGCCGATGCTGTACGCTGTACCGACGTGCCGGTCCTCGTCCATCAGCGGGATGTGGTCCGGGATCATCACTCCCCGGAAATCCACCTCCTGCAGTGCCGTTACGACCTGATACATATCCATATAGCCGGCGTTCAGGAAGGTCTCGACAAAGTGCGGCAGGGGCTGGGTCACGTTGCGCAGGTGCACCTTGAACAGCTTGTCCTGGCCGCCAAAGTAGCGGATCGTCTCCAGCACGTCCTTGCCCATCAGTTCCCCACCCTCGAGCCAGCAGCCCACGCACAGGCACACGCCCACGTTCGGGCTGTCCGCGATCTCGAGCGCCCGCTTGTAGCCCTCGAAACTGCTAAAGATCGGGCGCGGGACCCCGCCCAGTTCGGGCACCGGAGGATCATCCGGATGGATGCCGATCCGGACCCCTGCCTCCTCGGCTACGGGCGCGACCTGCTTGATGAAATAGGTATAGTTGTCCCAGATTTCCTGCTCACTGTAGACGCGTCCGTGGGTGAGTGGCATGCGGTATGTCCTGCCC
>Ga0307425_1002507_pt1 | contig 10313 bp, 9 predicted proteins | sample SalMarWE160330MG_FD_202152 | JGI IMG/M metagenome (GOLD analysis project Ga0307425, IMG submission 202152) | Salt marsh sediment microbial communities from the Plum Island Ecosystem LTER, Massachusetts, United States - WE1603-30 | ecosystem: Environmental > Aquatic > Marine > Intertidal zone >...
GAAGAGGTCGGTGAAACTGCCGGCATCGAGAAGCATCTCTCGTTTGATATGTGCCGCTGGACAAGCGCACTGCAGGACACGCTCGAGGGTGAAGATAAAGATACAATCCGACAGAAACTGGGCATTTCCAAGATCCAGTGGCGTGAGGTGGGCAACAAGCTCGGCCGGCTGGCAGATCAGGTAGCAGAGTAAATCCCAATTGGGGAACGACCAAATTGCGTGTTTGCAGCGTACGGCGCTGCCCCCCCTTTGATTTACTGATCAACCCGGCGCAGGCCATACGCTCCTTCAGGCCTCGGGATTCCATCCACAATCCCACCTGGCCTGTCCCGGGAGGGGAAACCCCACCCCCCACACGTAAATTTAGATCCAGGTTGTCTAGGGGCACGATATATCCCCCTGCCTGGTTATGGATTGACCAATCGATAGGGGCACGGCGCCACCCCCTATCGGTTTCCTATTGTCCTGCTGACCTGGCAGCATAACGAAAACGGGCCCCTTAATTGCAGCCCGGGATCTTCCCTTGTTCTTAAGCCAGCTACATCTTCTTGACGACGATGTCTCCCAGGACATTCGCAGCCTGGTCGCCGCGGTCGGCGGCATTCGACAGGTGGCGGTAGATCTCACGTAGCTTGAGCATCTGAACTACATGATCGATATCGCGCGGCAGTGAGAACAGGTTCGCGATCGCTTCACGGTAGACCGTCTCCATCCGGTTCTCGAGCGCCTTCGCCCGCACTGCATGATCGTTGGCGACACTGGGATGGTCTTCGAGCCGCATAACGCCCATGTGAATTTCACGCGCAGCATCCGTCAGGAGCGAAACCATGCGCACGATGTATTCATTCGGCTGGATCTCGAGCATGTGCATCTCTTCCACCGTCGTATCGGCGTAGTCAAGCACGTCGTCGATCGCCAGCGAGAGTGAGAAGATGTCTTCCCGATCAATCGGGGTGACGAAGGTCTGATTTAATTCGTCGATCAGGATGCGGCGCACCTCATCGGCCTGGTTCTCGACCTGCGTAACCCCCTGCGCAATCGATTCCTTGGGCTCGCGTACGTAATTCATCAGCTGCTGCATTCCATCAACCGTGTATTCGGCCTGTTTTATCAGCAGCTCAATGAAGCGGTTCGTTTTCTTCCGCGAGAAAATACTCATGGATAGTCATTCACCTCTCCCAACATCCGCTCGCCTCGCAGGAAGACCGACCGACGTACGTCCCTACGCAGGGTGAACGCTATGCTGGATATCTCATCCTTCAGAATGGTACCATCGACCAGGATTTCGAACAGGTCAAAACGCCAAATGCGCCTGAGCCTAATTGCATGTTGGCAATTGCTGTTAAAACAATCGGGTCATCTAAGTCCCCTATTATATGCTCGATGAAGGTGGTATTGGAAGATCAAGAACATCACAAACTCATCGAGCAGCTGCTATCAGGACCTCTCACCAGCGCACAGGCGAGCGCTGCCAGTGGATCTCCCTGCCCGGGGGCTCCAGGCTGTTATTCTATTCATCTCACCCATTCCCAGACAACCGATTCCTCCCCCGCAAGACCGAGATCTGTATTACTAAGCAGGATCAGCCCGAGTGTCATGTTCACCTGGTTCTCCCTGTTGACGTGGAAGTATGCCGTCAACGGCTAGGTCGATTTCGTCAGATGCGCTCGGTCCGGGACCGTCAAACTGCGGCTCGGCCTGCATCCTGCTTGACAGCGCGCGTGCTTCCACCCACAATAGGCCCATGCTCGAACAGGAACTTCCACCCGGGCACCGCTCGGGTTTTGTGGCGATTGCCGGCCAGCCAAATGTTGGCAAATCTACGCTCATCAACCGCCTGCTGAAGCAGCAGGTTGCTGCCGTATCTCCCCGTCCGCAGACTACCCGCCGCCGGCAGCTGGGGATACTGACGCTTCCCGAAGCCCAGATCATCTTCGTCGACACCCCCGGGATCCACGAACCGCAGCACAAGCTGGGTGAGCACATGAACCTTGAGGCGCTTGAGGTCTTATCCGATGCCGATCTGGTCATGGCGCTCTTCGATTTTGAAACACCGCCTTCGAAGGACGATCTGCGCCTTGTCGAACATCTTCGTGCCCTGAACCCACGGCCAGGACTTCTCGCGGTCTTGAACAAGCTCGACCTGGTCCCCGAGGACCGGCGCGCTGAACGGAGAGCAGCCTACCGGACTCTGCTTCCCGACGAAGATTGGTTCGAGATCTCAGCCTTGTCGGGCGAAAACATCCCTGCGCTTCTCGAGCGCGTGGTTGCCACGCTACCGCAAGGTCCGCAGTATTACCCGCCCGACCAGGTGACCGATGCCTATGAGCGCGACATCAGCGCCGACTTGATTCGTGCAGCCGGTATGCACTTCCTCCAGCAGGAAGTGCCACACAGCCTGGCCGTCCGCATCGACCGCTACGAAGAACGCAACGAGCGCGGGGCTTACATCGAAGCAACCATCTTTGTCGAGCGCGATTCCCAGAAGGGGATTGTCATCGGGAAAGGTGGAAGGATGTTGAAGCAGATCGGAACGCGCGCCCGGAAGGAGATCGAGGCCGTTACTGGTCGCAAGATCTTCCTCCAGCTGCGGGTTAAGGTGCTGCCGGGCTGGCGCAATGACGAAAATGCCCTCAAGCAGTTTGGTTTCAGGACCTCCGGGGATCAGGATGGCTGAGCAGCACGGTGGGGACAAGCCGGCCCGCAAAAGGCGGCAAGCGACCGAGACCAGCCGCTTCGGCTCACCCGGGCGTGCCAGCCATGACGCCTCCGCCTTCTATTCGAGTCGAATGTACGAGGACCGGCGGCCGGAGGTGACAGCACGCTTTGTGGAAGCCGAGCTCCCGGTCGAATTGGTCAACACGATCCTGCTAAAGTCTTCGCGCGATATGCGCGATCTGCCGGATGGCTGTATCCACCTGATGGTGACTTCACCCCCCTACAACGTGCAGAAAGAATACGACCAGAACCTGACGCTGGAGGAATACCGCATGCTGCTGCGTGACGTCTTCGCGGAGACCAGGCGAGTGCTCGTGACCGGCGGCAGGGCCTGCATCAACATCGCCAACCTTGGCCGTAAACCCTACCTGCCGCTGCACGCGATGGTCATCTCGGAAATGCTGGACCTGGGCTTCCTGATGCGGGGGGAGATTATCTGGGACAAGGCTGCCAGCGCCAGTGCCTCGACCGCCTGGGGTTCCTGGCTTTCTGCCGCCAACCCCGTGCTGCGCGACGTCCATGAATATATCCTCGTCTTCAGCAAGGGTTCATTCAGGCGACCGGGCGAGGGCCGCGAGAGCACCATCGCCCGTGATGAGTTCCTCGAGTGGACAAAGAGCGTCTGGACCTTTCCCGCTGTCTCAGCACGCCAGATCGGTCATCCGGCGCCGTTCCCGGAGGAACTCCCACGGCGCTTGATTCAGCTTTACACCTTCAAAGGCGACGTCGTGCTCGATCCCTTTACAGGATCCGGTACAACCTGCCTGGCAGCCCGGGATCTTGGCCGGAGATATGTAGGCTACGAGATTCATCCTGAGTATTATGAACTGGCACAGGAGCGTTTACGGAAGGAATCTAAGTAGAGCGGTTCAGGTGATCATGAGTTATCCCTCTCCCTTCAGCACAAGGTACGGTTCAAAAGAGATGCGGGCTCTCTGGTCGGAGCTTGCCAAGCGCAGAGCCTGGCGGCGGGTTTGGGTCGCAGTAGCGGAAGCACAGTCTGCGGCTGGCCTCGTCACGCCTGAACAGGTTGACGAACTCCGGTTGCACGCACAGGATATTGACCTCGACCGGGCAGCAGAAATCGAAGCGGAAATCGGGCACGACCTGAGGGCTGAACTGCGCACCTTTGCTGAACAATGCCCAGCAGGGGGCTCGGTCCTGCACTGGGGGCTGACTTCAGCCGATATTCAGGACAATGCAGAGATCATGCGTCAGAAGGCTGGTCTATCAATGCTGTTAGAGCAGCTGCGCGCGGTCCTGCTGCTCTTCGGTGAGCGAATCGACGAGACCAGCGAAAAACCCGTGATGGGTTTTAACCACTTCCAGCCGACCGAGCCAACCACGCTCGGGTACCGCTTGAGCATCTACGCTAACGAGCTGCTCGAGCACTTTGACGCGCTGGCCCGCCTGCATGGCCGATTGCGCGGCAAAGGCATTCGGGGTGCTGTCGGCACCTCCGCAGCCTTCGTCGAGATGCTGGCAGGGAGTGAGGTCACGCCCGAAATGCTTGAAACAAGTGTCATGCAGGCGCTGGGGATCGAAGCTCACCCCGTCTCGACCCAGACCTACCCGCGCGTCCAGGACTACACGCTGCTCACACTGCTGGCGGCCATGGCAGCCTCGCTGCACAAATTTGCCCTCGACCTGCGGCTGATGCAATCGCCGGGGTTCGGTGGCGCGCAAGAACCTCTCGACAGCAAGCGTGTGGGATCGAGCGCGATGCCGTTCAAGCGGAATCCGGAGCAGGCTGAAAAAATCTGTTCGCTCGCACGGCTGGTTAGCGCTCAAGCAGCCGTTGCCTGGAGCAACGCGGCCGAGGCAGGCCTCGAACGCACGCTTGACGATTCCGCCAACCGCCGCATCATTATCCCGGAGGCATTCCTGGCAATCGACGAAATGCTGCAAGCCAGCGGAAATATCCTGCGTGAGCTCCGCTATGAACCCAGCCCAGCCCCGGACCCCCTGGTCACATTTGGTCCCTTCGCCGCCACAGAACGCGTGCTGACCGCAGCGGTGAAAGCCGGGGCGGACCGGGGGGAAATGCACGAACGGCTGCGGGAGCACTGCACGCGTGCATGGGAGCAAATCCAGGACGGTCAGCCAACCTCATTAACTGACGCCCTGGGACAGGACACGTTCATCCTCGGATTCCTGCAGCCAGGCCGGATACGAGAACTGATGCGCGCCGAGGACTATGTCGGCCTGGCTCCAGAACGAGCCCGGGAGACTGCCCGTCGAATTCGGGAGCGTTTTAATCCCGAGCATGGTGCATGAATGAAGAAGCTTACGCCGGGTGAAACCCTGCTGCTAATCCTGATATTGGCCGTGGCTGCTGTATGTATTCGACTGGGAATCTGGCAGCTTGACCGGCTTGGTCAACGCCTGCAAAAGAACGCCGAAATCAAAGCCCGCCTGGCTGGTCCAACTCTGTATTTCCCGACAGAGATCCCGCTGGAGGATCAAACCTACCGGCGAGTTTCTGCAGCAGGCCGCTTCGATCAAGATCAGGCGATCTTGCTTGAGAATCAGCCTTACAACGACCAGGCAGGTTTCCATCTGCTTGTTCCATTCATCGTGGAGGATCGCGGGCAGGTATTACTGGTCGATCGAGGATGGATTGACTTTGAACAGGGCTTAGGGGCGGACCCGCGAGAGTTAGCTGGAGACTTCTCTGGTAGTCTCACGATCGAGGGCGTGCTACTGCCTTCGCAGCGCGAACCAGCCTTGGCGTTCCTCGCCGATAAACCCCCTGCCCCAGGAGAACCTGCCCTGCTTTCATGGCGCGTCGTGAACCTGGATGGCCTCCAGGGTCAGGTGCCGTACCCGCTTTATCCACTTTACCTGGCGCAGACTGCACCACCCCCGGCTTCAAGCGACGAACCGCTGCCGGTCTTCGAGCCCGATCTTTCTAACGGGCCTCACCTGAGTTACGCGATCCAGTGGTTCTCGTTCGCTGCGATATCTCTTGTCGGCGGCACGGCGCTGCTACGCCGCCAGCGTATGCGACGCAAAGCACGTGAACAGGAGAAAGCCTCATGACGATCTTCCTCGTACTGGCCGCGATCTTTGCCCCCCTGAATTGGTATGCCGTTTTCACACCGCGCCCAAGGCTCGAGCGGATTGCCAAGCCGGGTGCGATGCTCTTCCTCATCCTGTGGTTCGCGACACGTTTACCGGATCACTCACCAACTGCCGGTACCTGGTTTATGGTTGGACTCATGTTCTCGCTCACCGGCGATATCTTCCTGATGCTCGATCGCAGCCAGTTCATCAAGGGGCTGCTGGCATTCTTCTTGGCACATGTAGCCTACATCGTCACATTCAACCTGGGCGGGATTATTTTCAACGGATCTCTGCTTGTGCTCGCAATCTTGATCGTGTTGCTGGCCCTTTTTCTGGTCCGGCGCATCGCAGCCGGGCTGCGCGCAAGCAGTAATCAGAAGCTTATTCCACCCGTGGCTGTTTATGCAGTTGTACTGGCATTGACCTTCTGGTCGACGCTGTCCACCTTCTGGCGTCCAGGCTGGATTGGACGTCCGGCCTGGCTCACGGCGATCGGTGGCGGCCTCTTCTTTCTTTCAGACAGCCTGCTGGCCTGGGATCGGTTTGTCGAAGCCCTGCCAAAAGGGCGATTCTGGACCATGCTCACCTACCACCTGGCCCAACTCGGGCTCACACTGGGAGTGCTGATGGCGCTTGGATTGCTGGCCTGAGTATTCCAACAGATCAAAAAACCCCGGACGCCATATAGCGTCCGGGGTTTTGGTTCCTGCACCTTGAATTTTACAACTTCGTGAAATACTCACGCTCGATTGCACGCCAATCCACGTGGGCCGGCAGGCGCATGAACTTGGCCAGCAATGGATGCACTTCTTGAATCTGCTCCGCCACCTGCAGCGCGAGCCGGCGAATTGAGAAATGGGCATTGGGCGCGGAACGAAGCTCACATAAGTGAAAGGCTTCGCGCAGATTGAGTGTCATCAACACTCGCCGGTTGAAACCATTGGGCACCAGGTAGGCAGCAACGTATGGGTTCCACCCTTCGAGTTGGCGGAATGCCTCTTCAGCCATCTCCATGGCTTCACGGTAGCGTGTTTCAAAGCCAGCATCGGTCAGCAAGCGGGGCACTGCAAACCCGAGCTCTGCCGTGAGCCGTTGAGGGGTCTGGGTCATCATGCGGTGGCGCTTAAGTTCGAAGTAAGCCCCTTGATCCAATACGGCTTCGAAGGTGTAGGTACTGTGCTCGAGCTCTCGAAGCGGGTCGTCGAATGGTTCGAGATCGCCAAGCAGTGTGCGTGCGAATTCCTCACGCTCGGTCCGGTCCATCGCCTCCACCTCTGCCCGAGCGTGATCGTAACTGCAGCTGCTGTGGGCGAAAAGGGCGGCGGCAAGTACGCGTGTCTCAGCCCCTGGTTCATAGTCGAGCAGACGGACGGTGCCCGAACCAGATTGCGCTGCCAGCCCCTGAGCCAGCGTGTCAAGTGCGGATGCGCTCCGTTCGAGATAAGGGACCCGCTCGGCATACTTGACCAGGGTCGGCGTCTCAACCTGGGCTGCACGCTTGACGCTCTCACCAATCTGGCGAACCTCATCCAGTGGGTGGCTGAGCATCTTTCGGATGGCGTGTTCCAACACTCTGGCGTTGGCGGTCATGCCGACGTTGGCAAGCGCAGCCGACGGCAGCAGGAAACGGCAGACATCGACGTATTTCGATCGAATCCGTCCCTCGTACCGCCCCTCGGCTTCGTCCTCTTTCCTGGGAAACCTGGATTCCACCACTTTTCGTACGGGTTCCAGCGACTCGGCGTAGGCGGCAAAGAGGGCATCGCAGGTGTCCCGGTATGGCCCCTCATAATCCGTCCCTCGCACCTCAATCGGAACGTAGTAGCTATGTGCATCCCACATCTGATAGCGGGTAGATTTCTCGGTATAGGAAGCCAGGCGGTTCGATTCGATGCTCTCGATCGCCAGGCGCGATACGTTCTCGAAGGCGATATGCAGAACGGCATGCTCGGCCACTGAAGCATGACCGTAGCCGACGACCCATTTCTCGTGGAAGCGGGCAGAAGCTTCGTCAGTCAGTTCCTCAGCAATCTCACGAAAGGACTGCGGTGACCTCGACGTCTTTGCGAAGGTCACCGCGATGGTTTCCGGGCTCAACTGGCGCGGTTGGAGCAGGTAGATCTCACGTGGGCGGGCATCAGGCATGGTTCTCCTCCCTTCGCTCAGCGATGATCTCACGGGCACGCTGAATATCCTGCGTAATTTGGTCCATCAGTGCCTGGGGGTTCGGGAAACGGCGTTCATCCCGCAAGCGGGCGAGAAAGAACAAGCTCAGTTCGACCCCGTATAATTCCCCGGAGTAATCGAGTAGATGGGCTTCGATCGTGGGTGGACCACCATCCGCTTCGAAGGTCGGACGGTGCCCGATGTTGGTCACGGCCGAAGCCTGCCCCTCGCCCCAACGAGCGAAGCAGGCATATACGCCCGCCCGTGGATAAGCGCGTTCATCCCAGATCTCAATATTCGCTGTCGGAAAACCCAGTTTGTGGCCGCGCCCTGCACCGCGCACGACCCTTCCTGGCAGCTTGAACGGTCTTCCGAGATATGCCGCTACCTGCGAAACTGCGCCCGAGCGCAGTGCTTCACGAACCCGGGTTGAACTGACAATTTCGCCCTGGACTTTAAAGGGGGGCACAACATGGAGTTGAAAGCCTCGCTCTATCGCCTGCTGTTCGAGATACGCCCGGTTGCCTTCCCGGTTATGCCCGAGGGCAAAGTCCTCACCCACCCACAGGCTGTGGATTCCCAGTGAAGTTTGCAAGCGATCGAGAAAATCCGCTGCGGCTACACGCGAAAGCTCCAGGCCGAATGTCTGTGTAATAACATAATCGACACCCAAACTTCCAAGGATTTCGGCTTTTTCGTCAGGCGTGTTGATGTAAAAGGAAGGTTTCCGTCCCCGCAGAACAACCGAAGGATGAGGGAAGAAGGTCAGCACAACCGCCGGGCGACCGGATTGATGCGCCTTTTCAACCAGCTCGCGTACCAGCTGCTGATGACCGAGGTGAACGCCGTCGAACGAACCAATTGTCAGGTCTGATTCTGCGAGATGGATCGCGGCCAGGTCGTGTATGTGTTCCATCGAGCTCAGTGGTTGAACACCTTTCGTGGATGCCACAGGTCACCTTCTGGAGTGGCTTCCAGGAGTGCGATCAAATCGCCATCGGGACCAATACCACGCGCCATTCCGGAAACAACCTGATTGGATGGAATTCTACGTCCGTTCAGAATGTCTTCCAATTCCTGGCCTCGAAGTTCGAGTTTCGGCAAGCCTGGAAGTGCATCCGCCGCTGGCCGGCGGTACATATCCCAGTTGCCCGCTGCCAGTGCAACCTCCAGCGCGGGCAACGGGACGCTCTCTTCCAGTGTAAATACCCCGGCCTTGGTGCGCCGTAAACCTGCCAGGTGAGCTCCAGTCGTCAGGCGCTCACCCAGGTCGTTGGCAATCGAGCGGATGTAGGTCCCTGCCGAGCACTCAATTTCGATCACAAGATCGGGTGGGCGGTATTCCACAAAGAGCAGATCGTAGATTGTTACCGTTCGCGGCTCGAGCTCAACATCCTCACCCTTGCGGGCCAGCTCGTAAGCCTTCTTGCCCTGGATCTTGATCGCGCTGTACGGCGGAGGAACCTGGACGATCTCACCCTTAAATTCCTGTAGTGTTTCGCGAATATCCTCAATGCGGGGAGCCGCCCCCGTAATGCGTACCATATCCCCTTCGGAATCGAACGTCTCGGTGCTCGATCCGAAGCGAATCACAGCCTCATAACGCTTTGAATCCGTTGAAAGGAACTCACTCAGACGGGTAGCAGCCCCGAGGCATAGCACAAGCACGCCTGAGGCACGTGGGTCAAGCGTACCCGCGTGTCCGACTTTGCGGATGCCAGTCCCTTGACGGACGATACTCACCACCCGGTGTGAAGTAGGTCCAATCGGTTTGTCGACGATGATCAAGCCGAAATCATTCATGTCTGCTTTGACCTGTTAGCGTCCGGCAAGATGCCGATGTGTCGCTTCGAGCACACGCCGTTCGACATCTTCCAGAGACCCGCGAACCATGGCGCCTGCAGCCTGCGCATGACCGCCACCCCCAAAAGAGGTGGCAATCTCGGCCACATTCACGCCTGGATGCGAGCGCCAGCTTATCTTTACCGCTCCCCCGCTCTGCTCGACAAAAATCAGGGCGACCTGGTAATCATCAGCTGTTGTCAGAATATTGATCAAATCTGCATCATCAGGCCCGGGATAGCCAACCGCTTGCCGGTCTTCAAGGGTCAGGTCCGTCCACACAATGCCACCCGCCTGCTGCAGCCGAGAGAGGCCACGCCCCCAATAGCGCATGCTGACCAGGTCGCGGCGGTTGAGAGCCCGGTCGTAAATATTGCCCAGGTTCGCACCGGCCTGCATCAAGTCTGCCGCAACATATAAAACTTCGGGGGTGACGCTGTTCGTCCGGAATCCGATTGTGTCTGTAATGAGGCCTGTCAGCAGGCACTCTGCGACGCCCTGGTCGATCTGCAGCCCCCAGC
>Ga0307425_1002509_pt1 | contig 10306 bp, 9 predicted proteins | sample SalMarWE160330MG_FD_202152 | JGI IMG/M metagenome (GOLD analysis project Ga0307425, IMG submission 202152) | Salt marsh sediment microbial communities from the Plum Island Ecosystem LTER, Massachusetts, United States - WE1603-30 | ecosystem: Environmental > Aquatic > Marine > Intertidal zone >...
TTCGATTTTTTGAATCTGCGGAAAGCATATAAAGTCTGCATAAAGTAATGGTTTGGGAAATAAGTCTTTAGACCATATTCATCAGGCTTGGTTTCAGGAAGAAATGCAGTACCGAATACCCAGTCCAATATTGCAAGCTTTGTTGCAAAGTTTCTGTTCCTGCCTTTTCCCGTTGAGTGATGCCAGCGGTGCATTTCCGGTCCATTTATAATTTTCTGAAGTTTTCCTGTATGAATATCAAGGTTTGAATGAATATACATTCCCCAAACAGCAGATATAACGCCCTTATATGCGATCACCTCAGGAGGGGAGCCCAGTAAAACGATAGGTAGGAATTCAATCGTCTGATTTATAAGAATCTCCATAGCGTGAGAACGTGAACCTGAAAGCCAGTCAACTTTTTTTGGTGAATGGTGAGCTTCATGGATTCGCCACAGATATTTATTTTTGTGCTGCCAGCGGTGCATCCAGTAAATATAAATATCGTGTGTGATTAAGAAGAAAACCAATTGAATCCAGATCGGAACATTTTCAAACAATCTTAACCTTGATAGTCCCGTTGAGTTGTCAACAAAATTAATGATATACGTAAAAATGAAAATGCCAAGAATGTAACTTTGTGCAACTGTATATAGTGCAAGATCGTCGAAGAAACCTTCGCGCAGTACTTTCTGTCCTTTTGTATACGGCCAGATTCTTTCAGCAACAACAAAAAATACTGCAGTTCCAACAATTACTAGAGTCGAATAAAATTCCGCATTGGACATATTCGCGAAGTAATTATAAATAGTATTTGTAATATCAGCTAAAAATTTAAACATAGTATCTTATTCAATTTCTCTTATTTTACTTTTCTAAGTTTTGCGCGAGCACCCATTTCACTGGGGTATACCTTTTTTATCCCATCACCTAAAGCTATTTCGATGTCACGAATATTTCTTACCAGCCTATTAAAACCATTAACTTCAACAGAAGCAGCCTGATCGCTTCCCCACATAGCACGATCGAGAGTAATGTGCCTTTCAACAAAGCTTGCACCAAGAACAACCGCTGCCCAGGTTGGCGCCAAACCAGTTTCGTGCCCGGAGTACCCGATTGGAGTATCTGGATATTTTTCTCTTAAAGTTGTTATCATCTTCAAATTTAATTCTTCATTAGGACAAGGGTACGTAGAAGTTGAATGAGCTACAAGATGATTTTTATTCTTAAAAATCTTTACTGCCTCCTCAATTTCTTCCATAGTAGACATACCCGTTGATATCATAACCGGTTTGCTTAATGTTTTATGCTTTTGTAGTAGATTTATATCAGTTAATATAGCCGATGCTGTCTTATAAATTGGAACGTCAAATTGTCCGATAAAGTCAACTGCTTCTTCATCCCAGCACGATGCAAACCAGATAATATTTTTTTCCTTACAGAATTTATCAATCACAGCATAATCTTCTTTTGAAAACTCAACTTTATATCTGTAATCAATGTAAGTCATTCTTCCCCAGGGAGTATCTCTTTCTATATTCCATTGATCTTTCGGAACACAAATTTCGGGAGTTCTTTTTTGAAACTTTACAGCATCGGCTCCCGCAGCTTTAGCTCCTTGAATAAGTTTTTTGGCGATATCGAGTGAACCATTATGGTTTATTCCAATTTCTGCAATTATGAAAACAGGATGACCATCACCGACCATTCTATTTCCAACTTTAATCTTCCTTTTCATTAAGAACCTTTTGATAGTAATTTAATAACCACGCTTTAATCCTGCTTGAAATGCTATTATTAACTCTGCTAATTCCCTAAAAGCACCGTTGCCACTTTTATTTTCGCAGACGTAATCACAAATATCCTTAATGAAGTTCATACCGTCTGCAGGAGTGACTTTAAATCCGACTAATTTCATTAATTCAAAATCATTTGCATCATCGCCTATGAATGCGATATTCTCCGGTTTCACTTTATTTTTTTTAAGTATTTCAGTAAGAATATCAGCCTTTTTCTTTACACCAAGATAATATTCTTTGATTTTTATTTTTTTTGCTCTGGCTTTGACCGAACCAGATTCTTCTCCCGTAATAATTATAGTTTCGATTCCTGCATACTTTCTTAATCGTTCAATACCCATTCCATCACGAATTGAAAATCTTTTAAATTCTTCTCCCTTTGCCGAATAATAAACACCTGTATCTGTTAAGACACCATCATTATCAGTTAAAACAATTTTGATTTTTTCTATTTTCTTTTTGAGACGTAAATTTTTTTGTTTTAGTTGGTTGTCAATTACCATGCTGTCCAGCCTCCGTCAACGACCAAATTTGCACCGGTCATATAACTTGAAGCATCGCTGGCAAGAAATACTAATGCGCCTTTATAATCTGTCGGATGAGCCATCCTGCCAAGAGGAGTTCTATTAGAATAATTTTTTACAAAAAATTCTTCCTGGTTATCTTTCACCCCACCAGGGGAAAGCGTGTTTACTCGAACACCTTTATTTCCCCAGTAAGTGGCAAGAAATTTTGTAAAGGAAATTACTGCACCTTTTGTAACTGGATAAGCAGCTGACTTATAAAAAGATTGTTCACCTTTTTCGTTTTTATAAATTGATTGGTCTGGCGCAACAATACCATACGTTGATGCAACATTAATTATGCTTCCTGATCCTCTGTTAGCCATTTCAGTGCCAAGTACTTGGGAGCAGATGAAAATTCCTGTTACATTTACATCGAGTGATTTCTTGAACATCTCAACCGGATAGTTTTCAAACTTTGATTCTTCTAATGCTGATTGTGGATCTTCAAATTTATCATTAATTGCTGCGTTATTGACTAAAATGTCAATTTTACCATAGTTGCTTAATATTTTGCTTTTCAAATCCTGAACAGATTTTTTATTAGTTATATCAACAGAAATTCCCAAAGATAAAACCGAAAGGGAAGAAGCAAAGTTAGCGCACTCGCTTTCGTTTAAATCACATACAACAACATTTGCACCTGCCTCAGCAAGAGCGAAACAATGATGCTTACCGATTAATCCTAATGCACCAGTAACAACAGCAACTTTTTCTTTTAATGAAAAAAGATCTGATATTTTCTTTTCAGTAGACAATATTATTTCTTCTTTGGTTTAGTATTGAAATTACTCACTTTTCTAAATACAGGTTCAACCGGTTCTCCTTTAAGATAACCGCGAACATTCTTTTCACTAACAGCTTTTTTTAGAATTGGCAGAACATCTTTATAAGCCTTCAAAGTATACTCAACGTCTTTATCTGAATGAGAGAAGCTCATATTATGAAAACCACCCCAAAGAATTCCACGCTTTATCATTTCCTGCTGAACAAGAGATTTCATTTCAAGTGGATTTCCCGCTGAGGCATCAAATGTCATAAGTGAACGGCATTCATAACCGATGCATTTGGTATATGGCATTTCTAACTCTTTGGCAATTTGATTGTAACCATCTTTTAGTTTTTTACCTTGTTTTGCCAGATAAGCCGGGACATTTTTATCTTTTATTTCTTTTACGGTAGCTATTACAGCAGCAAGAGATAATGCTTCACCACCGAATGTATTAAAGAAAAAAACATCTTTCTCTAAAAGCTTCATAATCTCTTTCTTCCCTGTCAAAATTGAAATGGGCATTCCATTGGCTACTGCTTTAGAAAAACAGGCTAAGTCTGCATTGACACCAAAGTATTCCTGTGCACCACCAACTGCAATTCTAAATCCAGTCCACATTTCATCAAATATGAGAAGAGTTCCATTTTTTGTACAAACATCACGAAGTTTTTGTAAGAAATTATCTTTTGGTTCCTCAAAAACATAAGGTTCCAGAACGACGCAAGCAGTATCTGTATCGATTGAATCTATTACAGATTGTATATCATTATAGTTAAATGTAAAAGTCATATCCTGTATTTCCTGCGGAATACCTTTATTCCGATCTGTGACGGAAATATACCAATCATGCCAGCCATGATATCCGCAACAAAGAACTTTTTTTCTACCTGTATATGCGCGAGATAATCTTACAGCACCTGAAACTACATCTGCACCACCTTTGCTGTAACGAATTGATTCTGCATTAGGCACAACTTGATGAATTAACTCTGCAACTTCTACTTCAAGAGGATGAGTTAGAGAAAAAGTTATTCCATCCTTCAATTGTTCTTTGATAGCTTTATCAACTTTATCATAAGCATAACCAAGTGACAGGGGACCGACACCCATTGTATAATCTATATATTCATTTCCGTCCACGTCCCAAACGTGTGAACCTTTTCCTCGCTTTAAATATTTTGGTGCAACTCCTTTAATATTTTGTCCCGTTCCTTTAGCAAGCGTTTGAGTTTGTGCAGGTATTAAATCAAGAGCGACTTTATAATATTCATCTGACTTTTTTATTGAAGGATAATCTTTATTGAAATCTACTTTGTTTGGCATAATTATGTAATTGTTTTTTGATGTTAAATTTTTCTTGTTTGATCTGGTGAAATCGTTTTCAATTCGTTAAGATGATTTCTATACCAGTTTACCCCAGCATACATTTCATTAATTTTTTTTATTTCAGGTTTTTCTTTTAAAAGTGATAATATATCATTTAATCCAAATCTTGGGTTTTTATGATATAGCTCTTCATATACTCTTTTAATGAACTCATAATCTTCTTTATAATCAATTGTGAATCTATGAGTCATCGAATAATCAAATCCGGTTTCCCAAAGAACATTTCCTATCCTGAATTTTTCAGCATTTTCCCAGATATACGGTGTAGTGTGCTCTCTTTCAAAATTCTTTTTAGCATTTATCCAGGCTCTTTTCAGCGCATCAAAACTCATTATTTCAACATCGTTTCCATCCGGATAACTTGGCGGATGGAGATTACTTACAAAATCAAATTTATCAGAATTGTTAATATAATATAAGATTACTTTATCAATGATGTCAGAATCAATCAACGGGCAATCCGATGGTATTTTAACAACAGCTTCTGAATTATATTTTTTTGCTGTTTTATAGTGCCTGTCAAGCAAATCAACTGAACTTCCTCTGAAAAAATTGAGATTATTCTTTTTACACAATACAGTAAGTTCGTTATCTGATTCATCTTCAGTAACAGCTATAACAATTTCGCCCACATACTTGGATGCTGCAACCCTTTCGTACATTCTTAAAAGCAATGGTTTCCCGGCTAGAGGAAGAAGTACTTTTCCGGGTAGTCGGGAAGATCCCATTCGTGCTTGAATAACTGTGACGATTTTTGGAAGTTGGCTCAAGTGTCAATATGGGGATTTAAAGAGTGATAAGAACTATTTTAAAAAATTAATTTTTTACCTTCGCAAATTTTTTCTTCAATCTGATCCTATTCATAAATCTACGATTATAAGTCTTTTCGTTTTTCATATAAAATACATCAGAACTCTCCACTCGTTCAAGTATTTCCCTTGCAATGTTAGCAATATTCGATGCAGAAACACCTCCATTTTGTAAAGGTACTAATTTTTTTAATTCTTCAAGAGCAAAATCAGAGTAGACTACTTTACCTAAAGCAAGACCGATATATACAACGGATGAAAAGCGGGTAATAAGCACATCGCAGTTAGCAATCATCGGATCAATATTTTCTTTTTGAAATACTATTGAGCCAGGTGCATATTTATTTATTTCCTTTAAAGCCCTCTCATAATTTTCATTCGGATGCAGTTTAAATATAATTTGTTTACCAGACGCAATCCTGACAGCTCGTTCAATAAATTTTATTCTGTTTTCATACTTAAATGTTTCTCTCATATCTGATGTAGCCACCAAAACAAAACCTTTATAAGGAAAACTATTATTCAGGAATTTAGCACAATCGTCAAAGTTTGGAATACCAGTAACAACAATTTTTTTGGGATCTGCTCCTTTTGAAACAAATAATTCTTTATATCCTTCTGAAGCAACACAAAAAATCTCATAAGCATTGCTCATTCCTGTTGTTGATGTACTACCAAACCAACGGGGGAAATTAAATTTCTTAACAAGGTGATATCCCCAATTTTCAGGATCTGTCATTCCTTCCTGGACAAGAATTATTTTTTTGTCACGGATATTTTCAGGGATAAGCATATCAGAGCAAGTGAATACCAAATCATAATCATTTTGCTTTCCTTCATCATCAAGATTCAAATTATTTTCTTTTAGATAATTTAATGTATTTTGTTTAGCCTGTCCTCCAAGAATGCTAAAATCCATTAATCCAAACTTGCTTGTAAATTCTATATACCAATATCCCTGGGAATAGTAAGGTGTGAAATAAGCATCATGCTCTTGAAGTTCATTAGAAATCTTATGCATTTGAGTGGTTTGATTCAGAGAACCACATATGTATAAAATCTTCTTTTTATTCATTTGTGTATCAAATTGTGAAATATGATTAGCCGTCGAAATATAACAAAATAAATGTTTTTTGTAGGTCTAAGTCATATTTGTGAGCCCATTTATTGAATTTATTGATTCAAATCACATTAATATGTTTGAAAATGTTATGAACAGACTGAAATTATCAGCCAACTTAAATTAGTTTAAGTAACAAAACTTGTTGAAAGAATATCTAATTTCTATTTTGACTATAAATAATTTCTACAAATAATTATATGCCTTATATCAAACCTAAAAAATTAAATAAGAGAGAAGTAATCGGAATTATCTCGCCGGCATCTTCTCCTGAAGATCCAATTTTAGTGAACAGGGGAATAAGATATTTAGAAAGCCTTGGGTATAGAATCGAACTTGGTAAAAATATAAATAAAAATCGTGGATATTTAGCCGGTACTGACGAAGAACGAGTTGAAGATCTTCATCAGATGTTTAAGAATAAAAATGTGAAAGCTATTTTTTGTTTACGTGGTGGTTACGGTGCTTTTAGATTACTGGATAAAATTAATTATAATTTAATTAAGAAGTATCCTAAAATATTTATTGGTTTTAGTGAAATCACTTCGTTACAGATGGCGTTTCTTCGCAAAGCTAATCTTATAACATTTGCAGGACCAATGGTTGTTCCAAACTTTTCAAAAAATGTTAGTAAATATACTGAAGAGAATTTTTGGCGATTAATTACTTCAAGTAAAAAAGTAGGAAGGTTAAAATTTCCGGAATCAAATACACTTCCTAATATAAATACTGGAATCAGTACAGGTCGGTTGGTTGGAGGAAATTTAGCTGTCTTTGTTTCTTTGATAGGAACTGAGTTCCTGCCTGATTTAAAAGATAAAATATTATTTCTAGAAGATGTTGGAGAATACCCTTATAAGATTGACAGGATGATGAATCAATTGAGATTGAATAAAGTCTTTAAAAAGATTAAGGGGATAATTTTGGGAAGGTTTGTTGACTGTTTCGAACACGATCCGAATAAAAAAACGCTAACGCTAAGCGAAGTAATGAATGATTACCTAAGTGGCATTAAAGTACCTTCAATTTATACATTTCCGCATGGTCATATAAAAGATTTTATAACGTTACCAGTTGGGATAAGAACTAAATTAAATGCAACTAAAGGTTTCGTAGAAATTATTGAAAGTTGTGTCAGGTGATTGAACCTTTATTGAAAGGATTGTTAAGAAAAGTAAAATAAGATTGTTTGAAGTGCTCCTCTGCCCAATAAGCTTTTTGCAGGTTTGAAAATATACCATAAACAGTTGAACCTGTACCACTCATTAAAGCAAAGTTAGCACCCAGCTCATACAAATCTTTTTTAATTTTTTCTATAACCGGATATTCTTTAAATACTATTGGTTCAAAATCATTTGTGACATACTCTCTGATATCCTTAAAATCAAAATTTTTACTGAATAAGTCACGTAAATTGTAATTTGGTTTTGAAGGATTGATTCTTTCGAATGCCCACCGAGTTGAAATATTTATTCCGGGATTTACAGTTACTATTGGATACTGAATCTCGAGATTTAATGGAAATAATTTTTCACCTCTTGATTCTGCGTATGCAGGATTGTGTTTCAGAAAAAACGGAACATCTGAACCAAGCTCCAACGCTATTTCAGCTAATTTTTCATAATTTAATTCCAAACTAAATAGCTTATTGATTGCTTTCAATGCTGCTGCAGCGTTAGAACTTCCGCCTCCAAGTCCGCCTCCGATTGGAATTAATTTTTCTACAAATATTTTTACTTTTATTTCAGCTCCTGACTTATCCTCTATAAGCTTTATAGCTTTAATAATTAAATTGTCATCCAGGTTTTTCAAGAAATCAGAATTAGAATTGAATTCGAGTTTATTTGACTTCTGGAAAGTTAATTTGTCAGACAAAAGCAGGGGATAGAATACAGTTTGAAGATTGTGAAAACCATCTTCTCTCTTATCAACTACATTTAGTCCAATATTTATTTTTGAATGAGATTCAACTTTTATTTCTTCCATCAAGAAACTCTTTTATTTTTCTTATATGATTCGGATTTGATCCGCAACATGAACCAATGAATGAAGGATTATTTTTCATACTTTCTTTTACAATTTCGATATATTCATCTGGATTAATACCACAAGTAATTATTTTATCGCTTGGATTTCCCAATCCACAATTTAAATAATATCCCCAATTGAAATTAAGCTGAACTTGCTCCCGTATTTTATTAAATACATTTGGAGAAATACAATTAAAACCAATTGCCAGCGGTTCATATTCATAAATAAATTGTAAAACATATTTAAAAGATTCTCCCGATAAAATACTAAGCGTATCCGTAAGATATAAACTAATTAAAAAAGGGATCTTATTTTTATGACAATGATTACAAATAATTTGGATTTCGTCAAAATGACTTTGTGTTTCATTTAAAATGAAGTTAACTCCACTATCTATAAGTAAATCAATATGATATTTATGATTTATCTCAAGCTTATTATTGCTTATAGTTCTTTCCGTTTGGTAGCAATCTTCCGCAGGTGCATTTGAGCCAGTAATATATACTTTTTTATCATAGCCTTTCACTGCAGTTTGAGCTAATTTGACTGCTTGCTCCACATAAGGAATCCAATCATTTCCTGTATTTTCAAACGCAGAAGGATTAGTTCTGAAGGTATTTGTAGTTACAATATCTGCTCCCGCTTCAATATATTCTTTATGTATTTGAACAATTACATCTGGATTTGTTTGATTAATCTCTGTCATCCATAAAGCTTTGTTTGGAGAATATCCCTTTTCCTGTAAATAAGTCCCCATTGCTCCATCTAATCTCAATGGTTTTGAGTCAACCCTTGAAGTAGTGAACGGATTGTTATCAATATTTACTAAAGGATAAGACATTTTTATTTCGAATAATATTTATCAACTGCTGAAATTATTCTATCAAGGTCAATCATTTTTATGCATTCTAGATTGTAAGGACAGGATTTTTTCCAGCAAGGGGAGCAGAATAATTCTTCGTGAAATAACTTAACACCACGATCATATAAATCAATTTCTGTCCAGCAGCTTACACCAAACCAGGCAATCACAAATTTCTTCAAGCCGATTGCAATATGCATTCCTAAAGAATCACCCGTAATTATTACATCAGGAATACTTTCGTAACAGATACCTTTTCTGAGTCCTTCATTTGTAGGAGTATTGATTATTTTTCCTTTGAAGTGAGAGTAAATATTTTGGTTGCGCTCGGTATCTTCAGGACCACCGAGCAGAACAATTTTATATTTCTTTTTGAGAAGTTTTTTAATAAGATAAACGTGCTGATCAATTCTCATTTTTTTATTTGGATAAAGTTCGGAACACCCTGTATTAAAGCCTACAATTTTATCTCTTGTAACAAGCTTCTTTCTTTTTCTATATTTCTCAATAAATTTCTTTTCTTCATCAGTTAATTCAAGAATATATTCATCTCTTTTGTACTCCAGTTCGAAAGTTTCAGCGAGATAATCCTGTCCAGTTCTTTTGTTTACTTTAAATTTAAGATTATCATCCATTCCTAAATTATAATTATAATAAGCTCCCTCATTTACCGGAATTATTTTTCCGTTCTCATTCAATCCAAAGCCAAGTTTATTTTTCCCTTCTAAAGTATTCAGCAAAGAACAAGACACTTGAGATTTATCAACATTCATTATGTAATCAAATTTTATTTGCTGAAGAATCAAAATAGATGATGCATCAAAAATGTAGATGTGATCAATTAATGAATTATTAAATAGAAGAGGAGCAGCATTTTTTAAAGTCAGCCAATAAATTGTTGATTCAGGATACTTTCTTTTTATGGCTGGAAGTTGTGCTGTGGTCATCAAAACATCACCCATTGCGTCAAGATTAATAATTAGAG
>Ga0307425_1002514_pt1 | contig 10299 bp, 7 predicted proteins | sample SalMarWE160330MG_FD_202152 | JGI IMG/M metagenome (GOLD analysis project Ga0307425, IMG submission 202152) | Salt marsh sediment microbial communities from the Plum Island Ecosystem LTER, Massachusetts, United States - WE1603-30 | ecosystem: Environmental > Aquatic > Marine > Intertidal zone >...
CATGTACGACTTGGTCGGCGAAGCGTCGGTGTCAGCATAACCATAATGAGTGCCTTTTGGTTTGGAAACAACTATTTCCATCGGTTCGGCGTAGCCCGCCGGGTAGCCGGACGGCCAGCGATCGGGTTTGAAGTTGCGAATGTATAGGAACTCTTGTGTTCGAATGGCACGTGACGGGTAGCCTCCCAATCCGTCTTCCTGGGCTGGCACGTGACGCTCTTTGCCGGTCAGGACGTGGTCGCGCTTCGGGTCAACCCATCCTGACTTATCTGAGCGCAGAATATCCAGGAAACTGCGAGCGGTCATCTCCGCCGGCGGCTTCAGGCCGGCAGCTTCCAGAAACGTCGGCGCCAGGTCTGCCAGGCTGATAAAATCCTCGACCACCCTGCCGCCCTTGACTGCGGCGGACCAGCGAACCGCAAGTGGCACGTGCGTCCCTGTATCATACAGGTTGCTCTTGCAGCGGGGGAACGGCAGCCCATTGTCGCCGGAGATGACGACCAGCGTATCGTCGAGCTGGCCGCTGTCTTCGAGCATTTTCAGCAGTTCGCCAACTTCAGTGTCGAATCGCTGGACCTCCCAGTAGTAGTCGCAGATATCGGTACGGACTTCTTCGCTATCGGGCAAACACGCCGGAACTTCGACGTCTTCGAGCTTCATGCCGCTGTTGATGCCAGATTGCCATTTGTATGCTCGATGTGGGTCCTGACTGCCAAACCAGAAGCAGAACGGCTTGCCTTCGGGACGAGCTTTCAAGAACTGCTCGAAGTTTTTATACTGCGGCCCGGCGGGATTCCGTTTCCGTCCGCCCGGCCCATCCTGGCCGGGGCCCCATCCTTTGCGAGTGTAACCGACGTGATAGCCGGCATCTTCCAGCAAGTCGGGATAGACTGCAAACTTTGCCGGAAGTGTGCTCCAGAGATTGCCGCCCTCTTCCAGACGCCAGTGCCACTGGCCGGTAAGAATTGACCCCCGCGAGGGTGTGCACGAAGGCGAAGAAACAAAAGCGTTCTCGAACAAAACTCCCTGCCGCGCGACCCGGTCGAACGTCGGAGTCTTGACAACCTTGTCGCCGGCAATGCTCGCATGAGGCCAGGACCAGTCATCCGCCAGGCAAAAAAGAATATTAGGCCGAGTCTTCGAAGCCCCGCTTCCAAACGGCTCGGAGGCGTTCGCGCATCCGGCAACAGCCACCGATGCAGCACCCAGACCCATTGCTTTCAGGAAATCGCGACGTGAACTATATAGACTGCTCATATTTGTACTCCTGCATTCAGTTCATAATCTGTTCTGGTCACCATTGGAATCGGTTATCTGTAACTGAAGAATTCTTCGGGTTTGACCGGTAACTTTCGCTTGCTCACAAATTCGAACGGGCCATACCCAGATTATCTTGTCCCTGTCGGCGACAACAAGCACATCTCTGCGAATCCCATGCGGGACCCGCTGGGCGGTCAGGAATTTGCCGAGCTTCTTTTCGTCGCTTTGTCCCAGAGGAACAAATCTGTCGCCGGCCCGGCGAAAGCAGACAAACAGCGGCGGTTTTGTTTTATCCAAATCGAACCATTCAATCGAATTGGTTTTGGCTGCCTTGAATTTTTCAAAATCAACTTCATTCTTTTCGAGAACAATCGCCTGTATTAAAAATTTTTCAAAAGTTGTCTGTCCAGGAATTTCAACAGTTACAGCCTGGTCCTTAGACGATATCGGTGGGACAAGCCCCACCCTACGATTTGAAAAAATTATATTCCCATATTCGCGCCGAACCGCGAATCCGCCGGGCAATTCCATTTTTCTGCCGGTGACATTTTGCCCCGCCAGTTGCAGTATGCCTTCATAATGCCCCTGCGTCAAGTTTCTCTCGCCGCAGCCGATATTAGCCAGACTTCGCCGAATCAGCTCAACTTTTACCGGCTGCGGCTCGGTCAGAAACAGCTTCAAATCCAGCACGGTTTTCTCCGCATCGCTATCAACCAGGCGAGGCCAAATCTCATCCGCCCTACTGCATACGGCGATGTAGTACGCGCGGGCCGACCGAGCCAATTGCGACAACTGTTCCACGATAGAATCGGAACAGTCTTGTTGTAATGCAGGCATCAAACGGTGCCGGATATAGTTTCGCCTGTAGGTACAATCGGCATTCGTATGATCCCGGCGCCAGTTCAGATTCCGCTGCTCCAGATACCTTACAACCTCATCGCGCGTAAAACACAGCAGCGGTCTGATAAATTTAATCTGATCTGCAAAGATGCGCTCCGGCCAGATGCCGCCGAGCCCGCGAAAGCCCGTGCCGCGGCTCAATCGCTGGAGGATGGTCTCGGCATTGTCGTTTTTTTGATGTGCCGTCGCAATCCGGCCGCAGTTGTTGGCCTTTGCGATATCGATCAGAGCCTCCATCCGTAACCGGCGAGCGGCCGTTTCGATCGACAGCTTATGGAGACGGGCAAACCCGCGCACATCCGCTTGCCTGGTCGTGACAGGTAACTTCAATTTCGCCGCCCGGTCGATAACAAACTCTTCGTCCCGGTCCGCCTCAGCCGCTCTCAACTGATGATTGATATGAGCACAAAGCAGCTCGGCATTGAAAAAGCTTTCGGCCTTAAGCGCATGCATCGCGTACATAAGTGCTATCGAATCAGCCCCGCCGGAAACTGCCAGCAGGATTTTTCCCGCTGAGCCCAAAAGCCCATTCGCCCTTATAAAATCGGCCAGTTTTTTCTCGAATTCGAACGACATCTCTTTGGCATAAAAAAAAGGGCCTGATATCCAACCAGGCCCGATATTCCAATTCTGAAAAACTCTCTTACAAAACTCCTATCAACGTTAGTTTCCGCCCTCGTCAACCTTCTGCAACTCCCGAATGCGTTTTTCTGCATATTCTTTCCATTCCCGATACTTGTCAAACTGACCTTCTATTTTGACAGCCTGTTGATAAAGCTGCAGTGCCTCGGCGTTTCGGTGCAGATTCTTATCCAAAACGCGTGCCGCTCTGAACCTGGCAGGATGAATCGTTTCAGGATCCCACTGATAGGCCCTTTTGTAATATAAAAGTGCTATCGAGTAGTCCTTGAAATATTCATGGATTACACCCGCATTGTAAGCCGCATCATCGATCTTGTCGCTGGAAGGATATGTTTTTATTAACTCGTTATATTTCTCCAGAGCCAGACGCAACTGATTTTCATTCTTAAGAATGGGTAGTGTTCCGGCTTCCTTGTCAAGTTGCTGGGCATCGTAATAAAGATCATCCGCATCGGGGATTGAAGCGGTGACTTTCAAATCGGGCGGGGCCACATTCGCCTCAATAATGTAGTTATATTTTGGAATGGTATTCAGTCCAGCTAATTCCTTTTTAGCCCACTCAAGCTTCATATTGTTGCCGGTTCGAGTGTAATATCCTGCCAGCAATTCAAGGCCCTGCCGATAGGCCTGCCGATTGACAGCCATCTGCTCTACTATATCGACCTCACTCGTATCAGCAATATTAATAACGCTGGCTGGGCCGAGCGTTTGTCTTGTATTGCTTGGCAGGAGCTGGCTTTTGCCCCTATCGGTATTCTGACAACCTACCAAAACGTTTAGCAATACTATGAGCATTCCGGTACATACTATTCTCGCCATAATGGCCTCCTTTCAAACTTGTAAACGAATCCATTTCTATTAATCAATAACCAATTATCAAGTAAAAGCCCGTTCGTCAAGAACAAACAACAAAAAATATTCAATCAATGACCTGCTGAGAATTCTAATGGCAATTACCACGAATTTCTACAACTTTTCATTTAATAATGCTGCGCAAACACTCGATTCCATAGTCAAAGGCCGTATTTTGCCAAATCCGCATGCATGAAAGAATAATAAAAACAAAGATTCCGAGGCAATTAAACACATTGTTTCATCGATACCATCATATTGATCATACCATCCGTTATTATATATGTAAGCCCCAATCCCTTATTGATGCCGATAAATCCGCGGTGGAAACCGTTACTGGAACTGTTATGAATTTCTGCTAAGGGTAAATATTCGCTGGTACATTATAGTATAGGACTTTCCATGCTGAAATGTGGATTTATTTACAAAAAAGTCAATAAAAGTCAGCGAAAAGCTTTGACTTAAGCGGCCGATTCAGGTATAATAATATCTTATAAAGTTCGGCGGTATGACCGTGAGGAGGTCATCTTAATATCGTCGATTTAATGTGCTTTTTATGTCAATCCAAGTCTCTTTTCGGATTGGCTGGAAGAGTCCATCGCGAAATGATTTTGGAAACAGGAATATGAAACTAAACCGGTTAATCTTAACTATTCTAATCATGACTTGCTGTTTACTCCTTCAGGCCGGCTGCGAAGATGAAGCTATGGCGCCGCGACAAGGGCTTAGCTCCGATTGGTTCCAACAGTTCAATCAATTACAGCAGCCAAGCAAGCCGACAACCACTACTCGTTCTACTACTCGTACTAGAAGAACAGCACCAAAAATTGAATTCGAAAAAGTAGTGCACGATTTCGGTAACGTCGGCCCCGGGACGAATAATCTCTGTGAGTTTAGGTTTACAAACACTGGAAATAGTACCCTAAAAATAGGGGAGATTAGCAAAACCTGTGGATGTACACCATTTTCGCTTGCGAAAAAGGAATACGCACCGGGAGAGAGTGGAACATTGAAGGTGAACTATTTTTCCGAGCAACAACGTGGCCAGATAACAAAACATCTGGTCATACACAGCAATGACCGGTCAAATCCCGAAGTCACACTGGCCGTCAAGGCAGACATTAAGATACAAGTCGATCATGAACCGAAAACATTGAACCTTTTGCTTAAACAGGAAAACGCCAATTGCCCGCAGCTCACACTTACCAGTATTGACAACCAGCCTTTTTCAATAACGTCTTTCAAGTCAACCGCCAATTGTATAACTGCCGACTATGATCCTTCGGAGAAAGCAACCAAATTTGTTCTTCAGCCGAAGGTTGATATGGAGATGCTGGAGAAGACTTTGAATGGCCGTATTGAGATTGGCTTAACCCATCCGGAATGCAAAACGATCTCCGTCGGCATTAACACCCTGCCAAAGTTCAAGATTGCTCCAAGGTCCATTATCGTTCGCGGAATGGCAACACAACAACCGATAGTGAGGAAACTGCGGATACTTAACAACTACGATGAGGATTTTGAGCTTGAATCATTTTCGTCAAGCAGAGGTGCCGTCAAGGTATTGAGCAACACAATTGTGCGCAACGGTTATGAACTCGAACTGGAGATAACACCGCCGGTCAGCAAAAACACAAAAAGGATCTTCACGGAGAAGTTTTTTGTCAAAACAAAAGAAGGCCCGCAACTGGAAATTCCATGTAACGTATTCTATTCGAAAACGATTCCTGCATCTCTGGCAGCCCAAGAAAACGATGAGGAATGCAAAACTTGTGGGCCTAAAATCTTTGACTTTATCAAGGGTACGGTTACACAATACCCTACCACGAAAGAATAATAAAAGTTCTCAAGCGTGTCCTCCCGCCAATTGTTACTGAGAATACATAGGCTTTCTCAGTACCGAATATTTTTTTGCCGGGCTCGGTTATTCAGTTTGGCTACGGAGTAATGGCGAACAGGAAATGTTCATTACCCAGGCTTTTGACTTGTAATTGTATCGACTTACTATCATCGTTTAAAGCATTTATAGAGGTGTCTGCTACCCAAATGCCGCCCGCCTTGACTTTTCCGCCGTTTTCACTCGAACTTGAGCTTCCTTTCCGACTTTCAACGGTCAGTAAATGATAAGGCACTAAGTATGAAGATTCTTGCGAACGGATAATCTGCAACGCAAAAGTCTGCAATTCTCCATCGTCGAGACGGCGGTAAAATAGAATGGGCTCATTAATGGGTTTTTCAATCTCAACAGGTTCGTTGAGCTGCTCAGGATTTATAAAACCCATCTGGCGAAAAATCTCCTCTGCGACAGGGACTTCGGCCAGACTCTCATCTCCGAGTTTTTCGGCCAGGTTCTTAATCTCATCCGCCCTGACATTGTGGTCTTTTTCCGTACGTTGCATGGCCCTGGCACGCAGGAGTGACTCTCGCCCCTTGTCCGTTTCACCACGATCCGCCCAATAGCGAGCGAGCATAAGACAGCCATCCAGCGTATGGACAGGACTCTCTTCAATAATAGACTGCAAACGTTCAAGCTGCTTCGGCGTGCGGAAATATTTCTCAAAGATAAGAAGCGTTTTCATTTTCACATCGCTGTCTAATAACACATCCATCGCCTTTTGCATCTGATCATCGGTAAAGTCCGATTCGTAATCAGCAATTATCGACATCTCGGATGCCGTCTTTTCAGATTCTCTCCAAAAGAATTCACCTGCGTTTGAGTCCCGCTGGCGATGGCGAAAAATATAAATGTGTTCATTTCCCTTTTGCATCCGAAGATACTCTTTACCGAGGTCCTCTTGTCCCCATCCCAGAGTTTTCAATTCATCCCGATAAGTCGCCAGTGCCGTATCAGTTTCACGCTTCTCCGCAAATCGCCAGAATGTGTGATTGTTCCTCAATAATCCATTGCCTGAAATCAGTTGTTCGACATTATCACCTTTGAGAAAAGAAAACTCCGGCGGCTCATGATAGGTTCCATTGAGTATCTCTGGCGGTTTGGGCATCTGGCCGTACTTAGCCAGCAAATTCTCAAACTGTTTGCTCATTGATTTGATCATCTCACGGCAAATACCATCCGCTGCAAGCTTGTATTTGGCCCGTGAACTTTCAATCCCAAACATTTTACTCTCGTGCTCGAGTTGGCTTTCAATATCGATCTTGACCACCGGAGGTGTGTAATTATTAACCGAATGAGTTGTGCCTGCGAAAAGAGAACCGCCCACAGTCCATGTTATTAACGCTTTCAAATAACGACTGCGAAGGAAAGTTTTCTCATCGACATCGGGCATGTTTATAGTAATAAAAACATCCGGCAGAAGCCCGCCCGGCGTTGGCCCGGTCCCGTATGGGTAATATGTAACTTTGCTCACATACGGCAACTGGGCCAGAGATTTCTGAAACTCACGCGTGGCACGGTCGAGCAGACGGTGAGGATTTTGACAAAAAAGCAGGATGTTTCGGATGTTCACTCTCTCACCGTTTCCGGCCGAGGTCGAACTCAAAGTCTGTACACTATTCCTGGCCGATATCGTCCCGAATTGCGCTCCGAATTTATCGAATGAATCGTTTGATTCCCCCGGCTTTTCCTCTCCGGATTTATTTAGAATGACTACCGGTTCAGCTTTGTTGGCCCTCAAAGGCAACTCGAAAAGCACCAGCCAAATACCAATACATGCAATCGCAATCGCAGAGCCAAATCCCGTACGAGCGGTTTGCGTACCTTCCTTATGCTCGTCAGCCTTGGGAGGCCGAAGCAAAAAACCAAAAACGAAATATACAAGGGTAAGCAACGGATTGAGGAAAAGAAATGTCACAAGCCAGAGAATTTGTGTGCCCCATCGCCGGCCGAATATAGGATAGAATTCCCGCTGGAATAAACAATGAATCAATAATGCCGACCATATAACAAGATATAGTCCACTGAAAGCATACCAAGGCATCGAAATCCACCTTTCAAATAATTGTGTACGGGCGGTTTGCGAACCGTCTCTACCGCCAAAGCACCTAAAGCCCGACATATCAGTATCGAAATTTTAGCACTTTCGTATTACCCAAAAGTGGCGGAATGCCGGAAATAAAGATGTTTTTTTGGGTCCTAATAAAAACCTGGCAAACGAATACTTATTACGTAAAACTTTTAATAAAAAGAACTTACGGTTCATACACAACCTAATCCACCGGCTTTGCCGGACAAGAATCAAACTTTTTTGAATTTTTTCTTCTACAGCACTTGACGGGATACAAAAGCATGTTATACTTGTATTAGTTGATATAGTACAATTAGTGAGGTTGCTTTATGCAGATTCGTATCGATAACGCTTCGGGCAGGCCCGTTTATCGGCAGATTATAGACCAGATCAAGCGTGACATTGCCCTGGGCAGGCTCATTAAAGATGAAAAGTTACCGACCGTCAGGCAATTGGCGGCACAACTCGTCATTAATCCTAACACTATCGCCAAGGCCTATCGCCATCTCGAAAGCGAAGGCATCATCGTCACCAAACCCGGCTCCGGTGCTTTTATCGCAAATCTTGACAGCAATCTGAGCAAAGCCGTCCGAAAGAGACTCCTGTCGGATGAGCTTGAGCGAACCGCGGTCGAAGCATTTCACATGCAAATCGACGCCGAAACGCTGCTGGAATTGTTCAATAACGCTGTTGAGAAATTAAATGTGCCTTCGAAGAAACCTCCGTCAGAGATACATAAGGGAGAACAATCGAATGAATGATAACGTTATCAAAGTGGAAAATCTCGTCAAGTACTTCGACGGGCGGTGCGTTCTGGACGGCATCAATTTCACAGTGCCGCGAGGTTGCATCTACGGCCTGTTGGGCCGAAACGGAGCCGGCAAGACAACAATTATCCGGATTCTTTTGGGCACCGAGCCAGCGACGCGAGGTGAGACTTCCCTGCTGGATACCGAATCGACGAATCTTTCACCGGGAATTCGCGGCCGGATCGGCTGCGTCGCCGAAGGCCATAACCTTATTCAGAGTTATAAGGTCGGCCGGCTTATCAAGCTCTGCAAAGACCTTTCCCTGCGATGGAACGATGAGTCCTTCGGTCATCTGATAGAAACATTTCGCCTGCCAATGGACCGCAGGGTTAAAGACCTGTCGATGGGCATGCGGGCGCAGTTGAACCTCTCGCTGGCGATGGCGATTGACCCCGAGCTGCTTATCCTCGACGATCCTACACTCGGACTCGATACCGTCGCGCGCCGGCAGTTCCTCGAACTTGCTATCGAGGTAATTCAGAAGCAGGACCGGACAATTCTATTCTGCTCCCACATCCTCAGCGACGTCGAGCGCATCGCCGACAGGATAGGAATCCTCGCCGCCGGCAAGCTCGTGGTGGATTGCCCACTGGAGCAGCTCAAAGAACGCGTCAAAAAATTGCAGATCATCTTCCCCGAATCCCCGCCGGAAAAGCTATACCTGACCGAGATTATGAACCAGCAAATTCAGGGAAGGGAAATGGTCATAACAGTTGCCAACTGGAACCGGCAGAAACAAACTATTCTCGAAACCTTCAAACCCTCAAGCTGCACAGAAATCCCAATGAGCCTGGAAGACATATTCATAGAATGCACCAGACCAGGTGCCGAACCGGTGCAAGTCGTATAAATAGGAGACAAAGAAAATGCTGACCCTGATAAGAAGAGAAATTCGGGACAATATAGTCTATTTCATCGCAGCCGTTGTTTTCTCAGCGATCCTCATCGCGCTTCTGATCAACGCGACGTACCATTTCGAGTCGAGCGGGCCTGCTGTCTATGTCGGCCTCTCGATACCGATGCTGGTGATACTTGTATTAGGATTCTCTGCGATGGGCGTAACACAAATGTACATGGATCGAAACAGGAGAATATCGGCATTCCTCTCCGCCCTGCCGGTGACAAGAAGCCGGATATTGACGGCCAGAATCGTCGCGGGACTTTTGGCAATTCTAATCGTGCTTGTGCCCCTGACAATTGCCGCCATAGTCCTGGGCCGTCTTCTCGCACTGCCCATACCAATTTTCGCCGGCTATATCGCCGACATTCTTACAACGGTCTTTCTGATGGTTTTTGCGTGCTATTGCCTTGGATTGCTTACCGGATGGACAGCAAACAAGATTGCTCCTACGTTCGGCGCACTCGGACTGAACCTTGTTCTGGTCTCTCTGTTATTCGTAAAGGGCTTCGGCCCGGATATCAAATTCCTGCTTGTGCTGGTTATCGTTGCGTGTTTGATACGCACATGGCACAAGTTCATGTCAACATCCCTTTAGGAATATACCCATGCGATCTCGATCCAAATATCTCATTCATGTCCTTGCCGCCGGATTTCTCGTGCTCGTATTTCTATCCCTGTCGCTATTCTGGGCGAGATGGGTGTGCAAGAGCATCCTTGCAGGTATCATGCCTATGGATTACAGAACCGTGGACATCACACCCTCCGGGCTGATTCCGGCCGAGATTGAGAGTGACCCTAACGTGGTTCGGCACTCCGGTGTGCATGCGCATATCATGGATCCCGGAGCCCCACAGACCCTTGGCTTTACGGATTACCTTGTCGGCAAGTCGCCGGCAGGGAGGCATTCAGATGTTTACTTTCTGAAGAATGACAACGAAGACTGGCACTGGATTTACTTCGAGAGGAGCAC